>Ga0066839_10000009_pt1 | contig 97107 bp, 80 predicted proteins | sample ETNtaG_10_FD_66733 | JGI IMG/M metagenome (GOLD analysis project Ga0066839, IMG submission 66733) | Marine microbial and viral communities from oxygen minimum zone, Eastern Pacific Ocean - ETNP201302SV82 | ecosystem: Environmental > Aquatic > Marine > Oceanic | place: Pacific Ocean: Eastern...
CTGAGCAACCTCGGGTCTAGTGCATTCACCAGGCTTCTGGGTCCAGAAAACCGGACCTGGACCACTACCGGTTCTATCGTCACATCAGCGCCGATCCTCTCAGCATCAAACTGTACAGAGAATCCTGGTAAAACCCGCTCAATGTCGTCTTCTACGTTGAGCCCCATGGTGACAATCTCAGGAGAGACGAACGCGCCGGCTAAGCTTGCCGTGTCGATAGCCACAGAGAAAACCCCGGATTTCTCAACTGTGGCAAGATCAAAAGGCTCCAACAGGACCGAGTCTAATTGAGAAACCTGACTTTCCGAACCACGAACTCTTACGTTCAGTGGAGCCAACCCAACAGAGCTGGCCAAAGCAAGATTGTCACGTAAATCGCCATAGACGCGGGTTGCTATGGGAAGGATGCGCGTCATCGTAGGCTCAAACACGAGCTCTATCATCCCCGGTGAGATGAATTCTACAGTCAGGCCGGTCGACTGACCAAGTTCGACCCAATCACGGTCGAGAAATACGCTCGTATCAGGTGTTCCAACTTGACTGATTGGGATACTCAGAACTGTGCCTTCACGATCCAGTCTGATGATATCACGGGATGAGCCACTAAGTTGCAGTTCGACCTCTGTAGGAGTGGTAGGTCCAGCGAGGGTCCACAACGTATCAGTCAATTCAACCCGAACCGGTACTCTTTGGAAACTTTCAGAAGAAGTGCGTGGCTCAGTTTGAACCAGAGCCCATAAGAAGACCGACAGGCCTAATGCCGCCAGCTTTAGCCTCCGGTTACGGATCCGTACACTTCTTTTCCTAGGCATTCTGTTATCCGCTCGCCAGTAGGCGACGGACAAGATCTTGGTTAACAGGAGCATCCCAACGTGTGCCGCCTGCAACCTTCTTGTAGATCAGCCCATCCTTCCCAATCAAGAATGTCTCGGGGACACCTGTAGTCTGGTAAGTTCTCTGTATATCTCCAGATGGATCATGGAGAATCCGGAAAGTCAGATCCAAATCTTTAGCAAATAGATCAAGATCTCCTCCCGCTCTACCGAAATCATCGGACTGACCCAAGGGCGCATCGATACTAACAGCAAGAATCTCAAAGTCTTCGTCGTCAAGTTCATCATAGAGGCGTTGCATCGAGGGCATCTCCTCCAGACAGGGCTCACACCAGGTTGCCCAAATGTTCAGAAGGATGACCCGTCCTTCGAAGTCTTCCAATGACATGGTGATGCCGTCTAGGGATTTAGCAGAAAAGGTCGGTGCACTCGCTCCCGTGATCACCGGCTGAAGGCTCTCCCGTTTAACCCAAGCAAAGCCAACGACCATTGCTGTCATAAGTATCGCCCAAAGATAGGGCGACCGGAGGAATCTTCGCTTCATGCGATGTCTCCGAATCCCTTTTGGGATAATGATTCTGAGCTCACTTAAGCCCTCCGGTTCCTACGGCCAATAGGAGTCATTGTTCCATGACCCCTCCACTCATACCAACCTTGAGGCGCACCTCTGCTCCTCGCTCCAACTCGATTTCAGAGGCAGGCTCCTGCTCAACCACAACACCCTGGTCTCTACCGAAGCGAAAGACTTCCGCAATTTCAGAAACCACGAGCCCGAGTGAATCAAGCAAAACCAACGCCTCTTCTCTATCCAGTCCCAGGACTAATGGCATTGCCACTAAAGCTGGACCAGTACTCACGATCATAAGGACCTCAGCCGGTAGTGGGATGATAGTGTCGGGAGGAGGAAAGACTTCCAGCACGCTACCCCGAGGTAAGTCGGCCTCAGCCGTATCCATAGACACGATAAATCCACTGCTTTCAAGAACGATTTGAGCACGGTCTTCAGTCAGCCCTAACACATCGGGCACAGATCGTAATTGAGGACCAAGGCTGACCGTAACCCTCACTTGGCTTTCCGGCCTGAGTACCTGTCCTGGAAGTGGTGACTGGCCGATGATCAACGCCTCTGGTACAGATGGATGGAGCAGGGAGTCAATCTCACCTAAAACCAAGCCTGCGCCCGTTAGGCGTTCACGAGCGGTCGCAAGCCCTCCTCCGCGAATATCCGGTACTTCGAAGAGATCCCCCGGAGGAGATGGAGGTGGGAAGATGAATTGTGTAGTTATCAGATAGCCACCGAACCAACCAAGTAGAGTGAGCATTAGCACACTAAACCACAGGCGAGAGTACCTACCCTGTCCCCGTCTCTCGTTGCTAGCCCCAGCGATTGGCCCACGCGATTTATCGCGTCGACTGCGCCTTCGCCGGGCGAGCGAGCCCCCTAACTTCAATGCATCCTCCTCAACCGGGCCGCGAACGATCCATCTCGCCCATCCTTGTCAGGGTGCACACAAAGGTAGCCGCTCTCATCCAGAAATTCTCCGTCTACTGTGTCACTCGGTTCTAGCCCGAAACCCGGATTCCTCAAAAGAAAGCCCTCCACCAACTCATGGTTTTCTTCTGGCTCAAGAGTACAGGTGGAGTAAATAAGGAGCCCACCCACACGGACGAGGGGTGCTGCAGAATCCAACAGTCGATCTTGGACCCTAGTGATCTTGGATACTGAATCTGGGCTGAGACGCCAGCGTATATCGGGATGGCGCGCAAGAGTACCCGTACCTGTGCATGGCACATCCAGTAAGATTGCATCTGCCGATTTGATCGGTGGATTATGTGCATCAGCAACGACACAATTAACCTCAACACCTGTCCTCTTAGCATTCTCTTGAACCATACGCATGCGTGACTCCGAGCAGTCGGCAGCTAGAGTAGACCGAACCCCTGTGGCAATTGTGAGGGCCTTGCCACCAGGTGCCGCACATAAATCAGCAACTTCCATGCCTGGTGATATATTTGCGTACCATGTCACAAGATGTGAAGCTGGATCCTGAATGACTGCTTCAGGGAATGCGACCAACGCAGCTGCCGGACTTGAAGACCGTCTCAACCTCAAGCATTCAGTTCCATAGCCCACAGGATCTCCATCCAGTCCGGCCATCCTCAAGGTTTTTAGGGCCTCTTCTGCTCGTGCATGGAGAGGAATTAAACAGGCTAACGGACGAGTGTTGTTAGCTTCAATGAGGTCGAAAACCTTCTGAGTACCCCATCTCTTGAGCCAACGGTCGACCAGCCACCTTGGGTGAGATCCCCATGTCGTAAAGAATCCTACTGGATCAGAATCAAGATCTGGGAATTCCGCCGTATCAGCCCCCGCTGCAGCCAACCTTCGCAACACAGCGTTCACAAGTCCAGCTGCGCCTTTGCCCGCTAGTGCGCGTACCTGAGCTACTGCCTCTGAGACTGCCGCGTAGTCAGGCACCGAATGCATATAAAGCAACTGGTAGGCAGCAAGCCTTAGGACTTCTCGTACGTTCGGATCGAGGGTGTCCACACCCCTGTGCACATGAGGTGAAAGTAGGTGATCAAGTCGACCTCGAAGTCTCGTCACGCCATACGAGAGTTCGTGAGCGAACGCTCGCTCTCGAGCTTCTACACCTTGAATGCATGACTCCAGAGCTCTATCGAGCCGACGTCCGCGCTCAACTTGTTCACGTATTTTGAATGCGGTCCGTCGGCTAAGGCTGCATCCGTCTCTTGTCACGGCTCAGTCCAGCATTCCCACCTTAGGAGATGACGGAACTGCGATTTCACGAGATTTCATACGCCCAGCTAAGAAGGCGAGTCGCCCAGAAATCGTGGCAGCCTTCATCGCATGAGCCATCCTGACCGGGTCCTTGGCTGCTGCCAATGCAGTATTCATGAGGACGCCATCCACACCTTGTTCCATGGTTAGGCACGCGTCGGACGCAGTTCCTACCCCTGCGTCTACGATGATTGGGACTTCAAGCCTCCGCTTGATCTCCCTAATGAAGTAGGGGTTCACCACACCAAGTCCACTGCCAATTGGACTTGCAAGCGGCATAACCGCGACACAACCCACATCCTCAAGTCGGAGTGCGGTAATGAGATCATCGTTGGTATATGCCATCACCTTGAACCCTTCATCGGCAAGGGTCTGCGCCGCTTCGATCGTAGCCTGAACGTCCGGTAAGAGTGTCTCGTCATCACCGATGACCTCCAGCTTCACGAACTCGTTGAAGCCAGCTGCCCGAGCCAGCCTTGCGTACCGGATGGCATCCTCTGCCGTGTGGCATCCGGCAGTATTTGCCAATAAGAAAAACTCTTCTGGGCTCAGGTGATGTAGAATTGCCTCCTCTCTTGTCCGGTCGAGATCTACACGACGCACCGCAACTGTCACCATCTCAGCACCACTCGCCCTAATGGCATCAACCATGATCTGGTTAGTGGTATACTTTCCAGTACCGACAATAAGGCGTGACGTAAACGTTACTCCTGCTATTTCTAAGGGACTATCGAGTCCTTGTGATACTTCAGCAGTCGCACCAAGGTCAGTTGTTGTCATCGGGCTAACCCCCACCTACGAAATGGACAACCTCGATCATATCCCCTTCGCGGATATCAAAATCGGAGTATCTGTCACGGTCCAAAATCTGCTTGTTCAGCTCCACAACTACCGCCAAGGGATTGATCTCAATGGCTTCGAGTAAACTCTGGACTGTATGACCAAATGTAATGTCCCGATCCTTACCATTTAATCGGACTTGAATGCGTTCAGTGCTGCTCAACTGTGTTCTCCTTCGCCCAAATTGAGTTCAGAAAGATAAGCACGAACCGCATCACGTGGATTCTCAGCATTCCAGACCCCCCGTATGACAGCAACCCCCTTGGCTCCTGCGGCTAAGACACTACCGACTCGCTCCGGAGTGATGCCACCAATACCCAAAAGCGGCATGTCCCCAGCCACAGGGCACACCCTCAACATGAGCGATACACCCGCTGGCTCTATCCCATCATGACTGGGTGTCATAAAAAGTGTACCCACAAACGCGTAGTCTGCACCCTCTTCTTTTGCGATAGCAGATTCGCTCTCACCATGAACGGAGGCCCCAACTGTTAAATCGCGCCCAACAAGTCGACGTACAGCGTAGACGGGGAAAGATCTCTGCCCTAAATGCACGCCGTCAGCCCCTGTGGTCAACGCGATGTCCAAACGGTCATTCAGAAAGAGACTTCCACCTGTTGCATCCGCTATTGGGCGCATTCTTGTGACCAATTCGTGAATCTTACGGCCGTTCGTAGACGGACCACGAATATGCAGGGCCACATCTGGACCTCCCGTTTCGAACACGGTTTTCATGACTCCTATGATGTTCTGGCGTGCAAGTACATCATCATCGGTCACCAAGTGAAAGTATGGGATCTTCTTCACTCGAAACGCTGGCCCAGTTCAACTCCCCGCCCATTAATCCAGTCTAGCGCACTCATCCGCTGGCGACCCGCAGGCTGAACTTCCCTGACTACTACAACACCTGAACTCGTGGAGATCACTAGTCCCTGTTCCGGGTCAACTCCAACCACAGTGCCAGGAGATGGGATTTGAAATGATGTCTGTACGCTAGCCTGGGAAGATTCCAACTCAGGCACGAGTCTCGGCCTGAAAAACTTGATCGGCATACCGGCCAAATCCGACCACGCTCCCGGAGTGGCATCCATACCACGAATAAAGAGTGCTACCTCACTGCCTGATAAGGTCCAGTCAATTCTGGCAGTCTTGCGATCTACTTTGGGGGCATAGCTCACACCATCTTCCAACTGCTCTCTCTCATCCGCATTACCATGCACGAGAAATCCTAGCGCTTCTCTGAGTGCTAGAGCTCCGAGTTCAGAAAGCCTAGACATCAGTTCTGATGCGCTATCCTCATCGAAGATGGGTTCAGAGAGCTGATGGATTATCGGCCCTGCGTCCATGGCCTCAACCATGCGCATGACCGTGACTCCTGTCTGCCCGTGCCCGCGTATAATCGCCCAGTTTACAGGTGCTGCTCCTCTCAGCAGAGGAAGAAGCGAAGCATGTACGTTGATCGATCCAAGGGAGGGAAGATCCAACACTTCACGCTTCAAGATATGCCCGTAAGCCACCACCACTGAGAGATCGGGTCTCAACCCTCTGATTTGCTCAATAAATTCCTCTCCCTGAGGACGAATAGGAGCCATCACCTCATAGCCCAAAGCAAGTGCTTCTTCCTTTACCGGTGACCTCTTTACGCGTTGCCCACGTCCGGCAGGTCGATCGGGTTGTGTAACAACTCCCACGACTTCTACACCATCTTTCGCGAGAGCCTTCAGAGACGGGACCGCAAAATTAGGCGTTCCCCAGAAGAGAATTCTCATCGCACTCACTCAATCCTCTTCAGCCTGAATCTTTTTCCACTTTTTCATGAGGATATGACGCTTGAGTGCACTGACCCGGTCAACAAACAATATGCCATCGAGATGATCTATCTCATGCTGTAGCACCCGAGCGAAATACCCCTCAGCTGGGAATTCCAGGTCTGCACCATCAACCCCAACCGCCTCTACCCTGATAGCTGTTGATCGCCTTACAAACTCATCAAGGTCAGGGATACTCAAACAACCCTCTGGCTCCTTATTACTAGCCGCGCTCTCCCAAGCCACACGTGGGTTGATTAGAACCAAGTGCTGACGTTCTATATCCCCCTCTCCCTCACCGTAACCCTGCTCTCTCATCGATGTCGTAAGATTGATTACAATCACCCGCTTCGAGCATCCGATCTGAGGGGCAGCAAGACCGGCCCCTCCAGCGTGGTACATCGTCTCGAGCAGGTCGCGCGTGAGCGACATCAGTTCGTCGTCGAAGGCGTCCACCTCAGATGCGACCGTCCGAAGGATAGGGTCGCCCATCATGACAATTGGCTGTATAGCCACGAAGTGAGTCCCTACTCCTCTTGCGGGTTGCCTTTATGATCGAGCACCGTTGCGATGCGAGTGCGATCCACCGTCACCCTCGTACTTTCACCGGTCCTTACTATGAGCTGGGTCTCTTCAGCGTGAACGACCTTCCCGATGATACCACCGGTAGTCACGATGTCGTCCCCCTTCCTAACGGAGGACAACATCTCCTCATGTCGCTTTCGTTCCTTTACTTGTGGCCTGATTAGGAAGAAGTAAAAGATGGCGAAAATTGCGGCAACCTGAAACAAAAGGGGGGCCATGGATCCACCCTGTGGAACCATCATCAATGCATAAAAGGAAAAATTCACTGAAGATCTCCGTACTGGGTTAAACGTGGTCCGACGATTCAGCGCCGGAACTCCTATATCGCTCAAGCCACCCTCGTGACCAAGACCGGAACGTGCCTTCAGCAATCCGACGTCGCGACTCCTCACTCAACGCTGCAAGAAAGCGAAGATTGTGGATCGAGAGCAGTCGCACTGCGAGCCACTCTGAGGCGACAACCAGATGGCGAAGGTAAGCCCTGTCGTAGCATGAGCATGTGTAGCAGTCACACTCAGTATCGAGTGGGCGGGTATCTTCACGAAACCGAGCCATCTTCAAGTTGACCTGGCCTTCTTGGCTCGTCCAGGCAGCACCGTGTCGAGCATTTCTAGTTGGTGCAACGCAATCGAATAAATCACAGCCACGGGCAACCGCTTCGAGTAGATCATCAGGGTAGCCAACACCCATAAGGTATCTCGGCCGATTCATCGGTAGTTCATCATGAAGAAGTTCCAGGACTCGCCACATGTCGTCCTTGGATTCCCCAACGCTTAGGCCGCCAATTCCGTAACCAGTCCAGTCTTCAGTGTCCATAAACTGGCGAGCATGTTCTCGGCGCAGATCGTCGTAAATGTTCCCTTGTAATACTGGAAATAGTGTTTGGAGGGGGGAGTTTCCCCGTTTTTCAAGTTCTTGGAAACGCAAACGACAACGGTCGAGCCATTGCATTGTCCGAATATTCGATACGGTCACATGCGAATGATCTGCGCCACCCGGTGGACATTCGTCTAGCGCCATGATCACATCGGCCCCAAGCATGCGCTGAATGTCTATGACGGATTCTGGAGTAAACGCATGCTTGGACCCATCAATGTGACTCTGGAACTCTACCCTATCGTCGTGCAATTCCCGAATCTTAGCCAACGAGAATACCTGATAACCTCCCGAATCGGTAAGAATCGGACCATCCCATCGCATGAACTCATGCAGTCCTCCCAAATCATGAACTAGTTCATGCCCTGGCCGCAGGTAGAGATGGTACGTATTGGCGAGTACCATCTCTGCTCCAAGTGCACTGACCTCATCCATAATGAGGCCCTTCACAGTACCGAGCGTTCCGACCGGCATGAACGCCGGCGTTTGCACCTCACCGTGGGGTGTGGAAAATTTTCCCTGTCGGGCAGCACCCTCAGTGCTCTCGATCTTGAAGTCGAACATAGTGGGTAAAATCTAACCGCTGCTCGTTCGAATGCAGTCTGACCTTATTTCAGCAGCAACATCCGACACGATCGCGACCACAGGATGAGTATAAAAAGTAAGGTTAATAGTGATCCACGACCGCCATAGCGTCTCCGTACGAATAGAACCTGTAACCAAACGCGATCGCCTGTTGATAGGCTGCCATAGTGTTGCCGTACCCTGCGAACGCAGCCACAAGCATCAGTAATGTAGACCGCGGGAGATGAAAATTAGTCAGCAGACAATTTACGATCTGGAAATTGAACGAAGGACGTATAAAAAGCTGTGTGGTTCCTGACCCAGGTCGAACAAGCCCTCCCTCTTCCACAGCCGATTCAAGTGTTCTGACCACGGTCGTCCCGATCGCCCAAATCCGTCTGCCTGCCATGATGGACGTATTGATCGCGTCGGCGGCCTCCTTGGATATATGATAGTGTTCCTCGTGCAATTCATGCTCTGCTGGATCGTCAACCGCTACAGGGCGAAAAGTCCCAACCCCAACGTGAAGCGTCACGGCAACTCGACGGACTCCGTGTTCCTGCAAGCGTGTTAGTAAATCCTTCGTGAAATGGAGCCCGGCCGTGGGTGCCGCTATCGAACCAGGCTTACGAGCGTACACGGTCTGATATCGCTCCCGGTCCATCGGCTCATCCGAGCGGCCAATGTAGGGAGGCAGGGGCATGTGGCCGTGTTTGTTGATTACAGCCTCTGGTGTGAGGTCCGAGACAAGCCTGACTAACCGACCACTTTCCGGTGCCGAATCTAAGATTTCCACTGTTAGGTCAGGCGCGACAACTACCGTCCGACCAGGCTTGAGCTTTGATCCCGGTCGCACCAGAGCTTCCCAAACATAAGGGTCACCTGAATCGGCTGATGGCCTCACGAGCAGAACTTCCGAGGGGGCTCCAGTTGATTTCCTTCCTAGTAGCCTCGCCGGCAGCACTCTGCTTTCATTGACGACAAGCACATCGCCTGGCTCGAACAACTCAACCATATCCCTACACTGCAGGTGGCGGAATTCAGGAAAGTTGTCTTCTCCCGGTGACAGAGCATCCATTGAACGCTCCACTACAAGTAGCTTACTAGCATCCCGAACTGGCACAGGGTATTTAGCCACACGTCCGGGCGGAAGTTCGTATTGGTAGTCGGATACGTGCAAACCGTCAGGCGATAACGTCACCGAAGCAAACTAACCAAGTCCCGTCTCACGACCCATCGGTAAAGAACGATTCCTGAGCATTTAGGTTGCCGTCTGGGGTTGTGTAACCAAAACGGCGGAATGCTCGAGGGGTCGCGACACGTCCCTGAGGAGTCCTCATCAGAAACCCCTCCATAATCAAGAAAGGCTCATAGACCTCTTCCAGGGTGGTCGAATCCTCACCCATGGCAACAGCTAACGAATTCAGTCCTACAGGTCCTCCCTCAAATTTCTCGATGAGTGTTTTGAGGACACGTGCATCCATTTCATCCAAGCCGTACTCATCGACATCGAGCATCTCTAGTGCATCCTGCGCGACTTGCCCATCAATCTTCCCTTGGGCACGAACTTGAGCAAAGTCTCGGACCCTCTTTAGCAGTCGATTTGCTACTCGCGGGGTACCGCGAGCCCGTCTCGCCAACTCAATAGCTCCTTCTTCATCTGTCTCTACATCCAAGATCTCGGCACTCCGACGGACGATGGTCACGAGCTCTTCAGGCGGATAAAAATTCAGTCGATGCACGATACCAAAGCGGGCACGCATTGGAGCAGTCAACAATCCGAAACGAGTAGTGGCTCCTACTAGGGTGAAGGGTTCCACCTTCATCGTCATCGTTTGAGCTTTTGGCCCGTCTGAGAGGCGTATATCGACCTGCCAGTCCTCCATCGCAGGATAGAGAAACTCTTCAATGACCGGACGTAGCCGGTGAATCTCATCGATGAAAAGGATATCCCCTTCCCGTTGGTTAGTCAGAATACCAACTAAGTCGGCTGGTTTCTCGAGTATGGGGCCTGACGTCGTCTTTATGTTGACACCCATTTCCCGAGCAAGGAGCGCGGCCATGGTCGTCTTGCCAAGACCTGGAGGTCCATGGAACAGGATGTGGTCAAGAGGTTCACGCCTCTGTTTTGCGGCTTCAATCGAGATTGACAGCGCTTCCTTGACCTTACCCTGCCCGATGAACTCCTCTAGCTGTCTGGGTCGCAGAGTTGGTTCACTTGCTGAGTCTTCGGTGAGTGATTCGGGTGTTGTTATATGGGTGTGCTCAGTCATACGGAAATCTCCCCGAAGTCCAACACCTCATGCAAGACATAGGCCGAGCACTCAAGACCTACACCCCCTAGTCGCTCTGTTACGGCATTGTAGGAATGTCCTGTAACATCAGAGGTTGCTCGACTCAAGATGCTCATAATCAAGTTGCTATAAGTTCAGGTAGCTGAAAGAGCTCGCCGAACCAACTCTTCAGTCGAGTCCGGAACCCCATCCTCCTCCAATACCGCGCGGACCGCGGTATCAGCCACTGAAAATGAGTAACCCAGGTTTACTAAGGCCTGCACAGCGCCTCGCGCACCACCGGTCACGCCATCCATTACAGGGGTCACAATTGCAAGGTCTGCGACCTTATCTGCAAGATCGAGTGCGATTTTCTCTGCCTTCTTCTTTCCTATGCCGCTCACCTGCTGAAGCGCAGTGGAGTCTTTCTCGACTAGGGCCCTTGCAAGACGCTCAGCCGAATAGGTTGACATCATCGCGAGAGCAAGCTTCGCACCCACCCCTGTAGCAGTCAGCAGTCTCTGGAAAAGCAGTCGCTCGTGAGCGTTGGAAAACCCGTACAGAGCGATAGAATTCTCAGTCACGATCTGTAGGGTACGCAATTCAACCGAGCCACCCGGAGATGGAAGCCCCTGCAAAACCGTGATTGGGACCTCCACCTCGTAGACGACTCCTCCCGAAGTCTCGACCTCTACACATGCCGCATCTCGGGATAGGAGTTTTCCTTGAAGACGTGAGATCATAGACAGAGCTTTCCGGGAAAGCTGCCGATCAGGCAATGGCAGAGCGCCGTTGCGACCCCGTCCGCAGCATCTGCAGGCTTCGGGGGTTCTTTGAGTTTAAGCTGCTGCTTCACCATGAAACCAACCTGGTCTTTGGTCGCATTACCATTCCCGACGACAGCTTTCTTGATCTGCCGAGGAGCGTACTCTGCAACAGCAAGCTCGTGGAGCGCCGCAGCCAAGAGAATAGCCCCTCGAGCGTGTCCCAGCTTGAGAGCACTCTGGGCGTTCTTACCGTGGAAAACATCCTCGACAGACATTACGAAAGGTTGGTGACGTACGATCAAGGCCACAATCGCTTCATAGATCTCTCGGATCCGGTCCGCGAGAACATGATCAGGTGACGTTCGAATAACACCGCATTCTACAAGGGCAACCGCACCACCTTCCCCGCGAGCGACTAAGCCATAGCCAGTAACCGCCGTCCCAGGATCAACCCCCAAGACCAGGACTTCGTTGGATTTCTCCGTCACATCGCCTCTGCGATGATGTCCTCATCAATATCTGCATTCGAGTGAACCTTCTGCACGTCATCCAACTCCTCTAACATTTCAAGAAGCTTGAGCATCTTCTCCGCGTCCCGCCCCGTTACCGCAACTTCATTCTTAGCAATGCGAGTGAGTTCAACCGAAGTTGGCTTAATTCCTGCTTCCTTAATTCCATTCTGAACAGACACGAAATCAGAAGCTTCCGTAGTCAATATGAATTCATCCTCATCTGCAATCACATCTTCCGCACCCGCTTCTATGGCTACTTCAAATAAGGAATCCTCATCGTACTGTCCCGCATCAATCACGATTTGGCCTTTACGGTCAAATTGCCACGCAACCGAGCCGTCTGTCCCCAGGCTACCATCGTATTTAGTTAGTGCGTGACGTACCGCTGCTACAGTGCGATTTGTATTGTCCGTAAGGCACTCGATGAAAAGCGCCACCCCACCGGGCCCATATCCTTCGTAAGCGACCTCTTCATAATTGACACCGTCGAGTTCGCCCGTGCCCTTCTTGATTGCTCGCTCGATATTCTCAGCCGGCATGCTCGCAGCCCGGGCCGTATCGACCGCAAGCCTAAGGCGGGCGTTGTAATCCGGCTCTCCTCCCCCATCTCGTGCTGCCACCGTGATCTCACGTATGAGCTTGGTGAAAAGTGCGCCGCGTTTTGCATCATTGACGCCTTTCTTCCGCTTAATCTTTGACCACTTGTTATGGCCAGCCACTAACCCTCCATTTGTTCGTTATCGCTCATTTTCAGTCAGGCACCTGAAAGTATGTGAGCATGGACAGACGGACCAACGTTTCAGAATCTCTTGCGATCTAACACTCAAGTACATCGCGCCTGACATAGCCCAGGAACGTTCAATTTGCTGACCTTAACAAAAAGGGTTAACGGCCAAGTGGGGTAACATCACCATCTTCTAGGCCAAGAGCCCATCGTATACCACCTATGAGATGTGCGCGGAATACGGGGTCATTGCTCCAAATATCGTCGCGGTGACCAAGTGAGGTGTAGAACGAGCGCCCTTTCCCAAAGTCTTGAACCCACGACTGAGGATAATCACCTCCTAATTCGATCTCTTCTAACCCGGAGATGTCAGTAGCCTCAGTATCAATGCTAAGTAGTACACGTACCCGGTTACGCGAGAAGCCGAGCGGTATGCGATTACCGAAGAGTATATCCACATTTTCCTCCGGCCGATCTTCATGCCAAGCGGAAGTACCGAACTGGTAAAATTCATCCATGATCGGCCAACTCGCACCCAACATTTTCGTCGCTGGATGCTCTAAGTCTTCTACCGCTAGCACGACGATGTGGTTCTGGCTAACCGTTCTACGAAAATACGCACCCAGCATCTCGCCGAATTCAGGATAGTTGTAGAGGGTTAAGGAAGCGTTATGGACACCAACAAAACCACCTCCATTCCTTACGAAATCTATCAGCGCCTTCTTCTGTGAGCCTTCAAGTGGGAGGTTCCCATTTGTCATCATCATCAACCCATCAAACTGCGCCAAGTAATCGGGTGTAATCATCGACAAGTCGAGCGCTTGCTGGTCCTGCAGATAGCCCTGGAGGGTAGTGAGTTCATAACCCGCGGTAGGGCCCCAAGAAGCAAGCGCTTCCTCGGCGGGCTGAAGGCTCGTGTGCTTATAGAGCCCAGCATGCGTAAGAAAAAGCAGTTTCTTAGGAGCTTCCTGTTGAGGTTCTTGCAGGGACGGAGACCGACCGACTGCCTCGTTCGTGAGTAGCAAGAAGCTCAGGCTGGTAATCCCTATCAATGTAAGGTTCAAGGCGAATCTCATGACACACCTCCACTGAGTCGCGTTAGGCAGGTTAGCCCCAAATGGCCAAGATGAGGTTTTCCTAGGACTGCGCCAGACAATCCCTTTTGGGAAGCTGCTAGCCTTGACACTCTAACACACCCCCGGAACGTTCTCCCAGTACCGTATCGTGGAGGCCCACATTCGCCGGCTCTTCTTAATCTTACTATTTACGGGCATTGGACCCTCGGTCGAATGCCAAAACGTCGATTGGCCAGTCTACGGGGGTGATCCCGGGGGAATGAAGTACTCCGCCCTAACGCAAATCGACCGAGAGAGTGTCACTGGGCTCGAGGTCGCCTGGACATGGGATGCAGAAGAGCAGCCAGTGGCGGGTTCCAGCTTGGCATTCAGGGGTGAGCGTGTCCGACCTGGACGCTTCGAAGCCACCCCCATCGTCATCAACGACACGATGTATGTGAGTACACCGTATAGTCGTGTTGTCGCTCTCGATGCACGCACTGGAGAAGAATACTGGAGCTACGACCCACGTGCGTACAGCTGGGGACAGTTACCTCGTAACTGCGGCTTCTGCCACCGCGGGGTCGCGATGTGGAGCGACGGAAATCAGAGGCGGATTTTCATCAATAGTCGCTGGCACTTGATCGCATTGGATGCGGCCACCGGACAGCCAATCGAATCTTTCGGGGTAAGCGGAAAGATTGATCTCACTGAAGGACTAATCTGGGAAATCAACAAACTCCACTACACGAATACCTCACCCCCAGTCATCTGGAATGACCTGGTCATCCTCGGAAGTGGGATGCCAGATGATCGGGTATATCGCCGTAACCCTCCAGGGGACATTCAGGCATTCGATGTACGGACAGGCACACAAGTCTGGGCTTTCCACACGATTCCACAGCCCGGTGAATTGGGTAACGACACCTGGGAAGACGAATCCTGGTCTTACACGGGCTCCACAAACGTATGGGCCCCTTTCACGGTCGATAGAGAACGCGGCCTCGTGTATCTACCCGTTGGTACTCCCAATGGTGACTACTATGGCGGGCACCGAAAGGGCTACAACCTATTTGCAGAGTCTCTCTTATGCTTAGACGCGCGAACAGGTGAGCGTGTCTGGCACTTCCAGACCGTACATCACGGAATCTGGGACTACGATCCACCAGCCCCTCCAAACCTTGTCACCATAGAAGTGGATGGACGTGTCATCGATGCGGTAGCTCTGATCACCAAATCTGGCTTCACGTTTGTCTTCGATCGGGTGACAGGAGAGCCTGTGTGGCCAATCGAGGAACGTCAGGTCTCTGTAAGTGACGTGCCTGGTGAGCGCACTGCCCCTACTCAACCCTTCCCGACTAAGCCCGCCCCGTTCGCTAGGCAGGGTTTCACATTGGACGATGTGATCGACTTCACACCGGAAATAAAGGCGGAAGCACTTGAACTGCTTGAATCCTACCGCCTAGGCCCACTCTTCACACCTCCATCTTTGGAGGGAACAGTTACAATGCCCAGTGCAACTGGGGCAGCAGGCTGGGGCGGAGCAGCATTCGATCCTAGGACGAATGTGCTCTATATCCCGAGTAAGGATCGCCCCCTAGTCCATCAACTGATAGAACCTGAGCCAGGTACTGCAGATGCAAACTATGTGCAACGTTTACGGGGGCTAACGGTCTCGGGACTTCCGATCCTAAAGCCTCCTTACGGCACACTTACAGCGATCAATCTGAATTCTGGCGAGCACCTATGGCAGGTTCCACTCGGTGATCAACCAGGAATCCAAAACCACCCTATGCTCGCCGGTGTGGAGTTGCCCCAATTGGGGCGTATGGGTAACGCCGGTCCACTCATCACAGCTGGAGGACTTGTTTTCCTGAGCGGGTATAACCCCCAAATCTATGCGGTGCATAGTGACACAGGCGAAACCATTTGGGAGGGTGATCTCTTGGGCAATGAAGGCACGGCAAACCCGATGACATACGAAACAAGCGATGGGCAACAATTCATCGTAATCGGCGTAACCGGCTCCAACTCAGACCGAGGCCTCATAGCGTTCGCTCTGCCAAACGAATAGCACTTGTGGCTAGCTACACGGACGGACACTCCTACCGCCTGCCGCCGCCGCCTCCTCCTGCTCCTGCACGGTACGCCGCCATCGCGGCTGCACCGCCTGCTCCACGGAACCGGTTATTCACAATATTGTTATAGATTGATCCGAATAGAACTGTAAAACCGACGGTGAGTCCATAATTGAAGTCTGTGGCTCTAGTACGGAGCCTCAGGAGAGCTTCCTCGTCTGTCACGCCACCAGCAGATAGATAAATCTGATCGTCGACCCAGCCGATATCCCCACGAGCGTTGACACTGAACCCCCTCACAATCCTGAAGTCCACGTCGCCACGGAGTGAAACGTTGTGGCGGTCAATATCATGAAGGTAGTGCGATGCTCGCACGGTGATCCCGGCATCACCCCAAGGTTGGCGCTGGGAGAGTTCGATCTCCAAAGACTGTTCCCATTTGGTCTCTTCGAGTTTTTCGAACACGGTCTCCTCGATGTAATCCCTGTACGCGGGGCCAATATTGTAAAAGACCGTTAGCGACCGCCTAGTCGCTTCATCATAGGGGAAGAAACTGTATTCGATTGCAGGTGTGAGTTCAGCCCTAAAGTTCATATTGGAGCGGGTCGACCGGGATGCCTGACTCAGGGCACCGATCGACCAATGTTCGCTCAGCGCATACGTGATCATTTGGCTGAAACTCCAGTCTGTACGCTGATCAGTGAACGTCCCATCCTCCAACTCAAACTCAACTCGGTTGAGGTTGGTGTATCCGAAGAAATTGAGCTTCCAGGTAGGCGATACACGGGATGCAGATAGGCTACTGTTCAGCCGCAGACTCGATCGAGTCTGCTCACCATCTAAGTTGCTACTCCCGTTGAAACGAAAAAACCAGAGGTCCCACGGGTCATCAACTTCCTCCTGCGACACCAAACGTGAGCCTCCCGGACCTCCGCCTGTAACGTCGGAACCCTGGAGCGTCACAATCCCTCGAAACCCCGACTCATTCGCGAAGCGCGCAATACTAATGCCAAGCGTGTGTGTGAGCGCATCCAGCCGTTCTCGATCAGTATCAGTAGAAAACGCTTGGAGGAGAGTTGTGTCTTCGTACCCGTCGTAATCGCGGGAACCAATCAGCTCGATCTGGTATTCCCGACCACCAGAACCAGTGGTCACGCTGGTCATGATGACATGAACATCCGCAACCTCGCGGTCCCGAACCCAATTCACCCAGTTGATCTCGGTACGGTAGTACTCAGAGTTACAGTCTCTCCCGTCGCAATCAAAGAAGACATTGGGTCGAGGATCTGGCGCCTCGCCTTCTACTTGTTGGGCAGAGATAGGAGCCGCTATCAGCGCAACCCATAAAAACCCCAAGATTCCGCTGCATTTATGGCTAAGTGGCATCGTTGCCTTGTATCTGGTCGGGATAAGGGCAAGTAGGGTGTTACCAAAACGGAGACACCCGAGTGGCTCAGTTAGTTGAATCCCAAGACTCAGTTGCTGCCCTTATCAATGAGTTCAGGAGCACGGCGAGACATGACTGCCTGCTCAAAGATATAGGCATAACCGAGTAAATCAGCCTCAGTCCACATGTCCCCGATAAAAGCTAATACAAAGGGGGTGCTATCCTCATAGTATGCATACGGGACAGTCACAACTGGAACCCCGAAGTCGTTGATAATGTTACTGGGCAACTCTGGCCAATTGTTCGGATTGTAATCCGGCCGCTCTGGATCCTCAATCAGATCCCGGTTTGGTGCACCCGCCTGAGGAAAGAAAAGAGCATCGAGTTCATGCTCCGCCATGACACTCCGAAAGAGTTCTCTAATCTCCATGCGCCAAGACTGGAACGCATCGCCCTCTTCTGTAGCGCCCGGCCTAGCCGGTGGAACCCGTCTTCTTTCACCCTGCCCACCACGTCCTCTACCACCGCGACGGAAGACCTCTCCTGACAGCTCCTCCCATTCTGCGATACTGTGAAATGCTGCATCCGAGCCAAGGCCTTGGAGGTAGATCTGCCTGTCGTATGCCCCCTGCGATGGGACGCCCGGTCGCTCGCCGTAGAGCTCTATGAAGTCTGACCCTGCAAATGGATCTTCGATGACCACTGCCCCAAGGTCTGTGAGGGTAGAAATGGCCTCCCGATAAACTGTCTCAGTCTTAGGGTCCAAGGGGAGCCAGCGCTCTCGCCAACCCGACCCAACAAGACCAAAACGCTTCCCTTCGATGGCTGCTTCAGCAAGAGCACTCGCATATCCGTTTTCTGGGATGTGATCCACCGCGGCGAATGTCGCGAAATCATCTGTTGTCGGACCTGCAATGATATCTAGGGTAACAGCTGCATCGTATACATTTTTCGCCATCGGTCCAACTACATCGACGTAGCTCCCGTTGATCGGATAAACACCTTCTAGCGGAACAAGCCCGTATGTTGGTTTGACGCCCACCAATGCTTGAGCGGATGAGGGATTCTGTATCGATCCTCCGGTCTCAGTCCCCAACCCCAGCACAGCAAAGCTTGCATTGACCGCGGTAGCGGTGCCCCCGCTAGAGCCACCTGGAGCCTTGGTAACGTTGTAGGGGTTAAGGGTGACACCAGCGACAGAGCTGTTTGTGCGTGTCCCGTGTCCCGCAAAATCAGGAAGATTTGTCTTGCCAAGAATAATCGCCCCAGCATTACGTAGTCGCTCTACAGCGGCAGCATCGTCGCTAGGAATCATATCGATTCCGCCCATCGCAGTACTGAAACCCCAGAACCCCGCGGTCGTCACGAGTCCGCTGTAATCCATGTTGTCCTTAATGACAACCGGAACTCCATGGAGTGGGCCCCTTGGGCCAGAAGAGCGATACTCTTCGTCGAGACGCGCTGCTATGTCCAGAGCCTCGGGGTTCATCGATATGAACGCATTATAGTAGTCCTCGTAGCGATCGATACGCTCGAGAAACGCCTTGGTCAGGTCCACAGAAGTGTACTCCCCAGCGGCGTAAGCTTCCTGGATCGCCTCCGTAGTCAGTTCGACCAAATCAATGCCCTGCCCAACCAGCATCCCCGGCCTAAGGAGAGCTAGTAGAACCGAAGCTATGCTAACAAACGACGGCGAGTTCATCATCAGATGCGCGGTGTAAAATCCGACGCGTCAAGAACCACCGGGTACGCTGCCCACAGGTGTATCCTCTTCAGAGATCGGCCGCGTGCGGATAGTTGGATACTCAATTCCGAGTTGTTCCAGATACGTACTAAAGCGATTCGAATCGTAGTAATAAGGCCGCATCTCCGGCCGCCATCGTGCCATGATTTCTTCATTAAGCCAGATCGCTGGCTGGTCTGTTGGTGATATGAATGGCGTGTAGACGGTCTCTGCAGTTTGGACGTCGTTGAAGTAAGTCCACGCCGCCTCAACCGTCTCACCGTCTAGGAAGAGGTCTAGAAGTGTACGTGCCTGAACCCTGGCCCCTGCGACCGCACCCTTGTGAGCAATCGGGGTCGCCATCGCGATTCCATTTGCCCAGTTATGTCCTGGGCCGCCTGACATATTGGATGGATAACTCAACGTGACGGTCGGCATATTCCACGAAACATCTCCGATATCATCGGATCCACCACCAAGGGATTGAGAAAGGTCAACCGGCCCCCGCAAAGCACGAATGGAGTCAGCCAAGCCAGTTACATCTACACCCATCTCTCTCTGGAACGCTTCCGCAAACCGGACATCATCCTCACTCCAGTCCGGCAGTCCAACCGCTTGAATGTTAGAGTAGGTAACTTCAGCAACGGGCTTGCTGAAGTGGCGTCCCCAAGCTGCTCCCACCGTCATGATCGTATCGACTTCTGTGCCAGTCATCAGGGCAGCACCCTCAGCCATCAGGACCGCAGCATCGTACTGCTCTTTTGTGAGCTCATAATCACGCTCTCGGAAATAGAACCAGATTGTAGCAGTCTGAGGAACCACATTCGGCTGATCCCCACCCTCGACTATGATATAGTGCGACCTAGCTGCGGGTCTCAGGTGTTCCCGCTTGAACTCCCAACCTTGGGCCATGAGCATAATTGCGTCGAGTGCTGACCGACCTCGCCAGGGTGACCCTGCCGAGTGCGCACTCTCGCCTGTGAAGCGGAACTGGACGGACCAGAGGGCATTACCACCTCCCTGACCCCAGGAAACACCAAAATTATTACCAACGTGAGTGAAAAGGTTTACGTCTACATCTTCGAAGACCCCTTCCCTAACGAAGTAAGCCTTTGAAGCAACCTGCTCCTCAGCAACACCAGGCCAGATCAGAAGAGTCCCATTTACTCCTTCGCGTTCCATGAGTTCTTTAACCACGATTGCCGCGACAATATTCACAGCCTGACCAGAGTTGTGGCCCTCACCATGTCCAGGTGCCATCGACAAAATCGGATCACGATACGCAACGCCAGGCTTCTGGTTGGACTGAGGGATCCCATCGATATCAGAACCCAAGGCAATCACCGGTTCACCTGAGCCGTTTGACCACGTCGCCGTCCAGGCGCTTGGCATCCCCGCAACTCCCAACTCAATATCGAAACCTTCTTCCTCTAGTAGCCCTGTGAGGTACCGCTGAGTCTCGAACTCCTGCATCCCAAGCTCACCAAAAGAGAACAGGTGATCGACAATCTCCTGAGCGAGCTTCGCCCGATCGCGAATCATCTGCTCTGCCTCTGCCTTAAGGTCCTCAAGTCTTGGGTCCTGTTGAGCCACGAGATTCGGCACGAGCGTTAAAGCTGCAATCATTACTGCCAACAGAAGAGATACGTGACGCATGGAATTTGTTCTCCGGTGAGTCCTGGGTTCCAAGGGAGCGATACGAATGCCATTCTCGCTTGTCTTGGGCAAGTGGCCACGAGAAGATTGCTAGGCTTTTCCTCGTACGGAGCTACATCTATGACTAGAACCCGGAGAGTATTTCTCAGCGACTTGACGAAGAGCCTATTAGCAGTAGGAGCAATGCCTAAACCATTCGTGAGCAGTACTGTCTCGCCAAGCCAGACGGGTACAGGACTCATCACAGATCCGAGGTACCTTGAGCACGAGTTACCTGATCGTGCCGGCGAGCCACACCCAGAGCGGCCATTACGATTGATCCGAATTGCACAAGCTTTCGCCGAGCGCGGCCTCGACTCAGACTTGACCAAGCTACAACTGCATTCTGATTCGATGCCCTTCATTCGCAGTCACCATACCCCAGAGCATGTGGATGCCGTTCGGGAAATCGAAGTGACAGGTGAAATTGCAGAACTTGCTGTATCAGGATCCTTAGGCGCGATTGACGCTGTAGCAAATGGACAGGTGCGTAATGCGTTTTGTGCTCTCAGACCTCCGGGGCATCACGCTAACAATACTGGGCAGGAAGAGGGTTTTTGTTTTTACAGCAACGCGGCAGTCGCTGCTAGGTACGCGCAACTTAGGCACGGTTTTGAAAAGATCTTGATCGTCGACTGGGACTACCATCATGGAAACGCAACCCAGAATGCGTTCTACGATGACCCCAGCGTGCTCTTTTTTTCAGCTCATGACTGGCAAGCATATCCCGGCACAGGAGACCCCTCACTCCGTGGAGATGGAGAAGGCTCAGGACTCAACCTGAATGTTCACCTAGATTGCGGATCAAAGGATATCGATATGCTCAGGCATTGGGACAGTGTGCTGTTGCCGGCCGTAAGCAACTTCCAACCGGATTTCGTCATTGTGTCCGCGGGTTTCGATAGTCGTATGGATGACCTACTTGGCTGCTTCGACCTTACTGACGATGTATTTCGGCGCATGACTCGAACTACAATGGATATAGCCAATGACTACTGCGGTGGACGTCTGGTCTCGCTACTAGAGGGTGGTTACAACGTAGACGGAACAGCGATTGCCGCAGCGGCACACGTTGAGACGCTGCTCGACGGCCTATAACTCAAACACCTGGCTCACTCGGTGGGAATACTATAACGGGGTGCCGCAGCCCTATGCTCGCGGCACCCCGCAACAGCCTACATATCTGGAAGAGTGGGCCTTCTCAGATGCCAATCGGTCACGGACTGGAAAGCATTTGCCACATTAAGAATCTTATCGTCAGCAAATAGATCGCCCACAATTGTAGTCGTGAGTGGCATCGTGGTTGGTGTCTCAGAATCTGGGTTACGCACGCCGAAATCATACTGAACGATAGTTGCGGGGTGTCCGGTATCATTCGTCAGGCCTACTTCCCCAGAACCACTCACAAACATATCGAACCCATCCATAGCCTCTTGCATTCTTTTCATGAAGATGAGGCGCCGTCTCTGGCCGTTGACATAGTCCATCGCTCGCGCATCCCGACCGCGGCGGAAACGACCCCTGCGCCGAGCCTCACCCTCTTCGAGGTCCTGGGGGATCGGTTCGGGCTCAACCCCACCCGGCGCTACGTGATAGTCGAATGCTGCCGCCGAATCCGCGCCGAGTTGGTCAGATCGGAACTCGGGGAGCTCATTCATCTCTTTGAGGTTTGCGCCTAAGTCTGAGAGTTTTTCAAGGAAGGACTCAGGGGCGTCGTCTGTGAACCCAATGCGGTATGACCCCAAATCCGGTCTCCGGTCGAATACGAACGGAGCAGTGATCGTCGCAGGATCTTGCTCACTCGCTCCATGAATCTCATTGAAGACCAGTGCACAGTCCTCGATGGTGCGACACATCGGTCCTGCCTTGTCCATGCTCCACGAAAGGACCATACCACCGTATCTGCTCACCCTGCCGAAGGTTGGTCGAAGCGCGCTGAGACCGTTCCGCCGGGAAGGTGAGACGATCGACCCTCGAGTCTCGGTGCCAATTGAAAATGCAACACAACCCGCCGCAGTTGCCGAACCAGGGCCAGCAGAAGAGCCGCTCGAGCCTTCTTGAACATTCCAGGGGTTCTTCGTCCGACCTCTGAACCAACGGTCACCACTAGCGAATTCGCCTGTTGCTAGTTTCGCAATCAATACGGCACCTGCCTCTCGTAGTCGGACCACAAGCTCGGCATCTTCGTTGATTACTTGGTTTTCGAACTCGGCCGAGCCCCATGTAGTACGAGCTCCTGTGACCGAAAAGAGGTCCTTTACACCGTACGGGATCCCGTGAAGTGGCCCTCTCCAGTTTCCACTGCGGAGGTCTATGTCTGCCTGTTGGGCCTCTTCACGAGCACGATCCTCAAGAATCGTCACTGCACATAGTAAAATCGGATCGTAACGTTTGATTCTGTCGAGATAGATCTCCGTGAGGTCGACGGATGAGATTCGGCGCGAACGTACCAATGCCGATAGTCGATGTACCGGGAGAAATGCAATATCCTCCTCATTTGTTGGCACGGCACCTCGCCACGGGCGAACACGGATAGGTGACCGGTCAAACATCCTCGGACCGTGCTCTCGCCATAGTTTTTCAATAAGTGATCCTGTACCACCGGGATATGCTTGGAAAACCAATGCCGGGTGCTCGCCTTGGCCCAGTTGAATCGGTGAAGCTGCTTCCTGCTCTTGTTCGATCCATCGAGGAAACGCGGAATCTGTCGCCTCAAGAGCCAGCGGGTGCACTGCGCCTGCTGCCGCGGCTGCCGCGGCTGCCATGAGAAAATCACGACGCTCCATACCGCTTCGTGTTTCGTTCTTCTCTCCCATTATTTCCTCCTATCTATCTACTAAGGTATGCGGGTCTTCCAATGTGCTTATCCCTCAACGCCTCTTCGGAACGGCCCTGCCTAAGCCATCTTCTGAGATTGGGCGGGTGCGTATCGTCGGATATTCAATTCCTAACTGCTCAAGGTAAGTATCATAGCGCGAAGGGTCATAGTAGAACGGGCGCATGCGCTCCCTCCACTGCGCCATAATACCCTCATTCAACCATATCGCCGGTTTGTCATCTGGTGTAATGAAGGGCGTGTACGTCATGTCGGCCGTCTGCACATCATTGAAGTAATCCCATGCCGCTTCAACGGTCTGTCCATCCAGGAATAGGTCGAGAAGAGTAAGGGCCTGCACCTTCGCTCCAGCCAGCGAACCTTTGTGAGCTATGGGTGTCGCCATAGCAATCCCATTCGCCCAATTATGCCCAGGGCCACCTGGCATATTAGCGGGGTAACGCATCGTGATGGTCGGCATATTCCAAGACACATCACCGATATCATCCGAACCTCCACCACTATAGTTCGCCAGGTTAATTGGCCCTCTTAGCGGCGGAACTTGAGTAGGCAGACCTCGCTCTTCTTGACCTAGATCACGCTGGAGTCCATTTGCTAAAGCAACATCCTCCCCAGACCATTCCGGAAGACCCACACGCTCTATGTTCATTTGCGTGACCTCAGCGACAGGCTTACTGAAGTGCCGGTTCCAAGCTGAACCGACCGTCATGATTGTGTCGATCTCCGTGCCCGTCATCATTGCCGCACCACGAGCCATCAACTTTGCGGCGTCATACATCTCGACAACACGTGGATAGTCGACCTCGCGAAAATAGAACCAGATTGTCGCGGTCTGAGGCACGACATTTGGCTGGTCACCGCCCTCCACAATTATGTAATGGGAACGCTGGGGCGGACGCAGATGTTCCCGCTTGTACTCCCAGGCCTGCGCAAGAAGCATTATCGCATCTAACGCTGACCTTCCTCGCCAAGGGGATCCCGCCGAGTGCGCTGTTTCTCCAGTGAAACGGAACTGCACAGAAACCAGAGCGTTCCCGCTCGTGTGGCCCCATGTGACTGAAAAGTTCGAGGACACGTGTGTGAATAGATTTACGTCTACATCGTCAAAGACACCGTCCCGCACAAAAAACGCCTTGGAGCCAAGCTGTTCCTCGGCAATCCCCGGCCAAATCATCAGTGTTCCGTCTATGTCTTCGCGCTCCATCAATTCTTTCACATTGAGCGCTGCCACAATATTTACGGCCTGGCCGGAGTTATGCCCCTCACCGTGCCCCGGAGCCATCGACAAAATGGGGTCACGGTACGCAACTCCTGGCTTTTGGTTCGACTGAGGAATTCCGTCTACATCGGAGCCTAGCGCGATAACGGGAGATCCCGAGCCATTCGACCACCGTGCAGTCCAGGCACTCGGCATGCCAGCAACACCCAGTTCTATCTCGAAACCGTGATCTTCGAGAATTCCGGTCAAATACCTCTGGGTTTCAAATTCCTGGAAGCCCAATTCACCGAAGCTGAAAAGCATATCGACAATCTCCTGAACCATCTTTGCATCTTCCTCGACCATCCGAAGAGCTTCGTCCTTGAGACCTTCGAGGCGGGTGTCTGTTTGGGCTCCGAGTCCTGCTGGAGCTAGGATTGTAAGGGCGAGGACGACGAGATATTGACTGAACTTCAAACGATGCACGGTAAGTTTCTCCTTTCTCAAGCACCTTACGGACCCGTGATGATGGGAAGTGAGCATGAGACAGATTTTCTAGCAGGGCAAGCGTGGACTAGTTACTAATTCTTTTGCCCCGCTCAACCCAACTCTCACCCTCTGTAATCCAAACTGCTGCTGGTTCACCCTTGAGATAATGCCCAAACCAATCAAGGATTCGCCGGTGATAATCCACCTGCTGCTCCTCTCTGATCAGGCTATGGTCTGCACCGGGGTAAACAAGCAACACGACTTCCTTTCCAGCCCGACGTGCGTAATTGTAGTACTCCAGTCCCTGTCGGAAGTCTACCACTCCATCCTCGTCACCATGCATCAATAGCACCGGCGTCTCCAAATCCTCAATGCCATGGGCCGGCGAACTCTCTAAGTGTCCTTCAAAGTCATCCCAGTACGGCACCGCCATCCGGGCCTGTCCTGTCTCCCAGTGTCCAGTTTCCGGTAACCCCCCATTCCAATGGACAGCACCCATGAAGCTCAAGAAGTTTGTGATCGCTGCTCCGGCGACTGAAGCCGCGAAGCGGTCAGTCCGAGTCGGAAGATATGAAGCCTGATAGCCACCCCACGAATGACCAATCAGACCAATTCTGTCAGGATCAACATGGCCCGTTGCAACTGCAGCATCGATTGCGTGCTCAACTGCATCTAGAGCTGACGGGCCAGGCCGGCCAGGTTCGTAAACAATGTCGGGCATCAACACGAAATACCCTTCTTGAGACCAGACTTGGTAGTTGTAGTAACGCCGCTCGCTAGGCGTGTAGTACCTGTGGAGGTCATCTGACAGTCGCTCGTACTGGTATAGGATGAGCGGGTACTGTTCCCCTTCACGGAATTCGGCCGGAAACACGAGGATCCCCTGAAGTTCGTGACCGGCATCAGTGGTATACTCGATCAGTTCCGAGTGACCCCATGCGTAATCGGATTGGAATGGGTTCGTGCGCGTCACCTGCCGAAGATCGGAAAGATCCGTCCCTCCTACGAAAACATCAGGAGAGTCGTCCCAGCGCTGGATGCGCAAAGCATACCGATCGGCATCTTCAGCTTTAGTCAGCGAGTTTACTACCGCGGATTCCTCCAATAGAACATTAACGCGGCCAGAACGAAGATCAGCTCTGGCGTAGCCTGAGTCTTTTGTACGCTCGTCCATAAATGACAGCCAGACCGGCTGACTTGAATCTATGACATACGGGTCCCCGAAACCGACATCAGAATCCATTCGGACGAGCCGATAGATGCGGCCATCTTCCTCGCCACGTGTGATGCGGGTCGTGGACGAACCATCCAATTCAACGAGCCAGATGTCGTACTTGTCATAAAGAAACACCGCCTCACCGGTGTCCGCCCACCCTCCAACGCCCCAAGGAGGGTGAGGTCCTGGGTAATCGTGGTCGAAAAGCGGTTGTGTAAAGCTGCGGCCCTCAGCCAAAACTGTCTTCTGCATCGAAGTCAGGTCGATCGCAGACCAACGATCATCCCCGTAAACCAACACTGGGCTATCCCCACCTCCAGCTTCGATACCGAATCGAACTTCTCCGGCAAGAAGTGTGCGTTCACCCGTCTGCAAATCAACCCGGTACCAGTCTGCAGCGCCATCGCCAAAGCGACGCTGAAACCTGTACGGTGTGTAGTCGGGGACAATCCCCCAGTTTCCATCAGTAACAATTTCAACTTCTTCCGAGAAATCTTCACCGAGGATTACGAGTTCATCGTCCCTTACATGCCACGCGGCCAGAAAAGTCTGGCGTGAGATCTGTTCTGCACGGTATTCCTGGCTCCGGAGGATCTGGTCATCGTCCCAATGCCAGACCTGAACATCCGCCGGCTTGACTTCTTCTTCCTCACTTCCCTCATCGGACTCAGCATCATTCACTTCTGTGATATTCGTTTCTGAGAGCGCCCAGTCCCGCAAGCCGACAAAAACCGTCTCTCCGGTAGCGTCAAAATCGATCCCAGCATAGTCCGTCACTCGCAACGTATCAGGGATATCGTCCCGCCCGAGAGCTGCTAGGACCCATGGATCCGAGCCAGAGTTGACATCTTGCCAGAGGAGCACGTCATGTGTATCGCCCTCACGACCCTCAAACTCCACCGAACGCATAACGCCGAGCTGTGCTGACTCATCTTGCCAGTTCAGAGCGCTGTAGTATGCATCACGAGAGTCGAGAGTCCTAAGCGTCTCAGCCTCAGGATCGAAAAGCACAACACTGTTCGAACTCCCCCAAGAGGTGCGCAAAGTGGCAGCGATCAATTCACCTTCATCTTGCCACACAAATTCATCAACGTTGCCAATGAGTGTTTGCGCCCCTGTGGAGGGGTTCATGATCATGAGGTCGGCACCCAGTGTGTCCGCAGGCGCATAACCTTTCGCAGCAAGCCAGATCCCATCGTCCCGGAAGGAGAAGCGCTGAACCTCAAAGAGTACCGTGTCCACACCGTTGGCCAAATTGACCAAACCAAGTCTGTCATGGATTGGTTCATCTGACTCCTCAAGTTCATCCGGATGAACCCCAGCTCTATACGCCATCCAATTTCCATCCCGACTGAACACCGGTCCCGTAGCGTGCTCAAGCACAAGTGGCTCACTATTTCCGTCACTAGCCATCAGCCGCAGCTCAGCAGTCTCGTCTACACGTCTGATACCGGACACAAGCCAGTTCCCCTTCGGATCAAGCTCGAATAGTCCGAGATTCTCGAACTGCCCATAGTCGGATGGTTTAAGGGCGGACGTGTCCTGGGCCATCAGCTCATTTTGGAGCACCAGGAAAACGCAGAAAAACAACGCGGACATGAAAGTGCGATACATCGATTCCTACCTCAGTCTGGATAAACTTGATCAGACGGCATCAAGACGATGCCGATCACCACGCATGGTCGCAACCAACCTGGAGACACCTAGAAGTGCTGAACACGATCCGAAGGCCTCTGTTACATTTCTCGGCTGACCATGTCAGTACGGATATCCGCAACCTTTCAATCGTGAAGAGCCCTTAACTGAGGGCCCATAAAAATCGAGCTAGCCTCATGGATACTAGCAATACCTCTAAAGGGAGGTGGTTAAGGGCTCCCTGGAGTACGATTCCCTTTCTCGTACTTGGCATCGGTATTGTAGGCTTTGGGAAAGAGGCTGAGCAGGAACTCACGATTGATCCGGGCGATTGGCCTCATTACGGTCGGGACTTGGCAGCTAGTAAATATTCCCCGCTAGATCAGGTATCTGCTGCCAATGTGGACCAGCTCGAGATCGCCTGGATCTGGCAATCAGCAGATTACGACCTCCTAACTCGTAATCCTGGACTTTATATCAATCCCAACTACCAAGTGACGCCGATCAAAATTGGCGACAGGCTCTACGCTACTACAAACATGGGCCAAGCAGTGGCTCTAGATCCGGAAACTGGCATCGAGCAATGGCGTTACGACCCATACGCTGAAGGACTCAGAGATCGACCCACCGGCCGAACGAATAGAGGGGTTGCCTACTGGAGTGATGGTACGCATGAGAGAGTTTTTCTCGGATCAGGCCAATACCTAGTAGCCCTAGATGCGGCCACGGGTAGCGTTCTAGCAGATTTCGCTGAAGGAGGTGTGATCGACTTAGCGGTTGATTCTGATCCCAGAGTGACGACATACACTTGGAGATCTCCTCCGATTGTTGTTCGTAACTCTGTGATCGTCGGCTCACAAGCGATGGCACCCAATAGAAACTGGCAGACCGCTCCTCCTGGGTACGTGAGGGCCTTTGATACTCAGTCTGGCGAATTGCTTTGGCGATTCAGCCCAATCCCTGGGCCAGGAGACCCAGCAATCGAGACCTGGGCAGACTCCTCTTGGGCCTACAGCGGAAACGGTAATGTCTGGACAATGATGAGTGCTGACGAGGAACTGGGGCACGTCTATCTGCCTTTAAAAACAACGACAAACGACTGGTACGGCGGACACAGGTTGGGTGACAATCTGTATGGAGAAAGTGTAACTGCAGTGGATGTAGAAACAGGTGACAGAGTATGGCACTATCAGATGACAAGGCACGGTCTCTGGGACTACGACCCACCTGCAGCCCCGAACGTTTTAGATGTAGTCGTTGATGGCCGACCGAGGAAAGTGGTAGCACAAGTTACCAAGCAAGCCTTCGTATTCGCGTTCGATCGGCAGACCGGTGAACCAATATGGCCAATCGAAGACCGACCCGTTCCTCCCTCTGAAGTTCCGGGGGAAGTGGCAGCAGAAACCCAACCCTTCCCTACGCACCCCGCCCCATTCGATTTACAAGGCCTTAGCATCGATGACCTTATAGATTTTACTCCTGAGCTCAGGGCAGAAGCTGAGACAATCGTCTCAGAATTCGTGTATGGGGAGATGTACACCCCACCCACCCTACTTGATGATAGGCCTGGAGGTACTAAGGGAACGATCCTAATGCCGGGATGGGTTGGGGGTGCAAATTGGGGAGGGGCAGCGGTTGACCCGGAAACAGGCGTCCTTTACGTCCCATCCGTCACATCCCCAAGTGTCACCGCTCTCGTTCCTCCTGCCGACCCTGACAGTTCTGACTTCAATTATGTGAGAGGCTTACCAAGAGAGGTGCCTATGCCCTCAGGCCTTCCACTGCTCAAGCCTCCATACGGTCGAATCACCGCGATCGACATGAACACTGGTGAGCACCTATGGATGCAGCCCAACGGCCAGGGTCCTCGTAACCATCCCGCCATTGCTGAGCTTGACCTCCCTTGGCTTGGTCAGCGCGGAAGGGCGGCCCCACTTCTCACTAAGACCCTACTATTTCTAGGAGAAGGAACAGAAGCAGCACTCTCAATCCTACCCATCGCAGGCGGTAAGTTTTTCCGAGCTTGGAACAAGGAGACTGGGGACGTCCTATGGGAGATTGAGCTAGCTGCAGGGACCTCTGGCGCACCTATGACTTATATGGCGAACGGCCGTCAGTTCATTGTGGTTGCAATCGGAGACGAAGAAACACCTAGCCAATTGGTAGCCCTGGCCCTGGCTCGTTGAACAGAACTCGGGAAGGCTCATAAGTCACCATTCATGTCACGAACCTAGCTCAGCTGGAACGAACGCAACGATCCTGAGAGGTCCACCGCTACCTCCTTCGATCTTCATGGGCAACGCGACGACAAAGCTTCCTGTAGCCGGTAGGAAATCAAGATTCGTGATATTCTCGAAGCCTGAGATGTTTTCTCTATAAAGAATTACATGAGCACGAAAATCTGATGATTGTCCGTAGTCGATACTTGGCGTATCGATGCCAAGAGCAACGATTCCCCTCTCATCTACCAACCACTGGGCCAACTCTTCACTGATACCGGGAAAATGAAGCTGGGCGACGGCCTCCTCACCGATCACGTCGGTACCTAGATAAGCTCTGCGATCATCCCAACGGTCCGACCATCCGGTGCGAATCAAAAGTATTGCGCCATCCTGAATTTCTCCGTTTACAGTCTCCCAAGTAGCGAGATCTTCTACTGAAACCAGGTAGTCTGGATCAACTTTTCCAGATACATCGACAACAGCTGCCGGCCCGATGAGTCCCGACAGGGGGATCTGGTCATTTGTGAGCCCGCCATCAGAAAAATGAATTGGCGCATCCAGATGCGTACCTCCGTGCTCAGCAGAAGCAAGCTGATATGAGGCGTAGAACCAGCCACCCTCGGTCTGACCAAAAGCAAGCTCCTGAAGCTGGAAGCCCGCGGTATCAGTTGGCCAGTAAATTGTTGACTCAGCAAATGAATGGGTAAGGTCTACCCACCGCCCAGCACTGCTATCGAATACCCCTGAATAACCTGACGGTGCGGCCTGGCAACTAGAGATTACAATAATGAATAGGATGAGCAGTATCTGGACTCTACAACAAGTACACCCGAGACAAATATCTCGTTTGGCCAAATAATTACGCATAATTTTCGCTACTCTCTGCTAGCCCTACATTCCACCTGACTTCCGGGATCTCACTGGTGAGCAAACAGCATCTGGGCATCACTGATAGGCTTCCAGCAACCCCAGCACATGGTCAATGTCTACCTCGGTATGGTCGGCATTGATCTGTGCACGGATTTCCTCGTCCCCGCGTGGTACTACGGGATAAGTCAAGCCGGTGACGAGAACTCCATTGTCATACAAGTACGAGACCAGATCCTTTGTCTTGTCCGTATCCCTGATCATGAGAGGGACGACTGGATGCTCGCCAGGTATCGTCTCGATCCCCAACCGATCCAGCCCTTGTTCGAAATGTCGGGTGAGGTCCCGAAGCCGCTCCAATAGCGCGAGACCTTCCGGACTATCTACGATTTCGATAGAGCGCAGTGCGGCAGCCGCCTCACCAACTGTAATCGGGTTCGAGTAGATATACATCTGCGATGATTCCCGAAAGAAACGAACTGTTCCAGCATTCGTAGCAACATAGCCACCGTTAACACCGAATGCCTTTCCCAGCGTACCCAAAAGGATGTCGGCTGGGTTGCTGTTCGTGAACTCCTCAGCTCCTCTTCCAGTATGGCCAAATGCACCGACTCCGTGAGAGTCGTCTACCACACATACCACATTTTCTTCGTAGTCCGGGTCATGCTGAATGCACAGCTCTACTATCTCGTCAACAGGCGCATGGTCACCCCTCATCGAGAAAATGCCATCGGTGACTACCAGCGCTCGCCTGGCCTTACCCTTCCACGCTTCGAGTGCAGCATCTAGTGCCTCCATATCATTGTGAGGATAGACAGCCTTACCCGCTGGCCGACTCAACCTCATCGCGTTGATAATGCAGTTGTGGTTGAGTTCGTCCGAGACCAATACGGTCTCAGGTGTAGTCAACGGTGTAATCGTAGATACGACCGTCGCGTAGGCGGATGAAAAAATCATTGCGGCCTCGCGACCATGAAATTCCGCAAGTTTCTCTTCGAGGACGACGTGTGCGTCGTAGCTACCGGAGATGAATCTCACGGCACCAGGTCCGGCTCCGAACATCCGAGTCGCATGCTCTTCTGCCGCAATAACTTCCTCTCTCAGGCCCATGCCGAGATAGGAGTTGGAATTCATGCGGATAAACTCTTGGGGGCCCTCACCCTTCAATAGGAATCGGGGACCGCGGTCATCCTCAGCAGGCTTGACTGAAACGACGATACTTTCCTTGCCCTTAGCTGTCCCAGCCTCTTCAAGGGCCAGCACGTGGGCATCAAGTACTCTCGTAAGTCTGTCTAGGGGCACAGCATCACACTCATTTGAGATGTTCAAGCATGTCTTTAGTCATTGATTCAATATCAAACAATGGTTCCCAGCCCCACTCTTCTCGAGCAGCTTCATCATCGATACGGTCTGGCCACGAATCGGCAATCGCCTGTCGGACTGGGTCAACATCGTAATCGATCGTGAAGCCCGGAAGATGTTTCTGGATCTCAGCAGATAGCATCTCTGGTGTAAGCTGCATTGCAGTCACATTGAACGCGTTTCTATGTTGAAGCATATCTTGGTCAGCTTCCATGACAGCGATAGCAGCGCTAACCGCGTCAGGCATATACATCATATCAAGCGTTGTCTCCGGGCCTAAGAAACAGGTGTAATGTCCATCCCCGATTGCACTGTTAAAGATATCAATGGCCCAATCAGTGGTCCCGCCACCAGGTGGGGCGCCGTACGATATCAAGCCAGGGTAGCGTAAGCCACGGGTATCAACTCCGAATTTTCGGTGGTAGTAGTTGCAAAGAAGTTCACCGGCCAACTTCGTAATCCCGTACATTGTAGTCGGTTGCATCAGAGTGTCTTGAGGTGTGAGATCCTTCGGTGTACCGGATCCGAACACACCGATCGAGCTGGGTGTGAAGACCGCACAACCCTGGTGACGGGCAACTTCGAGCACAGCTTCAAGGCTCAACATGTTAACACGCCACGCATGTCTGGGGTCACGCTCACCAGTTGCTGATAGGACCGCTGCTAGATGATAGATAAGATTGACCCGATGGCGCTCTACAGCCTGGCCAACTGCTTCTGCATCTGTCGCATCCAAGAGCTCAAATAGTCCTGACTCCGCGATCTCAGGATCGAGTTGACGAATGTCAGTGGCAATGACTTGCGAGTTGCCGTAGAGATCTCGGAGTTTGGGAACTAGCGATGAGCCAATCTGACCACCGGCACCAGTCACCAGAATGTTCTTCAACTGCAGCATCTTCTAGTATCGGACACTCGAGTCACTCCGACACTTAGTATGATAAAGATGAAATTGAGGGATAGCCGGAATAGTACCTTACTTACCACCTATCCTCCCGGATTGGCTGTCATTGACATCTTCCAGGTCAACGTAAATTTCGCTCCCGTTCTCACGAAATTCTTCGGACATCTGCTGCATGCCAATCTCGTTTGCCGCGGCCGGGTCTATGCTCTGTTCTTTCGCAAATCTGCGAATGTCGTCGGTGATCTTCATAGAACAAAACTTAGGGCCACACATAGAGCAGAAGTGAGCGACTTTTGCACCCTCAGCTGGCAGCGTCTCGTCATGATATTCTTCCGCCGTGACCGGGTCCAACGCTAGGTTGAACTGATCCCGCCACCTAAACTCAAACCGCGCCTTGGAGATCGCATCATCCCACTCTTGGCTTCGAGGGTGGCCTTTTGCCAAATCTGCAGCATGCGCGGCAATTTTGTACGTAATCACACCATGCTTCACATCTTCTCGATTTGGAAGGCCTAAGTGTTCCTTAGGTGTTACATAACAAAGCATTGCGGTCCCGTACCACCCAATCTGTGCTGCCCCAATTGCACTCGTAATATGATCGTAGGCAGGAGCAATATCAGTTGTGAGTGGCCCAAGGGTATAGAATGGTGCTTCGTCACACCATTCCAATTGCTTATCCATGTTTTCACGCACTAAATGCATGGGAACATGTCCTGGTCCTTCATTCATAACTTGGACCCCATACTCCCAAGCTATCCGGGTGAGTTCACCTTGAACTCGTAGTTCTCCGAATTGTGCTTCGTCATTAGCATCTGCTATCGAGCCTGGCCTGAGGCCATCTCCGAGCGAGTATGAGACGTCATATTCAGCCATAATCTCACAGAGCTCACGGAAGTTCGTGTAGAGGAATGATTCTTTGTGGTGGGCCATGCACCACTTTGCGATGATTGAGCCTCCGCGCGAAACGATCCCGGTCATACGTTCAGCCGTAAGTGGGATAAACCGGAGCAAGACACCTGCGTGGACCGTGAAGTAATCTACCCCTTGTTCGCACTGCTCAATGATCGTGTCACGGTATATATCCCAAGTGAGTTCCTCCGGGATGCCATCGACTTTTTCCAGAGCTTGATAGATTGGCACCGTTCCGATCGGGACGGGCGCATTCCGGAGGATCCATTCGCGCGTCTCGTGGATATTTCTGCCTGTCGACAGATCCATCACGGTGTCTGCACCCCAGAGAGTAGCCCAGCGGAGCTTCTCTACCTCTTCCTCAATCGAAGATGTGACCGCCGAGTTCCCGATATTCGCGTTGATCTTGACCTTGAAGTTACGGCCAATCACCATCGGCTCGATCTCAGGATGGTTAATATTCGCTGGGATGATCGCACGGCCCCGGGCCACCTCATCCCGAACGAAATCAGGCTGGACATCCTCTCGTATCGCCACGAATTCCATTTCGGGAGTGATTTCACCCCTGCGCGCGTACGTCATTTGGGTCACTGGACAACGCCCCCGGAATGTTCGTCGACTCAACCCGCTTGGCATCTCAATATCAGGTGAGGACATACGAGCCCTGGGCGTCTCAACAACCTCCCGCTCTCGAATCCATTCTTCTCGGAGTGGGCAAAGGCCATTTCGAACATCAACTTCCCTAGGCCCACTCGTATCATAGACCTGTAGTGGCAGCTCACCACCGCTGAGGTGTATCTCCCGCATCGGCACTCGAATACCTCGACTCCCATCGATATAAATCTTCTTCGAATTGGGGAAAGCTCCAGGGTAGTCACTCCCTATGTCAGATGTCCTGGGAGCGACACGTGACTTGCCATTCTCACTCATAGTGTCCTGCCTCTCACAAGGTTGATTCAGAGCGAGGCGTCATAATTAGAACTGAATGTTTCCAGGCCAATTCATCGGCCGCGCTCCCTCCGCCGGTCTTAACCGGTTCAGGTTCCGAGGGTCTCTCTCAATCCTCTACCGGCGACGATGTCCTGGTCGCCGCACGCCACTGAGGATGCCCCTGGCAGCTGCTTGAAGCTAAGGCTTCAAGGACAGATTTGGTACCAGCGTAGAGGGTACATCTCATCGATCTTGAAACGGATTTCAGATCTCTTGAGATCGAAACTGAGGATGGGTACTCACTTCACTGGTGTAACAGCAGCCTTATCCTCTTCACCAGTCCGAATTCGATAGATTCTCTCTACTGGAAATACGAAAATCTTACCGTCTCCGACATCACCCGTCCGGCCTGCTTCCAGGATTGCCTCTACTGTGGGTTCTACGAAGGGTTCGCTTACTCCAATATCCAGCATGACCTTCTCGGTCAACTCCATTTTGACCGTAGTGCCGCGGTAGGTTTCGACTGTCTCCATTTCCCCACCATGCCCCTGGACCCTTGAGACTGTCAGGCCACGCACTTCCTGCCCATAAAGTGCTTTGAGTACATCATTCAGACGGTCAGGACGGATGATGGCCTTGATGAGTCTCATGTTTATCCTGTTGTTGTGTCGGCCGGCAGTTTAGAACCGCTATCAATCTCACGATTAGCTTGATTGATGATCACACCAGGAGCCTCATCGTCGAGCAAGAGTAGTGCTCCCTCACCACTAGTGTAAGCCTCCTCTCCATGGTTCACGATATCCAATCCAATACCTTCATCTTTTGAGGCCACACGCAGAGGCATGGCCAAGCTCAACCCCTTCAATATTAGGAACGTCAGTAAAGCGCTGTACATGAAGACTGCGATAACCGAAATGGCTTGGACAAAGAACTGTTCCACGTTTCCGAAAAAGAGCCCATCCGCAATACCATTGACTGCCTCTTCCGCAAAAACCCCTGTGAGCAAGGCCCCGGTTATACCACCCACTCCATGAGCAGCAAAAACATCAAGCGAGTCGTCAAGCCGAGTGCGAGCTCGCCATAATAGCGCACTGTAACTCGGTGCTGCAGCAAGCGCTCCAAGGACGATCGCAAACCCTGGAGAGATGAATCCAGCAGCGGGTGTAATCGCTACTAGCCCGACTACGATTGCAGTCGCTACTCCGACTGCGGTCGTCTTACCTATGCGGACCATGTCCAATAAGGTCCACACTAACACAGTACCAGCTGGGGCCAGCATGGTATTGACGAACGCAAGAACAGCTGCGGAATCAGCAGCCAATGCGCTGCCACCATTGAAGCCGAACCAACCAAACCAAAGGATGCCTGCGCCCAAAAGCACAAACGGAACGTTATGAGGCAGAAGGGCCTGGCGACCATAATCCCTTCTCGTCCCGAGCATCAATGCAGCCACTACCGCTGCTGCACCAGCATTAATATGCACCACGGTACCACCAGCGAAATCCAATGCCCCCATCTCAGCGATCCAACCTCCCCCCCACACCCAGTGCGTCACCGGCGCATAGACGACCACACTCCATATAGCAATGAAAAAGAGATAGGTAGCGAAACGCATGCGCTCTACCACAGCCCCAGAGATCAATGCTAAGGTGATGATTGCAAAGGTCCCCTGGAATGCGAAGAAAAGTAGATGAGGGATGGTCCCCTTGGGCTCTAGCCCAACACCATTTAGGAAAGCCATCGAGAGATCGCCTACGAAGAAATTCCCCTTGCCAAACGCCACGGAATACCCGATGAGTGGCCATAAAACACCCGCAACGCTCAGTGCGATGAAGCTCATCATCATTGTGTTGAGCGCATTCTTAGACCGGACGAGTCCACCGTAGAAGAGCGCCAACGCGGGGGTCATTAGAAGCACCAGTGCCGTTGCAACAAGCATCCAAACGGTATCTGCTGGCGAGATACTAGCTTCACCAACCTGCTCGGCAACTCCCGATGAACACCCAATAATCATAAATAACAGGGCGAGACACACAGAACGGTAAGTCATGGAATACGAGACCGGGCGGGAGCTTGGATAGACACGTCAGCGTTAGCCTGTATGTGATCTACGTCCATGTGCACACCCACACTCGGGAAGCCCAGGAGACTAACTTTCTGTAGTTCTTGAAGGCTGCTCGCCAGGGTATTTTTTCTTGTGAGTGACTCAGCAGTCGTAGTAAAGGTCAAACTCATGCGGATGCGGACGCAACCGGAGTGGGTCGACTTCGTTTTCCATCTTGTAGTCGATCCATCCAGAGATCACATCGTCCGTGAAAACACCTCCATTAGTCAAAAAAGCGTGGTCCTCCTCAAGTGCCGCGAGCGCCTCCTCAAGAGAGCCAGGCGTTTGCCCATATTGCGCCAGTTCTTCTCGGCTCATGTCATAGATATCCCGGTCAAGCGGAGCACCTGGATCAACTTCATTTTCAATTCCATCGAGCACCGCCATAAGCATCGCTGAAAACATCAGGTAGCCGTTAGCACTCGGATCGGGACAACGGAACTCAAGGCGTTTTGCCTTGGGGCTGTTCGAATACATAGGAATGCGAACTGCTGCTGAGCGGTTCCGCTGTGAATAGGCGAGATTCACTGGAGCCTCGAAGCCTGGGACTAGGCGTCGGTAGGAGTTGCTCGTAGGAGCAGCAAAAGCAAGTAGGGCACGTGCATGACGGAGCACGCCACCAATGGCGTGCATACACATTGTGCTTAGTCCTGCATATCCATCACCCGCGAAGAGAGGTGTGCCATCTTTCCAGAGGGAGAGGTGAGTATGCATCCCGCTCCCGTTGTCATTGAAAATCGGCTTCGGCATGAACGTGACAGTTTTACCATGCTGTTTTGCAACATTGCGAATGATGTACTTGAACCAACCCAACTGATCTGCCATGTGCAAAAGTTCAGTGAACTCAAGATCTATCTCACCCTGGCCGGCAGTCCCCACCTCATGGTGATGAGCCTCTACCACAATGCCCAAATCGCGCATCGTATAGACCATCTCTCCCCGGAGCTCGTGATAGCTATCTGTGGGGCTGACTGGAAAGTAGCCACCCTTGTACCGTGGCTTATACCCTAGGTTGGGTTCCTCGTAACGAGAGGTATTCCAGGCCCCCTCTACAGAATCGATCTCATAGTAGCCGCTATGCTCGTTCTGTTCGTACCGAACATCATCAAAGATGAAGAATTCTGGCTCCGGACCGATGTAGCACGCATCTGCGATACCCGTACCCTTCATGTGCTCAATCGCCTTGCGAGCTACGTGACGTGGGTCACGGGAATAGTCCTCCCTCGTCACTGGATCTACGATATTCGCTAACACACTGATGGTTGGGCGTGCGAAGAACGGGTCTATGCGGGCTGTTGAAGCATCAGGAACAGCCAGCATGTCAGATTCGTGAATGCCTTGCCATCCCCGAATTGAAGAGCCGTCGAACCCTACACCATCCTCGAAAGTCCCCTCATCCCAAGTATCGATCGGGTAGGAACAATGCTGCCACGCGCCAAGAAAGTCCGTAAACTTTAGGTCTACCATCTCGGCACCGTGTTCTTCGGCAAGCTTAAAAAATTCTTTGGGGGTCATGGGCGTCTGTGTTTGTGTTTGATCGTGTTGGGTTGAGGGTAAGGACTCAAGCGCCGTCATCCCAAATATCGCGTGAGTCCCCGCGGCCGCGGGGAGCCTAAACTGAAAAGCCCTGTCCAGGCAAGGGGGCACGAGTCACTTACTCTTAACTCGTCCAAGTGACAGCTAATTAGAGCTGAACCGGGACCCAAGAATACCCCCTCTCATCAGAGCTATGACAGAATCTAGCACAGAAGTATTTCAGTCTAACTTGATGGAGCACGGGCTCGAGGCTGAATCTATGCTTGTACTTCCGCCATGCTCTAAGAACTCTATTTTGTGTGCCCTACTGGGGCACTACACATAACCATCTTCCAGCTTCACTCGAGGTTGCCATCATGGTTCGAACTTCACGTCTTTTGACTCGCTCGCTGATCCTTACCCTGGCACTCCTGGAACTCCAGGGGGTGTCAGCACAGGAGGCCCCGAAACCTGTCCTGGGATTCACTCCAGAGTCAGCAGCCCGACAACTAGAACTAGAGAGCCAATACGATTCGCACCTAGATGCCGACAACCTCGAGGAATGGATGCGATACATCGTGTCCAAACCAATCTACACGGGTTCACCTCACAATAGGGAAACAGCTTACTGGATGGTTGAGCAATTCGAGTCGTGGGGCTTCGAAGTGCGTCTGGATGAATACCAGGTGCTTTACCCAACTCCTCGAATCCGAGAACTCGAACTCATAGAGCCAATCAGATATACGGCCCAGCTTCGTGAACCAACCTTAGCGGAGGATGAAACGTCGGGAATCGAGGAAGATCGACTCCCGACGTTTAATGCATACTCTGCTGACGGAGACGTCACGAGTGAATTAGTCTACGTCAACTACGGGATTCCCTCTGACTACGAGGAACTAGAGCGCCGCGGCATTAGTGTGGAAGGTAAGATTGTCATCGCTCGATATGGTGGTTCGTGGCGAGGCATAAAGCCTAAGGTTGCGGCTGAGCACGGAGCCATCGGTTGCATTCTGTTCTCCGATCCGAGGGATGATGGATACTTCCAGGGCGATGTCTACCCGAAGGGTCCTTATCGCATGGAGCACGGAGTCCAGCGAGGAGCCGTGCAGGATATGCCACTCTATCCTGGAGATCCTCTCACCCCATTTGTGGGTGCCACCGTCGATGCTGAACGCTACAGTGTCGAAGAAGCACCCACGATCATGAAAATCCCGGTGCTCCCAATCTCTTACGCAGACGCGCTGCCGCTGCTAAGTGCGATGGAAGGCCCCGTCGCCCCTGCTAATTGGAGAGGAGCATTACCGATCACCTATCATCTAGGTCCAGGTCCGGCACGGGTACGATTGCACCTTGAGTTCAATTGGGATCTCACACCAGCCTATAACCTGATCGCTGTAATGCGTGGTTCAGATTTCCCAGATGAGTGGGTCGTGCGCGGTAACCATCGTGACGGCTGGGCGATGGGAGCAGCAGACCCGACTTCCGGAATGGTTGCACTGATGGAAGAAGCACGTGCCGTGGGTGAACTCACACGCACCGGCTGGCATCCGAAGCGGACTATCGTCTACGCCGGCTGGGATGCTGAAGAGCCCGGCCTCCTCGGCTCCACAGAATGGGCGGAGCACCATCGAGACGAACTGCATGAAAAGGCAGTCCTCTACATCAATACTGATGGGAATGGTCGAGGGTTTCTCTCCGCAGGGGGCTCCCACACTCTGGAGCGTGTGGTCAACGAAGTTGCTAAAGAGGTAGAAGATCCGCAGACAGGTGTATCGGTCTGGGAACGATCTCGAGCCACAAGAGCGGTTTCAGGTGATCCGAGTGCGCAAAGAGAAGGAGACCTCTGGATCGCTCCGCTTGGCTCAGGCTCAGACTATACACCATTCCTTCAGCACCTCGGGATTGGATCCCTCAATATCAGTTTCGGAGGGGAAAGTGGAGGAGGTTCTTACCATTCTCAGTTTGACTCCTTTGATCACTATACTCGTTTTGGAGATCCAGGCTTTAGCTATGGAGTTACTCTAGCTAAGGTGGCCGGCCGGCTGACACTAAGGTTTGCTGATGCTGATGTGCTTCCACTCCGGATGGAAAATTACGCGGAGACTGTTGACCGTTACGTGCGTGAAGTTGTAACGCTAGCCGACGACCTCCGAGCAGAAACCGTCCAGCACAACCGACTCGTTGAAATGGATGCATTCCGTCTTCAAGCTGATCCAACGCAGACATATAATCCGCCGATGAGCAAAGACGAGGTGCCGTTCTTCAATTTCGCACCTCTCCAAAATGCCGTAGCGAGACTCGAAGACGCTTCTACAGACCTGGATCGCATGCTCGGTGAACAACTAAGCAACGGAGTCCTGTCCCCAGTCCGCATGACAGAAATCAATCGGATACTGCAGAAGATTGAACAGGCTATGACAGACACGGATGGCCTTCCAGGGCGACCGTGGTTCCGACACACAATTTATGCTCCGGGTTTCTACACTGGATACGGTGTTAAGACCTTACCGGGTATCCGGGAGGCGATCGAGCAACGTGAGTGGCATCTGGTAGAGCCCCAGATGGAACGCATCGCAGCAGCGCTAGACCGGGTCACCGAGTTGCTGCGACAAGCTACCGGAGGATTAGTGTCATAAGACCGACCTAGTGGTTTCGCTCTAGATCCAATCTGAGTTAGGCGCAAATCAGTTAATCGCCATTCCCCTTCACCAATTTGATTAGTCTTGCGAGAGGGTCATAGGACTGATCCACAACCCTCTCCTTGAGAGGAATGATTGCGTTGTCGGTGATTGTAATCCCCTCTGGACACACTTTTGTGCAACATTTGGTAATGTTGCAGTACCCGATACCGAGTTCCTCTCTCAATTCTGCAACCCGGTCACCCGTGTCAATTGGGTTCATCTCCATATTTGCCACGTAAACAAAGTGACGTGGCCCGGCGAACCGGTCATGAAGTTGATGGTCCCGGAGGACGTGACATACGTCTTGGCACAAGAAACACTCAATACATTTCCTGAATTCCTGAGGACGTTCGACGTCATACTGATCCATATCCCAACTTCCATCTTCGTGATCAGCTGTCTTCGGAGAGAAACGCTTGATTGAAGCTTTTACTTCATAGTTCCACGATACATCTGTCACGAGGTCTTTAACGACTGGAAAAGTCCGCATAGGCTCGACCGTGATCGGCTGGTCCGCCGGTAATTCATCAACTCGAGTCATACACATGAGCTTGGGCGAGCCATTCACCTCAGCGGAGCACGAGCCACACTTGCCTGCCTTACAGTTCCATCGGACAGCCAGATCGTTTGCCTGTTCAGCCTGGATACGATGGATGGCATCTAAAACCACATAGCCCTGATCAACCTCGACTTCGTAGGTCTTTAACTCGCCTCCGTCGGAGTTGCCCTGCCACACCTTAAGGGTCGTAGTCTTCATTAACCTTGTTCCTCAATGATTTCCCGGAGTTCTTTCGGTATCTCTGGAATCACTTCTCTACGAAGTTCCATTTCTCCGTCATGCCCTTTCTTAAGAACAAGATTAACTGTTCCCCACTCGGGATCTTTATCGAGATAGTCCAGCCGTGAGTGCGCTCCACGACTTTCCTTTCGTGCTTGTGATGCCATAACCACGGCTTCGGCAACCGTAAGTAGACTCTGCAGATCCAGGGTGGTGTGCCAGCCCGGATTGTACTCTCGGCTACCACCAGCTCCCATGGCCTGAGCCCGTGTCTTGAGCTGTTGCAGTTCATCCAATGCTTCGGCAAGACCACCTTCTTCGCGGGCGATCCCTGCCTTGTCCTGCATTAGGTGTTGCAGTTCATACTGTAAGCGATAGGGCCCCACGTCCGCTCCTGGGTCCCTCTCAAGTGGAGAGAGCGCCTCTTGGGCTGCTAGGTCAATCTGTTCATCCTGAAGATGGACCGGCGGGTGCCCAGCTGCGAACTCGGCAGCATATTCCCCAGCCCGCTTCCCGAATACGAGTAAATCCGAGAGCGAATTGCCTCCCAATCGGTTCGCTCCGTGCAGTCCAGCGGCACATTCACCTGCTGCGAAAAGACCTGGAACCGTTGTAGACATCTGGGAATCCGGATCCACTCGAATACCCCCCATCGCATAGTGAGTGGTCGGCCCCACCTCCATAGGCTCCTTGGTAATGTCGATACCCGCCAGTTCCTTGAACTGATGATACATACTGGGGAGTTTCTTCTTGATATGATCCTCTGAGTCCTTGATATGCTCTTTGATCCAAGCAATGTCGAGGAACACCCCTCCGTGAGGGCTCCCACGCCCTTCCTGGACTTCTTTCACGATCTTGCGTGCCACGTGATCTCGCGTGAGTAGTTCTGGAGGGCGGCGCGCTTCCCTGTCACCTACGACATAACGCCATCCCTCTTCAGGAGTATCAGCGGTCGATTCCTTATAAAGCGGAGGAATGTCCTCGAACATAAAGCGGTGACCTTCGCTGTTCTTCAGGATTCCACCTTCGCCTCGTACACCTTCGGTAACAAGGATACCTCGCACACTCGGTGGCCAAACCATACCCGTCGGGTGGAATTGCACGAACTCCATATCAACCAGTTCCGCACCCACGTGGTAGGCTAACGCGTGTCCATCGCCCGTGTATTCCCAGCTATTGCTAGTGACTAAGAAAGCTCGGCCGATCCCACCAGTTGCCATAACCACAGACTTGGCCTTGAAAACCTTGAACCGTCCTAGCTCTCGATCGTATGCAAGAGCACCAGCGCATCGGCCCCCATCCATAAGGAGCTTGCTGACTGTGACTTCCATGTGCACATCGATCCCCTCATGGATCCCATGGTCCTGGAGGGTACGAATCATTTCAAGGCCCGTACGGTCACCGACATGTGCCAGTCGAGGGTACGTATGTCCGCCAAAATTACGCTGGTTGATAAGCCCGTCTGGAGTGCGGTCCATGAGCGCACCCCAGCCTTCCAGTTCTCGCACACGCTCAGGTGCTTCCTTTGCGTGCAATTCCGCCATTCGCCAAGCATTGAGATAGTGCCCACCTCTCATCGTGTCGGCAAAATGGACTTTCCAACTGTCTCGGTCATCAGCATTGGCAAGGGCCGCAGCAACGCCCCCTTCAGCCATAACGGTATGGGCTTTTCCGAGCAGAGATTTGCAGATCAAGCCAACTGAAGCACCCTTAGTTGCGGCCTCAATCGCCGTGCGCAAACCGGCTCCACCGGCACCAATCACTACAACATCGTACTCTAAGACCTGGTGCTGGGTCATCAGAGGATCCTCCAGTCCGCCCAGATTCCCATCGCACACAACCGGACATAGATATCTGCAAATGCCACCCAAATCAGGCTACACCACGCCCAAATCATGTGGCGGCCATTGCACCACGAAACACACTCGTATGCAGCCCTCTGAATTGGTCTCCCTGCTAGCTTATCGATCCCTCCGCCGATTAGATGCCTAAGTGAATGGCACCCGAACGTGTAGCCACCAAGGAGGACTACATTCGCTGTCAAAACGATCGTTCCTAGGCTAAGCCCCACTTCCTCTGAACCGGACCCAGTTTCAAACCACAGAGCTTTCCAGGCATCGTGAGATAAGAAAACGAGCAGTAGTAGAGCAAAGGGCAATGTGTATCGATGGGCGTTCTGTAGAATTAATGGAAAGTGCCTCTCACCCATATAAGCTTTACGAGGTGTGCCTACGGAACAGGACGATGGGCCAGGCCAGTAGGCCTTATAGTAAGCTCCACGGTAATAGTAACAGGTAAGACGGAAGCTCACGGGCGCCCACAGGATCACGAACGCTGGAGAAAAGACCGGGAGAAAGGAAGGCCACCATCCAGGCTCTAGCGTACCGGTAAACGAGTGCGCCGGATCTCCCCAGATCAGCGGCGAGTAGAAAGGTGAAAGCAGATTCCCTGAATAATAGTTGCTCCCCTGGAACGCAGCCCATGTGGAGTAGATGACAAAAGAGGTGAAGACAACAAAAACCACGACGGGTTGAAGCCACCACGCGTCAGTGCGCATAGTTTGGCCAAAGGTTCTCCGAACTGGGAGGGCCGTGACTTTAGACGGCATAGATCACCCTTCGATAATGTGGAGTCACCGGTGATAAGAAGGATCGGTATTAGATAACTCGGACGTATTACAGACGTAGCGTATACAAACTATCAGAAGCGCAGGTACGACACCGTAATATGGCGAGTAGCCAGGCAGGAGGAAGCCTTCGTTCAAGTGCCGTTACCAGTTCTTAAGTAAGCCGGCTCAAGAATGGTCACCAAGTCCAAACCTGTGCGCAGCACCAGCTGCACAACCTATCAGGACCTCTCTGCTGCTCGCTCAGCCCTTACCTTTTCAATGACTTCGTGCGGTGCATGCTGATAGCCAGCAAAGTTACGAGTATGATGGGCCCGACCTTGGGTGATCGACCTCAGTGTCGCGGCGTACTTATATAGCTCTGATTCTGGAACCATTGCCTTCACCGTGGTGCGACCACTGGAGGGGTCCATACCCTGCACCTTTCCCCTCCTTGAGGTCAAATCACCCATGATGTCTCCAACATATTCGTCCGGAGTAGTTACTAATACTTCGATGATTGGCTCCAGTAAGACCGGCCCACACTTCTCGGCCACGTTTCTGAAAGCCGACGAACCAGCAAGTTTGAACGCGATATCAGACGAATCGACGGCATGGTAAGAACCGTCGTAGCATTCAGCTGCAAAGTCGACCAAAGGATAGTTTGCTATCACTCCATTTACAGATGCTTCCCTTATCCCACGGTCTACAGATGGCACATATTTTGTCGGGATAACCCCACCTTTGATCGAGTTAATAAACTCGTACCCCGCACCCCGGGGCCTCGGTGACATTCGTATTTTACAGTCGCCGTACTGACCACGACCACCCGACTGCTTCTTGTGCCGCCCCTGTCCTTCAGCCTGTCTTGTGATCGTTTCTCGGTAAGCGATTTTTGGTTGTCCAGTTTCAACCTTGACCCCGTACTTCCTCTCCATCCGCTCGAACTGAACGTCGAGATGCAGTTCACCTACACCTCTGGCTATAGTCTGGTGAAGCTCTCCATTAAACGCAGCAGAAAACGTTGGGTCCTCCTCATGTAGCTTAGGCAGAACCTCTCCGAGTTTGTCCTCGTCGTTCCGACTAACTCCCTTAATAGCCACCGCAATGTCAGCACTCGGGAATTCAATCTTATCTAAAGACAGCTTTTTTCCTTTGTTGTTGAGCGTGTCATTGGTATGCGTGTGCTTGAGCTTGGCCACGACCCCAATGTCTCCAGCATGAAGTACGGGAACCTCATGCCGCTCCTTACCCATAGGGATACTCAAGTGGTTGAGCTTCTCTGCTCGGCCATCCGATGCATTCACAACTTCTGCCCCGCTAGCGACCTTACCCGAGAAGATTCGGAAGTATGACAACTCCCCAATATGTGGCTCAGCCATAGTCTTGAAGACGAGTGCGGCGAGTGGCCCGTCGTCGTCAGCCATAAGCTCCTGGTCACCAACAATTTCGGTTCCTGATTCCGCCGGGTTAGGACACAACTCTACGAGCTTACTGAGGAGTGCCCTGATTCCGTACGTAAGCGGGGCAGCACCACAGAAAACTGGGGAGATTTCGTTACGTGCCATTGCACGAGCCATCGCATCAATCGCTTCTTCGCGGGAGATCTTTTCGCCTTCCAAATACTTCTCTAAAAGGTCCTCATCCGTTGTGGCCAATGTCTCTTGGAGTTCGGTTTCCCAATGGGCTCCTTTATTCTTCAAATCCTCTGGGATGTCAGTTTCGTCGTATTCCCCTTTGGTCGTCCCCTTCTTGTAGATATGAGCTTTTTCACTGAAGAGGTTGATGATTCCTTCAAAAGCGGGGCCTTCTCCAATGGGGATCTCTACAGGGAGTGCACTCTCACTCAGCTTCTTGATTTGCTGAAACACGCCATCAAAGTCAGCGTGCTCTTTGTTCATCATTGAAACAAAAAAAATCCGGGGAATTCCCCGGGCCTCGCAGTACTCCCAAACGCGTTCAGTGCCAACCTCGATGCCCGAGGTGGCATTGACGACAATGATGGCGGCATCCGCTACTCGTACCGCTGAAAGAGCTTCACCCGTGAAGTCCAGGTATCCTGGTGTATCCAGAAGGTTGACCTTCACACCAGTATGCTCAGCATAGGCCGGGGTCATCTGGATTGAAATTTCATGGGCATGCTCTTCGGGAGTGTGCATCGTAAGCGCAGTCCCGTTATCGACATCGCCGTGACGATTCGAAGTGCCTGACACAAAGCAGAGCGCTTCTATCAAGCTTGTCTTTCCTGAGCCACCGTGCCCGAGAACCGCGACATTCCGTATCCGGTCTGTGGTATATTCCTTGCCCGATGCCATTCAGAGTCCTCCGGGAAGTCGATTATTTAGGGACATCTTCTAACCCGACGAACTCGGGTAGTGGTGAGTCCTTATTTTGTCGCAGGAGGCACTCCTAGAGGGCCACCTCAGCTTATGGAGACACGGATTGTAGAAAGGCCTGAGGGGGCGGGCAAGGCACCGCGGAATGTTCGATGTTACTTCTTTAAGGAGGACTCCTTGCCCCTAATATGCAGGCTTAAACAGAGGATATCCCCCGGAAAGACATCGCTCTCTTGTAGAGTGTGGGTATGCTCGCACTCTCCCGAGAGTGAATAACTCTGCTAGAAAACCATGCCATCCATTCACCACCTCGAAGACTGCGGCATACCCACACACACAATAGCGACGTCAACAACTAAAGAAGATCGCTTTGCTTTCAGCGTGTTACATGGGGTCGACTATCAACGACCTACCTGGTCCGCTTCCTCCTCGGTCTCGAAGAGACGTCCCGTGGTGAGTTCAAGCACGAGCCGATCAAGGTCATAAATCTCATCAAGAGCCTCTAGGATAGCCCGTACATCAACGCTCACTGACCGATTCTTTTCCGGCAGATATATGTAATCTCCTGGGAGACTTTCAATATTTCCATCAAACACCAGACCGACCACCTCAAGGTCACGATCAAGCACTGGAGAGCCTGAGTTGCCACCGATAATATCCGCTGTTGATACAAAATTTACCGGGGTAGAAAGATCAAGAGAGCTGGGTGGATTCATCCACCGCTCCGGTAACGCCCAGTCCTCTTTTCCGCTATGGGAATAGTGACGGTCATAAAGTCCGAAGAGCGTAGTGAACACAGGTGCAATTGTACCGTTGTACTCGTAGCCACTAACAGATCCGTCTGCGATACGCAAAGAGAACGTTGCATCAGGTGGCACTTCGGTTCCATAGATCTCAAAGCGGGCCCGTCCTAGTTCCGAAGCGATCGCTTCTTCCTCAGGTGCGACTTCGGCAAAAAGGCTATTCAGTTCCAAGAAAGCGGGAAGAAAGGCTATAACTGCTTGGACCGCAGGATCCTGAGGGCTGATACCGCCAGACTCAAGAGCGACTACGGCATCAGCGGAATCACTGAGCATGCTATTCGATACCACCTGTTCCGCGACCACCTCAGGGGTGCGTCCAGCAAGCAGGCTCATCACAGCCGGATGATCAGCACCGAGATGCTCAACCAAGTCCCTAAATCTGTCGGCCATTAACACTACATCTAGTTCCGTGGGGACTTGGGGGGTCCCTCGAACATTATCGATCATCGACTCGAGATCTTCAGCCGGCGCACCGCCCTGTTGCATGGAGATAATCTGGAGCCCAAAAAAGCCCCTGATGAGAGTCGATGAGTCGAGAATCGGATTCCCAAAAACTGAGAACGCAGCAACCACATCCGTGCGACTCCGCTTCAAGTCTTGGAGTTCTGCCATGCGATCAACTAAACCACCATAAAGATCTTGCAAGGCAGGGGCAGTATTGATCGCCTCCCGGAAATCGTTCTCAGTGTCAGCTCGCTTCGCGAGGATCACTGGGTCATGAAGCCCTTGGAGTTGCCCCTCATATGCCTTCTCAGTGTTACTCAGGCTAAAGTACTGGTTCCGCAAATCATATTGCTCAGCAATCTCAGGATTTTCTTCTATATAAACTTCCAGAACTGTCATACGCTTCCTAATCGTTTCAAGTAGGAATCGATCACTCACGTCACGACGGTATTCGAGCTCTGCAACTGTCTGTAGCCTGCTGGTTGATCCAGGATTCCCCACAATGAAAATAGGATCTCCCTCAGACAGCCCGTCACGGTCAAACGGGAAGTAAGTATCGCTTGAAAGTGGGGCACCAGTTTCATCGTAAAGACGAAAAAAGGAGAAATCCATGTTGTATCGTGGATAGGTAAAGTTGTCTGGATCACCGCCAAAAAATCCGATCTGCAGTTCAGGTGCCATTACGAGCTTGGCATTCGTGTACCGCCGAAATACATAAGCGGATGTTCGCCCTCCGTTGTATAGTGAGATCATTTCTATTTCGTAGCCCGAATCCTCACCTCCACGCTGCTCTACGATTCGAGCTTTGATCTCATCCAGGAGCTCTGCTCGGGCTCCAGCACGCTCATCCTGAGAAACCAGGTCAAGCTGAGCGTTGACTTCATCAGTGACGTCTAGAATCTCAACTAGCTGATCTGCCTCGAACTCTTCGACTGTCCTTTCATCTTCGAGATTTTCCGCTACAAAACCTTGATCCAACAGGGCCTCACCATCCCCTGAAACCTGGGAGATGAACTCCCGAGCGCAGTGGTGGTTGGTCATGACCAAACCATTCGGAGACACGAACGATGCTGAACAACTCGGGATGCGAAGTGCTCCTAGTCGGGCACGCTCGAACCACTCTGTGTCCGGCCGGAAGCCATATGTCTCACTGATATAATCGACAGGAGGAAATTCAAAGGTCCACATCTTACCCTGGTCGAACTCTCCTGCTTGAACCGTATCAAGATTAATCCTATCCGCCTGGTTTTGTGAGGCCGACTCATCAGGCATAGGGACCTGGATTACTTCCAGAGAATTCTGTGATACTTCCGGGACCGGTGGCGGTGGGCCGACCTGTGCACCAGCACAGCCCGTGAACAAGAGTAACGTTATTGCCGAACGACACTTCTGCGAACAGGTGCGAAACTGCCATCTCAAAACCATGAGCACCTCTTTGGGTCAGATCAACGCCGAATCTATGCGTTCAGCGAATCGCGTAATCAGTAACCTCGCAACCCACTCCAAGGCGAACAACTGATTAAGGAACTAGAACAGAGTAATGATCTCAGAAAAAACGGTGGCTCGGATTTGGGACCTAGTTAGTCCTATGGTGCTTGGATACCCGATCCAGGAGTTTCAATTCTTCAGGAGTCAGGGAGGACATTCCTTTCGCAGAAATCTTATCGAGAACCTCATCAACTCTGTCAAAGAGTACTGGATCATCTGCATGTTGCTTATCCGCAACATTATCAGCTGAGTAACCGACGTGGCTGTCAGTACGAACAACCGCAAGACGACCACTCCTGGAAGTCTTTTTCTTAAGCCAACCCAGGTACCGATTTAGTCGCCAATCAGCCCTCAGGTAGATAAATCCTGCGGCTAGACCCCCAAGATGTGCGAAGTGAGCAACGCCATCATTGCTGTCCCCGAAAGCGCTCAAGGCAGCTATGACAACAATCAAGCTCACAAGGTACTTGGCCTTCACCGGGAAGATCCCCCAGATGTATATCGGCACGTTCGGCCAGTTCATCGCGAAGGCGAGCATCAGGCCATACATCGCAGCTGACGCTCCAACCACTACAGCAGGCAGGAAAAAATAACTGAGTGCTACCCCTCCAAGACCACAGCAGAAATAAAACTTCAGGAACTCATTTTCGCCCCAGCGACCCTCAAGTGGGGGGCCGAAAAAAAACAGCACCAGCATGTTGAAGAATAGATGCCACCAACCACCATGCAGAAACATGTAGGTGACCACACCCCACGGCCTGAAAAAAATCTGCGTGGGCTGGAACGCGAACCAGTCGAACATGAAGTCTCGTCCGACCAGCAGGGTCAGAAAGAAGGCCATCACATTCGCGATTATCAGGTTCTTCACCATAGGGGTGATCATGAACCTGAAACCAAAGCTAGTGGTCGAGTACGCCATTCTCTCTGCTATTAGTCTTACTTACTACTAGGGGAATCTATCCAACCCTAACCCTGTAGGCATGTTCCGAAATCACCATCTCCCTAATTCACAACGCCTCAAGAACAATCAGAATCCTTCTGTTTTCTCACTTCCGCGAGTTTAGCAATCCGGTCACACAACTCGGGGAAAGCCACCCCAGCGGCGGCGGCAGCCTTAGGAAGTAAACTGTTGGAGGTCATTCCGGGTAAAGCATTCGCCTCCAAGCACCAGGGCTCTCCTTGGCTATCGATAATGAAGTCTACCCTCGAATAGTCACGAAGCCTAAGTGCTTTATGAGTTGATAACGCCAGAGTTCCTAGTCTGGAAGCAAGGTCCGACGGAATGTCAGCTGGAAATATTTCTTGAGCCATTCCAGGCTGGTATTTGCACTCGTAGTCGAAGATTTCATGCTCAGGAATAATCTCTCCGACTGGGAGTGTTTCTTCTCCCAAGATCCCTACCGTGACCTCTCGCCCCGCATGATACCTCTCAAACAGTATCAGATCACTCCATCCACGAGTTTCATCGATTGCAGATCCGAGTTCTTCGAGATCATGAGCGAGGATCAATCGAAGTGATGAGCCTCCAGATGCTGCCTTAACGATCACAGGCAAGCCTAGTGTATCGGCAACTTCTGCAGCTGAGTATTCTCCACACAGCCAGTCCGGCGTCGGGACACCTGCTTGACGTAAGAGACGCTTGCTAACCTCCTTGTCCATTGCTAGTGAACAGCCAAGTCTGTTACTACCGGTATACGCGACGCCAGCAACCTCGAGAAGGGCCTGGACGGTGCCGTCCTCTCCTGATCCTCCGTGAAGCGCAAGAAAGAAGACATCGATTTCGCTGAGTGCAGAATTACCACTGAGCATCACCGTCTGCACCTCGTCTAGCGATGCCAGTTCTCCGACTAATGGAGGTAATGCGCCCACCCCCGCTTTAAGTAAGAGAGCCTCTTCTGCCTCATCTAAAGATCCTCTCACTGTGTCCACTGCGACGACTTTATGACCCAGATTACGAAGAGCACTTGCAACCTGGACCCCAGATGACAGCGATACTTCTCGCTCATCAGAAACCCCTCCCATCAGGACTGCTATTCTCATGCGGTTAAGGCTCTCACGACGTCATAACGTGTGACGATACCCACAAGCTGGCCGTTTGTACTCACCAGACAGGCCGCATTGCCCCGCGTAAGAAGAGTCCTTACTTCCTCAGAGTCGACATGATCAGCGATCACTGGGAATGGAGGGGCCATCACACTATCGACAGCCCTGTCGAGCAGCGCAGTATCCACTAGTACTTGGCTCATCAGACTTGTTTCTGTAACCGACCCTACACAAGAGCCATCGGAGACAACCGGCAGTTGGCCGATGTCATGCGCAGTAATCGTTGACAAAGCAATCCGTATCGATGTTCCCGGTTCTACCGTGATTAGCTCTGGCGCATCAGAACTTTTCTTGTCGATAAGGTCACGGGCTGTTGTATGCCTGGATCTCTCAAGGAAGCCATTCTCACGCATCCATTCGTCATCATAGACCTTGCTCAGGTACCGTTCACCCCAGTCACAAACTAGCGAAACGACGAAAGCATCTGGATCATCAATTTGCTTAGCTAACTCGATGGCTCCGTGAACCATGAGACCTGCTGAGCCACCTGCAAATAACCCCTCCTCGCGTGTCATTCGCCTTGCCATCGCGAACGCTGCTTGGTCCGGGAGAACTCGATAGTCGTCAACGACATCTAGATCCAGTGTTCCAGGAATCTTGTCATTACCAATGCCTTCAACTTTGTAAGGAGTGCCCTCTCCTACTTCCCCGGTATTGAAGAACGGAGCAGTTATAGAGCCCTCAGGATCAATACCGATTACGCGGACAGCCGGGTTCTTTTCCTTTAGGTAACGTCCAACACCCGTGATGGTGCCCCCTGTCCCGGCAGAAGCCACAAAATGGGTAACCCGTCCCGCACTTTGTTCCCAAATCTCCGGCCCTGTTGTCTCATAATGGATCTGCGGATTTGCCTCGTTGTAAAACTGATCTGCCATCACGGCACCCGAAGTCGCAGCTGTGATAGCACGCGCTTTCTGGAGATAGTGATCAGGATGATCAGGAGGCACTGCCGTAGGCGTGATGACCACCTCCGCTCCAAAGGCACGCAAGAGTTTGACCTTTTCACTGCTCATCTTATCTGGCATCGTGCAAATGCAACGATATCCCTTGAGCGAAGCCGCCATCGCTAGAGCGAGCCCAGTGTTACCTCCAGTAGCTTCGACGACCGTCCCACCCGCCTTGAGAGTCCCCTCCCTCTCAGCTGCCTCAATCATTGCAAGACCAATACGGTCTTTGATCGAGCCCCCTGGGCCCATGAACTCCAGTTTCACATAGACCGGCGTGCGAGCACCATCAACAACTGAGCTTAACCGTAGCATAGGTGTCCATCCGATCAGATCTAGTACGCTGTCGTATGGCTCCCTGTGGCGTTCAGACATTGGAGACAAGGCTTTCGTAACCCCTATAAAGTTGGATATGACACTAATTTTTGTTATCAGGCGAGGGACGCTTAGAGAACTGAACAGGCAACGTCACCCATACCTCAATACTCTCCCCATCTTGGGTAGCCGGATTAAACCGTAGGTCTATTGCTCCAGCAACCGCTGCAGAATCGAAAGCGGAGTGACCAGAGGATTCGAAGATCTCCACAGAGTCGACAGAACCTCCTTCGGTAACTAGCACCCTTAGCAACGTTTCACCCTCTATAGCTTGATCCCAAAGGCTTAGCGGGTAATCGATCGTCATCTCATCTAGTAGTGGTATCGGTTGTTCAATTTCGCTTTCCCCACCGCACGAGAACGCTGCAACAAGCATTCCAAGAATTACGAAGCCCCCTAGCGTTCTCCTTTGCAAACAGAATTCTTCGGTGGATTTCATTCGGTGTTCTCGTCTCCGTGTGCAGCTGCCCTCAATTGATACAGGAGTTCCAGGGCGTCCCGGGGAGTCAAATCATCTGGATCCATCCCGCGCAAGCGAATCAAGGCAGGGTGATCTGCCCGAAACATCGATAGCTGGTCCGGCACAGTTTCCGATCCTGGACGATGAATACCATGCCTCCCGAGGCCTTCTCCTCCACCCGTGTGTGTTCCCTCCAATTCCACAAGGAGTTCCTGAGCACGTGCTACGATCGTGTCAGGCAAGCCAGCAAGACGGGCAACCTGGATCCCATATGAACGATCTGCACCCCCCTCTAGTAGTCGGCGCAGAAACACGATATCCGATCCAACTTCTCGAACCAAGACATTCATATTTTTCACACCGGGAAGCAGATCGCCTAGTTGGGTCAACTCATGGTAGTGCGTGGCAAAAATGGTTTTCGAGCCTAGTTCTTCATGCAGATATTCAGTGACGGACCACGCAATCGACACGCCATCATAAGTGGAAGTCCCCCGACCAATTTCATCGAGCAAGACCAGACTCATTTCAGTGGCTCCATGGACGATCGCTGCGGTCTCGCTCATTTCTACCATGAACGTTGACTGACCGCGTGCCAGGTTATCGGAGGCACCAACACGAGTGAATATGCGATCCGCTACCGGTATTCTGGCCTGGTCCGCAGGTACGAAGGATCCAATCTGAGCTAGAAGTTGAATTAATCCGACTTGCCTGAGCACGGTGCTCTTACCCGCCATGTTTGGTCCTGTTAACACGACGATCCATCCATTCTCGTTAAGGCAGATGTCGTTCGGAATGAACTTCTCACGGGGCATCATCGTCTCTACGACAGGATGTCGACTAGCTACCAGTTCGAGCTCAAAACCCGAGTGGATCTCAGGCCGCACATAATTTTGGCTGGTTGCGATTTCTGCGAAGCTTACCAGCACATCTAGCGTCGCGATTCTCGCAGCGGTGTCTTGGAGCCGACCGATCTCCATGGCAACACGCCCTCGGATATCACTAAAAAGCTCAGTCTCCAAATGCGAAATTCGGTCCTCTGCCCCGAAAACTTTCTCTTCCCATTCTTTGAGCTCAGGAGTGAAGTAACGTTCAGCGTTCGCGAGTGTCTGCTTCCTGACATAGTCAACAGGCACCTTGTCTAGGTTTGCTCGAGTAACTTCGAGGTAGTAACCAAAGACTTTGTTGAAACCAACCTTCAGAGATGCGACACCGGTTCTTTCACGCTCACGAACCTGGAGACTTGCTATGAAGTCCCGTGCCCCGTCTCTGACTGCACGAAGCTCGTCCAGATCCTCCGACCAGCCCTTCTTGACGACTCCCCCCTCCTGGAGGGTCGCCGGCGGGTCATCTGAAATCGCCCTTTTCAATAGCGTGGATACGTCCTCCAAGCAGTCCTTGTCGACCGCACATTCACGAATCAGGGAATCTTTTGCCTCAATACCTGCAGCCTGGATCTCAGGGAGCTGCTCAAGAGATCTCCCTAGCCCTGCGAGATCCCGCGGTGTGACCCGCCCCGTACCGACCTTGCCCGCTAGCCGCTCAAGATCTGTAATGCCAGAAAGGGATCCTCGAATCCGCCTTCTGACGTCAGGGCGCTCCACGAACTCCTCCACCGCTCCGTGTCGAACACAGATGTCCTCAATGTGAATAAGCGGCTCTAGCACCCAACGACGCAGAAGCCGTCCACCCATGGGTGTCGTAGTGACATCGAGGACATCGAGTAACGCACCCCCTTTTTCTCCAGTGCGAAGAGGCTCAATCAACTCGAGATTTTTTCGAGTCATCTCATCGAGAAGCATGATCTGGCCAGGACGGCGAATCCGAGGCGGTTTCAGGTGTGACACTCCCGCAGGGCGAATCTCTCTTAAGTACTGAACAAGCGCCCCAGAAACCCGCACGAGCGATTGATCTTCAGATTGAAATCCAAAGCCATCAAGTGAATGGACTCCGAAAAACCTCAAGAGGGCGTCCGTTGAGAGGTCTGCGTCGAACATCCAGTCCGCACGCAGAGTTCGAGGAATGGATGGCCCAGCCGCCCACGTCAACTGGTCCGAAGTTTCAAGCGAGTAAGGCAAGAGCAGTTCTGAAGGTTCCAGCCGCCCAAGTTCGGCACGAAGTTCACTGGCGGGAACGAGCTGTGCAGACATTTCACCCGTTGATACGTCCAAGACGGCCATACCGAAGGAGTCCATCCCCGCGTCAACGAGAGCCACCAAGAAGTTATTCCGGTGCTTCATTAGCAGTGAGTCGGCAAGCACAGTCCCGGGTGTAATCATCTCCGTGACTTCTCGCCGGACAATCCCCTTCGCTTCCGCAGGGTCTTCAACTTGGTCGCATATCGCAACGCGTCGACCCAACCTCACGAGCTTTGATAGGTATTCGTCAAGCGCCTTGGCAGGGATCCCCGCCAAGGGCACTCCAGCGGCAGCTCCGTTGTTCCGTGATGTGAGGGTCAGGCCCAGTAGCCTTGCGCCCTCTTCAGCGTCGTCATGGAACAGTTCATAAAAGTCACCAACGCGGAAGAATAGCAGTGAATCGGCATGATCCGCTTTCGCTTCTCGCCACTGCCGCATCAGGGGTGTGTCCGCCGGGGCCATACGTGAAAATAGACTCGAGGAGCCCATGCTCAAGGATGAATGTCAGTAATCGACGATTTTAGTGTGCTTAGTCATTACTGGGAACTCTGAAACTACTGCGGACCAACTCCTCATCTTGCGCATCTCGTACAACAGCTGCCGTGAATCCAAGCCCGGTCACTCGTCTCGAGAATTCCGTCGCTTCTATCGAGGTCTCAAAGCGACCTGCACGCACATGGATCAAGTTACTTTGTGGCATACGTACCAACCTAATATTCAGATCAGCTGCACGAGCAAGATCGAAGAGCGCGGCGGCACGCCCCTCATTTGAGAATGCCCCCAACTGAACTGAATACGGTGCTGTATCAGCCGGAGTCGCGGCACCATCTTGATCCTCAACAGGCAGCTCAGAAATTGTAGATCGCATAACCAGAGGGGGGGCTGCCCCTTGGGCTCCACTGATCCATGCTTCGGCTTCAGCCAACACCGACGAGCCAGGGTAGTCCCGAGAGAGGGATGCTATATGCCGTTCGAAATCGGCGGTACGACCTCTTTCATAAGCTTCCTGGACAAGCCTGTAAAGCGCCCGGGCAGTAAAGGGCCCGGCCGGGTATTCCACGACCAAACGCTGGAAGTCTCTTACAGCCTGTGATGGGTCAACAGTAAGGCGGCCACGTAGCCAGAGGGCGTACTGGCGTTCTTCTCTCGATGCGAGAACCCGGGATTCTTCCCACCAGCCTAATAAAGCAGCCCGTGCCTCATCAGAACGACCATTTTGAGCAAGTTCTTCAATCTCTTGGAGCCTAATAGCATCCATCTGAGCCCCTCCGGGGAGAGGAACCAGGGATGACATAGCAAGAATCAACAGCCCGATTCCACCTAGACGGCCTATCATGCGGCAAGGGCCCGTGACATCAAACCCAATAGCCACTCTTCGACAAAGTGTTGATCACTTTGCGGCGATGCCTTCAAGAGACGATCAGCCCGGAGTAATCCCTCAATAGCAGCGTCGAGCTCACCCGGTGGCCATTTCTTGGATTGGGCCATCACCCGCTTTGCCAACCATTTTTGGTGAGGTGGAAGCGCCGCCTCTAGACTACGGAAACCTTTAGTCGATGCGACCCCTAACCGTAACAGATGGTTTGCTAAGCCTATCACGAGCCCGACCCCTGATTCACCTTGCCCAATCAGAACGTCGAGACCTGTTAGTGCTTCCTGAAACCGGCGTTCACCGACGAGGTCAAACCAACGCCAACGATCCTGTGACGGGAGTTTCGTTCCGACAGCTTCAACATCACTGATCGTTATAACTGAGCGATCTCCCAAGAAGTCAGAGAGTTTCTCTAGTTCGCGGTCCAGTACCCCTAGATTCGTTCCGATCGCTGATGAGAGTGCCTGCGCCGCCTCTACCTCAATTTCCACTGAATAAGCTTCCCGGGCCCTGTTGATTAACCAGCCTGGAATATCGGCACTCGTGAATGCCTTGAATTCTACCGAATGTGACAGGCTTGAAAGATCTCGGTAGAACTTAGCTCTGGAACCCCGTGGCACCGTGCAACTCAGGATTAACACGAGACCAGGTGGCGGATTTCTAACAACCTCCAGTATGGTTTCACGAGCCTTCTTGCCTGAAGCGAATCCTTCCACCTCTCGTACCACAACTACACGCCATTCAGCCATCATTGGCGGAGTGGCCATGATTGAGGCCACAGTTTCTACCTCAGTTTCAGTACCCCTTAGTTGGTCGAAATTAAAGTCTTGGGTCGCGGAATCGAGGTGCGCATCAATCAAGGCAGTAACCACCTGTTCCTTACGGAAAGCGTCTTCACCGTGCAGATAGAAGACGCCACCTCGAACCTTGGCAAGCGCGGGAGGGAGTTGAGGTATTGTCACTCGATCAAACTAAGCCGGCATTCGTCCAGTGAAAGTGCTGCCCGAGACAATCCGCCGGAGCTGGCTCTCTAGCGTTGCTGACCGAGTCCTGCGCGACGAAGCACACCACGCTGTCGCGAACGTTGGGACAGGGGTGAGTACTCGAAGAGCAACGCGTGAGCTTCATTCCACAATTCTTGCCGGAAATCCGAGAGTGCTCGTTCACTGAGGTCGGCAAAAGGATACACAACAAATCCAGATGAAGACGAACTCATGACTAAGGGCTGTCGCGTGACCTGCAGGGGAGGTTGCTCCACGACAACCGTCTCGAGAGCTATCTCGGGAGTAGCATCCCTGAGTACAGGTAACCAAGAAACGATCATCAGGATGACCGCCATCGCTAGCAGAGCCGCCGGCGTAGCAACAGAAGCTGCACTGCGGAGAGAATACTGATCATCAACATGATAAAGTCGGTGCCTAAGCCTAGGTAGAAAGTTCTCGCTCAGTTTCGGCTTTGGCAGGGTCCGGAAGAGCGCCGAACCTTGTTCGATCACGCGCCGGTGACGACTACACGCAGAGCACTCATTAAGGTGCTCTTCGAAGGCCCGTACGTCCTCCTCTGCCGTGTTTCCATCTATAAGATCGGAAAAATTCTTGAAGTATTCGGAACAAGTCATTGAAACTGATACTGCACCCACCACACACGGGTTCCAACAGTTACGGCCCCACCAGCCTGATCCCGTGGGGCCGCGGTCCTCTCTACCTGCCCTCTTTTGGTAGAGAACCTATTTTCAGATCTCAGTCCTTTACTCAATCATGGGTGCGATAATCTTCGCAAAATTATTGCGAGCGCGGTTCAGGCGGCTCTTTACTGTCCCGAGGTTACATCCAGTGATCTCCGCAATCTCTTCATAGGTCTTCCCCTCCAACTCTCGAAGCACAAACACCATCCTATGGTGCTTTGGTAACTCCTCAACAGCCTCCTCTACCCTCGCCCTCAGGTAGCGCTTCCTGTAGAGATCATCAGGTTTGTATTTCGGGTCCTCCCATTCTAGTGGTCTGTCGTCGGTACTCCAGTTCTTCTTAATCGTCTGGAAAAGTACCAACGGATTGCGAGACCTATTTCTGAGTTCGTTCTTGGCTAGGTTGCTCGAGATCGTGTAGATCCATGTTGAGAACTTCTTCGACTGATCAAACCTGTGTAGATGCCTATAGACTCGAACAAAAGTCTCCTGAATCAGATCTTCACTCCGCTCCCGGTCTCCGATAGTCCGGTAGACAAAATTGAGTAGTCTTTGGTCATAACGTCGGACCAATTCACCAAATGCCCGATCATCACCGTCCAGTGAAGCTTGAACTACATCTGCGTCACTGAGTTCGCGAAGCTTGAGGTTTCGCTCGTGAGCTTTGCCCTCGTGAACAACAGGCTGGACGCTCTCGTCTTCGCGTGTACCGGCCACGTCTAAACTCCTCAACTATAGAGAACACTCTTTGCTGGCATATCAGTGTGCAGGCACCATGCCACAAGGAAATGCCCTTTCTTCAATAGGTCTGTGGACCTTGCGTCCTCTCTGTGTGACGGCTGTAGACCCGCAATGTGACATCCTACCGCTTCATATCGGCTCTGATCAAACAACTTCTAGTGGCCCAAGCCCGAGGGCCTCCACTGAACCTAAAATACTTTCCGCATCACCAACGATGATAACCTGGACTTCGTCAGGGCGAATATGCGCCTTAACGGCTGATGTTACCTCCTCGGTTGATACCGAACGGATGTTGTCTCTGTATAGATGGTAATAGTCGTCCGGAAGACCGTACACGAGGATTTGATTGAGTCGAGAGGCAATCTGGCCAGCAGTCTCAAGATGCAGACCGAATACTCCGGCAGCGTAGTCACGAGCCGCATCCACTTCCTCTCGTGTCACACCGTCAACCACAAGTGACTCTAGTTCGGAAAGGATTTCCCGAACGGCAGAGGCCGTTATCTCATTACCCACAGCAGTTGATATCTGGAAAGGCCCTGGTTGAGAGCGAAAACTGAACCGTGACCTAACTCCATAGGTGAAGCCGTTTCTTTCTCTGAGGTTCAGATTAAGGCGGCTGGTAAAAGTTCCACCAAGAAGGAGGTTGCCAATCGAGAGTGGAAGATAGTTTGGGGTTGTACGCGCGACGCCCACATGACCCACTCGGATCTCGGACTGCACTGAACCAGGCCGGTCGAGGATCCACACGCGGCGCTCACGTGTTTGTGCATCAACACGGAAGTTGTCTACCGCGGATGGAGAACCGATCCAGGAACCGAAATATTCACCAGAAAGTGACCTGATCTGCTCTGGATCAACGTCACCAACAATGATCAACCCTCCAGACCCCGGTCGATAGCAAGCTTCCGCATAACCCCTGATTTGATCACGCGTCACTGAGTTAATCGAGAATTCTGTCCCCACCTGTGGCCTAGCGTATGGCAGACCCTCTGCGTAGAAGCGACGACTAACTTCATCCGATGCGAGAGCGGACGGGTCCATAGAACGCTGCCGTATCTCCGCGAGCTGTTGTTCACGTACACGGTCAACTTCGACGCTGGGAAAGTCCGGTTCCAGGGCGACTTCAGCTAGAAGAGCAAATGCTTCTGGAAGTCGATCCGCTAGAACTGATACTGAGATGCTGGTCCCTTCCCAGCCAGTCGATACCCCAAGTCTCGCACCTATTCCCTCCAGAGCTTCAGCAAGCGAGGAACCGCTGCGTTCCAGAGTGCCACCCTCGAGAGCATCACCCGTAAGAACTGCAGTTCCTGCCCGCCCTTCAACCAGGCTCCCCTCCCCCGCCCGAAGAAACAGATTGACACTTACAATTGGTAACCGAGGGAGTACGCAAATCTTGAGGTCAAGTCCATTCGGTAGGGCCCCTGTCTGAACTTCTGGAAAATCAAATTGCCGAATTTCTCCACTTACAGGAGGTTGGGTGCGATCCAATAGACTCAAGATTTCCTCTTTGGCTCATAAACAAGGACTGCGCGATTATCAGAGCCGAGTTGTGAGACTGCAAAGTCCCTGATCTGCTCTACCGTAACTGCTCTGAGTCGATCTATTTCGTGGTTCAAGCGATCAGGGTCATCAAAGTAGAGGTCAAACATCGAGAGTAGGTTAGCCCGCTCACCCACATGCTCTAGCGCTCTCACCAAGTCGGTTTCGGTCAGAGCTATCGCACGATCAACCTCACTTTGTTTTGCTTCTACTAAAGCCTCAATCTCTTCCGTAAGTGCTGCTTCAAGTTGTTCAGGTGTCGAATCAGGATATCCAGTTGCCCAGGTAAGAAGCATGGAAGCGTTGGTTAGAAGGGGGAACGCATAAGTCACAACCCCCTTCGCAACACGGCGCTCACGAACAAGTGCACGGTAAAGACGGGACGCGCGTCCCATTCCAAGCAGTGCCCGGGAGACCTCGGCAACCGCAAAGTCCTCTGAGGAATAGGGGGGAATGCGGAATCCCATGATGACCCGTGCCAGCGGCACTTCTGCGAAAACGTGCTCTCGAACAGTGTCACCAATGATCGGCTCCAAACACGAGTCTCCCGGAAGTGGCGGGATAGGCGCTCCGGCTTCGATCTCTCCGAAATAGCGCTGGACAAGATCCATAACCTGAGATTCGTCAAAATCTCCCGCGATCGTTAACACAGCGTTATTCGGGACATAGTACGTACCAAAAAACGCGGCCACATCTTCGAGTGTTGCAGCATCCAGATCTTCTACCGACCCAATCACCGGGTGGTGATAAGGATGATCCTTTGGGTAGATCAATGCCTGAAGGCGTTGGTCCCAGTCACCATATGGTTGGTTATCATACCGTTGGCGCTTTTCATTCTTCACGACATCGCGTTGGTTGTCGAGCTTCTCCTGGTCCATTGCCGGAAGCATCCAGCCCATCCGGTCAGATTCGAGCCAAAGTGCAAGTTCCAGGTCTCGGGAAGGAACTGTCTCGAAGTAGTTGGTCCGATCGAACCAGGTGGTCGCATTAAGGGTCCCTCCAGCACGTTCGATCAGTTCAAAATGCTTGTTCTTAGGGACATGCTCGGAACCCTGGAACATCATGTGCTCAAACAGGTGCGCGAAGCCGGTGTGGCCGGGAAGTTCGTTTCTAGACCCAACCCCATACCAAATATTCACTGCCACTATCGGCACAGTACTGTCCTGGGAAAGGACTATCTTTAGACCATTATCCAGACAATGGCGCTCCAAGGGGATCGCAAGTCGGTTCATGCGCCCATATCCGGGTCATCACGTCTTACGGTAGTAACCAGATTTTTTCCAGTCATCTGTTCAGGACAAGAAATGCCCATGAAATGCAACACCGTTGGCGCAACATCAGCCAAGCGCCCAGGGCCCTCTAGTTCATGTGCGGCATCGTGGGGATCAAAGACGATGAAGTCCACTGGCTCAACTGTGTGAGCCGTATGAACATCTCCGTTGTCGTTGAGCATCTTCTCAGCATTTCCGTGGTCAGCAGTGACCAACGCAACCCAGTCTGGGTGATCCGTGACCGAATGAATCAGTTCACCGAGGCATGAATCGACTACTTCAACAGCTTCGATCGCAGCTTGGATTGAACCCGTGTGCCCTACCATGTCCGGATTCGCAAAATTTACCAAGATGAAGTCATGCCTCCCATCGCGAATAGCCTCCGTAACCACATTCGCTACCGGTAGAGCGCTCATCTCGGGCTGAAGATCATAGGTAGCAACTTTTGGAGAGGGCACGAGAACGCGATCCTCACCATCGAACGGGGTTTCCTCTCCCCCGTTAAAAAAATATGTGACGTGCGCGTACTTCTCGGTTTCCGCAGTTTTCAATTGTTGGTGCCCTTCTTGGGAAATCAGTTCTGAAAGACATGCCTCCAGACGCTCCAGCGGAAAAGCCACTGAGACAGGAAGCGCCGGATCGTATTCAGCCATGGTCACAACGCGACCAGGGATAGCTCCTTCTCGTTTGAAGGCATCGAAATCGTTGAGAGTCATCACCGAGGTAAGCTGCCGCATACGATCAGCACGAAAGTTCATTAGTAGCAAGGCATCCGCCTCGCTGATTCCCGCCTCACCAACACCACGTATCCCGGTGGGCTCAATGAACTCATCAGTAACACCAAGAGCGTAGCTCTCCTCAAGGAAATCAGGAGAGTCCATCCAGTTCCCAGCTTGACCATTAACAATCAATTCGTAAGCGCGTCTCGTCCGGTCCCAGCGATTATCCCTATCCATCGCCCAATATCGACCAATAACTGAAGCAACAGCCCAATCGGTGCCCTTCATACAAAGCTGTCCGATTTCTTTGGCGTAATCAGTTCCAGTCTTGGGAAAAGCGTCACGTCCATCCATGAAACAATGCAGCCGCACCGGAATGTCTGACGGAAGAAGATTTAGGACAGCTGCAAAGTGCCCTATATGACTATGGACTCCTCCGTCCGAGAGCAGGCCAGCGATGTGAAGAGCCCCTCCACTCTGCCTTAATCCTGCAACGAGAATCTCAAGACCCAGGTGATCGGCAAGCACTCCGTCCGCGATTGCTTTATCAATGCGAACTAGATTCTGCGGAACAATCCGTCCCCCTCCCAGATTGAGGTGCCCGACTTCAGAGTTACCCATCTGATCCGCAGGAAGCCCAACATCGACACCCGAGCAAGCAAGTCGAGTCCGAGGGCAATGATCGTAGAGTTCACGGAAGTGTGGCACACTCGCGAATTCAATCGCATTCCCCGGAGTCGGAGATTCCTCAAAATCGGAGTGACCCCAGCCGTCTAGAATGATTAGGAGAACCTTTCTCATCTTAGAATTCTAACAGGTCAATGCTGAGTTTAGGCCACTTTTGATTCAGAGCCTGATCCGAGTACCAATGTTTACTCTTGGTACAGACCCACATACAGTGGTGACTTCGACACCTGATCAAGGAGACCTAGACGTGCGCTATACCCCTTTTCGCATGGAGCGGTGGCAGTCGAATTACGAACACCGAGTGCGATACAACCTCTCTGAGAGTGCTGTGCACCCGCTCACGGTCGGCGAACTCTTTGACATTGCCGGAAAGGAAAGAGGCACTGACCACATCGAATTGGGATACGGTCAGTCCAACGGGTCTGACAAGCTAAGAGAGAGAATCGCTTCGCTCTACTCAGGCGCAACAGAAGACTCCGTACTCGTCACTATAGGTGGCGCAGAAGCTAATTTTACATGTTTTTGGCACCTCTTTGAATCGCAGGGTAAAGCCGCAGTCATGCTGCCCACATACGGACAAGTCCCCGGGTTAATCGAATCTTTCGACAATCGGATTCTGCCGGTGAATCTAGTGGAGGAAGAGGGATGGCAACCTGATCTATTTGAACTCGAGGCGGCACTTCATGAAGGGGCTCGCTTTGTAATTATTACGCACCCGAACAATCCCACTGGGGCCGCACTATCTCGTGAGTCAATGCAGGCGATCGCAGAACTCACTGAACAACATGGTGCTTGGATCATGTCCGATGAAGTCTACCAGGGCGCTGAAACCAACGGAGAAATCTCGTCTTCTTTTTGGGGTTACCACGACCGCGTTCTGATCACGAACTCGATGTCGAAAGCCTATGGTATGCCTGGCCTTCGGCTTGGGTGGATCGTCGGACCACCGGACTTAGTAACGGAGCTTTGGGGCCGGACTGACTACACCACCATCGCTCCCCCAACTTTATCAGATGCTCTTGCTTGTATGGCTCTTGAGCCCGCAACGAGGGCACGCATTCTGGATCGCACAGGAAAAATCACACGTGCTAACTTGGGTCTCCTGGAAACGTGGATGGCAACACAAGAAGGGCGCTTCACGTATCGCCCACCGGATGCCGGAGCGTTCTGCTTCACCCGCTATTCCGCTAACATCAATTCAACAGAGTTTGCCGAAAAGCTCAGAGTCGAAAAGGATGTCCTTGTGGTGCCGGGTGATCACTTTGGAATGGACCATTATCTGCGTCTCGGATTTGGCGCCCCTGAGGAAATACTGCTCGCAGCACTTAATCTCTTAGAACAGGCATTCGACGAGGTGACGACTTGAAATTGAAAAAGCAACGCTTGCTAGCTCCCATGCTAGCAAGCATAGGAACTATGATCGGGTGCATTGGGCCTGAATCTTCCAACGTATCGAGTGAACTCCAGCCAGGCGCGCGGTACCAGCCGGGTACGGAGATGGGGATCTATGCCCCTGAGCAGCACACCAACTACGACGGTCGTTTCATTGTGAGTGCGAGCCAGGTTTATCACTTGGGGACACTAGACGATACTTCTCCCTGGGATCACATGGGTGATGATGGCAGTAGCGTGCAAGCGGTAGGCGGCACGATTGAGCTTGACGTCGATGAACGAGCCAATACTGGCACATTCCGAGCTGAACTTGACCTTCCAGAGGGGCACTATGTGGTTGAGCTCGATCGATTTGAGGAATTCTCACCATGCCAGGATGGGGGTATCGCAGCGTTCCTCTATGAGCACGGCAATGCCGGCTGCGGTGATGCCAACTGGCCCAAGAGTCTTCTCTACCTAGCCGGGTGGGGTTGGGGAAGCGCAACGCTAGATGGTGCGACACTCTACGACGAGCACCAGATCCACTTCATGATCACACAAGGGATGAGAGATCGTGAAACACTGGTTGTCCGGACAGGTACAGGAACTGATGCCGGAGCAGTTAATCCGGCTCAGATGCAACTAGATTTCTATATCAGAAGCCCTGAATCCAATGAGAGAAACCATCCGACGCGGGAGGTCTTTGATCACTTCTTTGCGATGGAAGTCACCTGGCGCTAGGAAGGCTATACTAAGAATCTGAGATCAGGATTCAGGAGCGACTAGAAAAGTTTCCGCACGTTCTCGAGTGGGCGACCAATCACAACACGTCCCGACCGCTCAACGATCGGACGTTGAAGTAACCCCGGCTCAGCTACTATCGCATCCAGAATTGTATCATCATCTAAGTTCGGGTCGCCTAGACCCATCTCCCTATAGGACTTCTCTCGGGTCCGGAGCAGGTCACGTGGAACTAGAGCCCCTTTCCTGAGCAGCGCGACCAAGTCCTCTTTTCTGAGCGGTTCCAAAAAATAGTTCACTCGTCTGAAGCTGACACCTCCTTCCTCAAGAAGCTTCACGAGCTTCCGACATGTTGTTCAGGTGGGTTTCTCGTAGATCGTGACCCACTCGTCAGGTATTGGAGTACTCATATGTGATACCTATTCAGATCGATCCACAACAATAGCGATATCCTCTATCGACTTTTTCGTGATCTCTGGGACCGTGGCACCTTCTTCTGGATATCCACAGACAAGCACTAGGAATGCACGCTCGTTATCCGGCCTATCGAGCATGTGATTAAGGAACTTCATCGGCGACGGTGTATGTGTCAGCGTAACGAGACCAGCATAATGAAGAGCAGTGATAAGCATCCCCGTGGCAATACCAACTGATTCTGTTACATAGTAATTCTTTGCCTTAGTCCCGTCAGAAAGTACCTCGTAGCTCTCTGCGAATATGACGATGAGCCACGGCGCATCCTCAAGGAATGGCTTGTTTTCATCGGTTCCGAGGTGTTCTAAGGCATCAAGCCACTCTTTGGGGGCTTTCTCTTGGTAAAACTGCCTTTCCTCCTCTTCGGCTGCTTCGCGAATACGGGACTTGAGTTCCGGATCACCCACCATGACGAAGCGCCAAGGCTGACGATTCGCACCATTTGGGGCAGTCCCGGCAGCTAGAATACAGTTCTCAATTACGTCCTTCGGCACAGGTCGGCCAGAAAATTCCCTCACCGTGCGGCGACGTCTCATCTTAGCGAGAAACGCCTCAGCCTCCCGCCGCATCTCTTCCGGAGGAAGTTCCTCGTATGTAGAAAGCGGAATAAAGTTCGCTCGCGCCATGGAGTCTCCGGAATCAGTCGTTAGTGGATCAACTCGCCAAACAGCTTAACGAACGAATCAGTTGCCTCCGACTGAGCAAGCACTTCTGCTGGCGAAATCCCAAGCGTTTGAGCCAGAAGTCTGACATTGATCAGTGCAACAATTTCAGCGGATTTAAGTTGGATATCAGCCCATCCGCTCTCGGGCGTGGTCCTGTATTGTTGGTATAGTGTAGCAATCTCACCAGCCGAACTCTGCTCGGGTATCGGCACATGGAGAGCAGCCGCACTGACCCCGTAGCGCGCAGCAAGTTCTGCCCAGCTCCGGCCCGAACGCCTCAGGGCCACCAACGCTTCTGTGGAAACGCCAGTCCTTTCCGCGATGAATAGGGCTACCGGAATCTCGTCTTCATCAAGCTCCCATTCATTCAGAATCGCAAGCTCAGTTGGAGGTAGAGTGAAAAACTCTCCCACCGCCCGGAAATATCCTTGCCGCACAACCTCCGATACTTGAGTTTGAGTCTGAGCGAGCGCTGGCACACAAATCACGCCTAAGAATGGCAGTGATAACAGCCAGGCACGATTCGTAGGTCCTACCTGAGAAAGTCTCATACAGCAAATCTTCTTGTCGTGGGCTCTCTGTGCCAGAGGGGGTAGTCCGCGATAGTCTTTCCTATCGACAGCGAGAACAATTCAATCATTAAGGCCGAATGTAACGAAACCAATCTGGCATGACTCTTGATACTAGATAAGGACAAGAACAAGAGCGGGTCTAGCACGCCAACGGTGAGGTCACCATGAAAAACGGCGGAAAACAAAGTAACGACAAACAGGCCCGAGGCCCACGTACTGCCTCAATCATTACCGAACAACGGAAAAATGTGGTGGACTCGGATGCACACGTGGTCTTTGATTTTACGGACCTTCATAAGCCAGCAGTCTCCGATCTCGCCTTAGTTCTCACTGCACGCCTACAAACGCCTCCAAGTGAGAGCGTTTGGGCTCGGGAGATTCATCCGAGGACTGCAGAGATCCTTCGGGCGCTGAGACTAGACCACATGTTCCCGTGTTATCCCGACCCCGACCCCGACCATCTCCATTAATGGGCACCCCGTAACCGTCCTAGTACGAGGACGACTAGCACAGTTCGCCTACTAGCGTCCTAGGACAATCTGACGGTAGCTCTCTGGATTCCACTCGGGAGGATTTAGAGCATTCCCGATATCAACACCAAGATAGAAAATCAGCTTGGCAATCCTCGCTGCTTTATCGTGATCGATTCGGTTAGCCTCATCATCACGGCCATGGTAATCATCATGAGTACCATTGAAGAAAAACAGAATGGGCACACCCTTTCTGGCAAAATTGTAGTGATCCGATCGGAAATAGAAACGTTCATCAGGCCACAGATCATCGATCGCCGTCATTCCAATCTCGGGGTGCTCTGAATTCACCCTCCTCAATGTTTCGCCCAGATCGGAGTGCTCTTTCCCTATCGCGACGATCGTGTCAGGCCAGTTCCTTCCAACCATATCTGCATTGAAATTGGCGACGTACTGCTCAATCGGGACACTCGGATTTTCTGCATACCATTCACTACCCCAAAGCCCTTTTTCCTCTCCGCTCACAAGTAGAAAAACCATCGATCGCTTGGGAGCAACTGGCAGTGCCGCCATCGCCTCTGCGACAGCAACTACAGCTATCGTCCCTGAAGCATCGTCGTCAGCCCCGTTGAAGATCGTGTCTCCATTTGCGTCCGGTTCACCTATCCCGACATGGTCCATGTGGGCTGAAAAGACCACGTACTCCTCAGCAAGGGCGGGATCACTGCCATTCAGGATCCCAACCACGTTAGGTGCTAGGATGCCCTCGTCTCGGACCACCTGGTTGAGGGTAAGTTCGAGACCCTCTACAAGACGGGCTTCGATATCACTGTCCGAGCGCTCCTGAAGAGAACTGACATTGATTCCGTGAGGCTCTAGAATCTCTCTTAGGGCTGACATCCGTAACTGAAGAATCGGTGCGAAAGAACCTTCTGCTCTCCGCTCACCCCAAGCCTTACGTACGGTGGGGCGTAGCGCTCTCCTAGCACTCGCGGTCCAGGACTCATCACCACTAGAGTTGGTGACCATCACTGAGAGAGCTCCAGCAGTTATTAGGGCAGAGAGCCTCTGTCGCATGCTTCGATCTACTCCATCTAGATCCGCAGGAGCGACCACGATCACGTGATTGCCTGCGAACGGTCTTGCTTCAGAGGTTTCGAGAGTACCGGACCCTGAGATCAGAACTAGTCCACCTTGAGCATTACCGGTTACAGTAGTTCCTGAGACGGGGATGAGATCCCGGCCAAATACCAACCGCGTGCCTGCAGCGTTAAGGCCCGATGCCTCGCTATCGACTACCATAGAGCGGAGTGGGTAGCTTTGAATGAAGCTACCATCTCTGGCTCCGCCCCGAAGGCCTAGTTGTTCAAACTCTTTAGCGATCCAGGCCGCCGTCATTTCAAGGCCTGCACTCGGGGTATTTCGACCCCCCATAGAGTCATGGGCAATAACGTTAATCCGCTGAGCGTACCCAGCTTCCGTAATCGTTGCAGCAGCTTGCTCGAGACCCGGCTGTTGGGCGGTGGCCACTACGGGAAGCGTAAGCGCGATCAGGATAGCTACTGACCTCTTTTTCATAACGGATTCCATCCCGGCAAGGTATATGGGCAACGAAGTCTGAAGGATAAAGTGATGGCACACCAGCCCTTAGGCTACACTCATACGAGTCACGCAACGTATGAGGAGTCTCCCCTTGCACAGATTGGTTATCGCAGCCTGATTTCTCGTCGCGGGAAGACCCGGATATAGATCAGTGCTTGGGGTGCTGCCGGTGCCTTCCGCAGGTACTACACATCACCGATCGACCGCAGGTACTCCCGGTCCCATGCCGCGATTATGCTTTCCAACTCCGAGTAGGGGCCGGGCGTGTAGGCCTGGGATGAGATGCCTTGTTGGGACAGGGCGCTGACGTTCCAATCCTGTTGGTTGGTCATGCTCCAAAACTCGATCGCGCTGCTTGGGTCGAAGTCCGGAGCCGCCATTGCCGAGGGATGGAAGAGCCAGTCACAGATGACCCTCGATCGTTCCGGCGCCAATCGCTCGATCCGGTGGATGAGTACGTAGTCGGGAAGTAGGCTCAAAAGCATGTTCGGGTAGACCGTGTAGTACTGGACACAACTCAGTTCCTCGCCGCTTAGGTCTCCCAGTGAAGGTGCACATGTCTGTCCGCTCATGGTCATGCTCCCGCCCTCGATCGACATCCGCATCGGGCCACCGAGAAACGGTCCCTCCTCCAGGTCGTTCGACGAGTTCTTGAAGGATGTGAGCTTGTTCAGGATGGGATGGAGGCTCGGACAGTGATAACACTCTGAGTAGTTCTGGAAGATCAGCTTCCAGTTCGCGGGGATCTCGTAGCTGATGCTGTGAGCAATCTCCAGCTCGTCCATTGTCCATGAGCCGAACTTGTCGATGATAGGGGCGAAAGCCCGCTCGAAGGGCTCAGGATCTTCGGAGAGGTTGATGAATATACAGCCCTCCCAGACGGCCACGGCTACGGTCTTGAGTGGGTAGGCGTCCTGGCAAAACGATTCGACCTCGTCCATGAACGGCGCGCCGATGAGCGAGCCATCAAGCGCGTACGTCCAAGCGTGGTACCTGCACTGAATGGATTTGGATACCCGACCTTCAGGCTCGGTGAGCAGCCGTGTCCCGCGATGCCGGCAGACGTTGTGATGTGCGCGGATCTCGTGGTCATCATCCTCTAGGACGATGATGCTCTCCGACTCGATCTCGCGCAGGAAGTAGCTGCCGGGACCATCGAGCATGCTCACGCGCCCAGCGTAGATCCATCGCTCGAAGAAGACCTTCCGGGTCTCAGCCTTATAGACATCTTTACCCGTGTAGTATCTGCGAGTGAGGGTCTTCGCTCCTTGGGCTGTGCGAGTCGACATGGCGTGTCCCTGAGCGTGTGGTTCCGCGCGGCAATCTGCTAAAATATTGGTCTTTCGGATGTCCGGAAAGCTCAGACACAGATGTCTTGCCCGTGGATTGGCCGCGGCCTAGACTGCGCGCCATGCTGAGGACCACTCCCTTCCACTCTCGTACCGCACCCCTGAGCGAGGCGCAGAATTGGCGGCGCTGGTCGGGGTATCTCGCGGCAAGTTCCTACGAGCTCCATCACGACCGCGAGTACTGGGCGATCCGCAACTCGGCTGCACTGATCGACATCTCTCCCCTCTACAAGTACGGGATCGAGGGGCCGGACGCCGAGCGATTCCTGGACCGCATCGTGACCCGGGATGTCACCAAATGCAAGCTGCACCAGGTGCTCTATACACCCTGGTGTGACACCGACGGCAAGGTGATGGACGACGGAACACTCGCTCGGCTCGCCTACGACTCCTTCCGGCTCACTTCGGCCGAACCGAACCTGCGATGGCTGTTGGATAACGCGCTCGGGATGGACGTTTCGATTCGGGATATCACGGACGACCTGGCTGCGCTGGCCCTCCAGGGGCCGACCGCGCGACGGATCCTGCATCACGCCGCGGATGGGGTCGCAGACGACCTGGGCTTCTTCCGTCACACGACCGGTGAGATCGGGGGTGTGCCTGTCGAGATCACGCGAACTGGGTATACCGGTGACCTCGGTTACGAGATCTGGACGGCGGGCGGCAACGCGGAGGCTCTCTGGGATGGGATCATGGAAGCCGGAGGCACCCACCTGATTCTCCCTGCGGGCATGCTCGCTCTCGATATCGCGCGCGTCGAGGCCGGTCTGGTGCTGATCGGGGTCGACTATGTACCTGCGCATCGGGCCGTCATCGAGGACCGGAAGTCCTCCCCGTTCGAGTTGGGGCTGGGCTGGACGGTCAAGCTCGACAAGAAGTCGTTCGTGGGACGTGACGCTCTGATAGCTGAAAAGGAGCGTGGTCCCGAGTGGGAGCTCCGAGGGCTCGAGGTGAATTGGGATTCTCTCAAAGCTCTGTACGGCCTGGTAGGCCTTCCACCCCAACTTCCTTCCGAGGGCTGGCGCACGAGCGTGCCTGTCTACAACGGGAATGCACAGATCGGGTACGCGACGAGCGGGTGCTGGTCTCCACTTCTCAAGAAGTACATCGCCCTCGCGCATCTTCAGTCCAGATACGCCAGAATCGGGACCGACCTCAGTATGGAAGTCACGGTCGAGCACCACAGGAAGAAGACCAAGGTACAGGTGGTCGAGACTCCCTTCTTTAATCCGGATCGCAAGCGGAGTACCCCTGAGGTCCCGAGATGAGCGCGAGCCGATACGACGCAATCATCATCGGGGGCGGTCACAACGGGCTGGTAACCGCGGCCTATCTTGCCCGGGCGGGAAAGGAGGTCCTGGTCCTCGAAAAACGGCACGTCCTCGGTGGCGCCGCAGTCACCGAGGAGATCAATCCTGGATTCAAGTACTCGGTCTGCTCCTACGTGGTGAGCCTGCTTCGGCCGGAGATCATCCGAGACCTCGAGCTGCCAAAACACGGACTTCAGATCCTGCCGCTCGAGAGCACCTTCACGCCACTCCCAAACGGCGACTACCTCGCGCGTTGGGCAGATCACGATCACACGCGGCGGGAGATCTACCGGCACTCTCCTCGGGATGCAGACGCGTACGACGACTTTGGTAAGCTGATGTATCAACTTGCGGTAGCGGTAAAGCCGATTCTGGCTATGGTGCCGCCTGATCCGACCTCGATGAGCCCCAAGGATCTCATGGGATTCCTTAAGCTCGGAAAGCACTTCCACAACCTCGGCCACGAGCAGTTCCATGCGCTGTACAAGCTTATGACCATGAGCTCGGCGGACTATCTGGGGGAGTGGTTCGAGACGGAGGCGCTGAAAGCGACGATGTCGGCAAGTGGAATCATCGGAACCTTCCTCGGTCCGCGGTCTCCAGGAACTGCCTACGTACTCCTGCACCACTACCTGGGCGAGATCGACGGGGCGATGCGCGCATGGGGCTTTGCCAAAGGTGGGACGGGTTCAATCAGTGAGGCCATCGCTAGTGCCGCCCGGTCGCACGGCGCCGAGATCCAGACCGGGGCCGGAGTCGTTCAGGTTATTGTGAAGAACGGCAAGGCGACCGGTATCGTCCTCGATGATGGCAGGGAGTACACCGCTTCCATCGTGGTCTCCGCGCTCGATCCGAAGCGCACCTTCCTCGAGTTGGTCGATGAGGAGTATCTGCCGAGGGACTTCGTTAGTGACATCGAGCGCTTCAAGATTCGCGGCTCCTCCGGCAAGGTGAACCTGTCGCTCAGCGAGCTTCCAGACTTCACGTGCAAGCCCGGCGTGAACCAGCTGCACAAGGGCGCGATTTCAATCAGCCCCAGTATCGACTACCTGGAACGCGCATACGACGAGGCCAAGTACGGTGGCTTCTCGAGTCGTCCGTATATGGACATCATCATCCCGTCGATGATCGACCCAGGCATGGCCCCGCCGGGCAAACACGTCATGTCGATTTTTGTGCAGTACGCCCCGTCGGATCTACACGGCGGTTGGGACGAGACTAAGCGAGAAGTGTTCGGAGATGCCGTCATCGATACCCTCGCCCAATACGCCCCGAACCTCCCGGGCGCGATTCTGCATAGGCAGGTGTTGACGCCCTGGGACATCGATCGTGACATGGGACTCACCAGTGGCAACATCTTCCACGGAGAGCTCACGCTCCATCAGCTCTTCTGCATGAGGCCAGCCGTCGGGTACTCGGACTACACCACCCCACTGCGCAACTACTATCAGGCTGGCTCGGGGACCCACCCCGCCGGCGGCATCACGGGTGCGTCCGGGCGCTTGGCCGCGCTCCGGATCCTGGCGGATGCCCCCCGATGAGCGTCTTCTACGACACCATCGTCATCGGGGCGGGGCACAACGGTCTCGTCGCGGCCGCATACCTCGCGAGGGCCGGTCACAAGGTGCTCGTGCTGGAGCGGCGTGACACAGTCGGTGGGGCCGCCGCCACCGAGGAGGTATTCCCAGGCTTCAGGGTCGACACTGGTGCGCACCGGACGGGCGGACTCAGTTACCGGATAGTGAACGATCTGCGGCTTGCTCACCACGGCCTCGAGCTGCTCGATGCTGACCCCACCGTGTTCGTTCCCGTCGTCGGAGGAACGCCGCTCACGCTCTGGCGCGACCCTCGCAAAACCGCGGACGCGATCCGTGAACTTTCGAGTGCAGACGCTGACGCTTGGATCCCATTCACCGAGTTGATCGGTAGGGCTGCCGACTTCCTCGAAGCAGCATGGACAACGACCCCGCCTGACGTGACCGGCAACGACATCAGGGACTTGATCGCTTCGGCCAAGCTCGGGGCGAAACTTCGGCAGCTCGGTAAGAAGGACATGGTCGAGGTCATGCGGATTCTACCGATGTCCGTCTACGAGTTCCTCGGGGACTGGTTCGAAAGTGACCCCGTGAGAGGGGCGCTTGCCGCGTCCGCGGTGACTGGCCTATGCCAGGGACCGATGGCGGGGGGGACGGTCTACACACTACTTCACCACCACGTTGGTGCCGGCGCGGGCGTCATTCGTCCGACACGGCGTGTGCGAGGTGGGATCGGTCGGCTCAGTGACGCTCTAGTGGCCGATTGCGAAGCGTCTGGGTCGGAGATCCGGACCGGCACGGCCGTCGAGCGCATCGTCGTCGAGAGTGGGCACGCCGTTGGCGTCGTCGTCGATAGAGGGGAGATCCGTGCTGAGCGAGTCGTCTCGAGCGTCGATCCGCGTAGGACGTTCTTCGATCTTATGGAACCCAGTGAAATGGAGCCGGAATTCGCGCGGAAGATGAGCAACATCCGCTACAGAGGCGTGTGCGCGAAGGTGCATCTCGCGCTGAGCGGGCTGCCCGACTTCACATGCCAGCCCGGAGTGGGGGACCACCTGAACGGCGTCATCTCCATCAGCCCCAGCCTCGAGTACGTGGAGCGCGCGTTCGATGCGGCCAAATACGGCCACCCGTCTCGTCAGCCCTATCTGGAGGTCTCCATCCCTTCGCGCACCGATCCCGGTATCGCTCCCGACGGGAAGCACCTCATGTCCATCGTCCTCCAGTACGCGCCCTACGCACTTCGAGAGGGCACCTGGGATGACGCAGCCCGCGCCAAGCTGGGTGCCCTCGCTGTCGCTACCCTTGCGGAGTACGCCCCCAACCTGAGCTCACTGGTCGAGGCTAGCCATGTGATGACACCGCTCGACCTAGAGCAGCAATTCGGGTTGTCCGAAGGCAATATCTACCACGGCGAGATGACGCTCGACCAACTGCTCTTCATGCGGCCAGTGCCGGGTGCCTCACGCTACCGGACGCCGATTCCTGGCCTCTACCAGTGCGGAGCGGGGACACACCCTGGAGGTGGCGTCACCGGGGTACCTGGGTTCAATGCGGCTCGGGAGATTCTCAGGGACTGACGTCTTTCATGGGGTTAAGGAGATCTGACGCTGGAGCTATATCAAAGATAAGGTTCGGCGACTAACGAACTTCCGGACTCTCCCTAAGTATCGGAAGGCTACCACCTTCGATTTCGTCATCGAGAATCGCCCAAGAAATGAACCCGTCATCGGAGCGTGGTTCCAGCAAAGTGAACGCGAGCCGACCCAGTGGTTGATTAACGGATACGTAGGCGGTTCCAACTGGGAGCGTCTCAGTTGTCGAAACCCATTCGCCCCAGACCGTACGCTCGTTGCGCCCCTGGAATGCGTTCGAGTTAGTCCGGGTTGAATCGATTTGGAAGCGCTGGACTAGACGTTCACGCTCTGTCGTATAGCGAAGGACTGTGATCCCGTGTGCTTCCAGCCTTTCAATCGCCACCTCACCCTCTGGAAGCACGTAATACGCTTCAGGTGCGGTCTCAATTTCTGACGGACGGAAGGTCCCGTACTCGTACATTTGTGTCGGGATAGAGATGTCACGGCGTAGAAGCATGATCTCACCCGTGTTCGGATGCCGAACCTCGTCTACTTCACCCATAAGGATCATCACCTCGGTTTCCGATTGATTGAAAACAGCCCGCGTAGCGAGTTCAGTCCCAACCACGGATTCGAGGTCTGCTGTCTCCACAATCTCACGGATTTCTGCAGCGTTTTGCTCAGCATAATCCAGGACTTCCTCGACGAACCAAAGGGATCCAAAAACCCGATCCTCAAAACTCGCATACGCATAGGCTTCACTTAGAATTGCGACACGATTCCTAAGCCCCACATAGTTGTTGTTGAATCGAGGGCGGTGGTCGAACGTCCGCCATCCGGAACCACCACCCCGACCTCCAACATTACCGTAGTAGTAGTAATCCCAACCGTGTTTTTCCTTGATAAGCCGTGTGATTTCAGGCAACCAGCGATCCCTGAGAAGACCGTCTATCGCTGCAGAAGTATTCGGATGGAGGGGTGGTGAATAGGTCAGATGGTAGGCGTGGCGGGTCCCGTTCGTGGTATGGAGGTCTACCGCAACGTGGGGGTCATATTCAGTCATAAGGCGAACCAACGAGCGGGCCTCTGGCGAATCGAGCTTGATATGGTCTCGGTTAAGATCGAGTCCCTGAGCGTTGGGACGCTGCCCCATCCCACCGATAGGGCCGTGTTGCCGGGGCCGGTTGCGTAACGACACACGTTCGTTCCCATCGGCGTTGTAAATGGGAGCGATCAAAAGAACAAGCTCGTCCGTCCAGTTAGGATAAACACCCATGGCATAGCGGCGGAGCATCATCAGAAGAGCCTCCTTTCCGCACACCTCACCCCCGTGGATGTTGCCCTGCACATAAACGCGGGTCTTGCCAGTCCTAAGGACAGCTGCAGCCGAAGCGTCTGGAGCTCCAATCACGAGAAGAGGGAGAGCTCTACCCTCATTCGTATATCCAAACGTGGTCAGATGAATATTCTCGGACAATTCCGCTAGGCCCTCAGATAATGCCATCACCTCGTCATAAGAGGTGGTTTCAGCGAAGTCCGTCAGTTCTGCTCTAGTTAACAAGTCCTCAACTGTCTGACCCCGGAGCGGCATCGCTGATAGCACAGCCACAAAAAAGAAACACAACTGCATCCTGGAAACCCGACTTGCGATCATAGGGGAAGCTTCTGGGTTCGGGAGAAGTCCGATAGACAAACCAAGCTATGCGGGAGTACCAAGCCTGGCCACGAACCAACATCTATTCAGCAAAGACACTCAACTCGTAAGAGCTGATACATGTTCTTGCCCCCTCCTGACTAGGCCATCCGCTGCGTCAGCCAAATAGGTCAAGCCATTCAACGCAGTACGCCGCCGGACCGGGTCTAATCCATCGATCATCCGTCCCACTCGATCCGGATCGAGGGTGCTGTACGCCAATCGCACCCGCTCCCCCGCTTCCGTTAGGCAAACATTCATCACCCTTCGGTCCTCAGGGTCCCGTTGTCTGGTCACGTATCCAGCTTCTTCCAGACGACCAAGATTCAAGGACATCGTTGAAGCTGTGACACCCAGATGGTTAGCCAATTCACCCACCATCGTGGGGTCAAACACATCCAAGTGAGACAAAATGGTAGCCTGATGAAAGCTCAACACTCTCCCATCAACGGGATCCGTCACCTGCCGAGGCCGACAGGCGAAGTAAATGCGTGGAAATGCACTCAAGATCGTCTCTACATCTGACACTGCGCTCCTCCTCTCTCTTCCTTTGATCTCCTATGCGGCCTACTTCACCGTATTCTTAGTGTTAATATATTATTTTGATTCGTCAAATCAATATATAATACATTCTAAATATTTCCTATAATAGCTAGATGATAAGGGTTTAGGAGTTACTTAGCCCCTGTAGAGAATAGGGGCACGAAAATGGTGCAGCGTGGCTCAAGGGTGCTTATTTCAAGCTACGGAGCTAGAATCCTTAAGAATCGAGAGTATCTCTAACCCGGTAAGCGATTCATATGGAATGGATAAGCAGCCCTGAAGCTTGGATTGCGCTTCTCACTCTTACGGTACTTGAAACCGTTCTGGGAATCGACAATATCATCTTTGTTGCGATCATAGCTGAGCGAGTCCAGGCGAAGTCGAGAGCGAAAGCCCGGCAGTTGGGGCTCACATTGGCGGTAGGCACACGAATTCTCTTGCTATTCTCCATTGTGTGGATCATGAGGCTCACGGAACAACTCTTCGAAGTGTTCGGGCATGGCGTCTCAGGGAGAGACCTGATCCTCCTAACTGGCGGTCTATTCTTACTCTACAAGGCTACACATGAAATCCATGACAAGCTTGAAGGGGAGACCCCAGATGATTCAAAAAGCGGAGGAGCTAGCTCCTTTGCGTCCGTTATCGTGCAAATCCTTGTGCTAGACATCGTATTCTCGATTGATTCCGTAGTCACCGCTGTTGGGTTAGCAGAGGATCTGGGTGTAATGGTGATCGCAGTGCTGATCTCGGGCTTGATCATGATCATCTCAGCTAACCCGATTAGTCTGTTCGTCGAGGCCCATCCTACGGTAAGGATGTTAGCGCTCGCGTTCCTACTACTCATCGGTATGGCCCTGGTAGCTGAAGGAATGGGCCAACATATCCCGAAGGGCTATATCTACTTTGCGATGGGATTCTCGGTCCTAGTTGAAGTCCTCAATCTTAAGGCGCGATCCCGACAAGGACCCGTACTACTGAGAGGACCAATGACGGTTGATGCCAGTAAACCCTGAGGTGATTCGCTCGGGATTGTGTTGAGAAACCGAAAGAAGATCCCGCTCTTTCTTCTTCTAATAGGAGCGGGACCTCTTAAGTGAACACAGACAGCCTGCTAGTGATTCTACTGCTGCACACCCACTGAGCCATCTGCCGACACGTTAAAGTAGACCCACATCCCTGTCAGAGCGTGTCCGGGAGTGTAGCACATCATCGAGTAGTTACCCGCCTGATTCACGATGAACTGGATGGACTCGGTTTCACCAGGCATGGTCGCGTCGACCATTGATGTAGGGTTTTCGGTGATGGCGCCTGGAAATGCTGGCACTGGCTCTGGAGCTCCACTGAAAGATGACGTCTCCGTGGAAATACCCAGACTATGAGCCATAATCGGGTCGTTGTTAACCAGTTCGACGGTAACGGTGTACCCCTCGGGAACGGTTATAGTCATCGCACCCTTCGTCACACCATTAAAGTTCCAATTATTATTTTCAGTTGTCGAACCCGCAGTGATCGTCATGCTCACGGTGCGTGCTTCATTGTCCACTTGGAACCACGACGGCATAGTCATTTCACCCATGGCTGGCGGTGGAGCAGCCGCTGGAGCAGCCATAGCGCCTGCAGAACCAGCGCTATCAGATGTCTGAGCTGGTTCACCACCACCACAAGCTATAAGAGCCGTGCTGGCTAATACTGAAACGAGGGTAAATCTCTTCTTCATTATTCAAGGCTTCCTGGTGCAGTTTGGATAACAGGGGAGCAAGAAAACTATATAGCTTCAGGTTCTACTGGTATCAAGATTTTCCCCACAGAATACCTAGTGCAATCTAACCAGGTGATCCCAGTTGGGATGCTAGCGAAATCCGTGATACGTGCGCTGCCCAGATGGTGGACCAGACTCCAGAGGCAACCACCTGCCTGATTCAAAATCGAGCCAACGGTCGAACAGGGCATCCGAGTAGGCTAGGTCGAGGCCCTCACCCGACATTCGTCGGGCTACTTCACCTAGAACGACTGAATATCCTCCCCTAGCTACGGTCACTAACTCAATAAGGCCATCGTACGCCTCACGGAAATTCGATGCCTGAAAACTAACGCGCTGGTCTCTATACTTGATGCCGGGAACACCATCGAGCATTGATAGGTCTGCAGGTGGAACCGCGTGGAGTACAGCTTGGACTGGTTCCTCCAGACGCATCGATGAAGCACTTCGGTAGTTTTCCATTGCATGGCGAGCCGTAGCAGTAAGTTCAACCCGCGCTTCATCAACCGGCCTGGGATCCGCAGTCGAGGCAGAAGTGGCAGTCTTCACAGTCACGAATTCAACCCATGGCATGGGACCAGCTAAATCCAATGCCAAACGATCATCACCCGACGCAAAAATCACCGGAACACCAACCCGGCCCCAGGAATAGCCAACAATCTCAGTTTCAGTCACCGGCATATCGTTGAAAAGGATGTCAATTCCTAAGGTGAATGTATGTGAAGCAAAGCCACCACTTCCTGTTTTAGCATGCATGCCGACCACAGCCACCGCATCGTAAAGACCAGGCTCGATCAGATCTACATACGCATCGAAAACAGCGTCGCGGCTCACTAGTTCAGCTCGAGGATCTAGATCTTCAAGAAGCAAATCCGGCTCAGGATTGCCACTCCCGTGACCATCCACAATGTGCACCTCATCAGCTCCACCCTCGAAAAGCCCTGCGACAACGGCATTAACATCTCCGGTCAAATACGTGCGGCCAACGGCATACAGGTCGGAGTGTGCAAACCGAAATGTTTTCGGGTCGGACTGGCCAGTAAGCCCTTCCATATCATGGTAAACGAGAACCCTAGTTATGCCGTCTGTGTCTTGTGTAGGCTCTTCTAGGATGCGCGATGTTGTACCGCCAGGAGCTTGTGCTGTGCAGGCCCCCACGAGGAGCCAAATGAAGGCCAGCGTGAGATGTCTCATCGGTCCCACCCAGTCCAACCAGGCCCATAAACTGGCCGGCCTGGCATCCGATCAGTGTGCTCCCCCTGGGATACAACTGGGACACCATTCACTAAGACGTAGTGCACACCAGTCGAGACTTGGTGCGGCTCGTCATACGTGGCATGATCGGAGACAGTGTTTGGGTCGAAGACTACGATATCAGCGAAAAATCCTTCCTTCAGCAGGCCTCGATTCTTGATATGGAGGCGTGTAGCCACAGCTGATGACATCTTGCGAATTGCCTCTTCTAGGGTTGTTGCTCCTTCCTCACGGACATACTTGCCAAGAATACGTGTGAACGTCCCATACGCCCTCGGGTGAGTAAGCCCTCGGGCAGTTTCAGGATCTATCCCCCCAGCATCAGTCCCAAATTTTATCCATGGCTGACCGATCTGCATCGCAACATTCTCTTCGCTCATCATGAAGTAGATGGTGCCAAGTCGCTGGCGCTCGTCCAGCACGAGATCGAACGCAGTGTCAATCCAATCTTTCCCAAGTTCCTCGGATATATCCGACAGGTAGCGGCCGGAATAGTGCTGGTTATCCGGCTTATCGAATCCTAGCAATAACACACCTTCTGGCGTTGAGAGTGTGCAAAGATTCTCCCATTCGGTCGTCTGATTTTCGATCTCAGCGCGAATTCTCATCCGGGCATCTGAGTCTGCCAGGTTATCGAACAGCTTTCCATCAGCCGAAGCCCATGGCGGGAAACAGGCCGTCAGTCCAGTCCCTCCGGCCGTGTAGGGATACATATTTGCCTGGATATCAACTCCCGCTGCTCGAGCCGAATCGATCTTGGCTACCGCCTGCGACGCCTTGCTCCAGTTCCTACGGCCGCCGGCCTTCAGATGGTAAATCTCGATGGGCACACCAGCGGTGGTACCAATATCGATAGCTTCGTCTATCGCCTCGAGAAAGTAATCTGCTTCGGAACGGAGATGTGTAATGTAGACACCCCCATAAGGGGCAGCTGCCTGATTGATTTCTATGAGCTCTCGGGTCGAGGCAAAATTTCCGGGCGGATAAATCAATGCAGATGCTACACCAAATGCTCCGTCTTCCATCGATTGGCGCACAGCGTCCTGCATCAAGGCTAACTCCTCTGCATCCGCCTCACCCATCGCTTCGCCCTTGCCCAGTACGCGAATCGTGGTGGCTCCCACGAACGACCCTACGTTCACGCTAGCACCGTGTGACTCCATCGCCCGCATCCAGTCACCGAAAGTCTCGAATACAGTTGAACCGGTAGCGTTACCCGCGGCTTCTAGCATTGCCGGGCCGGAAGGTCCATTCGTGGTCGATTCTCCCATGATCTCTGTGGTCACACCCATGGTCACCTTGGACACAACGCGTCCGTCCCCATCACCCAGAAAACTCGAACGAGAATGGCTTTGGATATCTATGAACCCAGGGGATACGACCATATCCGTGGCATCAATCCTGAGTTCAGCTTCCGCATTAGCTAGCAAACCCGCTGGCGTTATGGCAGTAATCTGGTCGTTCTGGATACCGACGTCGCCAGGAAACCCAGCATTTCCAGTGCCATCAACGATGTGCCCACCCAGAATCACTATATCAAATGCTTCAGGGGACCCTTCTGGTCCCGAGGCGGCATCAGGGCTCACACCAGAACAGGCAAGAAACAAAAAGACCGACAGGACTGCGGCAGCGGGCCTGCACATAACGAGCCTCCTAGTGACCAGAATGGCGCGCTCGCGCCAATAAACCAGTGCACCAAATACCTAGGAGGTCAGCACCCAGTCAATTGCAGAAGAAAATGTCCAAACCGAACACTCCCGAATCAGAAGCCAAAGAACTTCAAAGACTCCAACCGGAATGAGGCCAGGAAGTTGAAGTATCCAGATTTTTGAATCACTGAAAATCTGGCGTAACAGAGGGATCAGATCCTGACCTGGAAGCCACCACGCCTGACACGTATGTTCCCTTTTCTCAAAAGTCTTAGAAGCAGGATTATTCGGGAATCCGCACAGATACTTACGCCAGGGCATTGAACTCAGTGGACGCGAAAAGCATATGCATTTATCCAGTCACACCAGTGATTGGTGCTGAGATTCTAGGTATAGATCTCGATAAACCACTCGACGAAGAGACCTTCCAGATAATCCATGAGGCGCTGATTACCTACCAGGTAATCTTCTTTCGTGACCAAGATATTTCTGTTGAGGCCCACAAGAAGTTCGGATCACTTTTCGGCGAACTCGATATTCATCCGAATGATCCTGGGCTAGAGGAGCATCCTGAGGTGATGATCATCCACGCGGACGAGAACTCAAAGCGAATCGCTGGAGAGACCTGGCACTCTGATGTTTCATGCTCCAAAACACCCCCGCTAGGCTCAATCCTTAGGCTTTACGAAGTTCCAGAAACAGGTGGTGATACAGTGTTCTCGAGCATGTACGAGGCCTATAACACGCTTTCTGATCCTATGAAGCTGTTCTTGGAAAACCTGACAGCACATCATGATGGTGGGCCTTATTACCGCAGCGTGAATACGAGGATAGGCCGAGATGATGGAGGGCGAACTTATCCGACCGCTGAACACCCGGTGATCCGAACTCACCCCGTGTCTGGCAAGAAAGCACTCTACGTCAACTCAATGTTCACCCAGAATATCATTGGACTCCCCAAGGCAGAGAGTGATGCTGTACTGGAGTTTCTCTTTGAGCACGTGCGGGATCCGGCGTTCCAATGCCGCTTCAAATGGGGGAAGAACTCCATTGCGTTTTGGGATAACAGATGCACACAGCACTACGCGATCTGGGATTATTATCCGAACATTCGTTCCGGCTACCGTGTGACCGTAATCGGAGACCAACCCAAGTAATACTCTCGCCAGCGCTATAGAGGCTTATCTACTTAATCGCTGGGCTTGATCGAAGCCACCGCGTATCTTGCGATCAAGCACCGCAGACGGCGGTGTGACCAGATTCATGCACCGAGGGATTAGCAATGAAGCAAGCAAGCCTCCTAGCCATGGCATTTGCGATTGGCCTTGGCGCCGTAACAGCCCTGTCTGCACAAGAGAGCAGTCAGGTGCGCCAATTCAACACAGTTAAACAAAAACTGGCCGCAGGCGAGCGCGTCGTCGGGGGCACAGTATCAACGGCTGATCCCGAGATCTACTGTTCCATGGCGAACGCCGGCTTCGACTTCACGTGGATTGAGATGCAACATAGTGCACTGAGTTACTCTGACGTCGCCCGAATGATTTGGGCATGCAGGGGCGCTGCTGCGATCCCATTTATCCGCGTACCTGACGCAACCGAGGGTGACATCCAAAAGGCTACTGATATCGGCGCCCTGGGAATCATCATTCCCATGGTGGATAACGTTGAAAAGATCCGTAATGCAGTGACTTATGCGAAGTATCCCCCTGAAGGGAAACGCAGCCAGGGTGGAGGCCAATACGGTGCGCTTTGGGGCCGAGGCTATAGGGGAGCTGCGAATGACAACATCATGATCATCGCGATGATCGAGTCACCTGCAGGTGCAGAGATTGCTGATGAGATCGCGGCGGTACCGGGCGTCGATGTCGTGTTCGCAGCTAGTTCAGACTTGGGAAGCTTTACAGGTCTACGACAGGGAGACCCAGGATACGAAGCGTTGGTCACCAACATCAAAGACGGAACACTCGGAGCGGGACGATTCTTGGGCGGTCCATTGGCATGGATGTCCACCCGCGCGGGGTACCGGTTTTTCCAGGGACCAGGAACGACATCCTTGATCAGGGCGGGCGCCAGAAGTGCCCTTCAGGCTGCTAACCCTTGCCGAGACCTTCCCGCAGGAGTCGCACCCATCGAAGGTGAGGAGCCGTGTGAAGAGGGCCCGCAGAGGCATTAGTCATAGAAGGGAGCACCTGCCCCCTGTCGGTTCCGAACAAGGCGATGGGTGCTCCTTTCTTACTTACAGACCGCGACCCATTTGAGCTGAGATCCGCCGTCTGCGCTGAGCCTCTCTCGCTTCTGCTGCCCTGAGAAGCTCCTCGGGAATTTCCTCTCCTACAACGATGCCTCGGGGGGTCGCTGGAGCAAAGTAGATACGGGCGTTTGCCATCTCATCCGTAGTCTCAGCTCCGTATACAACCTCCGCCGCCGGGTCAGGATTGTTCGGATTTCCCGCTGAATTATCGAACCACCAAGTCATGTGGAGCTTTGAACCGGCCGGAACGAATAGTGGTTCCTCATATTCGTAGAGGAATTGCCAGTTGAAGTCATAGTCCGGCACCCAGAGCAGCGTCTCCGTCTTACCATCTGGATACTCGAGCTCGTACCTCATAGCCTTACCACGAAGATGCATGTGCGGTCCAAGGGACAGGAGGTAGGTATCCTCCTCAAATGGCCGCTGATGCTTCACCTCATAGTTCGGATCACCGGCAGGAATTACAAAGCGTGTCGTAAAATTGAGATCCGTGTCAACTATGTAGTCGATCACGTCACCCGGCTCATAGAACAAGAACCCTGCCCTGGTAAGATCCTCCACAGCCGAACCCGGACCGGGGGTCTTATGATAGTGCATATTTGTGGTGATATAGGGATTCTCGGGCAGAAGAACGCCCCAACCCTCAGGGTAGGTGAATGGCCCACGACCGGGAACACCAACTCCCATATGGCTGGACACTATATGGTGAACCCATGGGCCTCCGGGACGAAGTTCAGCCTTCGAGATCCACTTTGCTTCCGTATGTGCACCTTCCGGTACCGGCATATGGAATGTGGGTTGCCAATCTTGCACGGAATCCGGTACGTGCACCGATTGTTCAAACTCAACAACGAGATCGGGCTCACCAATCCACCAGCCTGTGAGACCTCTTCCGGATCCTTCCTTCGTATCTTCGAGCAGCGTGGCTGACTCTGATGGCGATACCCCTTCAGGAGCTCCCGCATCCACCCAAGCGATTACCGTTTCCTTATCAACATCGTCGATATAGCGCTCGTCCTTGAAGGTGCCCTTGTGTTGGACATGAGCACCCCATGGAGGCATGTAGCCGCTCTCGAGCGCCTGCTTGATCCGGGGAGCCCATCGATAGGCTTCAGCGTAGGTCATTAGTGACATCGGAGCTGTAATTCCGCCGACATCCGGTGCATTCGTACGGTGACAGTCCACACAGTTCTTCTGGAAGACCGGCAGAACATCCGCATAGAAGCTAGGAGCAGCGTCTATCGTGCTAGACGCTAGAATACCTCCACTGCTGTTCTGTGCCGTCCCGACACTCGCAAAAGCCAGTATCCATAAGAAGTGTAGAACTGCCGTAGCCCCGATCTTTTCTACGCTCATGAGTCCCCTGCTGAGTTGGGAGCGAACCTGATTACCCCACGTCATATTACCAACTGGGTTGCCTAAACATGTTGGGCGCTCCTAAGGCCCGCAACTTATACGGGGATACCACACAGGACGCGTACAACAGTGTTGTATAGTCCAGCTGTGGGTGCGGTGAAATAGGGAGGGGTTACTTATAGGAAAAGGTGACCCGACTCACCTGCCAAATCATTTTACAGAAGTACCGCTACTTAGTCTCCCATCGAATCACGGTGGCGGAAATCCGTTGGACTGGAACTCCGTCCCTTCCCCCTGATGAGTACGTATCACTCGAACGCATGATGAGAGCGTCTCCCCCGGCCAAGCACCCCTCTTCCATCATCTTGGGCAATACGTCTTCCAAGTCTGACTTCCACGCGCTTCCCTCCGCTTCCACGATACCTAGCTCTTCATACCTTTTGCCTTCTGGAACCCCGGAACTTATGACCTCGATCTCGCAGTACATGCCCTTAGGCGGATACGCCGTGCTCTGAGTCGGTATGAACGTAGCATTCACACATCCTCCGGCGAGGACAATCATCGCGAGAAAGGACGCCAGCCTAAGAAAGCTTGAGGGCATTTTCATCTGGGGTGGTTCTCCATAGCTCAAATATGTTTCCAGACCATGTCTTTCTGCCAGTGCGCCCGACAGGATTCGAACCTGTGACCTCGTGCTCCGGAGGCACGCGCTCTATCCAACTGAGCTACGGGCGCATTCGAGGATCAAGATCGCGCAACCACCTTACCGGTCAAGCTGAAAACCAGGGTAGGAATAAGTCGACGCCCGCCACGGTAAAGTGACGGGCGCCGTCAGACGAGCGCGTGAAATAAGCCGAGTTCTGTCCCCTCGCGGGGGAGGATCATTCCTCTAGGACTACCGTTGCCAGCAGCCTCGTGCGGCCTACCCGGGACTCAGTTGGAGCGAGCAACTCCTTGTCCCCTATTTGGCCTTGCTCCGGGTGGGGTTTGCCTTGCGACTCCCGTTACCGGAAGCCCGGTGCGCCCTTACCGCACCCTTTCACCCTTGCCTGTGCCGCAAGCGGCCATCGGCGGTCTACTCTCTGTTGCACTTTCCGTCGCCTCTCAGCGCCCGGGCGTTACCCGGCACCCTGCCCTGCGGAGCTCGGACTTTCCTCCGGTGGCATAAGCCATCGGCGATCCTCACTCACGCGCTCATCTCAATCCTAACTCATGGGCCGAGCTCCCCCCAGTCCCCTAGTGTATTCAAACCTCTAGACCACCTCATTCCAGTTAGCCCAGAGAATTTGACTTGCAGGGATTCAGGCCACACGATCCCGTTTGATCAACCCAGCGAGAAATCTGCGATGCTGCGTCTAAGCTTTCTGTGGTCCATAGTCCTTCTTGTCATCACTCCACTTGGAGTCACTGGTCAAGAAGAGCCAGTTGTTGTCTACCTTGTGAGACACTCTGAACGAGCGGAGGACGGCACGGACGATCCCCCGATTTCAGAGGCTGGGTGGGCACGATCACGGCTTTTGTCGAAGATCCTCCAGGATGCCGGGCTAACACATATCCATTCAACCGACTACAAGCGTACACTTTCGACGGGTGAGCCCACAGCAGAAGCTACTGGCTTAACGATCGACTTGTACGATGCAAGAGATCTGGCTGTAGCAGCCGCGCTTATAGCTGCTACTCCTGGGCGCCATCTGGTTTTAGGACACTCAAATACGACACCGGGCTTCGTTGAGGCCTTAGGTGGAGAGGCGGGCACCCCGATCGCTGAGATGGAGTATGACAGGCTCTATATCGTCACACTATTCCAGGGCAGTGTGAGTTCAGTGCTTCTCAGGTTTGGTGAGAAATTTAGCGGGTAACGCGAGTCCGAAAACCAAGCAAACGGTTCAATCTCAGGATTCACCCTGAGAAATGGGGCGATCCCCACTCGCCTCATCAAAATGCTCCCGGAACCAATCGAACATCCGTTCCCAATGATCCACGAAGTCTTCAGCAGAACTCGCCCGCCCCGCCCCATGACCCCCACTCATGTAGTTAACCCAGACAACCTCTTTTTCGAGTCGACGGAGCGCATAGTACATCTCCCGTTGATTCGTTGCAGGCACATTCCAGTCTCCTTCACCGGAAAGCATCAGTAGTGGGGTATTGATGCGGTCTGCGAACATGATCGCTGAATGTTCTATGTATTTCTGTGGTTGCTCCCAAAGAGTAGCACCAATACGGTCTTGGCCAATCTCAGCCGCTCGGTAGTTACGAGTGGTGATCCTAGGACTATCGCCGAGAAATGAGATGATATTCACTTTGCCGGACACATTCGCTGCAGCGGCAAAACGATCGGTCTGGGTAATCAGCAAGTTCACTGCGTAACCACCGTAGCTCTGGCCGTACACACCGATCTTGTCGTTATCGACTATGCCGCGATCAACAAGCTTGTTGATCGCAGATGGGACCGCCTTGAGCCAGGCCTCACCTGGAAAACCTTCTTCAAACCGCACAGAAGGCCTGAACCCGAACCACCCCTGAGCCGTAATGAGGTTCATGTTCTCGTTATAACCGTTATCGAAGAACTGCTCGTAGATCTCTGCTACCAGAGGATATTTCCGGCCAGGCTCATAGCCGACGGGGTAATAGAGGATCCCGTACAGCGTATTCCCGTCTATATCGAGATACTCGATGAGTTCAGTTTTCGAGAGTGGGAGATCAGCAAGCTGAGAATTTAGATCAGTCAACTGCTTACGCTCACTAAAGTCCTCACTAGCGGCCCAAATCTCATCCGGACGATTACCGTCCGACATCCGATAGATGACCGTGCCACCGTCATCCGAGAAACTAAAGGAGCGGTAAAGATTTTCATCGAGCATCATGGTTTCAATCGCGCCCGACTGAAGATCAAGGCGTTTCAAGCCTCGCTGCCATTCGGCACTAGCGGAGTAGGTGAAATAGATATAGCGACCGTCTTCACTCCATGATTGGACGGACCGGGAAGGACGCGATTCCTCGTCCTCTTCGAGTGGCAACACAAGCTCAAGGCCACCGTCATCTGGAGAAAGGATATGCCATCCCGTCTGAGAACTCATGAGAATACTCTGGTCGTCAGGACTCCACCTCATCGGCGAGAAACTCATCTTGGTAGAATCGTCTTCAGACACGGAACCACGATGTTGCTCGGTAAGATTGGCTGCACTGTCCTCTTCGAGCTTTCTCAGGAAAACATTTCCTTCCTCACTGTAAACAAAAGCGTCTCCAACCTTGTTCCAGTTTGGGTTTGTACGGCGCTCGCTTGGAGCTACAATCGATTCCGGAGCTGATCCGTCGAGCACCAGTTTGAGGATTTCATACTCTGTGCCCTCATTTCTCTCGTAAGCTGTTTTTTGAGGTTTGACAGCGGTATAGGTCACGAAGTCTCCAGATTCTCCAAACCGGAGACCCTGCACGTCAGCCTCGGGGAGGATTTCCTCGACCGACCCACTGCTGACGTTTACAAGCGCAGCTACCTGTCGGTTAGCGAGATTCCTAACTCTGTCCCAAGCCAGAAAATCATTTCTCGAGTCTTGGACAACGACTGGACCAGAGGTCATTACAGCGAATGCCTGTTGTGCCTCTTCTGCCCAGGCTTCCGGCCTTAGTGAGAGAAGAACAGACGATCCATCCGGGGCCCAAATAAGGGGTGAGCTAGATGATATCTCTTTGGCAGTGCTAAGGCTGACGGATCTCGTATTCCCAGATTCAATGTCGTACACCCTAAGCTGGTACTGGCCTCTCACCATCAAGAAATACCCGAGCTGAGTGTCGTCAGGAGACCATGTCAGCCCCCTAACTTGCACCGGGTCTCCGAATAGCCATTCCTGATCGCCAGATGTGGTTTCGATGAGGAGTACACGTGTGCTTGCAGGACTTACATACGTCGGATCTCCGAAACGCATATGATCAACATCGGTGCGGTCTCTGCGAGATTGCACCGTGACTGCCAACCACTGACCATCGGAAGTGACATCTGCAACGCTTCCCGACATAACGTCGAGCGCCGTATTGGGTGTGAAGAGGCCATCCTGCTGTGCAATTACTGAATTGCCAGCTGCAGATACAAGTATGAGCGTGATAAAAACAGACCGTTTGAACATCTTTTATATCTCCTGCTTAAAATCTTGAGTACGGCATCAGACCGGGTCTTTCAGCTCACGCCTAATCACCTGGGCTGCGCCTTGGCGGTCGACATTGAGGCCATTGTCCAGGTTGACCAGTCCGCGGATCTGTGGGCAAGATCCGAGTATCTGAGGATACTCGCTCCGGATCCTCAGATGCCTGATACGCAAGCATCGCGGCAAGCGTCGCGTTATTCCGGAGGTCTGCAAAAACGATCTTATCGAATGTGTCCCGGTTCGTATGCCACGTGTATTGCCGATAATCCGGGTAGTTCGACTGCAGACGGAACCCCGGAGCAGGCTTACAGATGAAAGACATGTGATCACTTCCACCAGTCTCCGGAACGCCGGGAATATCTAATTCTATATGACCTGTAATCTCCACCGGGATTTTTGAAAACCATCTCCCGAAATGTGCTCCGGCACCCGTAAACCCCTGCATCCGTATGTAATCGATCCGCCAAGTACCGTTGTCCTGGTTGAACGCAGCCTGTAGCCCGTCTACAACCTCTGCATTGTCAGCCGCAAACGCTGTCGAACCGATCAGTCCCTGCTCCTCGCCTCCCCAATGCCCAACCATGATTGTCCTACGCGGATTTGGGTACGTGGCCTTCAGAATCCGCATCGCCTCAAGCATCATGATCGTACCGGTACCGTTGTCGGTCGCACCTGAAGCACCATCCCAAGAATCAAGATGCGCACTCAATAGTACGTACTCATTGGGTAACTCGGTGCCAGGAATTGTGCCAACGACATTGAATGCGGGAACCTCACCGAGAGACTCAGCTTGAGCGTCAAGCCGGATTCTAGGTGACTGTCCCCGCTCAGCTAAGCGAGCGACAAGGCCGTAGTCCTCGCAACTCAGATGGACTCCCGGTATGCCCGTCGTCGGAGAGCTGAAGATCTTGTCTACACCCCAACCAGCAGACCAGCGTCCAGTTAACACTGCGATTGCACCAGCATCGGCAATTCTCTCGGGGGCACCAGGCCCCATAGCTCGTGTTGACATTGCAAATGCCCTTCGTGCTTCATCCCTAGCGTTATTCATCTCCTGGAAAGACTCAGTTGTAGCGTGGTCCAACCAAGATTGGTCTTCCCGGCAGGTCGGCTCTGCTAATGAGATCGCCACAATTCGACCATCGACTTCAGGCAACCATGCTTCGAATTCATCAGAATTTGAGAACAGAGGCGGTACGATCACCTCACCCTCAATTGGGCCATCAGTGCCCGGACTCCAGGCGAGGATCATTCCCTCCAATGTTCGCTTGCGAGGTGCGACAAGATCGAGGTGTGTGTAGCCGCGCTCCCACCCGGTCCACGTACCATACACTTGCTTTTCTGCGTTGATACCCCAGGCGGTGTAATTGGAAACCAGCCAGTCCCCTGCAGCATCAAAGCCAGGAGAACCCATCAGTCGAGGGCCAATCGAATCGAGAAGTGCTTGAGCCAAATCTACAACCTGTGATCCGCCCTCCATGCCCTCCTCCCACATATTCTGGATGATGGAATCATCGGTCGGGAATACCTGGCCCTCAATATCCTGACCAGGAACGCTCACTGTTATGAGCACAAAAAGAGCAAGCCATGTCTTCTTCATAAAATCTTGTCCGGTTGAGCCAGCTAATACTCTGCTGAATGTAGGGTTTATTAGGGGGAAAGGGACCTCAGCGCGGCACCATAGTGCAATCAACTAGGGTACTGCACCGCACTCGAAAACGCTGTCGGTCATTCGGAGGGAGTGACAAAAGAGTTACCGCCTCAATCGCCTCCCTCACATCTACAGTCTCCCCAGGTTGAAACACCAATGATATCTGCCAGCGAGGTTGGTCTTCCAAGATAAAAGACTCAAGCTGCGAACCCGCTACCCACGGGATAGCCTCAAGAGCTTCATATATCTCATTTTCGTCCCGAGGGGTCTCCGGGCCGGCACCGAGAGGAATCGTAAGCGGATCCGCCGAGAACGGATGGTTGATGCGCCACCGGTTCACAGCGCGGTTCACTCGGCGCCAATCTGCTCCACGTGACAGCTCGTATTGTGCGTAGTATTGCAGCAGATAGTTGTTATGCTTTGCACCAACTTCGAGCGCCTCTTCGAGTCGACGGATCGACTCCTCAACGTCTCCTTCTGAGAGTGCCTGCATTCCCAGCAAGAAATCAGTATCCGGGTCTTCTGGATTAAGTTGAGCAACCACCTCTGTCATCTTCGCATGCCGCGTCCAGAATAATGAATCGTCCACAAGCCCGGTCGTCCCCCTACCTGTCATGGAACAGCCAGAGGCTGACGCTTGGCAACCACTGATCCATTCGAGTGTCCCGCCAGACCGCGAAACGAGGTATTCGCGTGTACCGATCCCTAGAACGATTACATAGACGATCACTAACATCCTGTATCTCTGTAGAACAGCCATCAGAGCCCAGCCTGCACTTGTTTATCTCGAACTTTCCATATGAATGAGTCCAGATAGTAGTGCATCATACCGTAAGCATAGACCATCATCTGTGAAAACAGTCCATAAGAAGCTTCGTAGTCGAGAGCTGGGAGATTGAACTGGGGTATCGCTGGATACGGTGCAAAATTCACGACCCCGAAGCCGAACTCGTCCAGTGGATAATTGATCAAAAGTTGGAATAGAAATGCATAGGCAACCCCACCAACGAGGAACCAACGAAGTTTCCCTTGACCAACTAGCCGGCTCCAAAATCCCGGCTTTGCTGCTGGAACGTCCGCAGTGCGCCGCATGAAAGAATAGACCATGACGATGTACTGAACCCCATGCATAATACGGTGGGCGACCGCGTATAGGAGAATTGAGTTTGTGTTCCAGGCAACAAAATACCAGAGGAAATAGCTCGCACCGATAAACACATACTTGATCGGGTTGATCGGCTGACCACTTGAGATGGTCTTTCGTATATGCCAGGCATAGATCGCTAGATATACAATCAATACGACCCAGCTAGCGGTAAGGAGGCCCTCGACGAATCCAACCGATACTGGAATATCCATCCTGTGCATCTCTCGGATCCACAGGAAACGAAACATCGGTGCATGCACAAACATGAAGCCGTACAGCACGAAATGCAGAGTGATATCGAAGCGACCAGTCGACGGCAGGCCAGCCCCTGCCTTGAAATCGTAGATACGAGACAGGCCGTGCTGCTGCATCACACTGTGTTGGTGATCCCAAGCTGTGACGAGGAGAAGTAGCGTAATCGGAGCCCAGATCAGGCCCGCACCCGTCAGAATGAGGATCAGGAAGGGGCCAACAATCAACCGTTCTCTAAAGCGTTCCCAGACTTGAGGCATACCGTAGGAACGAACCCAACCGGCGTAGTGATGTGGGATCGTAATCCACAGGTTGATGGATGCAACGGCGACGTACGGAAGCCAGCGCTGGAAACCCAGAGCAATCAGGACCGCCACGAAGGGGAGGCCCAGAAACCACACTAGGTCCGCTCGGCGACTCAGGATATAACCCGTTTTGAACATACCGATCAGGTGCCAGCCTACACTCGGAATAAAGGGGTTGCAACGGTGAAGAACTTATCCAATTGGACCGAAAAAGCGCAGGACTTAGATACAGTCAATTGTCTACCTTATCCCGAACCCGACACTCACAACTGGTACTATGATCGCCTTTCTTACCTGCTGTCTGAGACAGTTCCTATTGCCTTAAGCACTTCTCTAGTAAGGTCCCATCGGTTGAAACCCTGGCGACCGTAGTCGAGGCCCCTCCGCACGATAACTAGGTCATGTGATGGGACAACTACAACGTACTGTCCACGATTCCCCGCAGTAGAATACGCGTCTGTTGGAACGTCGTCGCGACCCTCAGGAACAAGCCACCACTGACCACCATACTGGCCACCGCGACCAACGGTCGCCGCTGCGGGAGTGCGGACAAAGTTGATCCAGTCCTCAGAGAGAAGGCGCTCGCCATGCCATGTGCCACCCTGCAGGTACAACATCCCGAAGCGTGCCAAGTCACGTGCATTTGTGTAGACCTGGCTACTCAGAACAAAGTCCCCAAAACGGTCTACACTCACGAGCGTATTTCTCATCCCAATCCGGTCGAACAGCGCCGAGCGCGGAAACTCCAAATATTTCTGATCGTCGCCAATTGCTAGCTTCATAGCGTAGACACCGAGCAGCGTATCGTAGTTTTCGTAGTCCCACATCGTGTCAGGTGCGCGGATCAGCGCTCGACTCAATGCACCTCGTACGGAGCTCGCACCTGCCCAATAGGACATTCCGGAACCAGTCGCATACTCGAGGCCCTGATTGTCCACTGTGTACAGTCCACTAGACATATTCAGGACATTCCGGAGTGTGATTGCGTTACGTGGATCTGTGTCTGGTGACTGGGCACGGGGAAACCAGTCAAAGCCTAAGGGTTGATTAAGCGCAAGTTTTCCTTGGTCAGCAAGCATCCCCATAAGCGTCACCGCGATACTTTTCGCGGTAGACCATGTCCTCGTCCGGGTAGAAATATCAAAACCGGGTGCGTAACGCTCATGAATGATTTTCCCATTATGGACCACAATGAGGCTGAGCGTCACCTGCTCGGGTGATGTGCGCTCAAAGGCCCAGTTCGATGCATCCTCAAGGATAGCCGCATTCACATTCGGTAAGAGGTTCTGGTCCTCGATCAGGTCACCGTCAGGCCACGGGATCTTATCCGGATCACCTTCCAGGGGTGGAGTATCTAGTATCGGCAGGCTTTCGATATCCTCGAATGTCTGATCTGGTGCCAGGATTATGCATCCAAGTCCCTCTCTGAAGGCAGCGCGCATAACTGGCGTTCCTCCAGGGGCACCGATCGATACCGCTCGGCGGGCTCGGTCAATTTCATAGTCGCCACCATCAGGCGTCCCTACGGGTTGATCCAAGTACGCTAGTTCTTGTTCAAATACTTGGTCGATTGTGCGGTTGGACGTGAACAGACCATTGCACATGAAGATCGCCTGCTGACCATAGCTGACCATATCCCTCTGAGAACGCCAGTAGTCATAGGATTCCTGCTGTTGGGCAGCTACATAGCCCGGAGCTAAGACGGCGAGAACGATTAAAATGCCGGCGAAACGCTTCATGATGCTTGCCTCAGTGCCACAGAGGGTGGCGTATGGAGATCTGTTCAGTCCACTGGATCATACTGGTGGTGCGTGGGGTGCGCGAGGATAGAAAGGAGGACGCATACGCAAGGAGATACACTCGCGCTGTTAGTGGATTATCTGATTCTAGCACCCCTTGGGCGACTGGATGCCCCATTCGAAATGGTGCAGAGGAAGACCGCTAGGCAAGGATGCCGGCACCAAAGCACGTAGTGAATCTGGATGTGCACCCGGGTCGGTGAGAGCATTTAAGACAAAGTCTAAGACCTGGCCAAACTCTTCGTCAGGTAATGGACGGGACGCATCGATCAGTGTCTGGACACTCCCGAGCATCGGTTCCACCGGGCCAACTGAAGCCCGTAAGTCAGGATCTAGCTTGTCGAGTTCATATGATCGGGCAAGATCATAGACTTCAAGGTGATGACGGACCGCATCTTCCAAGCACACATACGCACCGTTGTGCATGAAAGCTGGTTGGAAGGCCAAGTTTCGGAGAGGAGAGGTTCTGAACTTGTACCGGTCGGCCTCATTACCCGTTTGTTGCTCTAGACCGTAATCCTCGTCTTCACCCGGACCGTCGAAACGCATATTCCGAAACGCTGGCAACACTTGAGGTACAGCAAGCACGTGTGGCTCGAAATCACTAAACATCTCGTTTGCGTAGGCGTCCACCTTGTGACACTCACCACAGGAAGGCGGAATGACATCCGGTGTGAAGAAGATGATCGCACCGCGCTTTTGATCAGCTGTCATCGCATCGGCTTCACCACGAGCAAAGCGATCAATCGGGGCATCGGCTCTAATGAGCGTGAACTGGAACTCAGCTAGAGCAAGGGCGATGTGATCGTAGCGAAGGGGCACACCGCCACGAATATCAGCGAAAACTTCGCCGAAAAGCCTACGGTACTCAGCGATAGCATTTACGCGCTGAACAATTTCATCCCGCATCGCATCGTTATCACCTGCGAACTGGAAGCCAGCCATCTCAACTCGATTTACCACAGGTGTAAACGCTTGAGCACCGAGGAGGTGATCCATGTGTGATAACGAGCCCCCTTCTGGATCAGGAAAGAGGAATCCCAGTGCGTTGTTGAACGGGTCGAAAGAAGTAGACGTGAATCGGGAGTCCCACATGAGACGAGGGTAAAATGCAGCATTGATGAGCGACGGGGCTCGCCGTTGGTTATGCGGCCCACGACGCCCGGGGCCGACAACACCGTTATTGCCAACCCCTATCGAGATCGGCCTCGAGTCATTGAAACTCACATTGGGACCGTGACAACCTGAACAACTATTGTCCCCAGCCAATGAAAGCACGGGGTCGAAGAAAAGGAAGCGCCCTACATCGGCTAGCCTTAAGTCAACTGCCCGCCCGAGACGCTCCTCCAAGGACTCTTCGATTAGCCCAGTGTACCCACGTATACGCAACTTTTCCATGAGTGCTTCATTCAGAGCTGCGTCTACCGCAGGGTCAGGTCTCGACCATAGATAAAGCACCGCAGCACCAGCAATCGCCAGGGTCAAGAAAAGGGTACTTAAGACCGTTCGCATAAGCTCTCCTAACCTATAAAGCTAGAGTTGCTGCTTACCTCGGCAACCGCCCGACCAAGCGCCTGGAGAAGCAATGCCAGTATACCTCCTTCAATTCCTCTGGAGCTGCATCTCGGAACCCACCCTCTGCCCTGCCCTGTACATACCACTCTCTTGCAGCTGACCATTCTCTCGATACACCTCATAAGCTCCATCGCGCTCACCCGCCTTATACATCCCCTTAACCCACAACTGACCATTCTCGTGGTAACTCTCATAA
>Ga0066839_10000012_pt1 | contig 91385 bp, 80 predicted proteins | sample ETNtaG_10_FD_66733 | JGI IMG/M metagenome (GOLD analysis project Ga0066839, IMG submission 66733) | Marine microbial and viral communities from oxygen minimum zone, Eastern Pacific Ocean - ETNP201302SV82 | ecosystem: Environmental > Aquatic > Marine > Oceanic | place: Pacific Ocean: Eastern...
CCCTCTTGACGGTCATGAAAGCGATTTAGTAGGGCTACTGCCCAGGACATAGTCACCCCACTCCCGGGACTGGCTGCTACGATCACATTATTCCCACGATACACAAAAGGAATCACCGATTTCTGTATCGATGTCGGCTGTTCAATCCCCTCGGCAGCCAGCGCCTCAACTAACTCGGGGCTTAACCCGAGTTCTTCGAATGAGTCCACTTTGAGCGCTGCTTCAGGTAGGATCGCCAGAACCTGGACCACCGAGGTCACCGGGTTCATATGGAAGGCGATTCAAGAGTTTTTGTACCTCGTAATCCATTCTTGATGTCCGAAGTTGGTCGGTAGTAGCCACAACATCGGTGTAGGGCCCATGCCGATGAGCGGTTAGCGTGACCGTCCCTTCAGCACCGTCATATGTAGCAGTATGACTTGAGTTGTTTGCGCGGGTGAGCCCAACAAGCCGAGGAAGGAAGTCCTCGGCTTCCGAAAAGACTTCCCTGGGCGAGAGCGCTGTCTTACGCTGATAACCGGCCATGTTTGTGACTGTAGTTTGTATGTTGAAGAGACTTGAGTGCGTCCGGGCCCCGAACTCCAATCAAGTCGTGGCTAGAAAGGTGCCGATCGCTTCGTCGTTGTGGAAGTCCCTTAAGTGCTTATGGCCCCTGATGAGTACCGGCGGAACCTCAGCTTTCTGTGAGCGAGCGTATTCAAGGGCATCAGAGACTTCTGCTTCATACCGGTCGATGTCTAGGACTGCCTTGGTTTCGCTCAACTCTAATCCCACAGACTGCCCAATACCCACGAGTATATCGACTCGACCTATATCCTTTCCCTTAAGCAGGAAGGCTTGGAAGATCAAATCAAGCAGTTCGCCGGCCTCGTCTAGTCCAGCTGCATCCGCATGGCATAAGAGCTCGTGAGCTTTACGAGACCAGGGCACCAGGCATGGCTTTCTTAGGGATAGGTTGAGTCCTTCCGCTAGAGCTTCTGCTTGTTCCCAGCGCTGAAGCCAGAAGGGGTGGTCAGCGTTGATCAGCTCTGCTGGTGGAGGACGGAGTTCAACCGGGACGCGCTGTACGTGGCTTCCCGTTGTTTGCTCTACTGACCTTACCTGCAGGTGGGCCAAGAAAGAGAGCGGGTCGGCGACGTCTATCAGTAGGCATGGAGACTTGTAAATCATGGAATGGGAAGGTGGCCGAACCCGCTGCGGTCGGCCAGAGTATTGGGTGCTTCCTCCGGCCTCGCGGTCCCACCATATTTCTTTTCCAGATTGCTACTCCAAGGAGTGTCATGTCCTTCAGCGCCAATGTCGAGAGACTCAAGCCTTCGGCGACAATTGCGGTTAGCACTTTAGCCAAGAGCCTGGTAGCTGAGGGCCGTGACATCGTCAATCTCGGAGCGGGTGAGCCTGATTTTGACACACCTCTATTCATAGCGGATGCGGCAGTGCACGGTGTCAGGTCAGGCCGCACACGCTACACACCGCCTGCGGGTCTCCCAGAACTTCGTAAAGCGATTGCCAATCACCTCGCGGCACGCTCAGGTCGTGAAATCAATTGGCAGGGGGTCGTAGTCAGCGCCGGCGTTAAACAAGCGCTATTTAACACATTTTTCTCTCTCTGTGGTCCTGGCGATGAAGTATTGGTTGCCGCCCCATACTGGACGACCTATCCGGACCTGGTCATGCTCGCACGTGCTGAACCTGTGACGGTTTTCGGAGCTGAAGCCAACAGTTTCAAGGTCGTGCCATCGGACCTAGAACGTGTTGTTTCCGAGAACACCAAGGGACTCGTGTTGAATACTCCATGCAATCCCACCGGTGCCGTTTACTCCCTAGAAGAACTCAAGGAACTCTCTGCCTGGGCCAAAGGCCGCGGAGTCTGGATCGTGAGTGACGAGATTTATCGGAATGTGTACTTCGGCGAGGAGGCGGGTGCAGCCCCTGGTATCCTTGATCTACCAGAGGCGGATGTCGGCAATTTCATTCTGGTCGATGGTGCTTCGAAAAGCTATGCAATGACTGGATGGAGGGTTGGTTTCTCATACTCAAGTGTTGAAGTTGCTCAGAAGTTCATTGCACTTCAGAGTCAGATTACATCCAATACAGCTACCCCTTCTCAGGTAGCAGCTCTGGAAGCGTTTCGTAATGTGGAGGCAGCATCTTCTGCGATCGCTGAAATGGGGGTCGCCTTTCGGCGTCGGCGAGACCTTGTCATAACACTAATGGATCAACTTCTCCCTGGTGTCCCGTATCTTCGACCTGAGGGGTCTTTTTACCTCTATTTTCGTGTGGATGGACTTCTTGAAGCAGATGAAAGTGATGCTACGGCTTGGTGCTCGCGGCTTCTGCAGGAACATGGTGTGGCACTTGTGCCGGGTGCCGCGTTTGGTGATGACCGGTGGGTGAGACTCAGCTTTGCAGCAGCGGACGCTCTAATTGAAGAGGCATTCGAGAGGATCGTAGCGATGATTAGAACTGGAGCCGCAGTCTAGGAGAGTACTAGGGGCTGCCTCGCTTTAAAGAGCGTTCCTCGGTTTCAGCTAGGCGAACATCAGAAGTCCCCCATAAAATGCGCGAAAGGAGATTTCCCCTGTGAACTTCCATAGTCCGGCCTTTGGAGAGATACGGCAAAAGCCACAGTAACGTGCGTGTCCACCAGACATCTTTGAACAGGATTCTTGGCGGGTAAGACTGAAATCTTTGGATTGTGCGAATCTCTTCGGTCCGTTCCTGTTGAACTCTTTGCGCTGCGGCATCCCATTCTGATGGATCAGATCCAAGTCGGAAAACTGGCCTTAGATGATTTGCGGCCACGATTGCGTCACGTATCGCCATGTTCAGTCCTTGAGCGCCGACGGGTGACATCGTGTGCGCTGCATCCCCAATCAACAACATCCCTGGGGTTGTCCAGTTCTGCACATGATCGGAAACCGTGCTCAGGAGAAATGGACTTACTCCGTCTTTTCTGCATCGCCTTAAATGCCGTGCCAGGTCGTCATCAACATGCATTGCCATCTCATCGATCAATGCGGGGAACCCTCGGGAACGAAGGTTTCGGAAACTACCTTTAGCGATGATCCAGGCGAGCTGCAGCTTCTCGTCCGGAGTTGGTGCGCAGATCAATATGTTTCCCCCTCCCACATAGAGACGGGCTTCATTCCTGAATTGCCGATTTTCTTGTTCGGGCTTCGGTATTCTTATCCAGACGACGTCCATCGGTAGTGGATCTCGTTCGACAGTCACGTTGGAACAAGCTCGGACTCTTGAAGCTCGACCATCTGCTCCTACAACAAAGTCGCCTCGTAACTCTTGGGCACCGGTCTTACTAGCGAGCGTAACCCCCACAACACGATCATCTTTGTGGATGAGCTCACGCACTGTCGCCCCCCGTATCAGCTTGAAATTAGGGAAGCGTGCTGCTTCATTGACCAGCATCTCTAAGAGATCGGGTTGCGAGATCCAACGGGGCCGGTACTTGTCTAAGATTGATTCTGAAAACTCCAAATCAACAACTTGTTTGTGCTTCGTGTAGACCTTTATCCTCTCGATGACTACATGAGGTAGATCATCTAACTGTCTCCAAAGGCCCATCTTCTCGAAGGGCTCAAGCCCTCCCGGCATTAGCACTTCACCGCGAAATTCTCGACTGAAATCAGTGTGCCGTTCGATGAGTGCAGTACGAACACCGGACTGGGCGAGTAGAAAACCGAGCACTGCTCCGCCGGGGCCGGCTCCCACAATGATGACTTGAGGTCCGGTCTCACTAGCTATCACAGATCAACTTCCTTCCTTTCGTCGACAGCCCCCGATAATACTCGGGACGTGTGCCACTATTCTACACTGATAATAGAGTTATCAAGCGGCGAGAAGTTGTTGAAGCAGTCCCTTACAAGATTGGTGCACCAGTTGATAGACATTTTCGAACCCGCTGGCTCCACCGTAGTAGGGATCAGGGACCTCGTCTCCGTTGTCACTATTAGGATCGTGGGAGCAAAGGAGTGTGATTTGGGTGTTGCTGTTGGTTTCTGACCTCCATTCCTCCAGCGCCCTCAGGTTCTCGCGATCCATAGCGATCATATAATCAAAGCGTTCAAAATCTTCTTTTTGGACCTGTCGGGCCCGAGAATCCAGATTGATCCCGTGTTGTTGAGCTATGAGTGAAGCTCGACCGTCGGGCCGCTCTCCGACATGCCATGCTCCTGTTCCTGCAGAGTCAATCGAGAAGTGATCGTCTAATCCCTCCTCTTCCACGAGATACCTGAAGATTCCTTCAGCCAGCGGGGAACGGCAGATGTTCCCAAGGCAGACGAAGAGTACAGAGGTTTTAGGAGTTTCGTTCAAGTTTGTATTCATCCGGTTGCTAGATCAGTCATGGCGAAAGTACAGGTCATCATAATCCAGCTTATGGCGCGGCCAACTTGTTGTTGTGTTACACCCTTGGCAAGGAAGCTCGTTACTTTTCTTCCAATCGGGTTTGCCGATAAGAAACCATCGGTGCCCAGCCCTTCGAATAGACAGCGAGACAGCAATATTGGGTGTTAACACCTTCACCGACCTAGATCTTTCAGAACAACGCCTTGGCGCTATTGAAGCACTCGGCTGGACAGTTCCCACTCCGATTCAAGCTGAGGCGATTCCGCCGGGTCTGGCGGGTACGGATGTAGTGGGGATCGCCCAGACAGGAACCGGTAAGACTGGGGCCTTCATGGTACCGGCTTTGGAGCGGCTACGAGCGGGAGCTGGCCTGCAGGTGCTTGTTCTGTGTCCGACACGCGAATTGGCACAGCAAGTTGCCGACGATACGGTTTCACTTTCCATGGGGACGAATATCAGGACTGCCGCAATCTTTGGTGGGGTCGGGTATGGGCCCCAGATCGAGGCTCTGGAGTCAGGATTCGAAGTGATTGTTGCAACCCCAGGACGCTTCATAGACCATGCGCATTCAAAGCGTGTCGACTTGAACAGTGTTAATTATCTCGTGCTCGACGAGGCTGATCGTATGCTTGATATGGGCTTTAGACCTCAGATAGAGGAAGTCCTCAAGGGAATGCCCAAGAAGCGGCAGACTATGCTCTTCAGTGCGACGATGCCGAACGGTGTGCATGATCTAGCACTCCGTATCACCAAGGAAGCAATCTGGGTTGAAGCTGCTCCGTCAGGGACTACCGCAGAGGGGATTGAGGAGATCTTTTACTCGGTTAAACCAGAGAAAAAACCAGATCTTCTGGCTGAACTTCTGAAGGAACCGGACTGGGATCAGGTTCTTGTTTTCACGCGCACGAAAGCTGGTGCTGATGTACTAGATGCGCGGTTGCAGCGTGAAGATATCCGAACCGATGTATTACACTCCAACCGCCGAATGCAGCACCGAACACGTGCGTTGGAGCGCTTTGCCCAAGGCAAGGTAAGGGTGTTGGTCGCAACCGATGTCGCACAGAGGGGGCTCGACGTTGACGGGATCAGCCACGTAGTCAATTACGATATACCACTAGATCCGGAAGACTACGTGCACCGCATCGGACGCACGGGGAGGGCCGGTGCCACTGGTACTGCTATAACCTTTGTGACCGGTGCTGATCTGGGGGCACTGAAGAGTCTGGAGCATCGGCTCGGGCGAGAATTGAACCGAGTCCACATCCCAGAGTATGACTATGCCGGCGTACCTAAGGCAGAATCAAGTTCAGCGGAGAAGAAGAGGCGGAAGTCTCGATCCCCACAGGGTCTGGGATCGCGTTCGGCCGATGACCTTACGGCTGAGGAACTCGAAACTCTTCTGGATCCCGAGTCATGAAATCCACGGACTGTTAGTAAGAGTAGATTACCGCTTGAGGGCATAGATGATCTTCAGGCAATATGGAATGTCCTTCCAGAGTGTCGAATTAAACTTCGACTCCAAGGCGCTGAACGAAGTAGGGTTTCGCCGCAACCACCAGAGGTCTATCGGGGTGGATGCCTTCCGTTCGGAACACGAGTTGGTCGAGACCCGTGAAATTGTTGCCGAAGCTGAGGGCGACGTACAGGATCACACAGAGCAACAGTTGCTCGATAAGCTCGAAAGGGCGGTGGACGCCCTCAGTAGCAGCTTGGGGGAGGAGGAGGTGCTAGTAATCGAGAACGAGCAAGGCCGTGACTATCCAAAAACTAAACAAAAGACATCCAACGTGATCTTGGATGGCGAAAACCGCTTGCACTTCTTCTATACAGTTGCTCCCCCACTAAGAATCGCTCGATATCGGCATATCTCTCGGTAGGTCCAGGGATCTGAGGTCGAAGGCCGGTACCGACTCCTAGTGGATTCCGACGGGTTTCCCATCTAACTGCCAGGAAGGGTCGATTTGGATTTTAAGGTGGGTGAGGGCAGTGACTGCTACGTCTACAATGTAGGTCGAGTCTGGGGAGGTTGGCGCAATTACTGAAGGTCCGTTCGCCAGGAAGTAAATCGTGCGTTCCTCTTTGCTGTTTCCGCCGTGCCCACCATCGGAGCGTCTCCCGTGATCTGTGCTTGAGAGAATTAGCCAATCTTCCTCAGGGTACGTCACACGATCGTGAATTGCTTTCACAAGAACCCCTACATGTTCATCTGCCAGTGCTATCGCATCTCGGTACTCGGATCCTATTGAACTATGCTCATGGCTGATTTCATCGGGATTGCCTAGGTAGACAAAGAGAGCATCGGGATTTGAAGTCTCTAACTGCTCTACTGCGAGTTGGACAGATTTTGCATCAGCCTCAGCCCAACCTAGTTCATAGCCGTCGAGGACATGCTTAACATCCACTGCGTCGCTTATGGTTGGACTGCCCTGATCGGAGTAACCCAGTGGTGCCCAGTCGGTTACTGCAAATGTTTCGAGCTCCGGTCGGATCTGCTCGATACGTGTTAAGAAATCCGGAAAATCATTGTAGCGCTCACCGTCGAAGGAGTTGTCCGTCACACCGTGCTTATCCGGCCACACACCATTGAGCATAGAAGACCAACCTGGCCCACTGACCGAGGGGTAGCCCGTCATGGCTTGGTTCGTGAGTAAGCCTTCTGCTGCGAGTCTGTCGATGTGAGGTGTGTTCACATCCATCAAGATATCAGGCCGGATGCCGTCAATCCCAATCACCAAGACCTTAGGCGTTAGCAAATCCTGCCCGACTTGTTCCGGAGTAGATTCAGTGCAAGCAGAAATCCAGATGAAGAGAGTCAGGAAGCTTAGTTTGCACCTATGCTTTATCACTCGTGTCCTCACGATTGCGCGGTCGATACGTTATACCCCTAGATTGGTGTCATAGGATGGCAGTTGCCAACTTGTGCCGCCATATCAAGACCAGGAGTGATCATGTCGGTTAGAAACGTGGACAACCTGCCCACCGAAGATGTAGCGGCTGGAACAGGGACGAAGCGTCAGGTCCTGATTGGGGCTGATGAGGGCCCGAATTTCGCTATGCGACGTTTCATAATGGAACCTGGTGGGGGTATGCCGATGCATACCAACACCGTAGAGCACGAGCAGTATGTTCTTAGCGGAGCCGCTCAGGTTCAAATCGGGGAAGGCACCCACCATGTGAAGGCCGGTGATGTGGTCTATATCCCGGCGGGTGTCCCGCACAGCTATAAGGCCGACCAGGGTGATGAACCCTTTGAATTTATTTGTGTGGTGCCGAATGGACCCGACAGCATCCAACTGGTTGACTGCTAATCTTCTTCTCTCTGAAAGAAACTTATGTTGGATCGGCCTCGAGGCATGCCTTCGGTGGCATAGTACGGTATCGGAGATGGGTGAGTGCCTTTGGCCTATACACACCCACAGCCTGGTTGCTCTGATCACTCACCCTTTCATGCCCCGACCTGATTCTTAGTTAGGCAACGCGAGTGCTATGATCTCGGCTGGTTGACCTCTGCCTCCGACCGCAACGACTACGTACTGCTTGCCCTCATACATGTACGACATCGGTAGCCCGACTTGAGTACCTGGGATCTCAATCTCTGCCAAGATCCTCCCGGTTGCCTTGTCGTGAGCTCGGAACACCGGATCACCGGATGTTCCTTCGCCTGCGAAGAGCAGCGTCCGTGTCACAAGGAGGCCGGCGCGTGAAGGCTTCCCAGTCCTGGGGAGGTCCGCAAGCTCAAGCCCAAGGGCTTCAGCAATTCGAGGTCGTGTGTCACCGTTAGCGATCATCCAGGCGTGTTCCCCTGTTGTGAGGTCTATCGCCGTAATCCGGCCCCACGGTGGCTTTACGATTGACACCCCCGGAGCTACTTGTGCTCCACCACCACCTCTGATGTAATCCATATCGGAGCGGTTGCCGCCCTCTACGAGACCTAGTACAGCCGCCCTCGTATAGGAGCCGATATAGATGTGTCCCGTTTCCGGATCTAAGGCGCCGCCTTCCCAGTTAGATCCACCGGTCGATGTAGGCAGCGAAAGCATCCCGTTCGTGCCGTCTGGGTGGTTGGCCAGAGAAGGTGGCGCATAGATCGGCCCCATCCGGTACCGGCTGGCAACCTCAGCTGCCTGAGCCCTGAGCTCAGGCGTGAAATCGATGAGGTCGTCTTCGCTAAAGCCTTGTCTGTCAAACGGCGCAGGCTTGGTTGGGAATGGCTGTGTTGGAGACGTCCACTCACCCGGAGTATCAGTCTGAGGTACCGGTCTTTCTTCAATCGGCCAGATGGGATCACCGGTTAGTCGGTCGAACACGAACACGAAGCCCTGTTTCGTAATCAGAGCTACAATCTTGCGTTCTACTCCGTCGATCACGAGATCTGCAAGAATTGGTGCAGAGGGATTGTCCCAATCCCAGATATCGTGGTGGATTGTCTGAAAGTGCCACACACGCTCGCCGGTTTTCGAATCCAGGCATACGATGCTGGTCGAAAAGAGGTTGTTGCCATGCCTATGCCCACCGTAGTAGTCACCGGTGGGAGCTTCTGTAGGCAGGTAAACAAACCCAGTTTCCGGGTCATGCGAGATTTGTGCCCAGACGGCCGCGTTGCCCGTGTAGGACCAAGAGTCATTCTCCCATGTATCAACGCCCAGTTCTCCTGGCTCTGGGATGGTGTGGAATGTCCAAAGAAGATTTCCTGTGGCAGCATCGTATCCACGGACATCGCCCGGGGTGTTAACCCTTGAGGGTGGTCGCGCACCCACATGGTGTGCCGATCCTACAACGATCACGTCACCGACGACGGCCGCCGTGGAACTGGCTCCGATAGAACCGACCATATCAATACCGTCACGAGCCCTGTGGTCCTCCATGAGGTCTACGGTCCCTTGCTCACCGAAGCTCTCTACCTCGTAGCCAGTATCCGCATCGAGGGCGACCAAATGATATCCGGGGGTGACGACCAAGATCCGACCATTTCCATCCGGGTCTTCCCAGTACGCGACTCCGCGCCCCGAATTTGGTCGGGGGGCTGCTTGGAGGCGTTCCCCTTCATCCATTCGCCAGGTCCATAAGGTTTCACCGGTCCCAGGGTCGATCGCGACCACGCTGCGACGTCTGCCTGCTGTAGCATAAAGCACACCGTTGATCATCAGCGGTGTCGCTTGTGTCTGAGCAAATGGGTTTGGTCCAAAGTTCCTTGCATTCCAACGCCAGACGATTTCAAGATCGGATGCATTAGATGCATCGATTTGGTCCAGTGGCGTATACCGTGTATGGGCGGCATCACCACCGTAGACGTGCCACTCACCATTGGCTGTGCCTTGAGCGAGCAGAACCGAGGGCAGCAGAAGGAAAGCGAAGACTGCTAATGCTGATAAGGAGCGCTGTTCCATGCGCGGTGCTCCATGTATTTGGGAACTGAGTGGGAAGAAACCTGGGTGGGATCTGCAGACCTCGCCAGAGTTCCAGGATTTAGTCAATCGGGAAGGATAATAGTGAGTGTATGCTAGGCAGGGTCGTTGCCGTCCGTCGGAACGCTCGGTACCGTGCCTCTTACACACAGGCTTTGGATAGATGAAACCATGAAGATTGCAACCCCGGCTCTAGCATCGCTCCTCCTTGTCATCGAAACCGTTTCTCTTGGGGGGCAGGAAAAACGACCACTTGATCACACAGACTATGACGTCTGGAATCGAATCCAGAATGTTGCTGTTTCAAGCGATGGTCTTTGGCTTGCCTATAGGCTGGTGCCGGGAGATGGAGAGGCCACCTTGTTGCTACAGAGCCTTAGCGATACCCGCTCACTAGAGATCGAGCGCGCTACTTCTGCGCGCTTTACAGCGGACGCCGGATATCTGATAGCTCTTATTACCCCAATGGAGGACTCCTCAGCTGAAGCTGGCACTCAAGTCCAGAACGAAGATGAGGACAACGAACCGACGGATTCATTGGTTGTGGTGAGCTTGTCGGACCTGTCCACTTTTCGCAGAGAAAGAGTGCGATCGTTCAGTATATCAGAGGATGCGGGCGACCGGATTGCATACTTGCTAGAAGAAGAGGACGACGCGGATGAGGAAGAAGCGCCAGATCCAGAAGAGGGCGAAGAAGATGGTGAGGCGAATGAAGCTCCCCGCACGGATGACGGTAGCGCACTCGTGGTACGAGAACTCAGTTCAGGGCAGGAGCAGAGTTTTGAGAATGTGGTGAGCTATGAATTCTCTGCTGATGGCTCAACCCTGTTCTTCACTTCGTCAGGAGAAGATGGAGCTGCGGATGGGGTCTTTGAAGTTTCTTCGAGTGGTCCCGTGGAGGCAGTCGCCACCGGCGAGGGCCGCTATATACAGCTTGTTGTTTCAGATGAAGGATCGGTAGCGTTCTTGACTGATCGCGATGATCGAGATCGAGAAGCCCCACGTTTCTCGCTTTATACCTCGCCCGGCGGCACGGCAACAGACCGGGTGCGATTGGGTTCGGATGGACTGCCGGTGGGATGGGCACCGAGTGAGGATGGTGAAGTATCATTCTCAAAGTCGGGGGAACGCGTCTTTTTCGGTACGAGGCTTGCCCCCGAGCCCGAACAAGAGGACGAAACACCTGACGACGAGCGTGTTGTCGTCGACATCTGGAATTGGAAGGATCCTTTCCTTCAGCCGATGCAACTCCTACAGGCTGAGGACGAGAGAGGGCGCACGTACTCCGCGATGCTGGATATGGGGAGTGGCGACATTGTGCAGTTAGAGAAAGAGGATCTGCCTACGGTTGTGGTCAGCGAGAACGGAGATGGCCGCATTGCCTTAGGAACGAGCAATCTCCCGTACAGACAACTGGTGTCATGGGACGGTCGTTACTCAGATCTATTTCTGGTTGATGTTAGAAATGGCTCGCGGCAGGGCATTGCCGAGATGATTCGGGGTGGTGGCAACCTCTCCCCCGGTGGCTCGTATGTGACAAGATGGGATGGTTTTGAGAAGGCATGGTTTGCTACGAACACCGAGACTGGGGAAACCAGAAATCTTACGGCCCCTATCAACATTCCGTTCCACGATATCCTTGATGATCACCCAGATGCGTTGCGGTCGTATGGTGCTGCAGGTTGGACAGAGGGTGACGAGGCCTTTGTGGTTTATGATCAGTTCGACATTTGGGCGATCGACCCTATGGGTGTGGCGGCTCCCAGGAATCTCACAGAGGGTTCGGGCCGAGCCACCAATACTCGGTTCAGGGTCATAGATATGGATTCTGATAACCCTTTTGTGCCGACAGACTCGGATATCTACCTCAACGCATTCGAGATCTATACAAAAGCGAACGGCTTCTATCGGGATCATTTTGATGGAGCCGGGGAACCTGAGCGCCTCGTAATGGAGGATGCGAGTTTCGGTGGGGTACGTAAGGCAGAGCAGGAGGATGTTTATATCTACACCCGCTCGACCTTCCAGGAATTTCCTGATATCTGGGTAGCGGATGAAGATTTCACGGACGCTCGTAAGGTCACGGATGCGAACCCACAACAAGACGAGTATTTGTGGGGTTCAGCCGAGTTAGTCGAGTGGTCTTCAAACGACGGGATTCCGCTTCAGGGAATAGTATATAAGCCCGAGGGGTTCGATCCTGAGAAAGAGTACCCGATGATGGTGTACTTTTATGAGCGCTCTTCAGATGGACTCCATTCTTACACTGTGCCTGCTCCAGGCGGGTCTTCCATTAATCGCAGCTTTTACGTTAGCCGGGGATATCTACTCTTTGTCCCGGACATCCCGTACATGATTGGTTATCCAGGTGAAAGCGCTCTGGATGCTGTAGTCCCCGGCGTCTTGGAACTGGTCGATCAAGGCTTTGTGGACCGGGAACGTATCGGAGTACAGGGTCACTCTTGGGGAGGATATCAGATCGCCTACATGGTTACACGTACAAATCTGTTCGCAGCAGCGGAAGCAGGAGCCCCTGTGGCCAACATGGTGAGTGCGTACGGCGGCATCCGCTGGGGTACTGGGATGAGCAGAATGTTCCAGTACGAACGAACGCAGAGCCGAATTGGTGGATCACTTTGGGACAAGCCACTTCGATTCATAGAGAACTCACCGATCTTTACTGCGGACAAGATCGAGACCCCTGTGCTCATGATGCATAATGACGAGGATACGGCGGTGCCGTGGGAACAGGGAATCGAGTTCTTTGTGGCGCTTAGACGATTGGGTAAGCCGGTGTGGTTGCTGAACTATAATGGGGAGCCGCACGGGCTCCGAAAGACTCAGAATCAAAAAGACTGGGCTACTCGAATGCAGCAGTTCTTTGATCATTACCTCATGGATGCGCCTGCTCCTGTATGGATGGAAGAGGGTGTCCCGGGGATATTGAAAGGCAAAACTCTTGGACTAGGGATGTCCAAGAAAGTGATCTCTCAGGGGGGATGTTAAGAGGGCTGTCGTGGCACCCACGGGTCGCCATAAGGCGCTAGTTGGTTTCCCTACCATCGTAGATCAGTTAACGGATCGCACTTTAGGTTCTTAGGAGATTCTTAGCGATCTCGGGTAGTCGATCGAACCAGGGCTGCGCACGCTCTAGTTGCTCAGCGAGTTGGAATAAGGTGGCTTCGGCACCGAAATGACCTACGAAATGGAGACCAATGGGTAGCCCATCCTGATTCCAGTGCAGTGGTACCGACATCGCCGGTTGCCCCGTGACGTTGAAGACTGGTGTCCAGGGTGTGAAATCAAATGCGTGCCTGGCTACCTCATCGAGTAAGCCAATCATTTTCACCAGGCGTCCTGATCCGATTAAACCCAGGATGCGGAGGTGAAGTTGTTCCGTAGGGGTTGGAGCAAGTTCACCGATTCTTGCGGGAGGTGTGGCGATGGTGGGTGTCAGTAACATGTCGTGCGTCTCAAAGAATGCTCCCACAGATCGCGCCTCGCGCTCGAGAAGGCGCAGGGCGCTGCCGAATTCTCTGGCAGAGAGTGACTGAGAGAGTAGACTGAGGGCCTGAGTAGCTGGTTCTAGTTCGCTACGCTTAGCTTTCCGGCCGAGCACGGTTTCCGCGTCGTGAATATCGGTACCCACTTCACTTGCGACCATCAGCATAAAGGCCCGGGCGAAGCCCTTGCCATCGATCTGAGGCTCAGCTTCAATGAGCTCGTGCCCCAAATCCTCGAGAAGCTCGACAGCCTCTTCAACGGCGATGATGCAATCTGGGTGCACCTCTGAACCTAGGGTTGGCTTTGTTGTCCAAGCGATCCGAAGTTGACCGGGCGCCCGCCCAACTTCTTCAGCAAATGGATGCTCGGGCATGGTGATCTCGTAGGGAGCGCCTGGGTCAGCTCCGTGTGTTGCGTCTAGCATTATTGCGCTGTCTCTCACAGAGCGAGAAAGAATGTGTTCCACCGTTGCGCCTCGCCAAACTTGTCCTCGAAAGGGCCCTGTTGGGGTGCGTCCCCGGGTAGGCTTGAGGCCAAACAAGCCACAGCATGAACCCGGAATCCGGATTGAACCTCCACCATCTCCGGCCCCTGCCATCGGAGCAAAGCCAGCAGCGACTGCGGCTCCTGAACCACCACTTGAGCCTCCAGGCGTTCGAGCCAGATCCCAGGGGTTCCTGCAGGGCCCCCATAACTCCGGTTCCGTGTAGGGGGTGAGTCCGAATTCAGGTAGGTTTGTCTTGCCGAAGATGGATACTCCGGTGGCTCGGAGCCTACGTACAAGCTCCGTATCTTGCTTGGCAACAATATTTGCGGTGAGACGACTCCCGGCAGAAGTGGGATGTCCAGAGAAATGGGTTCCCAAATCCTTCGCAAGGAAAGGAACTCCAGTGAATACCCCGGCTGCGTGGCATTCCTCAGCTGCAGTGCGCGCATCCTCCTCCATTATCCTCACGACTGCATTGACCTCAGGATTGAGGACCGAAACCCGTTCGAGTGCTAGGTCAAGAAGCTCTGACGCCTTTACCTCTTTCGCACGGATGAGCTGCGCAAGGCCGCTGCCATCGTAGCTGATGTACTCGTCTTGGGTCATTCCTCTTGCCTCTCGGAGGGAAGACAACACAGAACCATAGACGCCTGAGTGTCGTGACGACACTTAGGAACGGTGATCTGCTTTTGTTCTAAGCGTTCTATCCAGGTGGTTAGGTCGGAGTGTATGGCATTATGCTTGTCCAGTATCCCTGCTATACAATGCATTGTGTGGGAGGTTCGATGTATCAGTCCGACGTATCACCGCTCCGGCGCGTCTTGATGAGGCACGCGGGTGACGCCTTCATCTCACCCAGTCGGATCGCGGAGCAGTGGGAGAATCTCAACTATGTGGATGCACCAGATTACGAGTTGGCTTGCCGGGAGTCTGATGCCCTAGCCGCCCAGCTTGAAGACTTAGGAGTGACTGTCGAATGGGCCCGAGGTGGAGACTTTGGTTTGGATTCAATCTATATGCGGGATGCTTCGGTCTTATCGAACTCAGGTGCGATTCTTTGTCGGATGGGTAAGGAGTCTCGTGCCTTAGAACCGGAAGCTCATGCCGATGAGTATCCGGCACTCGGGATCCATATTGCCGGCCTGATCGAGGCTCCGGGTACACTTGAAGGAGGTGACGTGGTTTGGCTCGACAGCGAGACGCTTGCCATCGGTCTGAGCCGTCGAACTAATGCCTCAGGAGTTCTACAATTTCAGGAATTTCTCTCAGGTGGTGTTGAGATCCTCGAGGTGCCCTTGCCCGACTGGCAGGGTCCGGGTGACGTCTTTCACCTCATGTCGGTTGTGAGCCCGCTTGCGGAGGATCTGCTGTTGGTCTACTCCCCGCTACTTCCGATGTCATTCCGCCAAGAGCTTCTAGCTCGTGGTTACCAATTGATCGAAGTTCCAGATGGAGAGTACGAGCCCTCAATGGGGTGTAACGTCCTCGCCGTTGCGCCACGTGTTGTGTTGGCGGTTGAAGGAAATAGCGAGACGCGGCGATGCTTAGAGGGGGTGGGCGTTGAAGTGCATACGTACAGAGGCATCGAGATTAGTAGGAAGGGTTGTGGTGGACCGACCTGCTTGACCCGGACCCTGGAGAGGGAGATCCATAGAGGGGCTAAAATTAGCTGAGTAACTTTAGTTAACGTCTGCGCTTTTTTGGCCCCACAACCAAGATTGGTCCTATGCGGATATCATCGCGGAGGTCGATACCTGGTCCACGGTCCGGGCTCACTAGGTCCGCCGCGAGGGGCACGGAGTAGGGCTCGCCCTGAGTCACATCAACTCCGTAACCAAGGTCCGCTAACGACTGAATCGTAATACGGCTTAGTGGATTCTGGACCCCGGAGTCAACGAAAGGACTCATGAGTTCAGCATTAAAAACGGCTTCTCTCCAATGCGAGTCTTGAGAACCTGGCCCAGCCTCATTTTCCACTGGGACCTTTTGTCCACCTGTATAATTGGTTCCGCCTGCATTATCGAAGGCAGCGATGGCATGTGGCCCCTTGAAGTGCGTATCCGCGGATGGGGTCACAGCGGATGGATTTACGAGAAGCTCCTTCCGGTCCCAAATCGTTCCGATACCCAGCACATGACCCATTTCGTGAAGCACAACTGGTATTAGAAGTCCTTGGTCGGTTATACGATCGAAATCGTAAATGTCGAATTCCATCATACCAACGATGGGATGCTCCGACAGACCACGTATGTAGCACGGCCCGGCCCGACCCAATATGGGCTGTGGGCCATCGATATCCCTAATACTGACGTAGATCCTCACATCGTCGACAACGTCACTGATCAGTGGTTGTCCTGAAATACATTCGTTCGCTAAGGCAGGACTGTCTGCAAAGGAGAAGGCGTAGATGTCGTCTGTAATGATGCTTTCCCATTTCGCAGCTGAGGTCCGGAAGGCGTCATCCTGCTCGGTGGTCCCTCCATTCAGGAAGACGAGCTCAATGTTGAAGGGATTGGGATCGCCTCCAACCTGTGCTTCTAGTGTCACACCGGAGAACTGGTCCCAAGCGAAGAGCAGGATATGATAGACCCCTGGTTCTGCGGCATTAAAGGTGCATGATTCGCTAGAGATCGGGCTTCCCGACTGGCACTTGTAATCATCTCGGTGTGCTGGTCGTGGGCCGTGGTGGACGTAGAGATCGAGATCGCCTGACCCTCCAGACGTCGAGATCACTAGATTGCTGGATGATGGCAACTCAAGGTTAAAGAAGAGCTCCATACTGTCTGGAAGCGAAAGGTTCCTGGCCGGCGTTCCGGCGACCAGCTCGGTTGCTGCTGCAACAGGAGCATTTCGTCCTACACTGTTGTTGGCCTCATCGTGTTCATCGATATCATTGTCAGGATCGATGACTACCTGAAACGTATGTGAGCCAGAGGCAAGCTTTCCGACGTCGAAGCTGATTTCTGTCTCCGCGCTGTCCGCAAGCTCAGACACGTTCATATTTCCGGCTTGGACATTGTCAATCAGAAGCTGGACATCAAAGGCTGAGCCAGTGGTGAAATCACCTGAATTCGTGATCATTGCTGTCACAGTGAGGTTCTGGAAAGAAGTCGCGTTGGCAGGGCTGACCACCATGCTACTGACGGTGAGATCGGCCTTCGCCACATACAGCTCTGCCGTGGCTGTGAACTCAAGGTCAGGGAATCCAGCTGTGCTCGCAGTGAGTGTATTGGCCCCAACAACGCCCATGGTCCAGGTGCCTTCGGCTGTCCCTGTCTCTCCTGTCACGCTATCTGTAGGACTGATAGATCCACCACCATCGGTCACAGCAAAAGTGACCGGAATTCCTGCGATTCCATTTCCAAATTCATCTTTCACCGCAGCCTTGATAGGTTCGGGTAAGGGTCGGTCATTTTTCCCGATTTGCTGATCTCCCCACTCCTTGCTGAATGCGGTCGCTGGACCGGGTGTCGCCGTAGCAGAGAAATCAGCTTTCCCGCTCTCGCTTCCCTGGATTAGGGCGGTCACGTTTTGGGTGCCGGACGTTGTACCTAGGGTCCAGGTCGTTGAAGCCTCTCCGTCACTGTCAGTGGTTACGCTTGTTTCGCTTAGCGATCCGCCGCCTTGGTTGATCGAGAAGTTGATGCTTACTCCTGATACGGCAGTACCGCCTTGATCTTCGGCACGAACAACCAGTGACTCCACAAGTAGTTGGCCAACTGTATCAGTCTGGGCGTTTCCTGATACGATCGATAAGCTGGTAGCAACCTGTTGCACTGTCGCTGATGCGGTTGCGGACAGGCTTCCGGAAGTCGCCGTTAGTGTCGCTTGGCCGTTACCGATCGCGGTAACCAGTCCGTTGGAACTCACAGTTGCCACAGTCGGAGCATCACTGGACCAGGTTACCTGCCCGCTGACAGGCACGTTCTTGCTATTGCGCACTGTGGCCGTCAACTGAGTCGTTTCGCCCAGAAAGTTGAGGGTGACAGACGTTCTGGAGATCGACACTGAGTTGCCACCAGTATCTGGACCCGTGCCATCTGAGCCGCAGTTGGTGAGGCCTATAACGAGTGCAATGAGTAAGAAGCTCTTGGTTGTCTGCAGATTCATTAGGGATCTATGCTCGTGAAGTAACTACACGGGTTTGCGTAAATTGCTTATGTCCATCAGGTGATTTGTGGAACCCAAATCCACTCTGTCTGGCACCAACCCACGGAGTACCGACTGCACCACCGGGTGCTGAGTTGATACCGATCATCCCTGCTGTGAGACGTCGCGCAACTTCTGCAGTCTCTTCCGAGTCTCCACCAAAGACGACCGCACCCAGACCGAAGTGGGTGTCATTCGCTTTCGTTACAGCTTCGTCTACGGACGATACGCGTGTGACACAGGCCACCGGTCCGAACGTCTCTGCATTGGCGATGTCCATTTCGTCAGTGACATTTCCTAGTACGGTTGGGACGACGAAATTGTCATAGTGCCCATCACCTCCGGCCAGCACTTCAGCACCACCTGAGATCGCTGCCTCTACCTGCTCGAGCACATGATCACGTTGATGACCATTCACCATTGGACCCACATCTGCATCCCCCATTCCACTACCGACGGTCATCACGGAAGCGATCTCGGTGAGCGCATGCTCAAACTCTTGTGCGACAGAATCCATCACAAAGATTCGCTCGGTCGAGATGCACACTTGTCCGGCGTTCCGAAAAGAGTTCGATGCTGCAAACTTAGCTGCCCTCGCGATGTCTGCGTCTCCAAGGACGATCATAGGGTCTTTGCCTCCGAGCTCCAGTACAACCCTCTTCAACGTCCCGCTTGCTTCGCGCATGATATGCTTACCAGCCTCTCGTGAGCCGGTGAATGCGATCATGTCGACATCGGATTGAACGATTGCCTTGCCTTGGTCATCAGCACCGTGGATAACGATCAGCACGTCCTTGGGTAAAACCTCGTTGAGTACATCTGCATATGCTTGACCACAGAGTGGCGTTTCCTCGGACGGCTTGAATACCACTGTGTTGCCAGCCGCCAGGGATGGGAGGATCATCCAGGCAGGCATCGACATTGGGAAATTCCACGGTGTGATCGCACCGACTACCCCGAGGGGATCGTGATAGATAGTCGACCTGAGTCGTCCATCCTCGACGACCTCGGGTGTGAGCGCTTCAATAATCTCGGCTAACTCTTCCTCAATCCCCCATCCTAGTGATTTGGCTTCACCAATTGCTTCCTTAAGGGGTTTGCCCATTTCTTTCGTCATGAGTTCACCATGCTCCTGCACCCGATCGACGAAGATATCTGCTGTCGCCTTAATCAGTTCCGCACGACCCTCTAGGCCAAGGTCGCCCCAAGCAGGTTGAGCAGCCTTGGCTGTCGCGACGATATTAGGGACCTCCTCCGCAGGAGTAATTTCCACTTCACCGAGGATCTCTCCCGTGGCAGGGTTGTAGGACTTCAAAGTTTCCATTTAGCGCCTGTGGCGTTCGGTGGTGACTGAGAACGAGCTGATTCGTTGGCGAACATGTCGGCCAGTAACGACTAGCGGCAAGAGAGTTGGGCCATGAAAATCTTACACCGAGTGCTCTCTCCTGTTCTCATATGTGTTGTATTGGCTGCTTGCTCCGCGAGTGACAGCCCTACGGATCCCGGCGGGGACGGGGGCGGGGGTCCATCCGATACCCGTACGATCAAGGCCAACCCCTCGTTTGCCAATGACATTACTGAAATATTCACGCGACGGGGTTGTGCCGGTAGCAACTGTCACGGGAACGGGGCGGGTGGTCTAACGATCAGCACGTCTGGGTCCGCAAATCATGCGCGCCTTGTTAACGTGACTTCGCCAATGTCAGGTGAGGTCTATGTTATCCCTAACGACGCTCAGAACAGCTATCTGGTGAAGAAGCTGGAAAATCGCCAAGGAAGCGGTAACGGCAGCAGAATGCCCGTAGGCGGCAGTGCCCTCGATAATGTCGACCTGACGAATATCAAGAACTGGATCAACACGGGTGCTCAGAACAACTGACGTTCGAGAGAGGCCGGATGCTTTGATTAGCTTGAGCTGTCAGTTGGGAAGCCGGATAGTCCATGTGATAAGCCTCGTGCTTGTCGGGATATTTCTTGGGGCTGCCGTCTTGTCGGGCCAACAAGCCTATCAAGTTGCTCTCGAATCTGACCGACTTGTGCGGTTTACTTCGAGAACAGTGATAGATGAGTTTGAGGGCACTACGGAACGGGTAGACGGATTGGTTTTACTCAATACCGAGGAACTGACAGATCGCACGGGTGGACCTGAGTCTGAGATTTACTTCGAAGTGGATTTAGCGAGTTTGGATACGGGAATTGGGATGCGTGATCGCCAGATGCGGGATAGCTACCTCGAGGTTGAGCGATACCCTTATGCGGCATTCGGGGGCACGATTGAACAGGTGGTTTCTCTTCCCGGGGCGATGTTTCGGGTGACGACCCGGGGCGTACTGGGTATACATGGCGTAGAACAAGAGCGGGCATTGACCTGCGATTTGGCAACGGTAAATAAGGGATACCACGTCAACTGCTCGTTCCCAGTGTTTTTATCGGATCATGACATTGAAATTCCCAAACTCATGTTCCTGAAGTTGAATAACGAGATTCGCATGGAACTCGACTTTATTTTGGAACCCGCAGAGCTTGATAGTGAGAACTGAGTGCGTCCGTCGTGCGATCAGTATGGCCATGATTTACACGGCCACGTTCGCAATGCTCGGCTCAGCGCAACAACGCCCCGACCGTTTCGAGAGACGTGAGCAGCCAGTAATCGTGCCTCCCACAGTCTTTCACTCACAACAAAGCGCGAATCTTCCCACGGCACAGACGATCTCAAGCGGCGCATGGCTCTTTGAGATATCTCACAGGTTCTTTCCTGCGGTATCTGAGGGATTTCAGGCTTTATGGGGCCTGGATGGTCCGGTAGCGAACCGTCTTGGACTCGCGTATGCGGTTTCTGATCGTACCATGGTTGGTGTCGTACGTACCAACATTGACGACAACCTCGAATTAAACGCCAAGGCTCGCCTCTTTGAGGGTGGCACTGAATCCGTCCCAGTGATGATCGGTATAATGGGAGGTTTCGCTTGGAATATGTCGGACCCCGGTGAGAGTGGGGCAGGCGACAACGAGTCCCAGGCTTACGCCCAAGTAATGCTCAACGCTCTAATCGGAGGCCGCTTAGGTATTGGGCTTGTACCAACAGTACTGAGAAATCCCAACATTCAGGATGCCGAGCCAGAGACCACTTTTGCTTTAGGTATCCACGGGCAGGCTTACATCTCAGAGCAGGTGAGCCTGCTTGGAGAGTGGATCATCAGTAAGCGCCAGCCTGACCTTGAGCACGATAGCGGGACCCTCGGAGTCGAACTCGAGACCGGCGGTCACTTCTTTAAGATCGTATTAACCAACCAGTATAGAATGAATCCAACCCAGGTTCTTGGCGGCACACCCTCTCAGTTCAAGCCGAAGTATTGGAGGCTGGGGTTCAACGTTACGAGGTTGCTCACCTTCTGATCACTGACAATATCAAGCTGCCTGAGTCCCAAGCGGCTACCCGACATAGTTGACGAGCAGGACATAGAGAATGCCAGCGATCGTTGCAATCGCTAATAGCTTCAAGAGTTTCTTGATCACGGCGAATAAGAAGACCGCAACGATCAGTAATAGGGCGACCAGTAAGATTGGGTTCTCGACTAAGAACTCGATAATTCCAATCACCATAGCCTCATGGGGCGGTTCGGGAGCAAGGTCCTATCGAACGACTCTCTGATTCTTCCATGTTTCCTCTATACACCTTCTTGAGTTGCATATTCTCTAGGATGGTCCTGCAGGGCTCCTCCCATACTCTGACTCTCTGTTCCTCCTAAAGCTAACGTCCTCCGGGCACACGTTGTCTTCAAGCCGCCACGACCGTAGGCTGCCGATCGCAGCAGGAGGCATAAGAACCACATGACAACCGAAACAATCGACTCTGCACCGTCGGTATCTCCATCAGACCGCTACTTACCGTTGCTGGTCATTCTTTTCATTGGTAGTGGCTGTGCAGCTCTAATTTATGAGATCGTCTGGTTTCAGATGCTCTCACTCATCGTTGGTTCATCTGCCATATCACTAGGCGTCTTGCTGGGTACCTTCATGGGTGGCATGTGCATAGGAAGCATCGGCCTCTCGAAGGTTATCGCGACTGATAGGCATCCGTTCCGAGTCTACGCCATGCTCGAAGCCGGAATCGGCGTTTTTGGACTGTTGGTTCTATGGCTACTGCCGCATGTAGGCGGTCTGTATACGTCGATTGGTGGTCCGGGAATGGCTGGAATTATGGTACGGGCATCGTTTTGTGCTCTTTTCTTACTTCCTCCCACGATTATGATGGGGGCCACCCTCCCCGCGATCTCCCGATGGGTCGAGACCACACCGAAAGGTGTGTCGTGGCTCGGGTTCTTCTACGGAGGCAACACCTTCGGTGCTGTCCTGGGGTGTCTGTTGGCTGGTTTCTACCTGCTCCGGCTGCATGATGTGAGTGTTGCCACTTATGCTGCGGTGGGGCTCAATGTGCTGGTGACCGTACTCGCTTTATTCCTTGCGGAACTCACTGTCTATGAGGCTGGACAGCAAAGCGAGAGTGCGGACGCCGTACAGATGTCGCCGGGCTCGAGGTCAGTCCTGTTTGTAATCGGACTATCGGGGGCGACAGCGCTCGGAGCTGAGGTCGTCTGGACTCGACTCATGACACTGAACTTCGGTGGCACCACGTACACCTTCTCTCTGATTTTGGCTTCTTTTCTTGTTGGCATTGGGATTGGAAGCGCAGTAGGGTCTGTCCTGGCGCGCTTTGTACAGGATGCTCGCCATGCCCTCGGATGGACACAGTTTCTTGTCGTGGTCGGCTTGGCATGGGCGGCGTACTTACTTACCCGAGCTCTGCCTTATTGGCCGGTTAGTCCGGACCTCGCTATCAGGCCCTGGTACAATTTTCAGTTTGACTTTGTGCGCGCCGTCCTCACCGCTCTGCCGGCAGCGGCATTGTGGGGTGCAAGCTTTCCTTTGGCGCTTGCAGCGGTTGCGGCAAGAGGTCAGGATCCCGGTCGCCTAGTCGGAAGGGTTTACGCTGCTAACACCATGGGTGCGATTCTCGGCGCGCTTCTGACGTCCCTGGTGTTGATTGGATCACTGGGTACTCAGACCACCCAGCGCATGATGATCGGGATTGCAGCTCTCGGGGCGTTGATTCTTCTGGTTACCGATAGGAATTACTCGGGTTTCGTCAGGATACGGGGCAGAAGTTTCTTAAGAGGTGCCGGTATTCTAATAAGCACCGTGGTTCTGGCTTGGACGGTAGCCCCGGTGCCGCCTCTGCTGGTGGGTTATGGCCGCTACGCAGCGACGTACCAACAAAGTTCGGAGTATTTCGATTGGGTTTATGTGGGTGAGGGCATGAACTCGTCGATGGCTGTATCTGATCTAGGTGGTGGTATCCGGAACTACCACAATGCTGGGAAAGTGCAGGCATCGAGTGAACCACAGGACATGCGTCTTCAGCGAATGCTAGGGCACCTGACGACACTCGTTCCACTCCAACCGAAGTCCGTCCTGGTGATTGGGTGTGGGGCCGGGGTGACGGCTGGAGCGGTCAGTGTGGATCCGGCCGTAGAAGAGCTCACGATTGTAGAGATTGAACCGTTGGTGCCTGAGGTTGTATCCAGGCACTTCGGAGAGCACAACTTCAACGTTGTCGACAACCCCAAGACTGAAGTCGTCATCGATGACGCTCGACATTACCTGTTGACGACTGACAGGAAGTTCGACGCGATCACCTCGGATCCTTTCGACCCCTGGGTGAAGGGAGCCGCGACGCTCTACACCACCCAATTCTGGCTCGAAGCTCGAGAGCATCTCAACCCAGGCGGAGTGATTACTGTATTTGTGCAGCTTTATGAAAGTACCCTCGAGGCGGTGAAGAGTGAGGTTGCCACGTTTCTGGAGGTTTTCCCACACGGAATGGTTTTCGCGAACCTTAATCAGGGACAAGGCTACGACGTCGTAATGCTTGCGCAGCGAGAGCCAACACCGATCGATCTCGATGCTATGGACGAGAAGCTACGCACTCCTGAATACGCCACTGTAGCACAGTCTCTAGCTGAGGTGGGTTTCTATTCAGCGCCCCAATTGATGGCGACATTCGCTGCTAAGAAGCCTGAGATCGATCCATGGCTTGCTGATGCTCAGATCACGCAAGATCGCAACCTGCGACTACAGTTCCTTGCTGGCCTCGGCGTTAATCTTTACGAGGCTGACGCAATCTATCGGGACATGGCTCAATACCGGACCTACCCGGAAGAGCTGTTCGTTGGCTCCCCTCTAAGCCTAGCGCAACTCCGGGCTGCTTGGAGTGGGATGGAATAGTGGGAGACAGACTTGCGGGAGCCCTCTGGGCGAGTCCCGCTTGAACTTCGTGCTTGGCTTGCGTGCGCCATTCTTATTCCCGACGTACCCTTTCGATCTATGAGTATGCCTTGGCATAAAGCGAAACCTCTGAACGGGCCTTTCAGAGGGGCCGTAAACAGGAGCTCAACAACGTGACGACCTCTAGGACCTTCTTCGGTCACCCAATAGGGCTTTCCACGCTCTTCTTCACCGAGATGTGGGAGCGCTTCTCATACTATGGGATGCGTGCTCTGCTAACACTGTTCATGACAACTGCTACGATCGAAACCAATCCCGGTCTCGGTTATGACGTAGCGACTGCAGGTGCGATCTACGGCCTATATACGAGCCTCGTATATATCCTAGCGCTGCCTGGTGGCTGGATTGCGGATAACCTGTGGGGTCAGCGCAAGGCCATTTGGGTAGGTGGCTGGATTATCGCAGCCGGCCACTTCACGATGGCCGTTCCTTCAAATATCACGTTCTTTCTAGGGCTCGTATTCATCATCTTTGGGACAGGTCTGCTTAAGCCCAACGTCAGCACAATTGTCGGTGAACTCTACCCTGAAGGTGGCGCACGCCGTGATGCTGGTTTCTCCATTTACTACATGGGGATCAACCTTGGTGCCTTTTTCGGTCCCCTGATTACTGGGTATTTGGGGGAGGGGGTAAATTGGCACTACGGCTTCGGCGCTGCGGGAGTCGGCATGATTCTAGGGCTCATCCAGTATCGAGCCGGAATGAAACACATGGGGAATATCGGTCTTCTCAAGACCGGGGACACACCGGAGCAGGTTGCCGCTAAGTCCCGCACATTCTTCAGTGTCTTCTTTGCTGCGGTCGCTACGGTCATGGTGTTCAGCTATATGGTCTCAGCTGGCATCCTTTCCCTTACACTCACGCAGATCGCGACTTATTTGGGCTATTCGGTGCTGCTATTGGTCGCCGGTTATTTCATATACGTATGGACCGCGGGGGGGCATACGGTGGAAGAGAACAAAAGGATGGGTGTCATCTTTTGGCTCTTCTTACTGATTGCTGTCTTTTGGTCCGGCTTCGAGCAAGCAGGGACTTCGCTGAACCTGTTCGCTCGTGACTTGACGAACCTAAGTTTGTTCAATGGTGCCCTAGAAATTCAGGCTTCACAGCTACAATCAATAAATGCCCTCTTTATCATCATACTGGCGCCTGTCTTCGGCATGGTCTGGGTCTGGCTAGAAGGCCGTCAGAAGAATCCGTCTCTTCCAATGAAAGCCGGCTTGGGCCTATTGGGCCTTGCGGTTGGTTTCTTTGTTATTGCTTGGGGCGCAGCCAACTCGTCCCCTGATAATCTTGTATCGCCAGCGTGGCTTGTAGTCACTTATTTCTTTCATACAGTTGGAGAACTCTGCATTTCGCCCATCGGACTTTCTGCAATCACAAAACTCTCTCCTGAAAGAAGAGTCGGTCAGATGATGGGCATATGGTTTGTGGGGGCCGCACTCGGAAACTTGTTTGCTGGCCTTATGGCAGGCCAACTCGCGACGATGGCTTCTGCTGAACTCTTCCGCACGGTTGCAATGATATCGGCTGGAGTTGGGATCTTCGCAATAATTGTGAGTCCGCAGGTGAAGAGACTGATGGGCGGAGTCAAATAAGACCGATCAGCCTGGAGATGTGATAAGGCCTAAGGACGTCTTAGGTCGCTTGGGGATGAAGTATTGTGAGCCTCTTGTTTAGCGGGTCACGAGTCTGGCCAGCTCGTAAGATTTATTTTGAATTAGGCTTTATGGTCGATCACTGACGGTCCTGAAGAAACGGAGTTTTGACATGACCCTAGGGGACCTTGCCGCGCTTTCTGCCACCGATATTGTGGCACTCGTGAAGGCACGCCAGATCTCTCCAGTGGAAGTCGTCGAAGCCTCATTAGACCGCATAGAACGTTACAATCCAACCCTTAATGCCGTTGTTACACTGAATGAACAGGCGATTGAAGACGCTAGTGCCCTGGAGGCGTCAATAAAATCCGCCCCGGGCGAGCAAGTGCTTTGTGGTGTCCCTGTCGGTATCAAGGATTTAACGCCGGTAGCGGGCCTACGGACCACATACGGCTCACCGATATTTTCAGATCACATACCCACAGAGGATGCAATGGTAGTGCAGCGCCTTCGCAGTGAAGGCGCGATTATCATTGGAAAGACCAACACGCCAGAGTTCGGGGCAGGGGCCAGCACATTTAACGAGGTATTTGGCCGCACTCGTAACCCCTGGAATCCGGAGCGTACCTCGGGAGGCTCGACAGGCGGTGGGGCTTCTGCACTCTCGAGTGGTATGATCGCGATTGCTGAGGGGAGTGATCTCGGCGGATCGCTGAGAATTCCAGCGTCTTTCTGCGGCCTTGTTGGACTCCGTCCTTCACCGGGCCTAGTACCGACACACCCGACTGAATGGCTCTGGGATGAATTGTCAGTTAGCGGACCGATGGCTCGAACTGCCGAGGATGTGGCACTAGCCCTTCAGGTAATGGCAGGGTCCGACCCGCGTTCTCCGAGGAGTCAGTCGATACAAGGCCGGGATTTCAGTCGCGGTATACGAGATTTCCAGACGGATGGACTTTGCCTCGGATACTGTCCTGACGTGGCTGGCCTAGGAATTGATCCGGGGATCGCAGAAGTATGCCGCTCTGTTGCCCTGGGTTTAGAAATAGGCGGAGCTGATGTTGGGCCGATTGAATTGGATCTTTCAGACGCGAGGAAGGCATTCTTACACCTGCGTGGAGTGTGGATGGTCACGCATATGCGAGGCCTTATGGATCGTATCGAAGAACTTGGCGACAACGTCCGTGGTAACGTCGAGGCCGGCCTCAGGGTAACAAGTGAACAAATTGCTTGGGCGCATGGTGTTAGGGACCGGATTTGGATGTTCTTCAGGCATTTCTTCGAGCGTTATGACTTTCTGCTCACCCCCTCGATGGCAGTTTCACCCTTCCCGGTAGAGCAGAATTATCCCGAGTCGATAGCAGGGCGACCCATGAAGACCTATGTAGACTGGTTTGCTCCAACGTTCACGCTGAGTCTCACGGGTCTCCCGATTGCGTCCGTCCCCTGCGGACTCGACGACGAGGGCCTTCCAGTCGGATTACAGGTTGTCGGGCCCCCTGCAGGAGAAGAAAAAGTCCTGGGGCTCTGCGCCCGGATCCAGGAGATGTACCCGATTGGATATCCGGATCTAGCTGCTATTGATCGGTTCACCGTGGCTGCGACTGACTAGTTTCTTAGGTCAATAGACCGGGGTGCCCACCGGTATGTAGGAACACCACCCGGTCGAGGTCCGAAACCATGCCGGTGCGAACCCAAGAGATTAGTCCGGCAGCTGCCTTGGCTGTATAGGTGGGATCGAGTACTAGGCCTTCATGTAGTGCGAACATACGGAGCGCCTCATCTGAGGCCGCTGTCGATAGGCCGTATCCGTCTCCCACCTGGTCGTCGATTGCCTTGATGCTGTCCGTTAATAAAGCACCGTCCCACCCGAGGAGATCAGCACCTTCACGTGCGATCTGTTGAGTACGCTCCTCAATCTCAATCGCACTCATATCCGCACTTACGCCCACCAACAACAGGTGATTCAGCTCGAGCAGAGAAATGCCAAGCAGTAGACCAGCGAGGGTACCACACGAAGAACTGGCAACGAACACAACGGTTCTCTCAGGAGGTGGTTGCTGGTTCGTAAGTTGCTTGAAGAGTTCGATGGACGCAGCGGCATAACCGAGACTTCCGAGCCCTGTCGAAGCACCGATCGGTATTACTAGAGGATGCCCGCCTTCCATTTCGATGTCTGCTGCGGTGCTCTGGAGTTGTGTTGAGCGATCTTTGCGCTCAGGTACTGTCACGATCTCGGCGCCGAAAAGCCTATGTAACAGGGCATTCCCTGTTGGGGTCTCCGGCTCCGGGCCGTTGACGATGAGAGCACAACGCAGACCGAGTCGGGCAGCAGCAGCAGCAGTAACACGGCAGTGGTTGGACTGGGGACCACCGGCAGTGATGAGGCAAGTGATACCCTCTAAGTCTGTCAGGGGCCAGTTCAAATTCCAGCTTACGCACTTTATTGCCACCGAGGCCGAAACCAGTTTCGGAATCGAGCTTCACGAGGAGATCGAGTGCTGGACGTCCGAGTGCTTCGCCCAGGCGTGCGAGCGGATGGATTGGCGTTGGCAGGTTCGCCAACTTGATCCGTGGCCATTCCGAAAGCCTGGTGAGTGCGGCAGAGGAAGCTATGACACACACCTTCTGCTAGTGCAAATCACTAGCGTTTCAAGCGTTTCTGTGAGGATGAGCGTTTCCTGAGACATTCCCCGGGATTCCACCTTGCTGGAACTAAGCACGATCATATCAGGTCGGAGTGAACACTATGACATCTTAACTGTACCAGCGATCGTTACTTAGTAAAAATATGCTTGCTGAAACTTGAGATAAAGCGGATTTGAACCCTTCTCATTTGGTGCTGCGGCTGATCCTCCTGGTCGTTCTTGTGTCCTGCAGTCTTACGGTAAGGTTGGACGCTCAGGAAGGAATGATCCAGGGTCGGGTGCGTGACCAGCAGGGTGCGGCAGTGTTTGGCGCAGTTGTCCGACTGCTATCTGATACAACCCTGATTGGTATTACGGATACTGATCGTCTCGGATCATTCCGACTCACGGGAGTGCTCGCGGGCTCGTACCGCTTAAACTTCAGGGCGTTCGGGTACGCTGAGTTGACCGAGGACGTTGCTCTGACTGGCGACGAGACTGTTGAGTTCTACGTTCGTGTTGAACGTCAAGCGATCCAACTCGAAGGTTTGGCGGTCGAGGCTGAAAGAAGCAGAGAAAGGATCCGTTTTGAGGAAGCTGGTGGCGCGACGGTTCGCGAGATTAACCTATCCGATCTCAAACAGATTCCGGGGGTGGCAGAGGCCGACCCCATTCGAGCAGTCGAAGTCCTCCCTGGTGTTGTCTCGACCTCAGATTTTTCGGCCGCGTTCCATGTACGAGGGGGATCGCAGGATCAAAACCTGATTCTCTTGGACGGTGTGCCGATCTTCAGCCCGTTTCACCTCGGTGGTTTTTTCTCGGTGTTCAATGCGGACATGCTGGATAGAGCGGAACTCCAATCAGGCGGATTTTCTGCTGAACACGGAGGTCGAGTCTCGTCCGTACTCCAGATAGAGAGTGACCCTGGCGACGGAGAGTTTGGTGTGGATGCAGGGATTTCTCTGCTCGCAAGTCGAGTTGCCGTGGGTGGTGGGGCATCTTCACAGATCCTCAATTCTCTTGGGCTTGCTGACCTGAAGTGGCGAGCGTCGATCCGGCGTTCATACTTCGATGTGCTACTCAAACCCGTGTTCGAGTTCCCCTACCATCTCACAGATTTTCAGACTGTAGTCGAAGGGTGGACGCACTCGGGTGATCGCCTTGTGTTGACTGCGTATACAGGTGATGACGTGGTTGATCTGACTCGTCTCGAACTCGAAGATTTCCCGCTACGGATCAATTGGGACTGGGGTAACGACGTGGTCGGTCTGCGGTGGACTCGCGCCAGACGTGGAGGTGGTTCACTCGACGTGCGGGCAAATCTTAGCCGCTACGGGAGCAAGCTAGTCTTGCCCGATTTCGCGGACACGAATTTCAGAAGCGTGATCAACCAGCGCCAATTCCGAGTTGATTTGGATACCCGTCCTTTGCCGACGCTCCAGGCTAAGGTTGGAGGGTCGGTAGAGCGGATGGGATATGATAACCTTCTCGAAACCGGCGGCAGCCAGTTCGGTGGCGGAATTGGCTCAGGCTTGCTGACTGGGGCCTACGCGCAGGCTTCATGGTCACAGCCACGAGAGTGGGTCCTCGAAGCAGGCACTCGCTTGGATCTATGGTATCCGAATCAGGGTGATCCGATCATGGAAATCGCACCTCGGGTCGCCCTGAAGCGTTTCTTCAATGATGGGAACGTCGCGCTTAAGCTGGCTGCGGGTAGGTACACACAATTCTTGCATTCGCTGCGAGATGAAGATTTGCCCATTGGATTGGATGTTTGGGTTGTCGCCGGGGACCGTGCTCCCCCAGTAGTATCAGACCAGCTACAACTCGGTATCGAAGGTTATGTCGGTCAAGATTGGTTTTGGGCACTGGAGGGCTACACCCGCACTTTCGATGGGGTTGTCGCAGTGAATGGTGCGGACGATCCGAACGACGAATTTGATGACATTCTGGGTGGTGAGGGGCTCTCGTACGGTGCTGATCTGCTCGTCCGCAAAGAAGCCGGTACACTAACTGGTTGGGCCACACTGTCCTTTCTTAAGGCTGACCGCACTTTTCCCGATACCTATTCACCATTCATTCCCCAACCGGACGTCACTTACCCACCAATCTTTGACCGCAGGATCGATTTTGATCTGGTGCTCAGGTATCCGTTGCCGGGCGGGTGGGATGGCGGACTCCGATGGAATTTCGGTACGGGCATTCCTTATACGAGACCGATTGGATCCCACCGATATTATTTGCCTGATTTCCTTAGAGAGCAGGGGCTTCTCGACAGGGATGGCTCCGCGGTTGTGCTCGGCGAACGCAACGGCTCCCGCTATGCGCCCTACCACCGGTTGGACTTGAGCTTCCGCAAGACTTTTGAGAAGACTTGGGGCACCCTTGTCCCGTACCTAGACCTCGTGAACGTGTACAATAGAAAAAACGTTCTCTTCTATTTCTTCGATTACAGGGCAAGGCCTCCCACACGATCTGGAATCTCGATGTTTCCAATCCTTCCGACGTTTGGTTTTGAGGTGCGGTTCTAATGAGACGTCAACGCACTGTACTGAGCTTGCTGCTAGTCTCGGCTTCAGCTGGTTGTGGCATCCAAGAAACACTGATTGTTGAGTTGGAGGATCTGGTTGTAGCAGAGGTTCACGTTCAAATAGGCGGAGCATTTCTCGGTGGAAATCGAGTTATGGCGTTCTTACATCGTACTCTTGGCACCTCGGTACCCGGTGCCCGTGTTGTCATTACACGTGGAGGCACAGCTAGCGTTGAACTGCAGGAGGCTGACGAAGATGCTTGCCGCCAGGAGCGGCCTAAAAACCGTACGAGGGGAACGTGTTATTTGGCCTCGCAGCAAGCGGCTGACGAGTTTCAGCCGGGTGAACAGCTTGAATTAACCATCGAACTCACTCAGGGCCGCACCCTTCGCAGTGCGACAACGATCCCAGGAGAATTTACACTGACAGGCATTGAGGATGGCTCTCGGTGCTTGCTGCCACCGGACACAGCCCTCACCGTTCAATGGTCTAGATCAAATGGTACCTGGGCTTATGTAAGCGAAACCCTAATTGTCGGTCTAGAAAGCAGCCTTTCAGGAACTGTGGCTTCCACTAATGAAGCAGACTCGCTCTGGCTCCTGGGGTTATCGCTGTCAGCCAGTGATACGACAATCGTGTTCCCTAGGGAGTTTGGGATCTTTCAACGGTTCGATCTGGATGCAGAAATAGCAGCTCAACTACAGAAGGGCCTCACACCAGGGTCCCAGGCGTCCGTGACTGTTACCGCAGCTAATCGCAACTATGCGAACTGGGCTCGCGGTGGAAATTTCAATCCGTCGGGTAGGGTCTCAATCCCGAGTGTGACCGGAGATGGTACGGGTGTTTTTGGTGCGACCGTAACCCGGACATTTGAAATGGTCGTGGATCCGGATTCGTTGGGAGCCGCCTACGAAGTTCCAGCTTGTCCAACTTCTTGAGCGCAAGCTCAGCCAGTCTATTGAGTGCGCTCGGCCAAGAGTTCCTGCACTCGGAACGCTAGTTGCTTCACGGTCGCGGAGTCTTGGTGACCTCCGGATATCGTTATGTCAGCATATGCCCGACTCGGCTCGACAAATTCGTTATGCATAGGCAACACGGTACTCTCGAATTGCTGAATCACGGACGCCGGGCTTCGTTCTCTTTCACCTGAGTCGCGTTTTAATCGCCTCTCCAGGCGCTTTTTGACATCCGTATCAACGAAGACGCAAATATCCATGAGCTCGCGCAGCTGTTCATGTGCGAGAGAGAGGATTCCATCCAAGATCAGGACCTGAGAAGGTTTTAATTGTATCGTGGCTGAGGATCGAGTGTGTGTGGTAAAATCGTAGGAAGGTGCATCTACCGGGCATCCACTAATCAGTGTCATAACGTGCTTGACCAGGAGTTCTGCCTCGAGGCTTGACGGGTGATCAAAGTTTACTTTAGTCCTGTCATCAAACTCCAAATGAGAGAGGTCGCGGTAATACCAGTCGTGGCGGATGACGGTTGTGATACCGAGACCGAGCAGGTGCACAAGTTCTGCTACAATCGTTGACTTACCTGAGCCGCTACCTCCTGCGATACCAACTATAACCGGGCGTGCACTCAACCTTACTCCTCTTGGAGTTCAACGTAGATGCGTCTGGCTAACTCAGTCTTGACCGCGAGGGATGGTCCTTGGCCGTCTCCTACCACAATGTCGACCACACCTTCGACCTGCTGGCCCTTATTAACCAGCACGTTGACTCCTGGCAGAAGTCCGTCGGCGGCCATCGTTCTCAGCTCTTTCGCCTCTTCATCTCGAACCGCTTGAATACGCAATCTGGCTCCGGGAGCTGCATCGGCTAGCGTCACAAGATCCATATGCTCTATATCACCCGTTGTTGTGGGGATAGGGGCGCCATGAGGGTCATGGCTGGGATAGCCCAGAGCGCTTGCCATGCGTTCGACAAGATCATCCGAGGCAGCATGCTCCAGACGTTCAGCTTCGGCATGAACATCATCCCAAGGATACCCTAGTCGCTCGCAAAGGTAAGCCTCAATGACCCTATGTCGTCGCAGCACCCTAAGGGCCTCACGATGACCTGCCTTGGTAAGGCGAACACCCCGATATGGCACGTGCTCTAGAAGCCCTATTTCCGCCAGACGCTTAACCATTCCAGTTACGGAAGCAGGTTGGATGTCTAGCGCTTCAGCGATTGCGCTTGTTGATGCCGGTTCCTCCCCTCGAGAGAGGTCGTAAATCGCCTTAAGGTAGTCTTCGATAGAGCGCGACAGTGGGCTTGGTATCATGAATCGAAACTATCTCCAGCCGAAATCAGCGTCGAGGATGCTGACCGTGAAAGTACCCTTGCTGAGAAACGTAATTTTAGTCTCCAAGCACCCATGCAAAAATCAGAGGGGCAACAATTGAAGCATCAGAGTTGATCTCGAACTTCTGTGTATCCGAGTCGATCTTGCCCCATGTGATCTTTTCATTTGCAGGTGCGCCAGAGTAACCCCCGAAGGATGGCTGGGCGTCAGTGATCTGACATAGGTAGCTCCAGTATGGGACCTCGTGCTTAAGATCTTGGACGATGCATGGTACTGCGCAGATTGCGAAGTCGCCCGCTATTCCACCACCGATCTGGAAAAAACCGATAGATGCGCTCGCACTAGAATTGTGCTCACTCTGATACCACTCCATCAGCGCTTGGAATTGCTCTGTCCCAGTCTTGACGGAGAGATGATTGGGAAGGTGGCCCATCATCACATTGGCAGTGAACATATTGCCTATTGTGGAGTCTTCCCATCCGGGCACATAGACAGGAATAGCTGCTTCCTTCGCCGCTAGCAGCCACGAGTGGCTAGGGTCGATCTGATAGTGCTCAGCTAACGTTGGGTCATCAAGAATTTCAAAGAAAAATTCGACGGGCATCCTGCGATCTCCTAGCGCGGCTGCTCGCTGCCAGCATTCGAGTAAACGCTCTTCAATTTGCCGCATAGCGTTCTCGGGGATGCACGTGTCTGTAACACGGTTCATCCCGCGGTCGCGTAGTTCCCGTTCATCCTCAGGAGAGAGATCTCGCCATGAGGGGATGACCTCATAATCACGGTTCGATATGAGGTTGAAAACGTCCTCTTCAAGGTTAGCGCCGGTGCATGAGATCGCATGGACTTTACCCTCACGAATCATACGTGCCAGGATGATCCCTATTTCCCCAGTTGACATTGCGCCGGCCATAGCGAGGAGCATTTTCCCCCCCGCCTCCAAGTGCGTCTCATAGGCTCGAGCTGCTTCAACGACTTCCCTGGCATTGAAGTGTCTGAAGTGCCTTTCGATGAAGTCACGAATTGCACTCAAGGGGCTTCTCCTTCATCGGTCAGAAAGGTTGTAGGGGTTACCTGCCACTTATTCTTATGGATGCACAGGTTGAGGTAGATTCTGCTCTGTCAGGAGATCTCTCGAGTTTGTTTCCGAAGAACACGGCCTGCTCTGATCCCAGTGAAAGTTCCTTCCCGGATTGCTGCTCTGCCGTTTACAAAGACATGAATCATCCCCTCGGAATAGTGATGAGGGTCCGCGTATTCGGCGAGATCTCGCACTGCGCCTAGATCGAATATTGCGATATCCGCAGTCATCCCTGGTCTAAGCATTCCACGGTTACTCATGCCGAACACCTGGGCCGGAAGCGAGGTCATGCTCCGAATTGCATGCTCAAGAGTCACAACCCCCTTTTCTTGGACGTACAACCGGATTTTGCGAGCAAAGGTTCCATAGCTCCGCGGGTGTGGTACGCCTTCGTTTAGGGGCACCAGGCCGCCGTCTGAAGAAGTCATGGTCCACGGCTGCGCCATCAGTGTCTCTACGTCCTCATCGTTCATATTGTATGAGACAATGCTCACGCTTCCGGCCTTGATAAGATCAATAGCCGTGTCGATAGGATGCTGATTTCTTTCTTCAGCGACCTCACTTAGGAGCTGCCCTTCGATTGATTCATCCGGACGGTATCTGCGGAATTGGATGCGGTCTGCCCCGCCTCGTCGGGCGAGTCCCTCAATCATTCCCTTCTTGATACGTTCTAGTGTGCGAGGGTCATCCAGACGAGCCATCAGTGAGTCTCGGCCTCCAGCCTGGGACCAACGAGGCAGGAGGGCAGCTTCTAGGCCTGTGGCAGAGGCGGTATAGGGGTACTGGTCTGCGAAGACCTGGATCCCTTCTTCGCGGGCGCGTTCTACACGCTGAACGATCGCTGCTCCATATCCCCAGACGAACGGCCCTAGAGCCTTAACGTGAGTGAGAATTGCTGGGATGCCTGCAACACGACCTACGTTGATCACTTCGTCCACGGCAGCGATTAAGCCAACACTGTATGTGGACTCATCGCGGTAGTGACTCGTGTAGGATCCGCTGTATGGAGCGACGACTTTGGCAAGCTCTTCGATCTCTTCCGGTGGCGCATAGCTTCCCGGAACGTAGAAGGTGCCGGAGGACAGGCCCCAGGCCCCCTCTTCCATAGCATCACGGACAAGGCCACGCATGCGTTCTAACTCGGCAGATGAAGCCACTCGGTCTTGCTGGCCGATCACTCGTGACCTCACGGACCCGTGGCCTATCAATTGGGCTACATTGACGCCTAGCCCATCTGTTTCAAGGTCGGCACGTTGCGCATTCAAATCGATGGGCCCGCCACCGTCTGGATTTGCAAAAATGGTTGTCAGACCCATTGCGAGGAGTGGCTCTGCGTGGCTGAGACCTTCGGTAGCCAGTCCGGGGCCAGAATGGGAATGTGTATCAATGAACCCAGGGGTGACGTATAGCCCGGTTGCATCGATCACTTCATCCGCCGATGCGTTACCTAGGTCTCCGATCTCTATGATCTTGTCCCCTTGTATAAGCACATCAGCACGTACCCAAGGATTCCCTGATCCGTCCATCACGCGTCCATTCCTGATCAGCACTGTCTGCTCCTGTGCTGACAATGGCTTGGCGAGTGCTATTACAGTAAAGAGCGTGATAGCTCGAAGAATCATAAGTCCTCTCCAGGAAGGGATCTGGGCAAGCTAAGCCTTAAGCTGCAGCGATGAGAGAGTAAGAGCTCGACAACATGAGAGTGTTCACTGCTTCGAGCAGAAGAATGTCTTGGAGTGGGGGACGAGTGCGTTAGCCGACTACCAGAAAGATAGACGGCTGAGTCTGTAGGCTTGAATGCCCAGGGGAGGATGCCGTCGATTACTTAAGCCCCAGGGCTTCAGTCTTCTTCTAGATAACCGTGTTCTATAAGAAGTTCTTTAAGCCGCGGTTCCCGGCTAGAGAGGGTCGTCCGAGCAATCGCCCGTGCGAATTCCACACGGTGAGACTCAGGTACCTTATCCAACACAGCGATTGGTGCTCCATAGCGAAGCAGAATGCGCTTAGCATCAATGGCGACGGAATCGTTCACATTTCCCTCTGATATACGACAGGGATGAGGTGGCTAAAGCAGTAAACCATAATAACATCAGGTGAGCACTGCCAACGCCCTCGCAAGAACAGGTTTGATAATCTGTAAACAGACTGAGTAGTCAGTTCATCTCCTGTACATTGTCGCTCGGGTCATTAGTCTGGATTGCATTCGGGATGATTATTGGGCCGTTCAGCTCGAATCGGGGCACTGCAGCACGGAAGTGTTCGCCATCAGGTCTTACGAATGTGTAGTAACCTTCCATATACCCGACCGGAGATCGGAGCACACAGAAGCTTTTGTACACGTGAGATTCTCCAGGCTTAAGCACTGGCTTCATGCCGACAACCCCTTCTCCGTCTACTTCAGTATCATCCCCGATTGAATCGTGGATTCTCCAATGTCGGAAGAGTAGCTGTGCAGTTGTATCACCTTGGTTTTCCATCTCTATCTCGTAGGAAAATACGTAAACCCCATCCTCCGGATCTGAATCAGATAGAGAGAAGCGTGGCTGAACCCGCACACGGATACCACTTGTGTCCTGTTCGTAGCGCATCCTAAATCCTAGCACCAATCCATGTGTCTGCGCATCCCAGAGTGATCCTAGGAAATGGGATTAACGAGGCCTGCTTCAGCCACGACAAGCAACAAAGCGCGTTGTATCGCAAGATGGCCATCTCGGTTGATCCACCACTCCCCAGGCGAGTGTCCTTCACCTCCAACGCCCCCTCGGCCAATGGTTACTGCTGGAACCCCTTGTGCGATTGGGACGTTCGAGTCTGTTGATGACCGAGCCAGTTCACCTGACACACCAAAGACTGCAGTAGTGGCCAATGCTCTCTGGATGAGTGGGAGTGATGATTCGAGGGATCCGGAAGGCCTGTCTCCCACCTTTCTGTTCTCAAGTGTCAGAGGGGGCCCACTACGGCGGAGGCGGTTCTCTTCGTGTAATCCACGACTCATCGCGTCCAAAAAGATCTGTTCGATACGATCGAGACTTTCAGGACTTTCCGAGCGCATATCGACCTCCATCCATGTTTCTGCAGGGATCGAGTTCACTGAAGTCCCTCCTCCGATTCGGCCTACATTATAGCTGGTACGGGCCCCATTCCTCGTGAGCGTATCTGCAATATCTTGAAAGTACCGAACGGCCCGGCTCATTGCGTGTGCTGGATTTACCAGGCCGAAGGCACCCCACGAGTGTCCTCCTGGTCCATTAAAAGCTATGCGGTAACGAACGGAACCCAATCCCATAGTGACTAGTCGACTAAGGCCACCACCGTCGACATCAATCCAAACGTCAGGTGCCTCATTCGCTGCACGAAATAAGTGCTTCATCCCTCTGAGGTCTCCGAGGCCTTCCTCTCCTACCACTCCGACGAAGAGAATATCGTCCTCAGTTTCAACTCCGGCCTCCTCCATTGCCCGAAGAGCGGTCAGCACAACAACTAGCCCCCGAGTATCATCGCCAATCCCAGGTGCGAAGAGGGTGTCGCCAACCTGGCGGACTGTGACATCTGTTCCCTCCGGGAAGACCGTGTCCAGATGGCCACCGAAACCAATCGTCCTCTCCCTCCCTCGGCCACGGCGCAGCCCAATCACATTTCCTTCTATGTCGGTCCAGACGGAATCTGCACCAAATTGTTTTAGTAACTCAGCAAAACGCCGACCTCTAGCTTCTTCTAAGAATGGAGGTGCTGGAATCTCTGTCAGTTCGATTAGTCTCTCGAGAGACCACTGGTCTAGCTCTTCAGCAAGCGCAAACGCTTTCACAATTTGAGGATCTACCGCTAGCTCGTGGGCCTCTGCGGCGTACGCAGGAGCTAACTCCTGAGCAGAGAGTAGTGAAAGATCGGGTACCAGGATGGCCACTAGGGCGAATAGTGCCGAAGAAGTAGTTCGCAAGAGAAGTGACTCCGATGAGGATTCGCACTGAGAGTATAGGAGGAAAGCGATTAACTTAACGGGCTCTGATCTCAGCGTCTCGGTCGCCGGGGACCGCCCGAACAATGTCCATCCGCAATATTGCCATAATCGCACACGTTGATCATGGAAAGACCACTCTAGTCGATCAGATGTTTCGGCAAGCCGGAGTCTTTCGTGACAACCAGCAGGTGCAGGAACGCATTTTGGATTCGAATCCTCTAGAGCGAGAGCGGGGGATCACAATTCTTGCTAAGAATACTGCAGTGTATTGGAATGATGTGAAGATCAACATTGTTGATACCCCAGGGCATGCCGACTTCGGGGGTGAAGTAGAACGGATTCTCAGAATGGTCGATGGAGTTGTCCTGCTCGTGGATGCAGCGGAAGGGCCTATGCCACAGACTCGTTTTGTTACGAAAAAGGCTCTTGACCTTGAACTCCTCTCACTCGTGGTGATCAACAAGATCGACCGCGGGGATGCTCGTCCGGCCGAGGTGCATGATGAAGTACTAGAGCTTTTCATGGATTTGGAAGCAACTGAACGGCAGCTTGATTCACCATTTCTCTACGCTGTGGGGCGTGACGGTTGGGCAGGAGATACCCCGGAGCTAAGTGAGGGAGACTTAAGGCCACTGTTTGATGGAATTATATCGCACTTTCCGGAACCGGAGGTCGATCCCACTGGTCCGTTTCAGATGCTCATCTCAACCCTTGATCACTCTTCTTATTTGGGCCGGATTGCCATCGGGCGCATAGAGAGGGGGCAGGTGTGTGTCGGCCAGCGTGTTGCTCTTCTTGATTTTGGTAGCCCTGGCATGGTCGACGATGTTACTGAGGCTGAAGAAGCTAAGGTTGCTACGCTCTACACGTTTAGTGGGCTAGAACGTATTGAGGTTGAGGAGGTAAACGCAGGCGATATCGTCGCACTCACTGGGATTGAAGGTGTGGAGATCGGAAAAACGTTGAGTGACCCGGAGCATCAGGAGCGTTTACTCGGGATCGCGGTCGAAGAGCCTACTTTGTCCATGGACTTCACGGTCAATAACTCACCATTTGCAGGACAGTCCGGCAAGTTCGTGACGAGCCGACACCTCCGTGAGCGACTATATAGAGAACTAGAACAGAACGTGGCCCTGCGCGTTGAGGATACGGAGCAGCCAGAGACCCTGACGGTAAGCGGGCGTGGTGAGCTTCACTTATCCATACTCATCGAGACGATGCGACGGGAGGGTTATGAGTTTCAGGTTTCGCGACCGAGGGTGATAACTCGGACCGGTGTTGATGGAGAAGTACAGGAGCCTTATGAGGAGGCACTAATTGAGGTCCCTTCTGAAATAGTTGGCACCGTTATCGAGAAGCTAGGATCCAGAAAAGGAGAGATGACCGATCTGCGACCGATGGGTGACTCGGGAACTACTAGATTAAGCTTACGTGTTCCCGCTCGCGGACTTGTTGGCTACCGGTCAGAGTTCCTCACTGACACTCGCGGAGAGGGTGTTCTTCATCATCAGTTCCACTCTTGGGGCCCATGGGCCGGAGTGCTCAAGGGCCGAGGGCGTGGCGTGCTTGTTGCGGATCGGGTTGGTAGGGCAGTCGGATTCGCACTGCAAAATCTCCAAGAACGGGGCACTCTCTTTGTGTCACCTGGTGAAGAAGTTTACGGTGGGATGATTGTTGGAGAAAACGCCAGACCAGGTGACCTCGATGTAAACGTTGGTAAGGAAAAGAAACTCACGAACATGAGGGCAGCCGGTTCGGATGAGAGCATCAAGCTAGAGCCTCCTAGAAGGATGACTCTGGAAGTGGCGCTTGAGTTCATTGAGGATGACGAGCTGATTGAGATCACACCCGACGCAGTCCGACTCCGGAAAACGGTTCTCGACCAAAATATGAGAAAGAAGGCGGCAAAGAGGGCTAAGGGTTGAGTATAGAAGGGACTTCGCTTGCCTGCTCTAACAACGCTACCTACGATCCATTTCACCCCGATAATGATGAGGTCTAGAATGAGACGTGACTGTCCACACAGTGCCATCCGATATGGTTTTTCTCTATTGCTGACAGGCCTTTTAGCTGGAACGCTGGTTATTCCAAGCCGTGCACAGGTTGAATGGTCTCCTGTCCCAGATGGTTACCCTCGGACCGCTGCCGAGGAAAACGGTTTCACGCGCCATACCCGACATCTTGAGATGTGGGAATATCTGGAAGCACTCCGCGGTGTCACCACCGATATGCGGCTAGGGAGCTATGGGCAGACATGGGAGGGGCGGGAGCTTCCCTATGCTGTGTTCAGTCGTCCTCTCGTGAGCGAACCATGGGAGGCTTGGGCTCTAGGGCGACCTGTAGTAGTTCTGGCTGCGAACGTGCATGGAGGGGAACGGACGTTCCGAGAAGGCCTGATGATCCTGATGAGAGATTTTACAATTCCGGGAACGGATGCGTACGAGTTGCTTGATGAAGTCACAGTTCTTGTAGCGCCACAAATCAATCCCGACGGGTTTGAGGCGACTGAGCGAGGTACCCGAGGCAATGCATGGGGCATTGACCTGAATCGCGACTACATCAAGCTTGAGCAGCCGGCGATCGCAAACTACGTAGGTAACATTATCAGCAAGTGGCGGCCGCACATGTTTGTCGATGGTCACAACGGCGGGTCACGACCGTACAACCTGAATTATCAGTGTCCGAGCCATTTCGATCCGGCAATTGAGATCACGCTCATGTGCGACCGGGAAATTTTTCCAGCCATCAACGCGAAGCTTGCAACGGAAGGCTACAAGGCCTGGTATTATACGGGCGGAGATGAGAATGAGTGGCGGGTTGGCGGGTCACAAGCGAGGATCGGTCGAAACTATGGCGGCTTTGTAAATTCGGTCGGAATTCTTTTTGAGGCCCCTTCTCAGGAGCTTGAAACAGGAGCAAGGGCCGGATACCTGGGTTATCTGACTGTAGTCGAGTTCGCTGCAGAACACACTGATCGGCTTATGAGCGTGGTCGATGATGCACGCAGTGAGACGATTGAGATGGGAGCTGAGCCGCGAGGTGATATCGCTGTCGTGATGGAGTATGCTGCAGAAGAGTATCCTGTCAGCTATGAAATTGTGCGAGGAGGTGGCAGGGGAGGTAGCTCAAATGATCCGGTAGAGATTATTCAGGTTACAGGAGCTGAGCTTATGAAGAAGCCGGTCGCCCTGCGGTTACGCGCTCGCCCTTGGGCGTACCTCCTACCTCGTGACGCTGTTGATGCAGTTGCGATGCTCAGGCGCCATGGGATCACTGTCGAAACCCTTGTATCAGCTGCAGAACTCCAGGTTGATGCTTACACGGTCACGGACGTTACGCACGAGCGCGCATACAACCATGCAGCGGCCACGAAAGTTGAAGTAGGTGAGGTACTCACGCTTACCGAACTATTTCCAGCGGGCACCTTCATTGTACCTACAGCTCAATATCTTGGCCGATTGGTCGCACACATGCTTGAGCCGGAGACCGAGGACAGCGTCGTCTATTGGAACACGATGGATGCCTGGATTCCTCGTTCAGCAGATGCTGTAGGTGGAGGTCGGGGCTTTGGTGGTCGTGGTGCCGGAACGGGCTCAGCACGTCCACCTTTAGTACCGATCTACAAACTGATGACTCCGACAGCGCTCACCACAAAGATGATGGACAACTAAGGTACTTAGGTCGGTATCGTTTCCGGCCTGTTTTGAGATTGATAGAGTTGCTCGAATCAACGTAGGAGGTAGTGTGCCGCTGGTTCACAAGGATGGAGTCCGGGATAACAGTCACCCTTTGAATCTCAGTGACCGGGAGGACGGGGTGGACGTGCATGTGAGTCGGCCCCCTCTCTATGAAGTCTATATGCGTATGGCTGAAGAGCTTGCTAAACGTTCAACTTGTGCAAGGCTCCAGGTCGGGACAGTGATTACAGATGCCGGCCTGGAAAATGTTGTCGCGATAGGGTACAACGGTAATGCTCGAGGCTTTCCGAACAAATGTGACTCAACTGAGCAGGGCAGGTGTGGTTGCATCCATTCTGAGATGAACGCTCTTGTGAAGGCACCTGGGCAAATGCGTGACAAGGTCGCATTTATAACCGCGAGCCCGTGTGCGGTGTGTGCAAAATTAATGATACAGGCAAACATATCCTATGTTTTCTATCGTGAGCAGTATCGTGACCCAACAGGTTTGGCAGTACTCGAGCAAGGCGGGTTGGTGGCTTTGCCCTATTCGAAATGGAAGGATGCTTGGAGGGATTAAACAGACCGCCATAGGGATCGCCTTGATCGGAGGCTTCAAGGCCCATGAAAAACATTCACTGAACTATTAGTTTCTTTCGAAACTTCAGAGCGCCTATCCCAACTCCCTAGTGAATCGGGATGTTCCTCGAACTAATAAATTGAATCACCCTGACCCTAAGGGTTTGACTCGCCCCTACGGACGCTTCTTCCTACCCGGTCCTGTTGAAGTCCGGCCTGAAGTGCTTGCTGCTCAACTTCAACCGATGACAGGTCACCGAGGGCCGGATGTGCAGGCTTTCATCGGTGAGTTACAGGCCGGACTCAAGGACGCATTTCGGACCGAACGTCCGGTATTCATTGTCCCATGCTCGGGTACTGGCCTTATGGAGGCTGCAATCCGTAATGGTGCTTCGAATCGGGTGCTCTCACTTGTAAATGGTGCATTTAGTAAACGCTTCTCAAGTATCGCATGTCACTGTGGCCTCGAAGTCGATGAGGTTGCTATTCCTTGGGGAGAAGCGCAGGACCCTGACCGAGTCGCCGCGGCCCTATCGGCCAAGAAATACGACGCCGTTACAGTGGCTCACTCCGAGACTTCTACTGGGGTATTAAACGATTTACAGACGCTCTCTGAGGTAGTGCACCAGCATGCGGGAACTCTTCTGTTGGTTGACTCCGTGAGTGGTGCAGCCGGTGCTGAACTCCAAACTGATTCTTGGGGACTTGATTTTGTTCTGACTGGTGGACAGAAGGCCTTCTCTTTGCCGCCTGGTGTTTCGTTTGGTGTGGCATCTAGCTCGATGATTGAGCGAGCCAAAGAAGTGGGTGGCCGGGGCTACTATTTTGACCTAATTAGATATTCTGAGAATATAGAGAAGTTACAGACACCCACTACGCCTGCGCTCTCAACCCTCTTTGCGCTTCAGGTACAACTCCGCTTGATGGCTGAAGAAACAATGGAAGGTCGTTGGGTGCGTCATCAAAAGATGGCTGAACGCACTTGGGCGTGGGTCGAGGAGATGAGCTCTTCGGGTGTTCAGCTTAAGGTAGTCGCCGCGGAGGGCCATCGTTCTCCGACAGTAACAGCTGTTCAGGTACCGGATGGGGTGAGTGCTCCATCGATCGTCGATGCTGTCAAAGAGCGGGGATGGGTCATCGGAGGGGGATATGGGAAACTTAAGCCTACAACATTTCGCATCGGACACATGGGCGAGCACACCCTAGACGAATTAGAGGAATTGCTCTCTGTCCTCGCCGAGGTCCTCAGCTGATGGCAGTGACGTTTTCCATTCTCGTTACTGACAACATCTCTGGGAGCGGCCTGCAGCCATTACGAGAAGATAGTCAGTTCGAACTTGTCGAGATCAATGATTCATCTTCCACTGACTTTCGTAATGCGCTGACTAGTGCTGATGGTTTGATAGTCAGGAGCGCCACGAAGGTTGACTCCGACATGTTAGCTGAGGCCCAGAGCCTGAAAGTTATTGGGCGCGCTGGGGTTGGTGTTGACAATATTGATCTAGATGCGGCTACCGAGCGTGGCATTGCGGTACTCAACGCGCCTGCGGGCAATACCGTATCTGCTGCGGAGCTCACACTTGCACTGATGCTCTCGGTGGTTCGCAGAGTTCCGGGTGCTGATGCTTCAGTCCGCCGAGGGGAGTGGGATCGGGGTCGCTTCAAGGGAGCAGAACTTCGAGGTCGCACGCTTGGCCTAGTTGGTGCTGGCCGTGTTGGCCAGGAAGTCGCGCAGCGCTGTCGTGCCTTTGGTATGCAGGTTGTGGTTAGTGACCCATATCTCACTGATGCAAGAGCTAAGGAACTGGGTTTGGACCGTGCTGATCTGGGAACAGTCATTGAGAGTGCAGACGTCCTATCTTTACATGTTCCACTTACAGATGACACTCGAGGGATGATTGACCAGAAAATCATATCCCGTATGAAAAAAAGTGCCTTCATTGTGAATGTCTCAAGAGGTCAAGTCATCGATGAGGCGGCTCTTGCAGTGGCGCTGAATGAAGAGAGAATCGCAGGGGCCGCGCTTGACGTTTATGAAAACGAACCACTTGAGGCCGATAGCCCGTTACGTAAGGCTCCTGGCGTAGTACTTACGCCCCACCTTGGGGCCTCGACGCTGGAGGCTCAGGAACTGGTCGCTACTGAGATCAGTGGGTCCGTCAAGGCTGCACTCCTAGAGGGTGATCTTTCTCATGCTCTCAATGCCCCGGCCTTCGGAGGCGCCACACTGCAGGAATGCGGACCTGTTTTTGCTCTTGGTCAACGCTTAGGAATTCTTGCCTGTGCGCTTGCTAGAGGTGGAATCAGGGGTATAGAGGTGCGTTACTCAGGTGAGCTTGAAGAAGTTCTTCCACCCCTGACCGCGTATGTTCTCATGGGATTGCTCAAGAACATTATGGGGTCACGGAAGGTGAATTTTGTCAGTGCTGGATATCTTGCCAGGCAGCGCGGAATCGGCATCTCACAAGCCTATCTCTCCAGACGAACTGACTATTCTGAGTTTGTTGAGATCCTCGTTAAGGCTGAAGGTGAGGATCTGAGACTTGCTGGTGCTCTGTTGGGTGACCTACATCCCCGAATTGTTCGAATCCGAGATTACCATGTTGATATTGTGCCTGACGGCACACTGATTGTGCTAAGGAACCAAGATGTACCAGGTGTTATCGGCCGGGTCGGAACCCTTTTGGGGGCCCACGCGATCAATATTGCCGAATACCACCAGGCTCGGCTTACTGCGGGAGGGGAAGCCATAGCTGCTATCGCAGTAGACGGCACGGTAGATAGCAAAGTTCGTGATGCACTCGTGGATCTACCCGAAGTATCTACTGCGGTTGTGGTCAAACTAAGTTAGGCAGTACGAATCAACTTTGCGCCGATCCGGGCTTATCCATCGGTGGGCCTTAGTCGCCCGGTTCTGTAAGTGCTCTTTGGAGTAACACGGCAGGGTGCAGGGCCGTCCGGCCTGTCCCGTCCCTGATTTGAGCGCGACAACTTGTCCCGCTCGCGACGATTTCTGTTGTCTCATCTGTCACCCGAACTGCCGGTAGCAAGTCCAATTCAGCCATTGCCATCGACACGTCGTAGTGCTCGGCTTGATAACCAAATGCCCCCGCCATGCCGCAGCATCCTGAAGGGATCTCCTCTACGGTTAAGTCCGGAATCCTCTCCAGCATTCGGACACTGGCATTGACTGTGCCAAATGCTTTTTGGTGACAATGACCGTGCACCTTGAGTCGCCTTCTCTTAAGTGGTTTAAAAGAAAGAGTGTTGCCTTGTGCCCATTCTTGGTCGAGAAACTCCTCTAGGAGTACTGCACGTTCGGCTACCACATCCGCATCGTCCCCTGGTAGTAATGCGGGTGCCTCATCCCGTAAGGTGTAGATGCAAGATGGCTCTAATCCGACAATCCATGTTCCTGCCCGCGCTGCCGGAGCCAATGCGTCCAAGACGCGTCGGAGTTCTCGTCTCGCCTCGTCAAGCATACCCCCACTTAGGTAGGTACGTCCGCAACAGAGTGGGCGACCCGGATGCTGCAGTGTTTGGGTTTGCCACAAGCCTGCTCCTAGCAAGTGTTTGGCTGCCCGGGGAACCTCAGGTTCAAACCATCTCGTGAAAGTATCAACGAAAAGTATGACGTCAGCTGGACCAGTAACGGTGGGTGGGGGTGGGAGTTCACTGTCGTTCCAGGGCGACCCATGCCATTGGGGTAACTTTCGCGCGAGAGCAAAGCCGAGCAGGCGACGCCCAAGGGGTAGTTTTCCGAGGATATTCACTAACTGTCCGATTTGCGTTGCCCAGGGTGCTATTCGTGGCAACCCTCCTAGCAATCGTGTTCGGATGGGAATACCTGAGTGTCGATTCTGGTGATACTGCCACTCCAATTTCAAGGCCGCCATGTCAATGCCGGTTGGGCACTCTCGCTTACATCCCTTACAAGAAATACACAGCGACATTGCCTCTGCCATCTCTGGTGAATCTAGGCCGGTTGCACCGAGTTGTCCGGTAACGGCAAGTCGGAGCGCATTAGCTCGTCCACGGGTCGAGTGTCGTTCATCTTGAGTGACACGATATGAGGGACACATCACCCCCGGATCTGATTTGAGGCACGCACCATTGTTGTTGCATTGTTCCAGGGCAGTTAGGACTCCCCCGTCCTGAGACCAGTCTAGGACCACTGGTAACTTCTTCTCTACACTTTCGGCTTGGAACCTAAATAAAGTAGGGTCATCCATCCGAGGGGGATTGATGATCTTACCGGGATTCATGAGACCATGAGGGTCGAAAGTCTCCTTAACTTCTCCAAAGATCTGTTGCATCCGTTCACCCAGCATCGGCTTGATAAACTCCGACCTAAGGAGGCCGTCACCGTGTTCTCCGGAGTGTGTCCCTCCGTAGCGCCGCACAATCTCATGAGTCTCCTCCGCAATCGCGCGCATGCGGCGAACGTCACTAGGATCCCTGAGGTTTAGGGCAGGGCGAACGTGCAGACATCCAACAGACGCGTGTGCGTACCAGGTCCCCTCTACGCCATGCTTAGAAAAAATCTCGTCCACATGCCGAGCGTAGCTAGACAGGTGTTCTAGTGGGACCGCACAGTCCTCGATGAACGAAATGGGCTTCCTGGGACCTGCCATCGACATCAAGATATTGAGACCTGCCTTGCGTACACTCCAGGCTGCTGATTGGAGTGATTCAGTTTCTGCACGCACTACACTATTCGGGTGCCCCAACTCGCTCAAAAGTTCCTCGAGTTCATTCAGCTTATCGCCCAAGTCTGTCCCTGGAAGTTCTTCGGAAAACTCGACTAGGAGTAACGCTTTTGGGGTGCCTGTCACAAAATCACTCATGGCACTCCGGAAGTCTGGGTGTCTTGCTCCAAGGCTCAAGACGTTCTGGTCTACCAGCTCTACCGCAGTTGGGCTCAGCTTTACGATATGCTGGACAGTGTCGAGTGCTTCGAGTAGACCATCGAAGTGGCAAATACCCAGAACTCTTGAGCGAAGTAGTGGGCTGAGCTTCAGACGCAAACGCACAAAGAATGCGAGGGTCCCTTCGGAGCCCACCAAGAGTTGCGCGAGATTTTCTTGGTTTGGATTTAGACTGGCAAGATTGTAACCAGCCACATTCCGCATCGTATTGGGTGTGCGCTGAATAATTTCTGCTGCGTGATTCGCATAGAGGCTTCTCAAGAACGCGAGTTCAGTCGGCATGTAGTGCTCTTCGGATTCTTCTGACCCTAGCCAGAGTCTGCGACCGTCTGGGAGCACTACTTCGATGGCTGAGACGTTATCTACCATCGTTCCATATCGGAGAGAGCGGGCACCCGCGCTATTGTTCCCCGCCATTCCCCCGAGTGTTGCACGACTCCCAGTGGAAGGATCGACTGGAAACCACTGATGTCGCTGCCGTAAACGGGCGTTCAAATGGTCTAGGACCACCCCCGGTTCGACTTCGATTTCATCTCCATTCATACCACCTATTTGGTTGAGATGGCGGCTAACGTCGACGACAATCGCACGACCTACCGTTTGGCCGCACTGGGAGGTTCCCGCACCGCGCGGAAGCACAGGAACGTTCTCCTCCCGGGCTACTTCCATGACTACTTGGATATCTTCTGCAGTTGCAGGAAAGACAACGCCGAGTGGTTCGATCTGGTAGTGAGAAGCATCAGTAGAGAATATTCCACGTGTGAAGGCATCAAAACGCACTTCTCCTTTCACTACGTGTCGGAGCTTCTTCTCGAGCCCAGGATCTCCGGGTTGGATATCGCTTGCGGCCATGGGGGATAGTGTCGGGCGCTAGGGGACTGTGTAAGTTGAACTTTCTCGTCGGCGTGAGTCTACGGCTCCCCGACCCGGGTTGCACCCAACCACAGACGCTCGTGCCCTACCAAAGCGGACGCCACTTCCTACAGCTGCCGGGACCGACCAATGTGCCGGACCGTGTACTGCGCGCGATGTCGCGGCCGACAATTGATCATCGTGGTCCAGAGTTCCAAGCGATGACTCACCGACTCCTAGAGGAAATGAAGCTGGTTTTTAGAACCGAACATCCTGTCCTCATCTATCCGTCATCTGCAACAGGTGCATGGGAGGCAGCGATCACCAATGTGCTGTCACCCGGTGACAGTGTGCTGGCGTTCAATCAAGGTTTTTTTGCTGAGAAGTGGGCAGAGGTCGCTGGGCGCTTCGGTCTGCACGTGCAGTTCAAACCTTGGAACTCGCGTCGGGGTCTGACAGCCGATGCAGTCATGGAAGCGCTCCATTCGGATAAGGCGCGTAACGTCAAGGTTATTTTGGTGGTACACAACGAAACATCGACCGGAGTAACTAGCGATGTCGCGGCGATCGGTAATGCTTTGCGAGAATCCAGTTGCCCGGCACTTCTTATGGTGGATACGGTGTCATCCCTTGGAGCGACTGATTTCCGGCATGATGAATGGGGGGTGGATGTGACGGTAACTGGTTCTCAGAAGGGGCTTATGCTTCCTCCGGGTCTGTCGTTTGTCGCACTAAGTCCGAGGGCTCTTGCTGCTAGTGAATCATCTGGATTGCCTAACTCGTACTGGAGTTGGCGGGATCACTTGGAGTTTAACAAGAACGGGTTTTTCCCCTACACACCGGCCACAAACCTCTTCTTTGGACTCGACGAAGCACTGTCGATGCTTCGTGAAGAGGGCCTGCCCGATGTATTGCAGCGCCATACAAGACTTGCGGGTGCAGCTCGTGCGGCGGTTTCTGCTTGGGGCTTAGAGGGCTACCCACTGGAACCTGCTGAGTCCAGCAACGCGCTAACAGCTGTTATGATGCCGGATGGAGTTGACGCGGATGAGGTGCGAAGGATCGTTCTGGAGCAATTTGACATGTCTTTGGGAACGGGTCTTGGTAAGCTTCAGGGTCGGATCTTTAGAGTTGGACATCTTGGTCACTTCAATGCCCTGTCACTCATGGGGACACTTGCTGGGGTGGAGATGGGGTTAGTTTCCGCCGGGGTACCGGTCAACAGGGAGGGGGTTTCCGCCGCCATGGCATTTCTGCTTAATAAGAGCAAGGTTGAATGAACTGGAATCGTGAGATTGTGTTAGCCACACCGACGCTTACCCGAGTGTTTTTCGTGCTGGCAGCATCCGCTTTCGTCCTGGGACTTGGTAGCTGTGCGGACAGGGCGACTGGACCACGAGAACTTACGTTTGGTCATGTTGGTGAACCGGGATCTCTGTTTGCTCTTTCCGCCGAAGAATTTGCTCGTCGGGCCAACGAGCGACTGGATGGATTCGAGGTCGTGGTATATGGATCGAGTCAACTGGGTGGCGATGAGTTGTTGCTCCAAAAGATCAAGCTCGGTACGGTTGACTTCGCACTGCCTTCTACTGTTATGTCCTCACAGATAGATGAATTTGGGCTATTTGAAATGCCCTATCTTGTGCGGGACCGTGCGCACATGCGTGCAATTGAAAAAGAGGTTGTTTGGCCTGAACTGGCACCGCTCGCAGAACAAGAGGGTTATCGGATCATTGCTCTGTGGGAAAATGGTTTTCGGCATGTGACGAATAACACTCGACCAATTGCAAGCCCAGATGATCTCTCTGGAATCAAGCTCCGAACACCTCGTGGTATTTGGCGTGTGAAACTTTTTCAAACCCTGGGTGCTAACCCGACCCCAATGGCCCTTTCCGAGGTTTTTATAGGACTGCAGACTGGTGTGATAGATGGCCAAGAGAACCCGCTCGCACAGATTTGGGGATCCAAACTGTATGAAGTCCAGGAGCATCTTTCGCTCACTGGCCACGTATATACACCCGGGTACGTTGTGGTCTCAGCTTCTCATTGGACAGCGTTACCTCCTGACGTCCGCCGGGTCTTGGAGGAAGAAGCACGCTCGGTTCAGACATTTGTTCACGACACAGCAGCTCGACTTGACCACGAGCTTTTAGCCCAGGTTGAAGCTGAGGGAGTTAAGGTGACACGGCCTGATCGAGATGCCTTCTTGATAGCGAGTAGCGACATCTACGACGAGTTTGACCAAGCAGTTGAGGGAGGGGGTCTTCTCGTTGAGCGTGCTGTTGCAGCGGGGTCAAACTGAATTTGCTCTGGTGACGTTAACAAAGGCTCGAACTGGGCTACGAAAGATTCTGGAAGGGCTGGTCCTCTTCCTGATGGCTTCGCTTGCTCTAGTTGTCGTTGTAGGGGTTGTCTTCCGGAAGAGTGGAGCATCGTTAGTCTGGTATGATGAAGTTGCGTCCATTCTCCTCGCTTGGTTGACCTACTATGGGGCAGCATTAGCAGCTCTACATAGGGCCCACATCGGAGTGCCTACTCTGGTGGACAAACTCTCAGGCAACCTGAGAATGTTTGTGGTCCTCGTTGCTGAGGTTCTTGTTCTCGCTTTCTTCGGCACGCTTACCTGGGCAGGAATTCAGGTGTTAAGTGTTCTCGGTGGTACGACGCTAATCTCACTCCCGTGGGTCCCGGCAGCAGTCGCTCAATCGGTCATTCCGATCGGTGCCACGCTCTTCATCGGAGCGCAACTTCTATCACTCCCCGATGCCATGAAGCACTCCATCTCGGGATCCGCAAAGGCATCCCCGAATGCTGGTTCCCCAACCGGTGAGGTCCCCCAATGAGTCTCCTTGGAATAGGTGTTGTGTTACTCGCACTTGTTCTGATCGGCATTCCGATAGCGGTGTCTCTGGGCCTGGTTGCCATTCTGGCAATGATCACGGGGCCTGGAGGTGCTGCATCTCTACCTAATGTCGGGTTGGTGATGTTTAGCGGGGCAACATCGTTTCCACTGATCGCGATCCCACTTTTTATTTTGGCTGGCGCGATCATGAATGCATCTGGGATCAGCCGAAGGCTGGTTGCGTTCGCTTCTTCTTTGGTAGGCTTTGTACGCGGCGGACTTTCGATGGTGACGATCAGTGCTTCGATGTTCTTTGCCGAAATCAGCGGTTCGGCTGTTGCGGACGTTGCAGCCCTTGGCTCGATTCTGATTCCGGCGATGAAAAACAAAGGCTACTCCAGTTCCTTTGCTGCTGCTGTTACATCGTCCTCGGCAACTTTGGCCGTCATCATCCCGCCCTCGATACCGATGATCCTATATGGGGTCATGTCAGGAACCTCGGTTGTAGAGCTTTTTGTTGCTGGGATTATTCCGGGAGTGTTGGGTGGCTTGATGATGATGCTTGTTGCGTATCTGTTAGCTCGTCGGCACAACTTTCCGACAGAACAGATATTCAAACTTGCTCGTGTCTGGGAAACCTTTAAGGAAGCAATATGGGCACTATCCCTTCCGTTGATCATATTGGGTGGAATCTTTGGCGGTTGGGTCACCGCCACAGAAGGTGCAGGGCTCGCGGTTGTTGCTGCAGTTCTCATTGGTGGAGTGGTATACCGAGAACTCGATTGGAGCCGTCTCAAGACTGCAATATTGGAAGGCGGTACCCAGACGGCTGTGGTAATGCTGTTGGTAGCTGCTTCGGCCCTACTGGGAGACTATCTGACTGAGGTCCGTGTACCCCAGCGGGTTGCTGAAGGCATAATGATCCTTACGCAGGATCGGTGGGCGATTTTGCTACTACTCAATGCTTTCTTTCTGGTGATTGGACTTTTTCTGCACTCGGCTGCTGCCATCATACTCGTTGTTCCGATCGTGATGCCACTTATTCTGGCTGCGGGCATTGATCCCGTTCACTTTGGGCTTGTTGTTACCCTCAATCTTGGGATTGGGCAGCAAACCCCTCCAGTAGCGTCAGTCCTCGTGACCGCATGTTCGGTGGCGAAGGCTGATATCTGGGAAGTCAGCAAGGTCAACGTCTACTTCGTTGCGGTGCTTCTCGCAGTGCTATTGCTTGTGACCTACGTTCCTTCAATCCCAATGATCTTGGTCGAAATCTTCTATCGATGAATGCTCAAGTTCGAACTTCTCTCAAAGGACGGGTCGCAGAAGTAGTTCTGGATTGCCCTGAGAAACACAACGTCCTCGACCTAGGGGGATGGGCAGCCCTAGCGGATGCATTCGACGAACTTTCCAGGAATTCAGATATCGGCTGTGTGATCATACGTGGAGCTGGTGACCGAGCATTTTCAACAGGTTCGGACATATCTTCATTTGTGGACCAACGCGACACACCTGAGGATGCAAGGCGTTACTCAGAGGCGATATCTCGCGGTATGAAGGCAGTACGTGAGTGTTGTCACCCAACACTTGGTTTGATCGAAGGACTATGTGTTGGAGGTGGTATGGAGATCGCGGCATGTTGCGACGTGCGTATTTGTGGTCGGTCTAGCCGCTTCGGTGCTCCGATCAACCGACTTGGTTTGACGATGTCTCATGATGAGCTAGAACCGCTGATCACCCTTCTTGGCCCTGGCCCGGTGCTTGAGATCCTCTTGACTGGTGATCTCATTGGAGCCAGCCGTGCGAGAGAAATTGGTCTTGTGAACCGAATTGTTGAGGATACAGAGGTAATATCTATGGGTTGGGATCTCGCTAACCGCATTGCTGATGGGGCACCTCTCGTGAATCGATGGCACAAGAGGTTTATTCTGCGCCTTATGGAACGGAACAGTGAACCACTTACGAGGGCCGAGCGGGATGAGGCATTGGAGGCCTTCCAGACGGATGACTACAAAGAAGGGAGATCTGCCTTCCTTGAAAAACGACCTCCAAAGTTCAGCGGTCAGTAGTGAGGGACGGCAACTGATGTCGACTCCGCTCGAGGGCTTACGTGTCATCGAGCTTGCGCATGTTATGGCGGGCCCGATCTGTGGACTATTTCTCGGAGATCTAGGTGCAGACGTCATAAAAGTGGAGCGTTTACCGGGCGGTGACACGACGCGGCACTTCTCGCCCCCCGAGATAGAGGGCGAGTCTGCCGCATTCATGATGCTTAATCGTGGAAAGAGGGGAGTAGCACTTGACCTACGCACGGAAGAGGGCCGGGCAGTTGTGCGCCAGATGGTGTCCTCCGCAGATGTTGTGATCGAGAATTTCCGAGCAGGAACTATGGAGCGGATGGGGTTGGGCTATGAGGATCTGGCTGTGCTAAACGAACGGCTGATCTATTGTCAGGTCACGGGTTTTGGGCGCACCGGCCCGCTTTCATCGCAGGGCGGCTTCGATTTGATTGCTCAGGGCTACTCCGGGCTGATGAGTGTTACCGGCGAGGGGCCGGGTCGGGAACCAGTCAAGGTAGGAGCACCTCTCACGGACATCACTGCAGGCATTCTTGCCTCTTTTGGGGTCGTCTGCGCCGTCTTGGAACGGGAGCGTACCGGGCAGGGACAGCGAGTAGATACCTCGCTATATGAAGCTGGTATCACACAGACATACTGGCAGAGTGCGATAGCACTAGCGACTGGAGTTTCTCCGGCTCCTTTGGGGTCAGCTCACCCTATGGCAGCACCGTACCAAGCATTTCAGACTAAGAATGGTTGGATTAATGTGGGAGCTTCGAATGAAGGGACGTGGACCCGCTTTACAGAAGCTCTTGATCTGAAGGAACTTAGCAGTGACGATCGCTTTGTTACCAACACAGATCGGATGGCAAACCTAACGGATCTTGTCGAGATTCTCGGGAGACATTTCCGAGAGCATACCACTGAGCATTGGCTGACTGTGCTTGAAGATGTAGGTGTTCCAGCAGGACCAGTCGCGTCAGTGGGTGAGATGCTTGAGCATCCGCAGACCGAAGCTCGTCGTATGGTCGTTGATGTTGAGCATACGACCGCAGGGCTTGTTCGCTCACTTGGGATTCCAGTCAAGCTCTCAGGATCAGGCGATGGGCATGGCCCTAGTGGACCACGAGTAGGTGCTCCACTCCTCGGAGAGCACACACGGAGCGTGCTCTCCGAGTTCGGCTACAGCAAGGCTGAGATAGATCAAATGATCGATACGGCAGTGGCACACGAGTCCTAGCAAGAGTGACAGTCGCCTGGTTGGGTTACCGGATTACTCCATAACGTCTAAGGATCTCAGCCGTTTCAGTGATTGGAAGCGCCTCTACTGTGCGGCCATTGCTTGTGACTGTTTGTGCTTTGAAAAGTGAGTTGTAGATCGCTTCCTCAGTCGCCTCGACTGTAGCCTGAAAAAGAGCGCTAATCCTCCCGTTCGGTAAATCCTCCAGTTCGTACAGGTCATCAGTTACTGGCCGACGAACACCACTAGCAGTCGAAAATGCGATCACATAATCGCCCGAACCGTTACTGGCATACGATCCAGTGCGCGAGAGCCCCATCACTGCCCTTCGGGCAACTCGTTCTAGGTTTCTGTCCGATAGTGGAGCGTCGGTTGCTATCACAATCATTATTGAACCCCACTCATGGATGTCTTCCTCTGGATCGGGTGCTTCTTCTCCTGAAACCTGACCCGAGAATGAATATTGCCCCAGCTCAATCCCGACGGGTGCACCGCTAATCTGTAAGATGCCACCGAAGTTGGACTGGACCAGTACACCTAAATTGTATCCGCCAAGGCGTTCAGGTAGTACACGGCTGCTCGTTCCAATCCCTCCTTTCCAGCCGAAAGCGACCGTGCCTGCGCCCGCGCCAACAGCACCTTCGGTTACTGGACCATTCGTAGCCGACTCGAGCGCTGCAACCACATGATGCGCTTCTATGGGGCGCGAACGTATATCGTTCAGCCCACCGTCATTTGTCTCACCGACAACTGGGTTGATAGAGCGCACATTCTCCATCTCGTCCTGGCCTAGCATCCACTCGACCATCGCATCCGCTGCCTTCCACACACATAGAGTGCAAGTGAGGAGAATTGGTGTCTCGATCTCTCCGAGTTCTTGCACCTGTGTCATGCCAAGGAGCTTGCCAAAGCCATTACCCACATGGATTGCAGCCGGCACACGACTCGAATACAAATTGCCCTTGTGAGGTAAGATCGCGGTTACCCCGGTTCGAACACGGGAACCCTCAAGTACAGTGGTTTGACCAACGTGCACACCTGGCACGTCTGTGATTGCATTGTGCTCACCAGTATTGAAAATACCGATAGTAAGCCCAAGGTCGCGGGCTCTTGGTCGTGCGGACTCCTGGCCTAACAAGGACACTGGTACAACCGCGATGAGCATTGTGACGATGAAGTAACGCATCAAGAAATCTCCGCGGAGATGATGGTCTATTCAGAGACGAATGGTATCGAACAACATTAGGCCCAAGAGTATCGGATGATACAAGAGTGACGTCTGGAAAACTTTCCGGGCAGCTGCGCTGGTCATATTGCGAGCAGCGAAAATCGTGACTACGAGAAAGTATGTCGTTGCCAGGAGTGCACCTGTCAGGTACCAGCCCCCGGTGTATCCCAGGATGTTAGGTGAGACTACCGTCGGTAGCAGGGCAGCAGTTGCTGTAACCATGTGCATCCCGATGATTCGACCGCCTCCTCTGGGTATCAGCTTGAAGCCCACGAGGCGATAATCTTCCCGGAGCATCCATGCGAGGGCGAGTACGTGAGGCAGTTGCCATAGATAGGTGATTCCAAAGAGAGCAAATCCCGCGGGCTCCAGCATACCGGTTGCGGCGCTCCAACCTATGAGCATCGGCAGAGCTCCTGGAACTCCCCCTGCTAAGGTGGCTCCATAAGAACGAGACTTAAGCGGTGTATAGACAGCCTCATATATGAGTGCCGAGAAGGCCGCAATCACTGCTGGTAACCACGACACAGTAAACGTGAGGTACATTAGCCCCGAAAAAAGCAGGGCTAGGCTAAAATAAAGAGCTGACTGCGGTGATAATTTTCCAGATGGGATTGGACGCCCTCTGGTCCGTATCATCACTCGATCGGCGTCTCTCTCCGTGTACTGATTGAGTGCAAGCGCTCCGGCTGTGGTGATTCCGGTTCCTAATATCGTATGGAATGCAAGCCAAAGTTGGAGTGAACCGCGAGATCCCACGAATGCACCTACACCGGCTGTGATCGCTACGTACAGGACGATTCCAGGCTTCGTAAGTTCGTAGAACGCAGCAAGTTTGGAGGGCTGGGGATTTTGCATCTTTGTGATGGGGGATTCCATAAATGTTCGGGGCCTATACAGTCCTCCGTGTAGCGACCGATCTTAGATGCGATGCTAAGCTAGTGACAGGGTGCTCAGTGATTCCGGAAACAAAGAGGCCAGTTCCCAGGGTAGTATATATTGGCTCAGGCCAGGGCATTTTATCAGAACCTTAATGAGTTACAAAGCCGAAATCCGCATAAAGGATCGACATCGCCGGGAAAGAAGGATTTGGCGTAACGGAATCGCTATGTCTGTCGCAGTCCATTTTCTCGTTTTTTTCATTTGGAAGATCACGGCTGTTCCCGTCTCACCCTATATGGCCTCTGGCCCTGAACAGAGCGACCGCACTATCGACGAAAGCTCCTTGAGGGCATTGAGTATTTGGGTTCCACCCAATCTCCCGATCGCGCCTTCACCAATCCCAATCCCCAGCCAAATTGATATTCAAGAAGTTGAGCTTGCTCAAATTATCGAGAGAGGCCCGGTCTCGGTGTTAGGTGAATGGCCCAGCCTTGATAAGCTACTGGGTCTCAGTGATGGCCTTGGAATGCCCCACCAAGGTGCCTCCGGTTGGATGCCAGCGACTCCCCGAGACATAATTATCCCGAGCAACAAGCGTGATCTAAGGGGCACAGAAATACAGGTGTGGGTCTTTATTGATGAAAGCGGTGGCGTAATCCCGGATTCTACTTACATAGATCCGGTTACGGAGGACACCGATTTTAACCGAAGACTTATCCGACAGGCTGCGGAGTGGCTTTTCCGTCCGGGGACTCGGGATGGCAAGCCGGTAGCATCGTGGTTCACCTATCGGATATCCATCTAGTTGTAGGAATGAGTGCAGAGGGATGGTCGTTTGTTACGCGAGACCAGTAATTTTTGCTCACACCCATTTGTAAAGAATGATTAATGTCAGTCCGTTGATAACGGGGGGCTATCGGGTTTGAGCTTCACTTTCGAATTGTATTGGATCAATAAATGACGAAAACCTGGGTGGAGGAAGCCGAGGAGATCTTCTCCTACGTGCCCGGGCACATCCTTTTCCCCTGCGTCACCAACTCTGCTCGTAGCCAACTTGCCGAGGGTATCGCGCCGAGTGGGGTGAGTGTAGCCCTTATGCGGCTTACTTATTAGTTGCCCCCTGCTAAGCCAATGAAGCCGAACTGGGATCACCCGAGGAGCATTTCCCCGGTTCCTCGTATCGTGCCACTCATGACTCCACACGGAGCCTTCTTGGTCTTGGCATCAGTCTCTGCTTTTCTATTTGCAGTCTTAGATGCCTGGGTGTACGTACTGCTCATTCCTTTTGTAGAGACACTTTTCTCGAGTTCAGGTGGACCGGGGTTTGCTAGTGCAACGGGTATGGATCGCCTTCTCGAGGCTACAGTTTACCAATGGGTCGACATCGCAGGAGACCCGCTCGTGGCGATTGGCAGGATCATAGTACTCATCATCCTAGTGTTTCTAATAAAAAATATCTTTCACTTTTCTCGGACCTACTTTGTGGCCCGAGTTGAACAGGGGGTGAGTCGGGACCTTAGAAACCAGATTTATGGTCACCTTATAAGCCTTGATTTATCCTTTTTCAACCGTACTCGATTGGGACAGGTGGTGAGCCGTTTGACCACCGAGGTTGAACAATTTCGGAGACTGGTGACAACTGAATTATTCAAGTTGCTCTCGGCTAGTCTCGAGTTCTCAGTTGCAGTCATAGCGATGGCCCTAATTTCGTGGCAATTAACTGCGGCTGCTTTTGTGGTAGTACCCCTTGCTATGATTTTCTGGGGGCCACTCGTAGGCGTGCTTCGGAAGCTCGATCACAGTGTTCTGGATCTTGGAGGTGACATTACTGCTCACATTCAAGAAACACTCTCCGGGATCCGCCTCGTGAAATCTTCCTCTTCTGAGAAGCGTGAAAGGGAGAGGTTCAGTGGTCTTACGGGTGAGTATTTTCGCCGTTTCATGCGTGCTGAGTTTGTCCGTGCGCTTGCTCCACCGCTCACTGAATTACTGGCAGCAGCTGGTACTGTCGTCATTCTTTGGCTTGGAGCCAGACTTGTTGTAGCCGGAGAGGTGACTGGTCCTGAGTTCGTCGGTTTTCTTGCCCTCTCAGTGAAGCTGTATTCACCTGTAAAAAATGTGGCAAAGTTCCCGGCTATTGCTCAACCGGGACTCGTAGCTGCCGAGCGTATCTTCGACTTTCTTGATATCCCCCATGAGGTCTCTGATGCATCCGGCGCACGCTCAATTAGGGGGTTTAAGTCTGCTATCAACTTCGAAGACGTATCTTTCTCATATCGCAGAGGTGAGCCTGTTCTGCGGGGCATATCCTTTCAGGCAAGTCGTGGTGATGTTATCGCCTTAGTAGGCCCGAGCGGTGCCGGGAAGAGTACTCTCGTAGACCTCCTTGGACGCTTCTTCGATGTGGATGCCGGATGCATCATGCTTGATGGTTTGGATATCCGGCAGTTGCGAATCGAAGACTTGAGATCCCTATTTGCGATTGTTTCTCAGGATACCGTGCTCTTCCATGATACAGTGAGTTCGAATATTGCCTATGGTCGTCCGGGAGCTAGTCATTCTGACATTGTTGCCGCTGCTTCCGCTGCTTATGCGCATGATTTTATCACGGAGATGCCAAGGGGATATGACACCATAGTTGGTGAGAGAGGTGTGGAGCTCTCCGGTGGTGAAAGACAGCGCGTAGCGATCGCCCGAGCACTCTTGATGAACCGTCCTATCCTAGTGCTCGATGAGGCGATGAGTTCTGTGGATCCTGCGGCAGAGCGTGCCATCCAAGAAGCGACGAGTCACTTAATGGTAGGGCGCACTGTCTTTGTCATTGCGCATCGTATTTCTACGATTCTAAATGCGAACAAGATCCTAGTGATGGATAAAGGAGAAATTATAGAACAAGGTGACCATGGAACGCTGATAGCTAAGGCTGGCCTCTATCGGCGGCTTTATGACCTTCAATTCAATGAGGTGGACTTGGTGGGGGGCCTTTGGTCTGCGGATGAGATCTGACCTCCCGAGTACGGGCAATTATTGAGATTTCCCTCCAGCCTATGAAACTTCAGAAGGCCAGACACTATATAGAGCACTTAGCATTTAGGGCTTTCTCAAGCGTCGCCATATTTCTTCCGGAACCGCTAGCATTGAGCGTTGGGTCTCTTTTAGGATGGATTGCGGGAAGTGTTCTGAGAGTGCGCCGGACTGAAGTCGATGAACATCTCTTTCTGGCATTTCCGGAAAGGACAGACGCATGGCGTCATGATGTTGCTAGGGCCAGCTACGCGCATTTAGGAAGGGAAGCCGTCGCCACGCTTAGGCTCAGCCGGGCAACAGATAAAGACTTAAGTGAGAGAATTCACATCCCGGATTTGGCATTATTTCGGACCGCAGTCGAAGAGGGTAGGGGTGTGATACTCGTCACAGGACATCTCGGAAACTGGGAAGTTGGAGGTGGGGCGTTCACTTCACGTGGGATATCACTTGATGCTATAGCGAAGCGTATGGCCAATAAGGCAATTGGTGACGCAATTACTGGAGTGCGGGAAAAATTAGGTATAGGTCTGATCCATATGGATGAGGTGGCGAGAGAGGTGCCACGCAGTTTGCTAAGAGGACGAGTAGTGGCGGTTCTCGCAGACCAGCATGCTCATAAAGGGGGCATATTAGTTTCATTCTTTGGTAGGGAGGCATCGACTACCCGAGCTCCTGCACTTTTCGCAATCCGCACAGGGGCACCGATATTTCTTGGAATAGCACTCCGAGATCCTGGATGGAGACAGCGTTACACGGTATCTCTTGAGAGAATCGATTTTCAATCCAGTGGTGAAGTTGATGCTGATATTAGAAGGCTTACAGCTGCCCACTCCGCGGCACTAGAGCGGGCAGTGAGGTTGGCTCCTGAACAGTATTTCTGGCAGCACAGGAGGTGGAAGAGTGCACCAGGGCGTGACAAGCGGATGTGCTAACGTGATAAACTCACTAGGAACTAGGACTTTAGGCGCCTGTATAAGGCGATGGTCGGTCGAGGGCAGCTCCTGTCCCGACCTTGGTTTGTATGCCCTTCAATCGAAAGAAATGTGATCTACGTCTGTATTCCGGCACACAATGAAGGCCGCACTATCGGCGTCCTACTCTGGAAGATACGAAATACCCTTGGGGAGTTTAGTAGGGACTACAGGATTGTAGTTCACGACGATGCGTCGACCGATGACACTCAGGCGGTCTTAGAACGTTATCAGCGAGTGTTACCACTTACTCTACTAGGTTCACAGGATCGGGTTGGTTACGGCCGGTCTGTGGAAAAACTGCTTAGACATGTAGTAGAGAACGCATCGTATCCTAAACGTGACTGCGTAGTGATCCTTCAGGGGGATTTCACTGAGAACCCAGATGATGTCATCGGCCTGGTGAAAATACTGGAGGGTGGTGCTGACATCGTGGCAGGTGTTACTGACATGAACGGACATCGGATGCCTTTGGGGGTAAGGATTGTTAGAAACCTGTCACGGTGGCCTCTGTCGACGGTGTTTCGAGGGGCTCCAGTTTCTGACCCACTCAACGGGCTGAGAGCATACCGGGTAATCGTACTTAAGAAAGCATTACGTGATGGTCCTGGGGAGGAGCCCCTAGTAAGAACTGAAGGGTGGGCGGCAAATGTAGAATTACTCAGCCGACTAGTCCCGCATGCGAGGAGGATTGCTGAAATGCCTTCAGAAGTGAGGCATGATCTGAGGCAGCGTGAATCTCGCTTTAGACCACTAAGCACTCTGATGGCTCTCATGAAGCTACGGGGACGTGACCTTTGGCCAACTTCAAACCCGCAGGATGTATGAACTCACTGCCTCTCAAGGGGTTTTCCCGAGTCCTTTTGGCCTTCACTTTTCCTGTCAGCGCAATTGCTCAAGTGACTACTGGGGTTGCTGATCTTCTGATCGATCAGGAAGCGTTCACCGACAGTTTATCCGTGCTCTACCCTGTGGATGAGTGGGCTGCTGAGACTCCGTGGGGGCCCGGTGAACACCTCGTTTACCAAGTAAAGGTCGGCATCTTCAATGCGGGCGAAGGTCATATGACGGTAGAGGCCCTAGACAGTATCCGGGGGCATCAGACTTACCGCGCTGTTATGGGTATAAAAGGTGGGCTTCCGGGTCTACGTGTTGATGACAGTTATACGACTTGGATGGACGTGCAGACACTTCAGAGTTGGCGTTACATAAGGGAGATTGACGAGCCTTTCTACGAGTCCTACCGGCATTACGAGTTTTATCCTGATCGGAGGGTCTGGCATCGCACGGATAACGATGAATCCGGACCGTTAGCGTCCTCTTTGCCACTGGATGATATCGCTTTCATTTACTTCATACGGCGCCTTCCCCTTGAAGTAGGGAAAACATACAGTTTTTCCCGTTACTTCAAGGAAGACGGAAATCCGGTCGTGATCCAGGTCCTTCGGCAAGATGAGTATGAAACGGAAGGTGTGAGGTACAGCACAATTGTGGTTAAGCCTATCGTCCAGACCGATGGACTTTTTGGGCAGGGAGGGGAAGCGGAGCTCCATTTCACAGATGACGACCGCAGAATCTTGGTCTATATGAAGTCAAACATCCCTCTGTTTCCTGGATCGCTCACGCTGCATTTAAGGTCAATCCAGGAAGGGGTGCCCCTCAACCCTGAGTCACGTGACACGGCAAGAGAAGGGAGATTGAATAGAGCTGCCCTAGAGCCGGATACGATTGTCAGGCGTTGAGGATAGGTAAGGTCACTGAGGATCGTGGCCTGGGATACAGGAATTCTTCGTCGGGTAATCGCCTGGGCCCTAACCTTGCCGTTCCTGTGGTATTGTCACCCAACAGCTACGCTCTTGCTTTTGGGAACGCCTTTTTCCGTGCTGGGACTCTTGGTTCGTGGTTGGGCGGCTGGATCAATCGATAAGGATCAGGAACTCGCCACTTCGGGACCTTATGCGTATCTCAGAAATCCTCTGTACTTAGGGACTCTGCTTATAGGTATTGGTGTGACGGTGGCCGGAGGAGCAGGTGAATGGATACTTCTCTTTCTAGCTTACTTCATCGCTGTCTATGGTATGACGATGTCACTGGAGCATAGCCGACTCACTGAGCTCTTTGGACAAGCGTATCGTGAATATGCAAGTAGTGTCCCTTCGCTTATTCCAAGGATCGTGCCGTATAGGCCCTCTAGAGATAGTGTGGGGTTCAGCTTCCGTTTCAAGCGGTACTATCGAAACAAGGAATGGGAAGCCGCGCTAGGAGTGCTGGCTATGTTCAGCTTTCTAGCTATAAGAGCTATTTTCGGGTGGCTTGGTCCCTAGGATTACCCCACGCCGCAGAATCTGGCTTTTTCAGTCACTCTTCAGGCCCACCGTAACGTTCAAGTGCAAGTGATACTTTTTCCATGACGTTTTCGACCGTGATGTATTTCATCCTGTTCCGGTACGTATGTGAGACTGTGTACCCTTCTTCGGGATGCTGTTCGAATCTGTCCACGATGAGGTCGCAAAACGCTCGGTAGGGCCCTGAACGGTGCGGGTTTGTATGGCCAAACAGGCCGACGACAGGAGTTCCAAGTGCACGACTTATGTGGAGTGGTCCGGTATCGGGGCTGATGAGGAGTGCACTTCCCTCAAGAATCCAAACAAGCTTCCGGATATTATTACCGAGAGTGTCAACAACGGTTGCCTTTGTAGCCGCCATGATTTGATTTGCGGTGGATCTTTCCACCGCAGAAGGTCCGCCGACGATTACTGGGGTTAATCCATGTCTGGATTCAACCTCTTCGAGTACTCGTGCATAGCCGTCTGGCGTCCAATTCTTAGCACGCTTGCTAGTTCCAACTACCACGGCGCAAGCATGGTTACCTACACGGGCGAAGAATGCTTCTTGTTCTTCCTTCTCTCTATCTGAGAGGTATAAGCCCCAGCTTATGGGGTTAGGATTGACTCCAATGAAGTGGAGAAACTCGAAGTACTGATCCTGCACATGTTGGGGGGCATGTTGGGGGATCCGACGATTGGTGAATAGCCACTGCATGTCTCGAGCACGTGCCCTGTCAAAACCAAGCTTGATCTTGGACTGTATTAATCCGGTGAGGATTCCGGCCTTCAAATATACCTGAAGGCCGAGAAGTAAGTCGAACTGTCGGTTCCGTAACACCTGAGCAACGTCGTGAAAGCTCTGCCAGGCTAGTGGGCCTTTCTTTCTTTCGAAGACTACAAATTCGTCGATGGCTGGATGATCACTGACAAGCTGATACGGGACAGGTTGAATCACCCAGGTGATCCGAGTCTCTGGCCAGGCTCGTTTCAGCGCGTTCACCACAGGTAATACGTGCACTGCGTCCCCGAGAGCTGACAGCATCACGATACAAATCTCGAGGGGAGGAGGCCCCTCCCATCCTATATCTTGCTCTTCATTCACGATGGCTGGGTCTCGTAGCCATCACGGAGTGCCATCCATAAGACTTCATCGAGAGGTTGCCCATACCTCTGTGCCAGCTTTTTAAGGGAACGTTCTAGGCGACGGCGCATAAGTTTGACGGGAGCACGTGCAGTTGGCGAAAGAGGTCGGCATCGGTCTAGGTCGATAACATGTGCTGAGGAGGCGCCCCCGAGCTGATTCACTAGGATATTGCTTGCGTTCAGATCAGCATGCGCTACCCGCTCCTTTTCTAAAAGGCTCACAAGCTTGCCTGCTGCGTGTAGCGCAGTGGCGCAAAACGCCATATTGCGCTCGTTCACCCCGAAGACAACTGAGGCCAGATCCGTTACATCAGGCAAATATTCGGTTACGAGCTCTGCACGGTAGAATACGCCAGATCTGTATGCAGCCCCTCCAATAATACGTGGTGTAGGGATGCCTCTTGAGCGCGCCTCTATGCTTGCCTGTAGCTCTTTCAAGGGTCGAGGTGTCCGAGTTACCAGATACCGATCGTCGAGATGCCGGGCGAGGATGCCTCCTCTCTGGTAGTGACGCACGATCCAGTGTGTAGCGTTCTCCGTACTGCCTGCAGTAGGAAATATGAACACGCGACCACGACCGGCCAGCATCTCCTTTGTGGAATGTTGGCTTGCCCAGTCATAAAGGGTAGCGCCGGAACTAAGAACAGAATGTGTCCACTCAAGTGCAGCTGGAACTGTGAAGGCAATACTGTTCTTGTGGCAGATACCCAGATAGCCCTTGGGGAGCCTCACTTTTCAGGCTGTGTGACGTGTTCCTCGGGCATGTCGCGGAGGTATATCCCCGGTCCTTGAAATATCTCTCCTTTGACTTTGACTTGGAAAACGTATTGTCCGGGCTTTGGGAAGACGACGCCATCCATGGGCATAACCAATTGGCTACGTGGTGGTGGATGGTCTTCTGAGACTGCTCGAACTTCGCTTTCCCCCTCAACTGTCAGGGAAATATTGCCCTCTGAATCTTCCAGATCAGCCTTGAACTGGAATCGACCATGATCTTTGCGACCCCATTCAATCACGAGAACAAGAACAAGATGATCCTGCTTCGCTGGGAAGCCCGACGCAGACAGATCGTGGTACACCCCGTGCAAGTCGAGCTTGCCATCAGGGCTTGTGCGAGCGTCATCGCACACTGCAGAAAAACGGAGTGCACAGCTCATAGAAATTAGCTCTCGTGTCGCGATTCTTCTGGAATGGCGCCCCAACCACCACCACCGGGTGATCTAATGCTGATGATATCACCTGCCTGGATAGTAAAGCTGGTTTTTCCAGGGAGGTGTCTCTCTACTCCGTCACAGATCAAGACATTTTCTCCCGGTGCTCCCGCTTTCCCGCCTTGAGTTCCTGATGGACCGCTGGTGCGACGCTCGCAAAGTAGCGTTACCCTGGCTGGGACGAGCAGCATTAGGTCTCGACGAAGTCCATCTCCGCCCTGATACATTCCTGAGCCTCCTGAGTTTCTGCGTATCCCATAGTGTGTAACTCTATAAGGGTAGGCGTGCTCAAGTGCCTCAACGGGGGTGTTGAGGGAATTGGACATATGGCAATGCACTCCGGAGAGACCGGGGCCGGTGGGTCCGGCTCCCATTCCTCCTCCAACAGTCTCGTAATAGGCGAAAACCTCACCATTGCGCGGATCTATGCCGCCAACCGAAGTATTATTCATAGTTCCCTGAGACATGGCAGGGATGTGATCAGGCAGTGCGAAGCCGAAAGCTTGTAGGAGCACGTCTGTGATGCGCTGACTTGTTTCCACATTGCCTGCTGCAACGGAAGCCGGGAAGTCAGCGTTTACAACTGATGATTCTGGAAGGATCAACTCTACCGCTGACATTGAGCCTCCTCCGGCGGGTAATGGCTCTCCCAACAGAGCTTCAACAATGCAGCGTACCACATAGCGAGTCGCAGACGAAGTGATTGCGGCGACCGCGTTCACACCTCCGGGAACCTGTGGCGAGGTCCCCTCAAAATCTACGGTCAGTCGCGAGCCTTCAATATTGAGCGAGACCCGGATAGGTATTGGTCCTGACCCGAAGCCATCATCCTCAATCCAGTCTTCCGCTTGATAGCACCCATCGGGCACGATATTCAAAGCCACCTCGACCAGGCGGTCTGCGTACTCAATGAGTTGTTCCATTGCTGTTAAGGTTTCCTCTGTCCCTCTTCGCTGAGCGATCTCACAGAGCCTTTTGGATCCAGTGTGGAGCGCCGCAACCTGAGCATCGAGGTCGCCAGCCCTTTCTACCGGAGTTCGCACATTTGCTAACAAGGTTTTCCAGAGGCTTGTGTTTAATTGTCCCGCCTCATAAAGACGAACTGGTGGAATCCTAATCCCTTCTTCAAAGATCTCTCGAGCTAATGGCATCGAGCCGGGGGTGGACCCACCAACATCACTGTGGTGAGCCCTTGAAGCTACGTAACCAAGTAATTTTCCTCTCTCTTCATGCACTGCCGATATCAACGTGATATCCGGCAGGTGCGTGCCACCACTAAATGGATCATTCAGACAGACCACGTCTCCCGGCGTGAGCTTCCCAATTTCAGCTAGGGCTGCTTCCACACTCATCGGCATGGCTCCGAGGTGAACTGGCATATGGTCACCAAGTGAGACTGCTGCTCCCGAGGAATCAAAGAGAGCACATGAGTAGTCTCGGCGCTCCTTAATATTGGGTGAAAATGATGCACGCTTGAGCGTCGCCCCCATTTCCTCACAGAGAGCCGTGAATAAATGCCGGAATATTTCCAGGGACACAGCCTTTGGGGATCTGGACTGACTCACAGTGATTGCTCCGTAAGCATTTCGTACCCCACTACAAGCGTACGTGAGGCTCGGTTAAGTTACCTGGCTGAAGCATGAACTTAGTTCGACAGAAACTTCTGTCGGCTTGTCTGATCCAAGTGTCAGAAACCATAAGCGGAGGCAGATTTGGGCAAAGAAAAGCTCCTAGAAAGAGCAAGGGATGAACTTTTCAGTCACATCAACCGTTGTGATGTACTTAAGGCGGTAGAGGGTGAACAGCGGCAATGGATGGATGAGACAATTGATTATATAGGAGAGCGCTATCCGGACTTGAGTGAAGTGGATCTTTCGGGTCTCCACGAGATCGGTACTCGCTTTTGTCAACCTGCTATTTCGCGTAAGGGCGAGAGTAATTTCAATACGTTGGATGACGCAAGCGTGGCTTGACTCGTCATCCTTTTTGATTTGTAGGATAAACGGAGAGCGGGATGCCAGTAGGCTGTCCCGCTTTTTTCTTGCTGGGAAGTTGCGTTAGCGAATTTCTTTTTGAATCGGATGAAATCTAGGTAGCGATCAGGGAGTTACAGGCCTATACTTCCGGCCGTTTATTCAAGGGTTCCACCAGGAGGGTCCATGAGCACCAGACGCGATTTCATTCGGACTTCTGCCGGTGCAGGAGTCGGGGCTGCTCTCGGAGCGCTCCCAAAGCCGCTAGAGGCAAGGGCTCCGAACATAATCAGTAGGCGTGTTACGCCGGTTTGTGTGGCGTCTGGGAATGGGCTTGGCGCTGTATCGTGGGCTATCGAAGAGTTGGCGAACGGGGCTAGCACGATTGAAGCAGTGGTGAGAGGTGTCAACTTGGTGGAAGAGGACCCGAATGACTCGTCAGTTGGTTATGGGGGGCTGCCAAATGAGCACGGTGTGGTACAGCTTGACTCCTCTCTCATGCATGGTCCAACGCGTGGAGCGGGCGCTGTCGCTGCGCTAGAAGGGTTTAAGAGGCCGTCATTAGTCGCACTCGATGTTATGCGCTATACGGATCATCACTTACTGGTCGGGGAAGGAGCACAGCGATTTGCGTTATCTATGGGCCATCAACTCGAGGACCTATTGACCGAATCCTCCCGAGAGCGCTGGATCGAATGGCGAGCCCGACTGAGCGACAGGGATGACTACCTTTCACCTGAAGAGTCAGGAGAACGTATCGGACGTTTCCAGGAACCCGAAGAGTTTGGAGACGGTCTACTCGACTCGCACGATGGTTACCGGCCGCAGGGCACAATCAATTGCGACATTGTGGACTCAGACGGTGATCTATCATCTGTCACAACCACATCTGGACTCTCATATAAAATACCTGGACGAGTGGGAGATTCTCCAATCATCGGAGCTGGGCAATACTGTGACAACGACGTCGGCGCAGCGGGCTCCACGGGTCGTGGTGAAGCGGTAATCAAGACATGCGGCAGCTATACTGTTGTAGAGATGATGAGGAACGGGATGCATCCCACAGACGCCTGCCTCGAGGCGCTTCGCCGGATTGTTCATGTGACGGTTGAAGACCGTTTGCGTGATGAAAATGGCAGGCCGAATTTCAACGTAAATTATTATGCGGTAAACAAGAACGGTGATTGGGGCGGAGCTGCTATTTGGTCAGGAGCTCGTTTCGCGGTAAGTGTTAACGGGGACTCACGCCATGAGGATTCTGCATACTTGTTCGAGCGCGGGTGAGTTTCTTACGAGCTCAGTTGACATAGACTGTTGATCCGAAAGAGGAGTGCGCGTTGGCTGAAGCGAAACGGATAGAAAAGGCAAGACAACTCCTGAAGGAGTATTATGCCGGGCAAAGAATGGAGTCGCCTAATGGCGGATTTCTTATCCTGCTAGGCATCCGCCCACAGGAGGGTGGAAAAGCGGTAGGAGTATTCGAGTGCAGTGCGTCATCCCTTCGGTATGAGATAGTGATTCCCAAAGCAACTAGAACCGAACGGAAGAAGGTTAGGGACGTCCTCCAGCAAGACGGGGACCCCGATTGCCCGAGGCATGGTCCTGATTTTCGACTCGCCAGGGCCGGGAAAAACCTCGTCTGTAGTCGGTGTGGGGTAGCATACGCGCGGGTTTAGCGTGCTAATCGAGTCTGTGTTCGTGGGTTGCAAGGAGGCCTTTACATGCCCGAACGGTTTCTTAGTTCGGAGGAATATGACGAACAGGCACACAAACTCTACAGTGATGGTAATTATGATGGAGCACTCCAGGTACTCAAGGAAGGCCTTTCCCTATACCCGAACGCAATAGACCTGAATGTAGGACTCGGGTACGCAAGGCTTGCTAGGGAGGAATATGCGTGGGCTCGGAGAGCTTTCGAGCGCGCATCGGCCTTGGATGATTCTAATGAGGATGCCCTAGTAGGTTTGGGCGAGACGCTTCTTCGTTTTGGAGAGCGTCAGGAAGCGCTTGCCTTGTTCGAGCAAGTAGCGAGAGCTGGTTATGATCATGACACCGAACTTATGCTCACAATGGGTAGAGCACTCTACAGGGAAGCTCTCTACACGGAGTGCAGGGACATCTTCGCCCAGGCATCAGCAGCTCGCCCTGATAGTGCGGATGCCGCTGCCTCATTGGGTTATGCACTGCACCAGCTAGGTGACCAGGTAGCTGCAGGTCGTCAGATACGGCGAGCACTTAGGCTTAATCCGGATTTACACGAAGCGAGAATTTATCTTGCTCACCTTCTTTACGATCGGGGTGACTGGGAGGGTGCGCTGAGAGAGTATGAGGGAGTTCCTCCTTGCGACCATTGGGATGCTCTAGCCGTTTGGCGCTTAATCGAACTGAAGCGGGCGCTTTGGCACATTGATGAGGGTGATTCTCGTCTAAGTCCATGGCGGGAGCGGTTAAGCCAGATCGAAAACCTACCGGACTCCATAGACCATTTGTTCGCTGAAATTCAGTCTGTGGTGCATGGTGTGGAAAAGGTTGGGTCCTACCTTGACCCCAGCCAGCTTGAACTCTTTACCTCTCTTCACTCACCGACCGAACGAGTTATCCATATTGTCAGATTAAGTGATGGTAATCGACTACGAGGTAGCTGGGTGGAGATTGTCCAACAAATGAGAGAGCGAGCAGGATTCCTTCATGAACCCCTTGTCGAATTCATGCGCAGGCTGGCCGAAAGGTGGCTCGAACAAAAAGGAATCAAAATTCCTTTTGCTGATCCCGAAGCTTTCTTACGCTTAGCCGCAGAAGCGGGGTTTGTGCAGATTGAGTTGGACGAATGATGTACGTGTCACAGGATGTGTCGGTTGGCCGTGCTTTACTCACTGTATTATCGGTCATCTGCCTTACATCATGCTCCAGAGATCCAGGATTGCATCCGGATGATGTCCTCCGTCTGGAGTTAGGACTTGGGGATCGCGACCAAGTACATCGGGTCGTAATTAGGGGTGGAGATAGAGAGAGCGCTGACCCCTTAGAGACGGTTGTAACTTCAGGAAGCTATGTTGAATTTGTAACCGCGGATTGGTTGGTACACGAGATCGTTTTCGAATTGGACAGCCTGAGTATTGCTGCCCGAACTTTCTTGGAGCGTACTGACCAGGTGGCTTCACCTCCATTAATTAGCCAGGACAGCAGATACGTTGTTCATTTCGCTGATGGACCTCCAGGACGCTATCCGTTTGTGTTAGAGGGAAACGGAGCACCCGGCCGTGGGGTGGTGGTGGTGGAAGCAGGGCCTTAATCTCTCGATCACTCACAGGGATCTACCTCCGTACTCCCTAACTTCACACCTCTCTCTCAGTTGTCAGATGCCCAGAATCGCTGTTATTCCCGGAGATGGTATTGGTGTTGAAGTAATGGGAGAAGCACGCAGGGTGCTTGCTGCCCTGGATGATACAGAGACGCTTGACTTAGAACTTGTGGATTGGGATTTGGGCGCAGAGCGCTATCTGAGGGATGGAGTAGCCATCACTGAAGAGGAATTCAGGGCACTAGCTGATGATTATGACGCTGTCTTCCTAGGTGCATTAGGCGATCCGCGTGTGCCAGGCATGGAGCACATCAAGGCCATTCTCCTTGGGTTACGCTTTAGGCTTGATCTATACGTGAACTTCCGTCCTTGTGTGTTGCCATTTGCGAGACTTTCTCCTCTAACAGGGATTCAGAAACCATTTCGCATAGACACATTTCGTGAGAATACTGAAGGGCTCTACACTGGCTTGGGCGGGAGCTTCAAGACAGGGACTCCTGACGAAATTGTCATAGAGAATGACCTCCATACCCGGAAGGGTGTGGAGCGCATCATTCGAGCAGCGTTCGAGTATGCGGAATTGCGGGGGCGGGGGCGGGTGACATTAGTCGATAAGGCAAATGTGCAGCGCTTTGTTGGTGGCCTCTGGCGTAAAGTTTTCGAAGAAGTAGGAGAGGCTTACCCAAAAATCTCTCAGGATTCAATGTACGTTGATGCGATGGCCATGGATCTCGTCCGCCGTCCTGACCAATACGAAGTGCTCGTTACGTCTAACCTGTTTGGGGATATTATCAGCGATCTAGCTGCCGAAGTCACAGGAGGGTTAGGCCTTGCCCCGTCAGCCAATATCCATCCGGGTCAGTACGCACTTTTTGAGCCGGTTCATGGCTCAGCGCCCGACATTGCTGGCCAGGGTCTAGCCAACCCGATTGGAGCGATCCGCTGTGTATCTTTGATGCTGGAGTATTTCGGTTATGAGCACCTCGGGGATCGCATAGAGGAGGGTGTGCTTGCTTCGATTGAGAACGGAATCACCACTCCCGATTTAGTAGGCGGTAAATCAAGCACGGAAGAGGTCGGCAGATGGATCGCTTCATACGTTGAGAGTGAATCTACCTAGACCTTTAGCTAAGGAGATAACCATCTTTTTGACTCGATTCCTAGATGGGGTGATTATCAAACAGCGCTGACGGCTTTGAATAGTTGGAAGGCCTTCAGGTTGCTTGTTGAGGACATTTAGTAACCGAATCCGATGAATCGGTGAGGGCCCGGAGGGGTAACTCTTAGTCCGGGGATCACGAGCACGGCAAAACCATTTTCCGAAGAGGCTCCATGGCAACGCAGGGTTACGAGCGCGAGGTTGTCGTACTTGCTGGAAAGCGCACTGGCTTTGGCACATTCGGCGGATCTCTGAAAGACTTGTCCGCCACTGATCTGGGGGTTTTCAGTAGTACTGCTGCCATTGAAGCAGCTGGTATTACTCCTGATCAAGTTGACCACACATTTTTTGGAAATGCCCTCCAAACCTCTGCTGATGCCATTTACTTGGCAAGGCATATTGCCCTTCGGTCTGGCATCCCTGACGAAAAACCTGCCCTTACGATCAATCGCCTGTGTGGATCAGGGTTCGAAGCAGTGGTGCAGGGGGCCAAGGAGATCATTTTAGGTGAGGCTGACGTAGCCCTGACAGGCGGAACTGAGTCGATGAGCCAGGCGCCGCATGTTGTACGAGGTGCTCGTTGGGGAGGCCTGAGGCTTGGGCCCGCAAGCGGACAATTCGAAGATCTGCTCTGGGGCGCGCTGACTGATACAAACTGCGGCCTCTCGATGGCACAGACTGCTGAGGAACTAGCAGAAAGATACGGTGTGACTCGGTCGGAGGTGGATGAGGTTGCGTTTCATTCACAGCAGAGGGCTAAGGCAGCATGGGATGATGGCCGCTTTGACATCGAGGTTACGGGTGTCGGGCTCAGGACGAGAAAAGGCGAGACGACGTACAGAGCTGATGAACACATACGTCCTGATACCACTGTTGAGGGTCTCTCTGCTCTAAGGCCGTACTTTAAGGATGATGGTTTAGTAACGGCAGGTAATGCGAGCGGCATGGGTGACGGCTCTGCAACTGCAATCCTTGCGAGTGCTGAATGGGCGGAAGCGAACGGTATTAAACCCTTGGGTCGAATCATCTCGTGGGGCTTTGTTGGTGTGGAGCCACAAGTGATGGGTATCGGCCCAGCACCTGCCTCAAGGCTAGCACTCGACAAAGCCGGATTATCGCTTGAGGATATGGATTTGGTGGAGATTAATGAGGCATTTGCAGCTCAGTATAAGTCAGTCGAAAAGGAATTGGGGCTTGATCCTGAAAAAACAAATGTGAACGGGGGCGCTATTGCGCTCACTCACCCACTTGCAGCCTCAGGTGCCCGGATCACGATTCACCTCTTGCATGAACTACGTCGTCGAGGTGGAAAGTTTGGGCTTGGTTCCGCGTGTATCGGAGGGGGACAGGGTGCTGCCATCGTGCTCGAAGTAAGTTGACTCATAAGCTCTAGCTCAATACGAAAGGGTTTTGGAGGGGTTCTTACAGAGAGCTAGTAATGCTCCTGAGAATGAATCTTTATAGAGAACGGAGGGAAGTCTTGGACATCAGAAGAGTCGGTGTGGTGGGATGCGGGCTGATGGGAAGCGGAATCGCCGAAGTGGCTGCCAAGAGCGGGTTCGATGTCATGGTTCGGGAAGTTGATGATGAGGTAGTGGAAAGGGGTAAGTACCGGATCAGACAATCCATGGACCGGGCAGTAGAAAAAGAGAAAATGACGCTTACAGAGCAAGAGGCCGCTTGGGATCACCTCCACTTCACGGCTGAAGTGTCCGAGCTTGAAAGTGCAGACATAGTAGTTGAGGCGATTATCGAGAATCTGGATGCCAAGGCCAAACTCTTCCACGAGCTGGACATACTTTGTCCTGAGCACACAATTTTCGCATCAAATACAAGTTCTCTAACGGTTACTGATATTGCGGCAGCTACCTCTAGAGCAGACCGTTTCGTCGGCCTCCATTTCTTCAATCCTGTACCGGTCATGAGGCTTGTGGAAGTTGTTAGGACAATCGCTACGAGCCAGGAGACGGTAGACCGTGCGGTGCAGTTCTCAAAAGCTCTTGGCAAAGTGCCAATTGCGGCGAAGGATAATTCAGGTTTCGTCGTAAACCTTCTGCTGGTGCCTTATCTATTGGACGCCATACGGCAACTCGAGCACGGAGTGGCGACTGTTGAGGATATTGACGCGGCCATGGCCCTTGGGCTTGGGTATCCGATGGGCCCATTCATACTCTGCGACTTTGTTGGGATAGATACGCTGCACCAGATCAGTGAGATCATGTTCGATGAGTACAGGGATCCGCGATATGCACCACCCCCACTACTAAAACGAATTGTGACGATGGGAAGGTTTGGTCGGAAAAGTGGGAAGGGGTTTTATGACTGGTCTGGCGAAAAACCCATAGCGCTACCCGTTTAACCCAGCCATCTCTGCTGGGCTGGTTAGAAAGAGAAGTTAGCGCTTATTACGACGTTGTCGGCGACGTTCGCGACGGATTGCCGCTTCCCGTTTGCGCTTCCTTTGTGCGCTAGGCTTCTCATAATACCGTCGTTTCCGTAACTCAGAATAGAGCCCAGATCTTTGCACTTTCCTCTTAAAGCGGCGAAGTGCCCGCTCGAGGCTTTCATTATCCTGTACGACTACTTCCAAGGAGATCACACTCCTTTGCTGTTAAACCAGAAAAGTAGAGCCCAAAAGTCTATAATCGGATCCCTGCGACGGCAACGGGATCATAAGGAATTTTCAGTTTAGGGCAATCGTCCTTCCCTGTGTAATGTGTGAGTATATAGGCGGTATGCCTCCGGATGGGCAAGGAAGTCTCTAGCCCAGCTTTGAAAGTCTGGCAATGGCAACAATCGTTCGATATGGTCCACAACCATCATGGCGAATTGGACGCGGTCTTTTGATAAGAAATCAATACTTTCTCCTGCCAAAATCTCATCGACAGTACCCTCGAAATTGTCTGGGGTAATAAGGCTTATGAAGTGTGAAACCTGGTCTAACCTGTATGAGCTATACATAGATCGTAGGCGATCTAGCTCTATCTCGTTTGGAGGCACAGTCTCATCTGTAGCCCAATCTCCTGCGATGTCCTGAGAATTTTTCTGCAGTAATCTCCGGAATTGCCCACGAAGCTGCTGTCCAACAAGATCATCCGGACTTCGTGTGTTCAGCACTGAGTCGAGTAGCCCCGCCAACAGAGGCCTCCCTAATCCTCTCGCTTTCTCATGGATTTCTGCCTCGGAAGATTCGATGAAGATGTCAGTTGTCCGGATTTCGTCCTCACTGAGTTCGCTATACCCGGGGCGGAAAGAGAAATACCCCCGCCACTCTCCTGCCTGAGTAACAAATGTCACGAGAAAACAGGACCAGGATTCATCCTCCTTCTGGATGAAGGCGACTGATCGTCTACGTTCGCTGAGTGTCATCTTGATCGATCCATGTCGGCTGTCCGAAGATGTTAGAGACAAAGTATCAGAGCAAGAAATACTTATCTGTCCTAAGCTACGAGAGCTAAACCATTTCTTGCGGACGATGTCAAAGGATTGTTATCGTTAGGGCCGATACCACGACCAAGTTTCGGCAAGAGTTTTGCTGTTACTGAGATTACGTTCTTGATGCGATAGGAATCTAACCCGGCCTATAAGGCTGGGTTTCTTTTCCAATAACACTACTGAGTGGTCCTATGGATCTGACAACTCACATACAACAGGCACGGCCCGAGGCTATGGGGGATGTCCCGGGAATCTGTCAACTACCGCTCACACGAGCTGTCGTGCAATACCGCGAACTGCATGAAATGGATACACCAGGTGGTCGGATCGAAGACATTGGGCTTGCGCTAGTTGTAGAAGGACACCAGGCCGGCTCAGCTGAGGTTCTCGATCTTGGCAGTGGTCGGATAAAGGTACTTGATCTTAGCACTGAGTTAGTTGTACTGGATTGGGTGTACGAACCTACCCTTGGGTACGTTACAGAACTAATCACAGAAGCTGCGAAGACAAAACAGGATGAACCTCTTCGCAGTTATGCCTATAAGCTCGGCTTAAGAGTTTTAGAAAGAGTTGGTTTTGGCCCGCTTACAAGGCCGACTCTGCTCCGGATCGGATATCGTGATATTTGTCGTGATTTTGATCTGCACGAAGGAACGTCAATCAGATTTGTTCTCGGCCCCGGCCGGATCACCCGCGCATACCTGAATTATGATGCGTGTGCGCTATCTTTCAAGACAGCCTTTACTGAGCCAGATGCTCCGCTAGAACATGCTTTGTTGGATGCTTTCAATTCAGCTGAAGTCCGTCGTTTCGAGATAATTTCTGAGGCTGACTCTATCGAATACCAGGTTCGCTTGGCCTTACCAACAACCTTTATGGAGACCCGCGCGAGTCTCGGGGCCATGAGGCGTGGTCTAGCTGCTCTCATGGCGCGCTTTGAGCCTGATCGCTTTGAGTCTGTGGGCCACCTGATGGATACGTTTGGTCAGCGAGAAACTCTCGCGGGACTTCGCGTACGAGACCCCCAAGCTCGGTCAGTGGAGATTGGTCACCGGTTGTTATCAGCACTCACTGTGCATTAACGAGCTAGACATACGACCAGACAGACACTCTGTGGCAGTTAAGCTCGAGCCATTTGTGAGGTCCTGGAGGCCAATGTTCAGTTTAGGTGACCCGTGACTGACTAATCGTGCCTTTTGTAGGGATGTCATGTTCAATGATAACACGCTTGGCAGATGACGGATGAGTGCTCGATGACCTCTCCAAATATGGAACTGAAAGCATTCTTTTGTTGAACTTTGTAAAAGTCCATTTTTTGCAAAAAATTGGTGCATCGTTTCATATAATGTGCGTTGGATCCCAGTGAGCAAACTCCGTGAGCCACTTAGACTTCCGCGAATGAAATGAATAAGAGGTTAAGCTGCGATCGTGTTTAGGAACACCTGATTTCTAAAAAGTATAGAATTCCTAAGTCATTGTAATACAACGACTTAGGAATTAGTATTTTTTGTGTAGTTTAGGTAACCAAGGGGTTGCGCGTCTCTTCAAGTAACCTTAATGTGACTCGCGTTACTGAGGATGTCGACACCCTCCTACCGTAGCCATCGCGTGTCCGATCCGCGATATGCGGTACCGTATAAATCCGTGAGTTTTTACTGTCACCTTGGGTGAGGTGCGTCTATGTGGGAAACGTGTTCCGTTCAGTTGAAGGTGCGCTTGCCGCGGGATATTGCTGAGCAGGCCAAAGAAGCTCAGGAAACCGATCCAGAGTTCCTGAGTCGGGTGGTCCTGTACGGAATGACACGACGTTCGATTTACCGACACTTGCGTGATCAAAACCACGCCGAGGACAGCCAGCCCTTACGAGAGAGACTGTAAGTAGTTCCGTAAGAGCCCACGGACCGGTACCTTTCGCCAAGAAAGCCCTTTGCAGGTAGGAATCTTTCATAAGCGGCAGTCTGGCAGTTCTTCATGTCCAACGGGAGGGTTGGCCTTGGGCGCACTCGAGGGAGGCTCAGAAGAGCCACTTGAGGTTCTGCGCGCTAAGTACCTCGATTACTGCTCAGCCCAGGTTGCAGATCTCCTTCTCTATCTGACCCCAGATGAGATTTACCTCTTAGCTCAGAGGGCCTATCGTGAAGAAAGCGACGAGGGTGAGCTTTCCTATGTGGAGATGGTTCAGAGTGCAACTGATTGGTTATCCCAGAAGGCGGCTCTCCCACCGTTTGAGGTCTGGCTAGAAGATTACCAGGCTCATCCAGAAAGCTATGCTGAGTACTTTATAGGTCTATGGAAATCCGAGGCCGAAATGAGTTTAGACGACTGACTCGTCGCACTCTGAGGGAAACATTAGGCTGATGTCTAGTACAGTTTACTCAGTGAGGATCACTGTCGGAGATTAGGCACTGATTAGTTTCAGGAAAGTATCTGGCTCTGTCACACCTCTAGGGATCTACTCCTAGAATGGAAGATCATCTATCGGTTCTGTGCTTCCAGACTCAGAGTTGCTAGTGGCACCTTCGCCTTCTGGCCCACCACCACCATAGTTGCCACCACCTGTCGATCCCAGCATGACCATTTCATTAACTACGATGTCAGTCCAGTAGCGAGTGACACCCTGGTCGTCCTGGGTTTGGGAGTACTCGATTCGTCCCTCAACAAAGAGTCGGTCTCCTTTCTTAACGTATTGTTCAACTACATCCACGACACGACCGAAGAAAGTCAACCGATGCCACTCAGTTTTCTCTTGCTGTTCTCCACTCCGATCAGACCAAGTGCGATTTGTGGCCATGGAAAGCTTGGCGACACGTGCACCTGAGGCAGTTGCCCTGATTTCAGGATCGTTACCGATATTTCCAATCAACATGATCTTATTTAGCGATCGGCTCATGAATACTCCTTGGTCGGATTGACACCCGATCAAGACTGAAGAAATAGACTGGAACGGAGGAAGGGGTCTCCCTATACTCCGTTGATGAGGGCTAAAATAATAAGGACTTTGAGCCTGTTTTTCCATCGCTGGCGAGTTTGGTAGCCAGGTACATGATCGCACTGAAGAAAACGTCCTATTACGAGCGCTCTAGATAGCCACGTTCGGGGTAGTTTTGGTTAGGCGAAACCGTTAATTTTTTATATGCGCTACGGGATCCCTCCAGTCGCTCGTTCGTGCGTCTGAGCGGGCTTACACTCCACCACTTCCGTAACCTCGGAAGTCAGGACTTGGAGTTTCCGCCTGAGGGCGTCGCGTTAATCGGTGACAATGCCCAGGGGAAGTCAAATTTCCTTGAAGCAATTTACTATTTAGAGACGTTTAGGTCGTTTCGTGGTGCCCGCGATGAACAGCTTGTCGGATTTGATAACGAACTATTTCGGGTGACTGGGACCATGCAGGCGACGGATGAAGAATGCGGGACCGAAGTCGTAACAGCTGCCTTTGAGCGGAATGGCAAGCGTAAGAAAGTTTCGGTTAATGGTGACGAGCCGGAGCGATTAGGAGACGCGCTGGGTCGGCTTGCTGCCGTTGTGTTCTCTCCCCGTGATACCCAGTTAGTGAGTGGTGGACCAAAGGAACGCCGTCGCTTTCTTGACATCATCCTCTCCTTAAGTCAGCCAGGGTACTTGGCCGCGATTCAAGATTACAGGAAGACACTTCACCAGAGGAATGTGTCCTTGAAATCTGGCCAGCCACCATCCGTAGTCATGGCTTGGGATAGTGGGCTCGTTAAGTTAGGTGCCAGCGTGATTCAGGCTCGGAGAGAATGGCTCAACCTCCGTTGCGAGGCTTTTAGCGATTACTATGCTAGAGTTTCAGGCGGAGTCACGGCACGCATCACATATGCACCCAGCCTATCACTGACTGGAGTGGCTTCAGAGCAAGGGATTGCCGAGGCATTTAGGGACGCCTTGTCTGTCACAGCGGAACGTGAGCGGCGAGTTGGCGCAACGGTCGTAGGGCCCCACAGGGATGACATCCAGCTACAGTTGGATAACGGAGGGTCTCCGCTCGATTTACGACAATACGGGTCAGGTGGACAGCGTCGAACTGCTGCGCTTGCCCTGCGGCTTGTAGAGGCAAAGAGCATCCGTGAGTCGAGGTGCAAGCAGCCGCTTGTTTTGTTGGACGATGTTTTTGCCGAGTTCGACAGTGGCCGAAGCGAGCGAGTGCTTGAGTTGATGGAGGCTGAGGAAACTGGACAAGTGGTGCTCACTGCCCCGAGAGAAGAACAAGTGCGAATCCACAGTGATTCTTTGCCTCGGTGGCGTATAAAAGCTGGGGTCGTAACCACATGAACCACAGTCGGGGACCAGTCCAGGTCGGCTCACTAGTTTCGGGTGTGCTTGAGCAGCATGGAGTCAAAGACCAGATCAAGCGCATGACCGTACTAAAACTTTGGCCGGAGATAGTTGGCGAACATGTTGCCGCAGTCACGCAGGCTAGGAGTGTTTCGGAGCGGACACTTTTTGTTGAAGTGCGTACGAGCGCCTGGCTGATGGAGCTCAACATGATGAAGGCTGATTTTTTGACCGAAGTGAATCGACACCTAGAAGAGGCGCCCCTAAGGCGGATCATTTTTGTTCTTGGGGAAAGTACATAGAGGCTAACTGACCGCGATCAATACTCACGGAGCGGACATGGCAGACAAGAAAAAGCAGAAGAAGGAAGAATACACCGCTGGTCAGATCCAGGTGCTCAAGGGTCTTGAGGCTGTCAGAAAACGCCCGGGGATGTATATCGGGACAACCTCTTCAAGAGGTCTTCATCACCTCGTTTATGAGGTGGTGGATAATTCGATTGATGAAGCCATGGCCGGACACTGCACACACGTCAAAGTGACAGTTCATGAAGGGAATTCGGTCACGGTAGAGGACAATGGACGAGGGATCCCGGTGGATATCCACCCTACCGAGAAGGTACCAGGTGTGGAACTCGCCATGACGACGCTCCATGCCGGCGGGAAGTTTGACAAGAACACCTATAAGGTGTCGGGTGGCCTCCACGGAGTAGGGGTGAGCGTGGTGAATGCCTTGTCCGAGTACCTTGAGGTTGAAATTCGGCGTGATGGCAAGAAATACCATCAACGCTACGAGCAAGGTGTTAAGACCAAGGAGCTTGAAGAGCAGGGGAAGGCAAAGGGTACTGGCACGCTTGTGACTTTCAAGCCTGACTCTGAGATCATGACTGATCTTGAGTATTCGTTCGAGGTGCTCTCTAACCGCCTGCGAGAGCTAGCATTCTTAAACAAAAGCCTAAAGATCACGCTCACGGACGAGCGCAATGGTGGTTCCTCTGAAGCATACTACTACGAGGGTGGCATAGCGGAGTATGTGGAGTTCTTACGCGGCAGCCGACAAGCACTCCATGACAAGGTTTGTTACTTCGAGACCTCGAAGCCTGAGGCTGAGGCTGAGATCGAACTCGCACTCCAGTACAACCAGGGCTTTAGTGAGAACACCCATACGTTCGTAAACAATATCAATACCCACGAAGGTGGAATGCACCTGACGGGACTAAAGTCCGCCCTCACGCGTACGATCAATGACTATGCCAGGCGGAATAACATTTTCAAGAAGGACGAGAGCTTATCAGGTGAAGATGTCCGTGAGGGACTAACCTGTGTCCTCAGCGTGAGAGTGATGGAGCCTCAGTTTGAGGGTCAGACCAAGACCAAGCTGGGGAATAGTGAAGTCAGGGGAGCCGTAGAGGCGGCTGTGAACGAGCACCTGTCAATCTTCCTCGATGAAAATCCGAAGGCGGTCAAGTCGATTATCGATAAGTCGCTTCAGGCTGCCCGTGCACGTGAAGCAGCTCGTAAGGCTCGCGACCTAACTCGTAAGAAGAGTGCGCTGGAGGGTGGCGTGCTTCCGGGCAAGCTTGCTGACTGCTCAATCTCGGATCCGTCCCTCTGTGAACTCTATCTCGTTGAGGGAGATTCTGCCGGAGGGTCAGCCAAACAAGGCCGGGATCGCGGATATCAGGCAATTCTGCCGCTCAAGGGTAAGATTCTTAACGTCGAGCGACTCCAGGGGCGAATCGATAAGGTGCTCTCTAACATTGAGATTCGGGCGATCATTACCGCTATCGGTGGGGGCATTGGAGAAGAGTTTGATCTTGAGAATGTGCGTTACCACAAAGTGGTTATTATGACAGACGCGGATGTAGACGGTGCCCACATCAGGACTTTGCTGCTCACATTCTTTTTCCGCCACATGCAAGAACTGATAGAGGCCGGCTACATATATATTGCTCAGCCGCCTCTCTTTAGAGTGCATAAAGGTAAGAGCGACCACTACGCGTACTCTGACCAAGAGCGTGATGAGTATATAAAACGACTTGGTGGTAAAAATGGGGAGACCAAGGGAATCAATATCCAGCGCTATAAAGGCTTGGGTGAGATGAATCCTAGCCAACTTTGGAATACCACGATGGATCCGGAATCACGCACCATGCAAAGGGTTGAAATCGATCAAGCGGCCTATACCGATAAACTTTTCCAGAGGCTCATGGGAGACGATGTCGAACCTCGCCGGGCGTTCATCGAGAAAAATGCCAAATACGTCAAGAACCTGGACGTTTGACCGATTAGCCTGATTTCAGGGAAAAACCGCCGCCTCTCTATATATTTTTCTTAGTTCTTGATCATAAAGTGCTAGATCGGCTCAAGCTCAGCTCTGAGTGGAACCGTTTGTACGTGACACTCGTCAGCGGTCACCACAACATCAGTTTGAACCCACGTGTGGTATCCTGAACGTGCGACGGTAACGATATAGGTTCCGGCTCGCTCTGGGGCACCCACTAACATCGAATTGTCTTCGATACCAACTATACTTTCGAAATAAGCACCTTCATTTAGAGTCATTGTAGCACCAGCAGCACTTGGGTTTCCACTTTCGGCGTTGACAACCTCCATTTGGATCCCAAAACGCAACTCTTTGGTGCACATGACAGGGCCGGTGCTACCATCACATCCGGTTAAGATGCCAAGTAACAGAATTGTTGAAAGACAATTCCTCATCATTCAATCACGTGTTGTTGAACCCTTAACCGATTGCACATGCAAGCTGCTGATCAGTTGTTAGTCGCAACGGCTCCCATCGCATCTAACACGGCGTGGACAACATCTGTAAATGCTCCCCCGCGAATCCAGCGACAGACGATCACCAAATCATTCTGTGGGTCGACATAGATTAGATTTGACCCCGCTCCGGTGTGTGTCCACGTGTACTCGGGTGCATTGGAGTAGCGACGCTGGCCAGTATTAAGAGAGAAGTTCATGAAGCCGTAGGACTGGTTCGCATCCCCGGGCGTTGTTGCCATGTTGATCCACTCCTCCGAGATCAATTGGCGGCCGTCCCAGTTGCCCTTGTGCATAGTTAGCAAACCGAACCTGGCTTGATCAAAGGCGCTCAGCATCATCCCTCCTCCCCAGTGGCCTCCTCCACTTACTGCTTGAATCCGGCGCCCGTCCAGAGTGATCCATGAGTTGTCGTAACCGTGCCAGCGCCATGTGGGTGACGCCCCAATCGGATCCATAACGTATTCACGTAGCACGTCGGGAAGAGGTCTTCTCCAGACGCTTGTTGCTGCGAGCGCAAGTAGGTTCACCCGGGTGTCGTTGTATTCATACATCGTGCCCGGCTCGAAGCGGGCCCGAGTTCCCCAGGTTGTCCGGTCATTATCGGGTCGATCCGCCCACTCGGGCTTCCCCCACAAGGTGCCTTCCCAATCGCTGGTCTGACGCAAGAGATCATCCCAGGTGATCTTACGGTTGTGCTCTGATTCGAACAGCAGCTTGGGTCTACGGCCTGCTTCGTCGCCCGGCTCTCCGTCCCCCTCTTCCAAGACGATGGGCGCCACGTATGGCCGAGCCAGATCATGTATGTCCGCAATCATCCCCCGATCGTATGCCAGCCCCACTGAGGTCGACAAAAAACTTTTCGACACGCTGAATGTTTGATCGACCTTATGCGGGTCACCCCATTCAGCGATTATGTAGCCCTTGTGCACGATCACTCCCGTTTGAGGTCCACGGATCGTGAAGGGGCCGACGGGCTCTCCGTGTGGCTCGCGCCCAAACGTCATTTGGTGGTTGAATGCCAAATCTCGTGGTGAGTTCGATTCTCCAGCCACTGCAAGTTCAATGGCCTGTTGAATCTTAGCTGGATCAAATCCTGCTTCCTCCGGGCTCTTTCGTTCCCAATCAAGATTTTGACCAGGCCAGTACGTTTGTGCAGATGCTAAATCGGTGGCGAGCAGTAATGTTGCGAATGCCAGCAGAACCCGTGGGGTTGTAGATGGATGTCGAGACATGTAGGACCTCTGATGTAATCTGCGAAAGAGATTTTTGAACTGATCGGCTTTTGTGAAGGGTAGGGGGTCACAGCGGTGTACGCTACGGCCTCCCATCGCTAACAATTTCCATCTATCTTGGCGAATATCCCTACCGACTTGCCTTGTCGAAAATAATTGCAAGACACCTTTGATCGTCGCCCATGAGCATATGAGTGTTACGTCCGGCTCCAGCACACCTCATCTAATCCATGCTTTAGGCTCGGAAGCTGACCGGAACCCGATTGCACGAAAGCTTATCATAGTTCCTACGTTTGGAATGGGTCGTGAGTTGTTGCGCCGCCTATCCCTAGAGCGCATTGGTTGGGCAGGATTTGAGATCACGACCCCACATACCTTGGCGCTTCAACTGGCACGCCTAGGCTTGGATCGCGAATCCTTGAGGACCCTGGATGCATTTGAGCAACAATCCCTCCTCGACGAAGCCCTAGATCTTTGTATCTCTTCGGGAGATGCTGCGCTAGGAAATCTCAGTGAAGGAGTAGGTCTCCGTGAGAAGGTCTATGGAGCTGTATCAGCGCTGCGTATGGCGGGCATCGAAGCCAGCGCCCTAGAGTCAGCTCGACTCACGACTCTTTCGAAGCGCTTGTTTTTGTTACAGATGCTCAAGCACTACGAAAGGCTGCTCTACGAGCGTCGGCAAGCCGATAGTGCACTGATTTTCCAACTTGCGTTAGACGCGTTGGAGACAGAGGGAAACCAGTTACCGTCACTGCTGGGAGCGGACAGGCTGGTCCTTACGCCTGGATTAACAACGAGAGGGCTTACTGGCCGACTACTAGCTGGCCTACAGACCCGGGGCGCCTCAGTTCTCGAGACCGACCCGGTAGTGGGTATCGATATCCCTGACGGGATTCTCTGGAATCGCCATACCGGCCCGGAATGGCACTCATATCTACACGCCCCTGCTGATTTGCCTGCTGATGTTACCGGTCCAGAAGTGGAGATATTTCGGGCTGCCTCGATTACCGATGAGCTTCGGGAAGTTCTGCGAAGAATCGTGGAGCGGGAACTACGCTGGGATGAAGTGGAGATCATCGCTACCGAGCCCGCCAAGTATGGGTCTGCCCTCCATTCTATTTCGACTCAACTTGGGATCCCAGTCACTTATGCCATGGGTTTGCCGATCGAGAGGACCCGTACGGGCCGTGTTGTAAAAGCATATCTGGATTGGATTGAAGAGGGCTTCCAAGCGGACCTGATACGGGGCCTTCTCGAAGCCGGTGATCTGCGACCGAGACAAGCTCAGGACGGTCCCTCGGCATTGGATCTTGCTCGTCGTTTTCGCTCTCTACGAATCGGTTGGGGTCGCGAGCGATATTTTACCCAGATCCGTTCAGCAATCGACGGTATAGAGTGGCTGAGGCGGAGAAGATTAGAGTCAGAGCAGGACTTTGAGCAGCGTTGCAAGAAGACACGAAACGAGTTGGAAGCCCTGCGCGGAATCCTTTTCCCACCGCTAAAAGCTACACCGAGAGTACCTGATCGTTTTGGCCAAGATGGAAGGCCGGTCTCTCCTGCGGAGCTTGCACAGGGGCTTCGCTCATTCTTGAGACGGGTCCCCATTGTTGAAGGACCGGATAGCAGTGCACACAAGGAGATTGATGAATTCCTCGAGCGAATAGAGGCCACACTGCAGAGGCGGACAAACTTTCGGGCAGCGGTGACCATTCTCAGGCGTCGCCTCAGAGTCCATGTGCAAGCTTATGGGTTGGGGGTATCCGAAAACTCCGGTGAGTCTAGGACTACGGCGTCTTCGGGCGGCCATCTCCATTTATCGGATCTTGAGCACGGGGGAGTCACTGGGAGACGAGCGGTATTCTTCGTGGGTGCTGATACGGAGCATTTGCCGGGCAAAATCACTCAGGACCCGGTTCTGGTTGACGGAGACCGCCGCATATTGGGTGCGGGACTTCCTACCTCGACAGAATTGCTACGAGAGCGTGTATTCTCACTCGCTGCCCTGATCGCCCGTCTGAAGTGTGCTCATCTGACCATGAGCTATACGGCCTGGGACGCTGTTCAGTCTCAGGTAGTAGGCCCCTCGACGACGTTACTACAGTTGCTTCGGCTTTCGCAGTCTAAACCCCATTTGACTTTCAAAGATCTAGACCAGGCTTTGGGTGATATCATTTGCCGAGTCCCCAAATCTGGTCGCCCACTGTTGGACGTAGATGATATCTGGCTATCTGAACTAGGATCAGGTGAAGTGATGCGGCGCGGTGAGCAGAGCGTCCTGGAAGCTTTTCCCGGGTTGAACGCGGGAGTCACGAAAGAGCGTGAGCGAGGTGGTGAGCCAGGGTACGTGCAGGGTGCCGTTGTCCCCAGGCCATCTGCTCTGGATCCGAGGCGAAACGAGGACATCGTGCTATCCCCGAGTCGGCTTGAGGGCCTAGGGACATGTCCACTCAGGTATCTGCACTCGTCGGTGCTTCGCTTGATACCACCGGATGATTACGAATTCAATCCGGATCGGTGGCTTGATCCTCGCAGAAAAGGACGACTACTCCACGAGGTTTTCGAACATACCCTATCTAAAGCGAGAGAAAGCAATGTGGCACATGGCGACAGGGCCTTTGAAAAACTCGCACTTGAAAGACTCCATTTCGAAGTGGAGCAGGCGAAAAAGGAAGTACCTGCGCCAGGAGAAGATGCAGTCAACCGGGAACTCGCCGGCCTTGAGGATGACGTGCGATCCTTTGTCAGAATGGTGAGGAAGGAGGGAGCGCCATGGGAGGAGCTTGAGTTCAGCTTTGGGATGGGTGGTGAGGCACCCGTGTCGATCGAAGTCGAAGGTGGTTCCATCCAGCTTCGGGGTATGATCGACCGGTTGGATTGTCCGGGCGGTGATTTGGAACTAGAGGGGATTCGGGTCATCGATTATAAGACTGGCCGTAATACTCGCGATTTCAGGGACGGGACGGGTGTATTCAATGGTGGTCGCCGTCTCCAGCTTGGCCTTTACGCGCTTGCAGTTGAGGAGCGCCTTAGTCGACAGGTCGAGACGGGCGAGTATCACTATCCGACGCGTGGTGGCCAAAACGAGCTTTTTTCATTCCAAGGGGATCAGTTAGTAGAAGGGATTGGCTCACTGGTGGGTCATATGCTTCAGGGAGTGGCAGAAGGGTATTTCATTCCGACCGAGAATAAAGAAGACTGCAGCTACTGCGACTACTCTGAAGTGTGCAGAGTCGAAAAATCTGACTACGGTGGTGTTACATCGTCGCCTCTCGCAGAGTGGTCCGAAAAACACTTGAAGGATCCTGCTCTCACTCCTCTCAAGAAGATTCGTGAGTTCGAAAAGGTTCGCGAGTCCGAAGATGATGGCTAAGCCAGAGGCGGAATATTGCCTTCGAGGATTGTCTTGAGGATAACTGGGTCGAGATTTCCACCAGATACAACCGCGACCACTTTACCGTTCCCGGCCATTCCTGTCAGAGCCGCGGCAACTGAGGCGCCTCCAGCCCCCTCGGCTACCAGATGAGCTTGAGAGACCAGGGCTTGGATGGCCTGGCAGATCTCTTTCACAGAGACGACGATAGACCCATCGAGTAGTGATGACGCCATCGGCCACATCTCAGGAAGAACGCCCTTGCCTCCGATTCCATCGATAAATGTTGGAGTTCTCTCTACCTCGACGGCTCCACCTGCTTCAAGAGAGGCCGCAAGCGGTGCCGCTGTTTCCACTTCTGCCGCAAACACTTGAATATCCGACCGCAATGCTTTCAGAGCTGAGGCTATACCACAAGAGAGGCCCCCACCTCCGTAGGGCACGATGACAGCGTCCACGTCGGGAAGCTCTTCAATTACCTCAAGGGCGACAGTTCCATTGCCTGCGATTACCGCGGGGTCACTCACCGGGTGCACGAAGAAGCCTTCTTCAAGGGGGTGTCCGTGATCGCGGATGACGGACCACCACTCATCGAACGGCACCGGTACGGCGGTGGCCCCTAATCGTGCAATGGCTGTGAGTTTGGTTTCGGGCGCGGTTTCCGGGACTATCACGCGACACGGAATGCCACGCTGTTGAGCATTAAACGCGACTCCCTGTGCCATGTTTCCTGCACTGCCGGTGTAGACGCCTCGCTGCAATTCATCCTGATCTGCGAGTGCCATCGCGTTCGCTGCTCCTCTGATCTTGAAGGACCCGATCGGCTGTAGACATTCCGCTTTCAACCAAATCTCACACGGAGCATCCGGTATATTCAGTGGGAGTAAAGGAGTCTTGATCGCAATTCCTGCAATCCGATTCCTGGCTTCTTCGATAGAGGTGAGCGGTATCGGAGCTATCGGATCCATAGCTTCGCCTCACTGTTACAGTTCATCTAATCCGCACTCCTAGTCGAATAGGGAGTTCATGCTAACGACGGCCACCAAAACTCTTCAACCGCAATAATAAGATGCCGTGGCGTTGATGACCCGAGGCGTGTAGCCTCCCGTATGACTTTGCACCTCACAACTGAAGAGCGGGCGCTCCTCGCAGGCGATCATGGAGAGGCGGTCTCCCTAGCGATGCGAATTCTTGTCTCCGCATCAGAACTGCTTGGTGCACAAGCTCTTATTCGTGTTACCTCTGCGCATATAGATGGCTGCCTCCACCACGGAGACGGAGGTGTCGAATTTGCGGAAAAATTGGTGGCCACTGGTGGGCAAGTTGCTGTCCCGACCACCTTGAATGTTGGTGCATTGGACCTTCTGCATCCAGGTACAGTGAGGGCGGACCCATCGAAACTTGCAATGGCGCGCAGGCAGATGGACGCCTACGTCTCGATTGGTGCCGAGCCGACATTTACTTGCGCCCCATACCAGATCGGACACCAACCAGCGTTTGGTGAACAAGTGGCATGGGGAGAGTCGAACGCAATCGCGTTTGCCAACTCGGTGCTTGGAGCGCGCACAGAGCGATATGGGGATTTCCTGGACGCGTGCTGTGCTCTGGCGGGACGAGCACCGTTACACGGCCTGCACATCGGACAGAACCGCCAAGCCACCGTTGTAGTTGATGCGACAAATGTGCCGGATGCGCTGAAAGATCAGGACGTATTCTACCCGGTATTGGGAAGTTGGTTGGGGCTTGAGGTGGGCAGAGAGGTTTCGGTCATTATCGGCTTGCCGTCGACAGTCAGTAGGGATCAGCTCAAGGCACTAGGGGCTTCGGCTGCATCAACGGGCGCCGTGGCACTATTCCATGTCGCGGGAGTGACACCAGAGGCGCCAAGCCTGGATGCAGTGGTGAGCAAGACCCAGTCGGTAGATCGAATCAAGCTTACGGCTGATATGGTGAAAGGAGCCCTAAAACGCTTATCGACTACTGATACCGTAGAGCGGATCGACGCAGTGGCGGTGGGTAGCCCCCATTTCTCGATCACAGAATTTGAGGCCTTACTTACCCTCGTGCGTGGTCGGCGTATGGCCGTTCCATTCTATGCCTGCACCGCTCGTGCTACCCTCCAGGAGCTTGAGGTGAGGGGTGACTTGCTCCAGCTCCAGGAGGCAGGCGTAGAGATCGTTGCAGATACCTGCGTCGTCGTAACTCCAATATTGAGGGAGAGTGGGGGGGTCTTGATGACGAATTCGGGCAAGTTCGCTCATTACGCACCATCGAACACCGGATACGAGGTCGTATACGGGAGCCTTGAGGACTGCGTTGAATCAGCCGCCACTGGTTTAGTGACTCGAACAGAGGCGATCTGGTCTTGGTAGAGGGGCGTGTGCTTATACCGGGTAACGCTGAAGGACGGTTACTCAGACTTCAGGCCCCTATCAGCCTTTGGGGTGGTATTGACCCGATGAGCGGGGTAGTGATAGATCCGCGGCATCCTGACCATGGAGTAAGTATCAGGGGGGCCGTTCTAGCTATGCCTGGAGCGGTGGGATCAAGTTCCTCAAGCGCGGTCATGCTCGAATTGCTCCGGGAAGATAACGCACCCGCAGCGATACTCATGGCGAGTGCGGATGCGATTCTAGCTATCGGAATTCTTGTCAGCGTAGAGCTGGGGTACCCAACGTGCCCTGTCCTTGAAGTTGAACTGAGCGCACTCGATGGTACTCCTCAAGGCACATTACTCAGGGTAACCTCAGAGGGTCGGGTTATAAGGCCTTAGTTAAAGCCTATTCTTCCTCCGTCCAGCTCTTCATAAGTCTTGGTAGACGGTGGGCGCACTCGCTGCAGTCGCATAGCCACAGCTTCCGTCTCACGCATGACCCGGAGAAGGTTCTCACCTGCGAGTTTGGAGAGCTCTTGGTCTGTCCACCCTCTGCGTGCCAACTCCATGAACAGAGCAGGGAAAGTCGAAACATCTTCCAAGCCTTCCACATACGTGGGGATTCCGTCGAAGTCCGAGCCTATGCCAACATGATTGATTCCAGCAACTGTGCGGATGTGTTCTATATGGTCAGCGACGTCCGAGATGCTCGCGACGGAATCGTCGACACTGATATACGGTGGATAGAAGACCTGCATCACGACCCCACCATTCTCGGTGAGCCGCCTCAGGATAGAATCGGGAACATTGCGGGGATGGTCAGCAAGTGCCTGTGCGCCCGCATGGGAGAAAATGACCGGCGCTTCTGCGAGGTCGAGAGCATCACTCATAGTTGCCGGCGATGTATGAGCTAAATCGACAAGCATACCCATTCGGTTCATTTCCCTGACGACCTCTTCACCGAAAGGCGAGAGCCCATCATTGATAACTTCATCGGTACTGGAATCTGCCCAATCGGTATTAGAAAAATGTGTCAGGCCCATATAGCGGACACCAGCGCGGTAGAATGCTCTTAGGGCACCAAGCGAGTTTTCAATAACATGTCCACCCTCTATACCCAATAACGAAGCGATTTTGCCTGCCCCAAAGACGCGTTGGATATCGGATGCGCTGCCCGCAAACTCGAGTTCGTCTGGATACGTCTCAAAGATCCGGTGAGCAATATCGATTTGTTCTAGCTGTTGCTTTGCTGGTGCCGGGTCCTCGACGTTCACGTGCACTGACCAAAACTGAGCACCCACCAAACCCTGGCGTAGCCTCGGAATGTCGGTATCACCGCTGGTGGCCTGTCTCAGATCGTATAAGCCCACATCACCTTCAGGTGACTGAATATCCCGGATCTGTCCCGGAAGGTCATTGTGCCCGTCGATAAGGGGTACCTGGGATAGGATCCGCTCGATTCGTTGCGTGAGAGTCTCCTGGGCGCTTGCCGGCATGAGATTGGGTGAGAGGGCGATCAGGGATAGTACGAGGATTGGTACCTGCTTGAGCACGTGCATAGGATCTCCTCCTGGTGGTCGGGAAAAGTGATCTCCGTTCCGTGTCTGTGCCAGGCTGGAAGATATTGGTCACTTTCCCGGCGGTATCCGGGCACCCAGATTTGCGCGATGACTGACTCTGGTGAGAAAAAAGTCACGGAACCGGCGGACAGTTCTGCACGGTCGCAGATCAAAGAGGACCTCGAAACCAATCTTCTGGTCGAGGCTGGTGCGGGTTCAGGCAAGACCAGGGCACTGATTGACCGCATGGTAGCACTTGTCTCGGAAGGTAGGGTATTGGTGAACGAGATCGCCGCTGTCACGTTCACGAGGAAGGCTGCTACCGAGCTGCGTGACCGCTTCCAGGAACGTCTTGAGCGCTTGACTCGCGATGAAGGCTCGGACTCCGATGATATCGATCGGGAACGGCTGGTTTCGGCACTCGATGATATCGATCAGGTCTTTATCGGGACGATTCATGCCTTCTGTGCAAGGCTGCTTCGCGAGTATCCATTGGAAGTAGGCCTGGATCCAACATTCGAGCAGATACCTGCCGACGAACGAGTCAGGTTCGAGAGTGATTTTTGGGACCGATATCTCGAGAGGTTGGTTCGCGAAGACGAC
>Ga0066839_10000019_pt1 | contig 76245 bp, 78 predicted proteins | sample ETNtaG_10_FD_66733 | JGI IMG/M metagenome (GOLD analysis project Ga0066839, IMG submission 66733) | Marine microbial and viral communities from oxygen minimum zone, Eastern Pacific Ocean - ETNP201302SV82 | ecosystem: Environmental > Aquatic > Marine > Oceanic | place: Pacific Ocean: Eastern...
GCCTCGCTCAGCCACCACCACGGGGTTGGCCTCAACCGGGCCAGGTTCATGGCTGAGGCACTCGGTTCCGGGTTTGAGGTGTTGGTCACCCTGAAGGAGGCCCTCGATCCCCAGGGGATCCTCAACCCGGGCAAGATGGGTCTGCCCGACAGGTTCGGAGAGGTTTTCTGGCCGTGACATCCCTGGCCATCGATGCGGGCACGACCACGGTTCGCTGCGTGGTCGTCGACGACGATGGCAGACCTGTCGGAGAGGAGAGGCTGAGCCTGCCGCCCACCAACCCGGCGCCCGGCCTCGTTGAGTTCGACGCCCTGGCGTTGGCTGAGGCGGTGGTGGGTCTGGCCTCCGAGGTGCTTGCACGCCACGGCCCGGTGGGTGGTGTCGGCATCGCCAGCCAGCGGGCATCGGCCATCGCATGGGACCGCACCACCGGGCAACCGTTCGGACCGGGAATCGGTTGGCAGGATCTGCGTACATCGGGCCGGTGCCTTGAACTGCGGGCCGAGGGTGTGTTCGTGGCACCAAACCAGTCGGCGACGAAGTTCGAGTGGATGATGGGGGAGGGCAACGCCGTGAGCGGTGGTGATCTCTGTCTGGGCACCGTCGACTCCTGGCTGGCGTGGGTGCTGACAGGCGCAACAGCACACGTCACAGACCTGACCAACGCTGCGGCAACCGGCCTTCTGGCTACCGACGGCTCATGGGATACGGCCCTGTTGGATCACCTGTCGATTCCGGTCGGTTCGCTTCCGGAACTCGTCGGGTCGGCCGGTGTCGTGGCGACTGCCTCCGTTCTGCCTGGCTCTCCCGTGATCTCGGCAATGGTCGGCGACCAGCAGGCCTCGCTCATCGGGCTGGGGTGCGTTTTTGCAGGCCAGACGAAACTCACCGCGGGAACAGGTGCAATGGTCGACATGTGCACCGGCGACGTCGCCGGTACGGGGGCCGACGGCTGTTACGCCATGCCTGCCTGGGCAACCCCGGGCGGCGTCGCGTGGATGCTCGAGGGGGCAGTTCTCAGCGCCGGCTCAGCGGTGGCATGGTTGGTCGACCTGGGCGTCGTCCCCGACGTTGCCTCGACACATGATCTGGCGTCGGGCTGTGATGACACCGGAGGCGTGGTCTTCGTTCCGGCACTCTCAGGACTGGGCACCCCCACATGGGACGATGGTGCACGGGGAACACTGCTGGGCGTTACCCGGGGTACCGGGCGGGCCGAGATCTGCAGGGCGGTGCTTGAGGGCGTGGCGCACTGCTGTGCCGACGTGATCGAGGTGTTGGCCGTGGCGTCTGGCACGAAACCCGGAGCCGTTCGCCTGGACGGTGGGATGAGTGCCAACCCGACCTTTGTACAGGCCCTTGCTGATGCTTCCAGAATGGTGGTGGAGCGCTCTTCCGAGGTGGAGGCCACGGCCCTCGGGGCAGCGGCCCTTGCGAGGGTTGCTACAGGTGATGCAGCCGACCCGGCCGATGCCATGGAGGGCTGGCAGCCAGTCGAGATTGTCCGACCCCGTGGGCCGGTCGATCGTGATCGTTGGGCGGAGGCGGTCAGTCGGGCACGGCCCTGAGCCCGATCTGGCGGTCAGCCCAGCGGATCCGTGTCGTCGACCTGCTCGAAGACCCGCTTCACCTTTCCCGCCTCGGCCCGGGGCATTGAACCGGGGGGTACCAACTCGACCGGGGTCCTGACCCGGAGGCGGTCCATGAGCATCTTCTGGAGGCGGTCGGTCACCTCTGGGGTCTCGGCTGTGGTGTCACCGAGTTCTGCCCTCACCCGCAGTTCGACCATTGGGCCCCGGCGGTCGACGACGATCGCGTAGTTGGCTCCGACGTCGGGGTCGTCCATCAGGACCGTCTCAATCTGGCGCGGGTACACGTTGATGCCGCGGACCACGAGCATGTCGTCAGAGCGTCCGGTAAGCCGGGCGATGCGGGTCCAGTGCCGGTCTGGCGGCCCCGGGTCCGGGAGAATCCTCGTGATGTCGCCGGTGCGGTAACGGAGAACGGGCATTGCCTGCTTCGTAAGCGTGGTGAGGACCAGTTCTCCCCACTCGCCGTCTGGCACCACCTCTCCGGATTCGGGGTCGACCACCTCGGGGAGGAAGTGGTCGTCGAAGACGTTCAGGGCTCCGAGGTCATCAGGGGCCTCCATTGCCACCCCGGGGCCGATCACCTCGGATAGCCCGTATATGTCGAGCGCTGTGAAGCCCCCGCCCCATGCATCCTGGATGCGTGTGCGCATTCCTTCGGACCATGGTTCGGCTCCCAGGATCCCGATCTCGACGTTGAGGTCGCCGAGGATTCCCTGTTCGTGGGCCCGTTCCGCCAATAGCAGGCTGAACGACGGCGTAGCCGACATGACCCTGCTTCCGAGGTCTCTCAGGAGCTGCAGTTGGAGCGCCGTGTTGCCACCAGAAACGGGAACCACCGTGCAGCCGAGGCGTTCACCGCCGTAGTGGAGGCCCAGGCCACCGGTGAACAGGCCGTACCCGTATCCGTTGTGGAGGATGTCGTCCGGTCGTGTTCCGGCAAGGGCCAGCGAGCGGGCGTTGACCTCGGCCCAGACGGCCAGGTCGTGTGGCGTGTAGACGACGATCGTGGGTTTGCCGCTTGTGCCAGAGCTGGCGTGGAGCCGCGTGGTTTCGGTGAGGGGGGTGGTCACCATGCCCAGGGGGTAGGTGTCGCGCAGGTCTGCTTTGACCGTGAACGGCAGTGAAGGAAGGTCCTGAAGTGTGGTAACCGCGTTGGGGTCCACCTCGGACAGGCGTTCTGACCAGAAGGCGTTGCCACAGGTGGTCAGGCGTCGGACGAGGGACCTGAGGCGTTCAACCTGTAGGGCCGCTCTAGGCTCGGCTGGGAGGCCGACGGTGTCGGGCATCTGGCCTGAACTCATACGGTTGACGATAGGCGTCGCTGTGGCCGGACGGTGGTGTCAGCGCAACTGGAAGCCGAGGCCGATCGGGTCATCAGGGTCAAGGCTGAAGTTGCTCATGGCGTGCATGTGGGCGGATCCCTCAATCGTGGTGACCACTTCGGCATCCGAGGTTGCTGCGATGCGGCCCTCGAACACGCCGCCCGCGATTCCCTCGTTCAAGAAGGTGTCGTCGACCCCCATGAGGCCGGCCTGATAGAGAAGGGCCAGGCGCGCTGAGGTACCCGAGCCGCACGGTGACCGGTCCACCTGGCCGTCAGCGAAGATCGTGACGTTCCTCTGGTGGAGTGGATCGTCGCCGATGGTCTCGTGGAAGATCGTGCCGTACAGGCCCGAGAGTCGGTCGTCTGGGGCGTGTACAACGGCGGGTGAGTTGTCGAGGTCGGTCCTGATCTGGCGTCCGAGTGAGATCAGGTCATCGAGGCCTCCGGTGGTAGCCGAGAGGTCCATCTGGTCGAGGTCCACAGAGGCGTAGAAGGCACCACCGAACGAGATGTCCACGGGCACCATCCCGAAGGTGGTGGAGATCTCCATTCCTGTGGCACCTACGTAGGCGGGAACGTTCTGGAACCTGACGCTGGCCACCCTGCCCCCATCCAGGCCTGCAACAGTCGGCAGGCGACCGGAGGGCACGTCCACGACCACCTCGACGGTGTCACCGTCTGCTGCGATCAGGCCCATGTCGATTGCCCAGGTGACGATTGCGATCGTTCCGTGGCCACATGCAGTGCTGAAGCCGTCCTTGTGGAAGAAGACGATCCCCAGGTCACCGTCGGGGTCGTCGGGTGGCACGACGAAGCCGCCGTACATGTCGGCGTGTCCGCGAGGCTCGTTGACGAGGAAGCGCCGCAACTCGTCCAGGTTCGCCATCGCCCACTCACGGCGGTCGCCTGCGGTTCGGCCCTCCATGGGGCCCACGTCAAGGATGCGGAAGGGCTCGCCGGCACAGTGGTAGTCGGTGGTTTCCAGGAACTCGCCCGGTCCGGGGATCATGGCGGCACCGTAGCGCTGGAGTAGATGGCGACTACCAGACGGCGGTCGGGTCGAGACCCCTGACCCTGTTCATCCTGGCAAGCAGCGCTGGGAAGTCTCCATGCCTCTGTGTCCGGCTGGCGAAGGCCGGTGCCGAGATGGTTCCGATGTCAATGTCTGGGAACCGGGCCCGGACCCTGTCGGTCCATTCGGGCAGCAGGGTGTCGAACGGTGCCGAGGCAATGCCGGCCTCGGTGGCCTCTGCTTCTCCAGGGACCGGGTCGAACAGGCCTGTAGCGAGGGGCAGGAGGTCCCGCACGGCGTCTGCCAGCCGGTCGGCGCTGTCCGGGGTCTGGAGCAGCACGTCTATCAGGCCATCGGCATGGCGGACGTGGAACCTCTCCTCGCGGGCCGCATGGGCTGCAGCATCCTTCAGTGGTTCGAGACCGGAGTCCTCTACGAGCGACCAACGGAGTTCCTCTGCGGTGTCGTAGAGCCAGTGGCGAACCAGGGCATGTGCCCATCCGGTGCAGGCCACCTCGACGATCTGGGCTGACCGGTAGTCGGCTGCGCTCCGGTCAAAGGCGAGGGTGTCGATCGCCCGGTCGTCGGGTGGGCTGCCCTGTCCGTTGTCGGCGACGATGGCGTATAGAAGGGCTGCATGGCTGAGTTCATCCTGGGCGATGCTGGCGAATGCCATGTCCTCTTCGAGGAAGGGTGCGACACCGATCCACTCGGTGTGCTGTTGCCCCATGAGGTGCTCGTCGTCGGCGAAGGCGAGGAGAAACTCTGCTGTTCCGGGGGTCATGGATGTCATCGGCTCTCCCTCTGGCTCTTGCGGTGGGCTGCTACGAGGAGCCCGTCGTTGTCTCTGTGCGGCTTGTCTGAGTTGGGTGCCACGAAGTCCCTGTCACCGATCAGGAGGTGTTGGCGGTCGACCATCCAGAGCAGGTCACCCTCGGCGCGGCGTAGGTAGTTCTCGCGGGCCAGCAGCAGTGCCAGCTCGTCGTCGGGTGCGTCGATGCTCCCGGCGTGCCGGTACTCCTCCTGCCCGTCCCTTTTCAGGAATATCTCGTAGGTACGCATGTGTGCTCCTCTACCGGTCTCTCATGACTTCGATCACCTCGCGGCAGGATTCGCATCGGTGTACTGCCCTGCACCTGCTGGGTCCGAACTCGGATTGTTCGACGGTCGGTGTGCCACAGCGGGGGCATGGTGTCGGACCGTCCCCGATCCTGACCGCCACGGTCAGGTCGGTGGCCATGGTCTCCCTGGCCTTGTTCGTGACGCGCTCAATGTTCCAGACGGGCGCCGCCAGCCAGTTGACGGTGACCGCTTCAACACCCGGGACACCCACCACTGCGGCTTCCACGTCAGAGGCAATCATGGCCAGAGCTGGACATCCGGAGAAGGTGGGGATGAGGCCGATGGTGACCCTGCCATCGTCGGTTGTCGTGATCGTCTCCAGCAGGCCCAGGTCGACGATGGATACTCCCGGAATCTCGGGGTCGTCGACGGTCGCCACAGCGGCAAGGGCAGCGTCGGTCAGCGTGGCGTCAACGGTCATGGCGCTCATGCAACGGCTCCGGCGGGGGCGGCATCGAGGGCGTCGCGGACCCACCTGGTGGTCTCCCACGCAGCGGAAGCCTCGGCAATTCGTCGTGCCGTGTCCGGGCCGTCCATCGCCATGGTCCTCTTGAGAGGTTCCCAGTCGATCGGCCCGCAGGTCCAGGTGTCGGTCTGAGCGTCGTGGGTCAGGCCGGGGTCCGGGATGGTGAAGCCGTAGCTGTGCAGCATCGGAACGAACTTCTGGACCCAACCGGCCCTCATCACCTCGTTCTTCTCGGACTTGAGGCGCCAACGGGCCAGCCTGTCGTTGGGCTTGGAGTCGGGTCCGAAGAGGCGTAGGGCGGGCCACCACCAGTCGTCGATGGATTGCTGGAACATGGCACGCTGGGCGTCCGTTCCCTCGGCGATCCTGAGGACGCGTTCTTCGCCCAACCGGAGGTGGAATCCCTCTTCGGCGATTATCCGCTTCAGGATCCGCTTGTAGGGTCCGTATGAGCAGTCCTTGTAGACGGCCTTCTGGCTGGGGACCGCAGCGCCGTCCACGAGCAGGCAGATGGCGACCTGATCTCCCCAGGTCCTTACCTTGTAGTGGAAGACGTTGTGGAACCGGGACCTTCCGGCGAAGAGGTCCTCAAGCATCTCCCGCCTGGTTTTGACCCCGAGGTCCGCCGCGACCATGTAGAGCAGGTGGCCGTGGCCGATCTCATCCTGGCTCTTTGCCAGAACGGCCATCTTGTGGCGCAGGCCGGGGGTCATGGGTATCCAGTCCCGTTCGGTCAGGCCGCCCATCAGCTCGCTGTTGGCGTGCAATTCGATGAACCTGAACACTGCGGTTCTGTACTCGTCGGGCATGTCGTCGTCGACCTCGACCATGCCTCCGTCGTTGAGGAATGCCTCGAAGTCGTCCATTGAGGACCAGGTGCGTCCCATCAGGTGTTGCCTTCACTTTCTGTTGGTTCTCCGGGTGCGCCGTTCACCCCGGGTTGGTTTGCGACCATCGTCAAGACGTCGTAGGCGGCGACCACGTCATCGTCCTGGTTGACGACCTGGGCGTCCCAGGCCACCTCTCCATATCCGGTTCCGGCTCGCAGGGTCTTGCGTTTGCATGTCAGGAAGACGGTGAGGGTGTCGCCCGGATAGGTCGGCTTGGCGAACCGGCAGCGGTCGATCCCGTAGTTGGCGAGTACTGGTCCCGGGTCGGGCCAGACGAACAGGCCGGCTGCCAGCGAGAGGACCAGGTAACCGTGGGCCACTCGTCCACCGAAGATGGGGCTTGCGGCGGCGGCCGCCTCGTCCATGTGTGCATAGAAGTGGTCCCCGGTGCTCTCGGCGAAGTTCTCAATGTCGTTGAGGGTCACCGTGCGGGAATCGGTCCGGATCGCTGTTCCGATGTCAAGGTCGTCAAAGTTCAACTTGAACGGGTGACCGCGGTCCAGGTCCCGGGTGGAGCCCGGTAGCCACTCGCCGGTGATCGCGGTGAGCATGTCGGGTGAACCCTGTACGGCTGTCGTCTGGAGGTGGTGGCGCACCCCGCGGAGCCCGCCCATCTCCTCGCCACCTCCGGCACGTCCGGGGCCACCGTGGACGAGGTTGGGCAGGGGGGAGCCGTGGCCTGTGCTGCTTCCGGCGACCGAGGAGTCCACCACGTGGATGCGGCCGTGGTGTGCCGCTATGCCGGTGGTCAACAGACGCGCCTCATCCGGGTCGGCGGTGTAGATCGAGGCGACGAGGCTTCCGCCGCCGAGGGCGGTCAGCGAGATGGCGTCGGCCGGGTCCGTGTATCCCATGATGGTGGTGACAGGTCCAAAGGCCTCGGTGGTGTGCACTTTCGGGTCGGCCGGGTTGTCGGATCGCAGCAGGGTCGGTGCCATGAAGGCTCCCTGGTCCGGGTCGACGTCGTGGAATTCGCAGGAGTTGGTTACCACGGTGGTCGATCCCGACAGGGTCGACACGGCTCCGAACACCTCTGTCCTCTGCGTCGTGCTGACGAGGGCGCCCATGCCGGTCTCCGGGTCAGCCGGGTTGCCGACCCTCACTTCGCCGAGCGCCGCGGCCACAGCCTCGGTGGCCGCATCCAGGTGCTGGTGGGGTACCAGCGCCCGCCGTATGGCCGTGCACCTCTGTCCCGCTTTGACGGTCATCTCTGTCACGACCTCGGATACGAACAGGTCGAACTCGGTTGAGCCGGGTCCTGACCCGTTGCCGAGGATGGCAGCGTTGAGGGAATCGGCTTCGGCGTTGAAGCGAGCCGAGCGTTCCACGACCGCGGGGTGGGCTCTCAGGAGTGCTGCTGTGGAGGCTGAGCCGGTGAAGCCGATTAGGTCCTGCCCGCCCAGGTGGTCGAACAGGTCACCGATTCCGCCGCACACCAGTTGCAGCGCTCCGGCCGGGAGGATCTCTGACTGGATCATCAGGCGGACCATGGCCTCGGTAAGGAATGCCGTCTGGGTGGCCGGCTTGATGATCGTGGGTACACCGGCGAGCAGCGCCGGGGCGAACTTCTCGAGGGCGCCCCAGCAGGGGAAGTTGAATGCGTTGACCTGGACGGCGACACCGTTGAGCGGGTTGGCGATGTGGGTGGCAATGAATGAGCCGTCACGGGCCAGAATTTCGGGGTCGCCGTCGATGAGAACGGTGGAGTTGGGCAGTTCGCGGCGCCCCTTTGATGCGTAGCTGAGGAGCACGCCGGCGCCCCCCTCGATGTCGATCCATGAGTCGGCCCGGGTGGCGCCTGTGGCGGTTGAAAGGTCGTAGAGGCCTTCCTTTTCTGAGAAAAGGTGCTGGCCGAGTGCCTTGAGGAGGGAGGCACGTTCGTGGAAGGTCATGGTCCGCAGGGTGGGTCCGCCCACCTCTCGGGCGTATGCGGCTGTTCCCTCAAAGTCCACCCCGCCGCTTGACACGGATGCGACGGGTTCGCCGGTCACGGCGTGGCTGGTGACGACGCCTTCGATGTCAGCTGTATGCCACGCCCCCTGAACGAAACTCTCGAGTCTGCGCACGCGTCCCCCGGCCCCAAGTTCTCCTGACAGGTAATCGTATAACCTTTGATTAGTTTGTCAAGACGTTGCGACGTTCCAGCCAGACGAGGGTCGTGGTGCGTGCGGGCCGGACGGAGCGGGTGAGGAGAATCGAACTCCCGTCATCAGCTTGGGAAGCTGGGGTTCTACCATTGAACTACACCCGCGAGCCCCTGTATCAGCAGGGATCCGTGCCACGGCACTACCGGGAATCTATCCGTCACGGTTGCTCGTTATTCGTGCAGCAGGAGACCAACTGAGCCACAGGCTGTTCCAACCTGCGTGCTCAGCCCCGGGCCAGGCGGAGTGCCCGTTCGCCGACCTCTGCCAGAGCCCGTTCCATGTCGATTGTAAGCATCTCGCCGTTGGCCACGACCTTCTCCCCAGCAACCCAGACGTCCGTCACCCGGCGGCTGGACCCCGACCACGCCAGATGGGCGAGCAGCTCGTCAGGCTCTGTGATTGGCGCGAACGTGGCGTGGTCCAGGTCGATCCGGATCATGTCGAGGGCGTTGCCGGACTTGAGACAACCCGTGTCGTCGAGGCCGACCGCTGCGGCCGAGTGGCGGGTGGCCATGGCGAGCGTTTCCACAGCTGAGACCACTGTCGAGTCGAGTGCATGAACCTTGGCCAAGAGTGCAGCCACCTTGACCTCCTCCCACAGGTCCAGCGAATCGTTGGAGGCAGGACCGTCGGTTCCGTACCCGATAGTTACCCCTGCCTCCCTCATCGCAACCAGGGGCGCGATGCCCGATCCCAACTTCATGTTGCTCACAGGGCAGTGGGCCACAGCGACCCCGTCGTCTGCCAGCAACTCGATGTCGTCTGTGTCCAACCAGACGCAGTGGGCTGCCAGCACACGACCACCGAACACACCGTGGTCGTGGAGGATTCGCGTTATGGAATGACCGTAGGCATCTTCAAGTTCGGTGCTCTCCTCGCGGGTCTCGGCCAGGTGGAGGTGGAGAAGTGTGTCGAGCGACCGGGCCAGGTCGGCCAACTCGGCAACAGCCTCGACCCCGAGGTCGTAGGCCGAATGGGGGGCGATCCCGACGGTGATCCGCCCGGCCGGGTCATGGTGCCTCGAGAAGAAGTCGGAGATCTCCCCGGCCCGGTCACTGCCACTGGAGTGGAGTGCAGATACAACTCCGGGGGTCATCACCAGGCGGGCACCCGACTCTCCGACGGCGTCGACAACCGCCTCCTCGAACAGGTACATCTCGCAGCTCGTGGTAACGCCCGCCAGCAGCATCTCTGCCGACCCGAGCGTCATTCCCCACCAGGCATCCTCGGTGGTCATGCGGCCCTCGCGCGGCCACATCGCCTCGGTCAGCCAGCGCTGGAGTGGGAGGCCGTCGCCCGAGCCACGCATGAGGGTCATCGGCGTGTGGCAGTGGGCGTTCACCAGTCCCGGCATGAGCAGGCCACCGACGTCCTCGACCGACACGGTGTCATCTACAACAGGAGCGCTGTCGGCTGGGCCGACCCAGGCGATCCGGCCGTCAACCGTGTCGACCACGCCGGGAACGAACACGGAGTCGTCGGCGTCACAGGTGACCACGACATCAGCGGTGAAGCGCCGGTTCCCCATCGGTGCCTAGACGACCCGTTCGTTGCCGCCATCGATCGGGATCTGGGCGCCCGTCGTGGCAGAGAACGTGTCGGTACACAACTCGACGGCCACCTTCGCCACACCAGCCGAGGTGACCTCGGTAGCGAGCAGGTTCCGGGTCTTGTACTCGTCGACGCTCAGGCCGTAGTTGTCGGCCCGCTCCCTGAGGAGGTCGTCGTTCCAGAGGCCTGTGTCGAACACCGCGTCCGGATGGACCGTGTTGATACGGATACCGTCGTCGGCCCACTCCAAGGCGGCGACACGGGTCACCTGGGTGAGCGCAGCCTTGGAGGTTGAGTAGGACAGCGCCCCCCTGCCCGGTGCGGCAACGTTCTTTGATCCGATGATCGACACCCGTCCTCCGACCGGGGACCTGACGAGGAACGGGTGAGTCGTGTGCAGGAGGTTGACGACCGAGTCGACGTTCACCGCCTGAACCGTTCGGTAGTCATCGGCATCCAGGTCGCTGATGGGGGCACTGGTTCCAAAGATCCCCGCTGCTATCACGACGATGTCGAGGCCACCAAAGCGCTCGACAACGCTGTCGACGGCTGATGCCTGTGCCTCGGGGTCGGTTACGTCCACGGTCAGGCCCAGCCAGGCGGCGCGGTCAAATGTGGTTGTCACAGTGGGATCGATGTCCATTCCACCCACGGTGCAACCCCGTGCGAGCAGTTCGGCCGCGCACGCACGGCCGATGCCTGAGGCCGCTCCCGTGACCACGGCGACCATTCCGGCCAATTGCGCAGGCGGGCCAGCCAGGCGCAACTTGGCCTGTTCCAGGTCCCAGTACTCGACGTCGAAGATGTCTCCGGCGCCAAGTGCCCTGTAGCCGTTGAGGCCGTCTTCGACGCGCTCGAGGGCGGGCATCGTGCGTTCGTAGATGTCAAAGGCGATGTCGGCTGCAGCGATGGTCCGACCGGCGGTGAGCACCCCCAGTTCCGGATCGACCACGACGCGTGGTGCAGGGTCGAGCATCGTCAGATCGGTGCGCCCCCGGTGCTCGTGCTGCCTGAAGTAGTCCTCGTAGGCGGTGGTGTAGGCAGCCACGTCGCGACCAACCATGGGAACGCGTTTCGTGCGGATCACGTGGTCGGGTGTCAGCGGCCCTCTGGAGGCCAGGCTGTCCAGGTCCGGACGCTGGACAAAGCGGGTCGAGGTCTGGTCGCAGTGGCGACACAGCAGCATCGGAAAGCCGGCGGCATCGGAGATGTCGCGGCGGAGGCCGGCCAGAGTCATTGTGTCCGGGTCGGGGAGTGCCGCAGACGGCGGGCCCGGCACGGGGGCGTTCTCGTCAAGCCAGCGCTCGGCCCTCGAGATCAGTTCATGGTGTCTCGTGTAGGCCTCACGGGTCGACTCGCCGAATGTGAAGAGACCATGGTTGAGCAGCACCATCCCGATGGTTCCGGGGTTGACCTGATCGGTCCACGAGGTCGCCACCGCCCTGGCAAGGTCGAAGCCGGGCATTACATAGGGAATGACGACCACGGAATCACCGAAGATCTCCTGGACGTGCTCACCGGCATCACCGACATTGGTCAGAGAGACGATCGCGTCGGCGTGGCTGTGAAGGATCGCAGGATGTGGAAGGAAGGCGTGCAGCAGGCTCTCGACGGATGGTGCAGGCGCGCCGGGATCGAAGCTTGCCGACATGAGCTCGCGCATCATGTCGGGGTCAGAGAGCGAGTCGAGCGCCAGAAGGTCCCTCAGCCGTGGAAGGGTCAGCGGGGCGAAGCCCTGGGGCTCGATCGTCGCCAGGTCCCATCCTGAGCCCTTGACGAACAGCGCCTCGGAGGTGGAGCCGGTGATGTCGGTGAAGGGGGCCTTCACCGATGTGTTACCGCCACCGTGAAGCACGAGGGCAGGATCGGAACCGATCAGCCGTGACCCGTAGACACACTCGTCGAGAGGGGTCTCAAGGGTCTTGGCTACGGCATTGTCCCAGCGGTCTTCCACGGTCTACTTCCTAGTTGGTCAGCCGGTTACCAGGTGGGCCGGGCCAGTACCCCGCCGTCGACGACCAGGTCGGTACCCGTGATCCAGCGGGACAGGTCCGAGCAGAGGAACACGCAGGCGTCACCCACATCCTCGGGTGTTCCGAGTCTCGTCAGCGGCGCTGCCCTGCGCCAGCGCTCAACTCCGTCGGGCCAGTCCTCTTCAAGGCCGGGGCGCGCGATCAGGCCAGGTGAGATGCTGTTCACGCGGATTCCGTCACCGCCATAGGCCAGTGCAGCGGCTCGGGCGTGCATTACCAGGGCCGCCTTTGAGGTTGCATAGTGACCGTGGACGTCGGTCGGGTGGTGGGCCTCGATCGATGCGATGTGGATAATCGACCCACCCGATTCCCCGGCTCGCATTACCCCTGCGGCCAGGTGGGTGAGGCGATGCACTGCTGTGACGTTGATATCGATGGTCTCGGACCAGATCTCGTCGGTCACCTCGTCAAACGGCACAACCGACTGCGTGGCGGCGTTGTTGACAAGGCAGTCGACCCGGTCGTGCATCTCCAGGGTCGATTCGATGACCCTGGCAGGTCCGTCCTGTGAGGCCAGGTCGGCCCTGACAACCGACACGGGACTGCCGTCAAGGTTGAGCAGGTGTTCTGTTGATGATTCTCGCGTGTGGGCCACGACGGTGGCCCCGGCTTCCACGAGCCGTCTGACGATTCCCGTGCCGACTCCGCCGCCGGCACCTGTCACGATGATCACGCGGCCCGAGAGATCGAGCAGATCCGACGGCGACGCAGGACCGGTCACGGCTGCTCACCCCGCACAAGGCTGGCGATACGGGTCGCTGCCACGGGGAACTCGGCGGTGAGCCTCTCGGCTGATCCCAACTTGAATCCATCGGGGTTGTAGGGAGGTGCCATCGTGGTTCCAACCAGGGACCAGTCGCCCATGGTCGAGGCACCCATCCAGGTACCGGTCGGGACCGCAAGGAAGGGCCGTTGGCCTGCGGCCAGGTCGCCCCCGAGCACGGGCATTGCGATCGAACCGTCGGGTTCAAGAAGCAGGAAGTCGACTGGGGAACCGATGTAGTGGTGCCACAACTCGGTCCGGTCGAGCCGGTGCATTGCCGAGAAGTCGCCTGGTTGCATGAGGTAGTAGATGGCCGACCCGTGTTCGTCGCGCCAGGTCTCGGCCCACATGCCGCCTTCGAGCGGCAGGGGCTCAAGCCCAAGAATGGCGGAGATCTCTTCGGTGGTCATGTGGTCGTCGGCGTCCTCTGTGTTGCCCAGGAGCCGGCGAGACGATACTAGTTGTCCGACGACTATCCGGAGACTGGACCATGAGCGAGCTCGGTGGGAGGACCCTTGACTGGGTCGACGGCGCCATATTGATGGTTGACCAGACGAAGTTGCCGACATCCGTTGAGATGTTGCGGATCACAAGGGTGTCCGATCTGGTCGATGCCATTCGTCGGCTGTCGGTTCGCGGGGCACCGGCGATAGGCGTCGCCGGTGCGTTCGGGGTGGCCCTGGCAGCCAGCACGAACGGTGTGGGGACACCGGGGTTTGAGGCCGACGTGGAGTCGATTCGGTCGGCTCGTCCCACAGCGGTGAACCTGGCGAAGATGGTGGACAGGGTGGTGTCCGTCTCCGGAGGTGGACCCGATGCCGCCCTTGCCGAAGCCATGGCCGTCAGGAACGAAGAGTTGGCTGCGTCGCTGCACATGGGCGACCGTGGTGCCGACCTGATTGCCGAGATCACGGGCGGGTCCGGTTCGATCCGGGCCCTCACAATCTGCAACACCGGCGGCCTCGCAAGCGTTGAACGTGGGACCGCCCTGGCTGTCATCCAGACACTCCATGAGCGTGGTTGTCTCGAGGAGGCAATTGCCCTCGAGACCCGACCTCTCCTGCAGGGAGCGCGCCTGACCGCCTGGGAGCTCCAGCAGATGGCTGCCCCGTTCCGTCTGATCGTCGACTCGGCGGGACCGCACCTGATCTCCAGAGGGTTCGCCGATGTCGTCCTGGCTGGTGCTGACCGGATAGCCGCCAACGGCGACACGGCCAACAAGATCGGCACCTTCTCACTGGCACTGGCTGCCAGACACTCCGGCGTCCCGTTTGTGATTGTCGCCCCCGAGTCCACGATCGACATGGCCACGGCCTGCGGCGGTGACATCCAGATTGAGAACCGGGGTGATAACGAGGTCGTCTGTTTCGGGGGAGTTCCGATGGCCCCAGAGGGCACACGAACCATCAACCCGGCATTCGACGTCACCCCGTCCGATCTCATCACGGCAATAGTCACCGACACACGGGTTGTCCGACTCGACCAGGGCGAGACCCTCGACACGGTTCGGTCGTGACCGGATTACAGGCCTTCAACGCCGAGTCGCAGGCCCCGCCCCCAACCCTACCTAGTCTGCTGCGGTGACAACAGGCCCCTCCGTCAGATTGCGACCAGCATCATGAGGATGCTGAAGCCCGTAGCGGTTCCCCTCATCGCAGTTGGTCTGGCCCTCGGTATTGGCGCCATAATCCTGGCGGTCTCGGGCGCCAACCCCATCGAGGCATACGGGGCGCTGATCGACGGATCGCTCTCCAGCCAGAAGACAGTCGGCGGACCCTCGAGAAGGCCACCCCGCTCATCATGGGTGGCCTGGCAGTGGCATTTGCCTTCCGGGCCGGGCTCTTCAACATCGGTGGCCAGGGCCAGCTTGTCGTCGGAGGGATCTTTTCAGCCGCTGTGGGCTTCGGGTTCGAGGGTCTTCCGTGGATCATCCATGCTCCCATAGCTCTCGCCGTCGGCGCCCTGGCCGGCGCAGCCTGGGGTTCGATCGCGGGCATCCTCAAGGCCACCCGCGGAGCCCACGAGGTGATCACGACGATCATGCTCAACTTTGTTGCCCTCAATCTCACGGATTGGCTGGCCTCGAACCCCTGGAAGGACGAGGGGATCCTGTCGCGTACCCCGGCGGTCGAGGAGAGTGCTCTGATCCCACTCTGGGGATCGTTCCCAACCGGCTTCCTCGTGGCAGTCGCCGCCAGCATCGGTTGCTGGTACCTGCTGGAGAGGACCAACCTGGGCTTTGAGATCCGCTCCGTCGGGCTCAACGGAGACGCTGCCAGATACGCCGGGATATCGGTCCAGCGGATCATCATTGCCACCATGGCGATAAGCGGACTCCTTGCCGGTGCCGGCGGCGCCATCGAGACCCAGGGGGTGATTGGCAGGTACGAACCGGGCTTCAACGCCGGGTTGGGCTTCAACGGCATCACCATCGCCCTGTTGGCCCGGAACCACCCACTCGGCGTCATCCCGGCGGCCCTGTTGATCGGGGCCATGGAGGCCGGAGGTTCGATGATGCAGTTCAACGCCGACGTGGCACCAGAGATCACCGACATCATCGAGGCACTGATGCTCCTGTTCGTGGCGACACCGATCGTGGTCCGGTGGTTCTTCTCCCGCCAGGAGGCCGCAGAGGTCTCCGTCACCGCCGGCTGGGGTTCGTCATGAGCGACCTGTTCATCCGTTTCCGCTGGGTGATCCTCACGATCCTCGTGTTTGTGTTCGTAACCCTGTTCACCGCCGAGTTCCAACAGGCTCAGACAACGGCGGTCCTTGCCAGCGCACTGCGTCAGTCCACACCGCTGGTCTTCGGTGCGCTGTGCGGGGTCATGTGTGAGCGCTCCGGTGTCGTGAATATCGGCATCGAGGGTCAGATGCTGCTGTCCGCATTCGTGGGTTTCATGGTCGCGTCGGCAACCGGGAGCCTCATCGCCGGAATCCTTGCCGGCATGGCCACAGGTGCCCTAATGGGTGCCGGCCTGGCAGGACTGTCGGTGACCCTGCAGGGTGACCAGATAATTGCCGGAACCGTCCTCAACATCGCAGCGTTCGGAATCAGCAGTTATTTCTTCCAACAGGGCCTCACCCTGCCGTCAGGCAAGACCCCCCAGGTGTCGCTGGGTCCGCTCGCCGACCTGCCGGTCATTGGAAGGGTGTTCTTCATCAACCGTCCGCTCACCTACCTGTCCCTGATCCTCATCTGGGTCGTCTGGTTCGTGTTGTTCCGAACCAGGTGGGGGCTCTGGACCCGGTCGGTGGGCGAGGTTCCCAGCGCAGCCGAGACGGTCGGCATCTCGGTGGCACGGGTCCGATACACCAACCTCATAGCGGGCGGATGCCTCGCTGGTCTGGGTGGTGCCTACCTCAGCCTCGAGGCGGTCGGATCCTTTGAGCGAATGATGACCAACGGGAGGGGCTTCGTGGCCCTGGCGGTGATGATCTTCGGACGCTGGAACCCGATAGGAATCTGGGGTGCCGCGCTCCTGTTCGGTTATGCCAGCGCCGTCCAGACCCAACTCCAGTTCCGCGGCTGGTTGGCTGACGATCCGCAGTTCATCGGGATGATCCCGTACGTCGTCTGCATCGTCGTCCTGGCCGGATTCGTCGGTCGTGCCCGACCACCTGCTGCCATTGGACAGCCCTACAGCCGTGAGTACCCGGTGGGCGTGGCCGCACCCCCGGCCCTCGAGGTGCGGGGCGTCACGAAACGTTTTGGTGACGTGCTCGCCAATGAGGACGTCGACTTTCGCATCGAACGTGGTCGGGTCCACGCTCTTCTCGGTGAGAACGGCGCCGGAAAGAGCACCCTCGTCAACATCATCTTCGGCCTCTACCAGGCCGATACCGGCGAGGTTCGACGCAACGGCGAGGTAATGAACCTCAACGGTCCACGAGACGCCATTGCCCAGCAGATCGGCATGGTCCACCAGCACTTTCAGCTGGTGCCGGTGCTCTCGGTAGCCGAAAACGTCGTCCTGGGTGATGAGCCGACGAGACACGGTGTGGTCGACCTCGACGAGGCCGCCGCCGTGGTTCGGAAGCTCTCGGAGCGTTTCGGACTCGACATTGACCCGGAGTCCATCGTCGAGGACCTTCCGATCGGCATTCAACAGAGGGTCGAGATTCTGCGTGCCCTCTACCGCGAGGTCGACATCCTGATCCTGGACGAACCGACCGCTGTGCTGACCCCCCAGGAGACCGGTCACCTGCTCGAGGTCCTGCGAGGTCTCGCGGATACCGGTGTAGCCGTGGTATTCATCACGCACAAGTTGCGCGAGGTGATGGCCGTTGCCGACGAGATCACCGTGATGCGTCGTGGCCGGGTGGTGGGCCATGCGGTTCCAGCCGACACAGACGAGTCCGATCTGGCATCGATGATGGTCGGCCGCCCCGTCGAACTACGCCTGAAGCGAACCCCCGCATCCCCCGGCGACAAGATGCTCACCATTGTGGACCTGGTCGTCAACGACGATCGACAGACCCAGGCGCTGAACGGAATCAACCTCGATGTCCGTGCAGGAGAGGTCGTCGGGGTCGCCGGGGTCGAGGGCAACGGTCAACGTGAACTGGTCGAGGCCGTTACGGGTCTTCGCGGCGTCATCTCCGGCTCGATCATCCTCGACGGCGAAGAGATCGCCGGAAGGTCCCCGCGCCAGATCAGCACCATGGGAGTGGCACACATCCCCGAGGACAGGGAGAAGTTTGGCCTTATCGGCGCACACACCGTTGCCGACAACATGGTCCTGAACCGCTACCACCATCGCCCCTACTCTAGGCACGGCATCAGGCGCCCCGCAGCCGTCGATGACGAGGCGACAAGGCTGGTCGAGGAGTTCGATGTGCGCCCACCGACCATCGCAGCGATGGTCGCCACCCTGTCGGGAGGCAACAAGCAGAAGGTCGTTGCAGCACGCGAGTTTTCGCATGGGTCAAAGGTGATGGTTGCGGCGCAGCCGACCCGTGGAATCGACATCGGGAACATCGAGTTCATCCACCGCCGGCTCATCGAGTATCGAGATGCCGGTATGGCCATCCTTCTCGTCTCAGCCGAACTCGACGAGGTTCTGGGGGTCTCTGACCGGGTTGCGGTTATCTACGGGGGACGGATCGTGTCGTGTGAGCCTGCCGAGGGAATCGACCGCGACCGCGTGGGCCGTCTGATGCTCTCGGGAGCCGACGGCTGATCGGCGGTTGGTACCGTCTAGAGATGCTCGGCCTCATTACCGGAAGCGGCTTCTACGACCTGCCAGGCCTTGAGGATGCCGCCAATAGGCAGGTTGAGACCCCCTACGGCGTGGTCAGCCTGGTGTACGCCACATGGAATGGCTGCCCGGTGGTGTTCCTGCCCAGGCACGGCGCCGATCACAGCGTGCCGCCACAGCGCATCCCCTACAGGGCGAACCTGTGGGCCCTCCATCAGGCCGGGGCCAGGGCCGTGTTCGCAACTGCGGTCAGCGGCGGAATCAACCCGGGTTACCGCAATGGAGAGCTGGTCCTGATCGATCAGTTCATCAACCTCACGAACGGCCGAGATGACACCTTCTTCGATGAAGAGGTCCGCCACACCGACATGACCGAACCCTACGACCGGGACCTGCGTCAGGTTCTTTCCGAGGTTGCTGCGTCAGAGGGGGTCGATCTGGTCGACGGTGGCACGTATGTGTGTGCCAACGGGCCCAGGTTCGAGACCCCGGCCGAGATCTCGATGTACGCAGGCTTCGGTGGCGACCTTGTCGGCATGACCGGCTACCCGGAGGTAGCCCTTGCCCGCGAGTTGGACCTGCCGTATGCGGCAGTCGGCGTTGTGTCCAATCCTGCAGCGGGCCTGGGTGCCGAGGAGCTCAGCCTCGATGACATCTGGGCTGTGCTGAACGACGTAGTCGAGCCACTGCTGCGCCTCCTGGGCGGTGCAGCCGAACGGCTTGCACGCCGCTGGGAATGAGGCCGCCCGGAGGGTGTCGCTGACGGGCAGGTGTTCAGTCGAAGAGACGGGAGGCGTCCTCGAAGTCGACCAGCCAGGTCCTGCCCCCGCCGTCTGAGTGGTACGAGCCCCAACCCAGGAGTTGGCGTGCCCGTTTCGGCAGGGCCGAGGCACGTTCCCGGTCGACCACGAGTGGGCTGGCCTCCTCCGGTCGGAGCCAACCCGAGACAAAGCTGACGTGCATGCCGTACCTCCACGAATCCGTGGTGTTTCGCCCGGCGCCGTGGATCACCCGGCCGCTGTAGATCATTCCGCTACCGGCCGGCATGGATGCGTACGCCGTCGCCTCGTCGTCGTAGTCGGCGCCACGGATCACCTCGGCTGGGAGTTCCTGGGTCCCGGGGATGACGACCGTTGCGCCGTTGGCCCTGGTGAAGTCGCTGAGGGCGAACATGCAGCTGACCGTTATCTCCCGTCCGTCGGCGATTGCCTCGGGCCAGTTGGTCTCGTCGCGGTGCAGGTATTGGGCCGGCTCACCGGGTCCGATGGCCATGACCTGTCCGGTGTTCAGCCAGTAGTCGCTGGCGTGTTCCAACAGGTAGTGGTCAGCGACCGCCAGGAGGGTCGGGTTCAAGAGGGCATGCTCCACGAAGGCATCGCTACGGGCGGCCAGGCCGCAGAAGCGCCTGGTGTTGGCACCGTGGAAGCCCTCCCAGTGCTCTATGCCACTCTTCGAACCGGGGGCCGTCCCGTCAAACGCGGCTGCGAGGTCCTCAATCAACTGCAGCCTTGACGGCTCGGGCAGCAGGTCCGTGACGATGACCCCACCGTCGGCGTCTATCGCCGCAACGATGTCGGCCAGGGCGGCATCGCGTCCGAGGGTCGTCAGGTCGGCCATCGCCGCACCCTATGACCCCGTGGGTAGCGATGGCCACGCGTGCCGAAGACCTCTGGTCGTCGGAGGGCTACGATCAGCCGCGACGGGGGGAGGACCACAATGGCCGATGCACACCGACCGCTGCGAACCGAAGTCGTTCCGGAACTTGTCGTCGAGGACGCCAGCGCAGCTCTGGCCTTCTATGCCGAGGCGTTCGGAGCCGACGAGATGTTTCGGCACGAACTCGACGACGGACGGATCATCCACGCAGAGGTCTCCTCTGACGGCTTCGTGATCTTCGTAACAGACGACTTTCCTGAGATGCACAATGGTGTCGGTACGTCGCCAAAGGCAATTGGTGGAACACCGATCTGTCTGCACCGGGACGTGATCGACGTGGACGCTGCAGTGGAGCGTGCCGTCGCAGCTGGAGCCACGCTCATCCACGGCCCTGAGGACATGTTCTGGGGTGACAGGTACGCACGCCTCTCGGACCCGTTCGGTCACCAGTGGTCGCTTGCCACCTCGGGGCCCGGCCCCGACGCTGCCGCAACAGAGGAGGCCGTAGCCGGGTTCGGGAGCTCGGGCGACTAGGGCAGTGGCATCTCCTTTCACGACGTAGCATCGGCTGCTCATGATTCTCTCCGACCGTTCCATCCGCGAAGCTGTGACCAAAGGTCAGATCGTGATCGAGCCCTACGACGACTCGTGTGTGCAGCCCTCGTCGGTGGACCTCCACCTGGATCACCGGTTTCTCGTGTTCCGCAACCACACCAGGGGCCTCATCGACGTGCGCCAGGACCTCTCCGATCTGACGGAGATGGTCGAAGGGTCCGACGACGATCCCTTCATCCTGCACCCGGGCGAGTTCGTCCTGGGGTCCACCTCTGAGAGGATCGCCGTTCCAGATGACCTGGTGGCCCGCCTGGAGGGCAAGTCCAGCCTCGGTCGGCTGGGTCTGCTCATTCACTCCACGGCCGGCTATGTCGACGCGGGTTGGGACGGCCAACTCACGCTCGAACTCTCGAACGTGGCGAGCCTTCCCATCACCCTCTACCCGGGTATGAAGATCGGCCAGATCTCGTTCATGCACATGACGACGGCTGCCGACAATCCCTACGGGGCCAGCCAACTGGGTTCCAAGTACAGGGGCCAGGAAGGTCCACGCCCCAGTCGCTACTGGGAGAACTTCGAGAGGTAGCTCTCTCGTGGAGCGGGACCTTCGTCCCTAGGCGTCCGGTACCCCTGGGCGGGAGCATTGGCTGCATGCACCTGCCCCCCGTTTCGGGCGTGTGCGTGTCCGGGCAGGTGAACGGGATTCCAGCAGATGAGTTCGGCCGCCTATGACGCCGTGGTCATCGGAGCAGGGCACAACGGGCTCTGTCTGGCTGCCTACCTGGCCCGAGCCGGCCTGCGCACGGCGATAGTCGAACGCCGCCACGAAGAAGGTGGCGGTGTGAACACCGAGGAACCGCTGCTGCCCGGTTTCCGCTTCAACCTCCATGGTCAGTACATGGAGTTCTTCGACGTAATGCCGATGATCCGGGATTTCGGCCTTGAGGAACTGGGCCTGCGTACGGTCATGCCCGAGGCCCAGGCGGCCATCACCTTCGAGGACGGTCGGGCCGTGGGCGTCCGGGTGGGCGAACGGGAGATCCGGGCCGAAAGGTGCGTCGCCTCGAACGCCGATGTCCGCCAGACGCTTCTTGACCTGGTCGGCGAGGAGCAACTGTCGCCGCTGTGGGTCAGGCGTGCCCGCAACTTCCGTTACGGCCCCAGCCACGTGCTCGGAACCCCGATGTTCTGCATCAGGGAGGTACCTAGGTACCTCTCGGCGAGGTGGGATGAAGACGTTGACCGCTGCTTCTACACGATGGTCGGCTTCGTGTTGTCTGTACCGGCTTCGCACTACGGAGAGGCTCGACGGGTGGGAATCAGTCTGGTCGTGGTCGTCGCTGTCGTGCTGGCTATCGCCCTGTTGGTGTTCGTGTAGGGGCTGGAACGCTCAGGAGTTTCTGGCGGCGGTCGGCCCGTCGGCTTCAGGCTCTCCGGCTTCGATTGCCTCGAGCACGTGCAGGGCGATGTCGCCCACCTTTACCTCGGTCTCCTCGACGCCTTCGCCCTTGACGCCGTCGTCGATCATCACGAAGCAGAACGGGCAGGCTGTGGCGATGCGGGTGGCGCCGGTAGCAAGGAGTTCCTGGGAGCGTTCGACGTTGATGTTCTTGCCGGTCTGTTCCTCCATCCACATTCGGCCACCACCGGCTCCGCAGCACATTCCCTCTGTGCCCTGTCGTTCGGCCTCAACCACCTCGACACCTCCGAGGCTGCCGATGACCCGCCGGGGTGCCTGGTAGATGTCGTTGTGGCGGCCCAGGTAGCAGGAGTCGTGGTAGACGATGCGCTCGTCAAGGTGGGCGTCTGTCACGTCGAGGCGGCCCTCGTCGATCAGCCACTCGAGCAGTTGGCTGTGGTGAACGACCTCGTAGTGGCCGCCAAGTTCCGGGTATTCGTTGGCCAGCGTGTTGAAGCAGTGCGGGCACTGCGTGATGATCTTGCGGACACCCATTTCGTTGAGCGTCTCCACGTTCTGCATGGCCATCATCTGGAAGATGTACTCGTTGCCGGTTCGTCTGGCGGGGTCGCCGGTGCACATCTCTGACGGGCCGAGGATCGTGAACGAGACGCCGGCCCGACGGAGCAGCTTGGCCATCGCCCGTGAGACCTTCTTGTTCTTGTCGTCGAAGGATCCGGCACAGCCGACCCAGTAGAGGTATTCGGCCTCTACCGGGTCGCCACCGTCGATGACATCGACTCCGTCGAGGTCTCCGACCCAGTCGGCCCTCTCGCTCTGGGAGAGGCCCCACGGGTTGCCGGAGTTCTCAATGGACCGGTAGGCGGCACCGAGCTCACTCGGGAAGTCGGACTCCATGAGCGACAGGTAGCGCCGCATGTCGAGGATCTTGTCGAGGATCTCGATGTTCACCGGGCAGATCTCGTCGCAGGCACGACAGCTTGTGCAGGCCCAGAGCTCCTCTCCGGTGACACGTTCGAACATGGAGTTGGCTGACACCGTTATGTCCGGGTCGACACCGATCGGCGGTGACACGACGGTTGAGCCGGTCGCCGCCATCACCTCGCCGGTCTTGAGCACGATCTCGCGTGGGTCGAGTGGCTTTCCGGTTGCGTGGGCGGGGCACACGCTGGTGCAGCGACCGCACATGGTGCAGGAGTCGGTGTCGAGGAGCTGCTTCCAGGTGAACTCCTCGATGGTTGACACCCCGAAGCTCTCCAACTCGGTTTCCATGAGGTTGGGGATGGGCCTCATCGCCCCCTTGGGGCGGTCGCGGTCCTTCAGGTACATGTTCAGCGGAGAGGTGAACATGTGGCGCAGCATCGTAATGGGGAGCAGCGCGAGGAAGGCCATGAACGACACGACGTGGGCTATCCACCAGGCCTGGTGCCAGCCCGAGGCATTCGCGGCAAGGCTGCTGTCTGCTATCGCCTGCGCCAGCGGGTAGCCGATAATCGACCAGGTCTCGGCCTCGACGGTGTGGCCGTCGGCACCGGCCTGAATGGCAATCCGGAAGGCCTCTGCACCGAAACCGGTGATGCCGATCGCAAAGAACACGAACAGCGCGGCAGCGTGCTCGGGCCTTGTCTTGATGCGGATGCGGTAGGGGCGGAAGCGGCTGGGTCCGTACCGTCGCAGGATCGCCCAGACGACCCCGGTCAGGAACAGCACCCCTGCGATGTCCCCGACAAGCGTGTAGGCCCTGTACACGTCGCCGTGGAGGAACTTGAGAGCCGGCGGGGCCTGGTGGTTGACCTCGAGCACGGTGGTCACGGCCAGAAGGATCAGGAACGGGAAGTAGATGAGGGAGTGCATCACCCCGGCAGCTGGTTCCCGCAGGAGGGTCTTCATGTAGACGCCCGACCTGAAGTCGCCGAAACGGCGTTTTGCGTTCTCTCGGGTGGTTGCCCTGTTGTCGGGGGCGCCCCGCTGCCAGTTCTGGACCCGGTAGGAGAACAGGACCGCTCCCCAGATGGTCAGGAGGGGGATCGCCGAGTAGAAGGCCAGCTTCAGTGGACCGGGGATGTTGCCGAACACCTCGCGGGTGATCGCTGAGTCGTCGTGGAAGCCGTTGACGAGTGATGCCACGCCGGAGAGGACCGTGAAGAGGGCCACCAGGACCCCGAGGCCGATCACCGCATGATTGGGTCGAATGCGCCTGTCGCTCATACCGGGTGGGACATTATCCGTAGGAAGGGCGCTGTCACGGCTCGAGGTACCTGTTGACCGTCGGTTCACCGTCACGAAACAGGATCGAAACAGCCCCTCCATACCGTCGGTGGTGTTCGAGTCAGGAATAACCGAAAGGCCACGCCGTGTCAGATCCCTTGTTTTCGTCAGGTCGCCTCAGGCGTGCGTTCTCGGGGACATGGACCTCCCGTTCGTCGCGGAGCAGGTCTCGAAAGATGGCCCTTGGGCTGGTCGGCGTGGTTGGAGCGGTCCTCGTAACCTCTGCACCGGCTGCCGCACAGGAGCTCACGCCGGCCGAGTACAACACCGCCCTGCTGGCGAGCCTCTGGCTGATCGTGGCCGGCTGCCTTGTGTTCCTGATGCAGGCCGGGTTCGCTCTTGTTGAGGCGGGCCTCACCAGGGCAAAGAACGTCGGAAACATCATGGCCAAGAACCTGGCTGACATGGCGATTGGCGCCCTTGCGTTCTGGGCTGTCGGCTTCGGCTTTGCGTTCGGATCTGATGGCGGGAGCCTTATCGGGACCGATGCGTTCTTCCTGTCGGGGATGACCGAGTCGTTCGACAACGGTGACGTCCTCGCCACCCCGTCGTTCTTCTTCTTCCAGGTCGTCTTTGCCGCCACGGCGGTCACGATCGCCTCGGGAGCGATGGCCGAGAGAACCAAGTTCTCCGCCTACCTCATCTTCAGCGCCGTCATGACCGGTTTCATCTACCCGGTGGTCGTGCACTCGTTCTGGCACGGTGACGGCCTGCTCTCGGACCTCAACATCGGCGACGCCCGCTTTAGCGACTTCGCCGGGTCGAGCATCGTGCACAGTGCGGGTGGTTGGGCAGCTCTGATGGGCGCCATCTTCCTGGGGCCACGCCTCGGCAAGTACGCCCCGGATGGCACCCCCCGGGCCATTCCGGGTCACAACATCGGCTACGCGGTGATCGGTGTGTTCATCTTGTGGTTCGGCTGGTTTGGGTTCAACGCCGGCTCGGAGCTGGCATTTGACGCCTGGGTTGCCCACGCCATCATGACGACCCTCTTGGCGGCGTCGGCCGGGATCATGTCTGCAGGTGCCGTGATCTGGAGGAAGACCGGTGCGATGGACGTTGGCATGGCCGGCAACGGAGCGCTGGCCGGCCTGGTCAGCATTACGGCCGGAACGGGAACCATGAGCTTTCTGGGGGCCGTCGTAACCGGTGCGATCGGAGGGGCCCTCGTCGTCTACTCGGTCCTGTTCGTGGAGAGGAAGGGTGTCGACGATCCAGTCGGCGCCGTCTCGGTGCACGGCGTGTGCGGCGTGTGGGGAACGCTTGCCGTGGGCCTGTTCGCCCGGTACGACGACGCTTTCCTCGGGCGTGACAACGCCGGCCTGTTCTACGGCGGCGGGTTCGACCAGTTGCTGGTCCAGGCGATCGGCGTTGCCTTGATTGCAGCCTGGGTGCTTGGAACCTCGGCGATTCTCTTCAAGGTGATCGCGTCGACTGTGGGTCTGCGGGTCTCGCCAGAGGAGGAACTGGCTGGCCTCGACGTGGCCGAGCACGGCTCCCCTGGGTACGGGCCCGAGCCGGTGCAGTTCGTCTGAGCTTCAGGCCTGTTTCGGTCAGCCGGCCTGACGGGCTACGGCCTCGGCTGCTGCCCTGGCTGCGGCAGGGTCCAGCGAACGTTCCAGGACGGGCATGTTGGCGCGGGGCCGCATGTCCGAGTCGAGGTCGTAGACCAGCGGGTCACCCGTGGGGATGTTGAGGTCCACGATGTCGTCGTCGCTGATGGTGTCGAGGTGCTTGCAGAGTGCCCGGAGGCTGTTGCCGTGGGCTGCCACCAGCACGACCTTTCCGGCCTCAAGGTCGGGGACTATCGCTGACTCCCAGTAGGGAACGAGGCGGCTCACGACGTCGGCGAGGCACTCGGCCAGCGGTGGATCGGAGAGCTCCGCGTACCTGGGGTCGGCGTTGGGGTTGAAAGGGTTGTCTGGCGTGATGGGAGGCGGTGGGGTGGAGTAGCCGCGGCGCCATGCCTGCAACTGTTCGGAGCCGAAGCGTCCGCGGGTTTCAGCCTTGTCGAGGCCGGTGAGGTCCCCGTAGTGCCGTTCGTTCAGCCGCCAGTCGCGTCTTACCGGTATCCATGCCCGATCCAGGACGTCGAGGGCCAGGTTTGCGGTTCTGATGGCCCTCTTCTGGAGGGAGGTGTGGAGCACGTCGGGCAGGATCCCGGCAGCAGCGAGCAACGCTGCTCCGTCTTGTGCCTCCTGTTCACCGGTGCCGGTCAGGTCACAGTCGTACCAGCCTGTGAACCGGTTCGAGGCGTTCCACTCACTCTGGCCGTGGCGCAACAGGATCAGGGAGGGCATGTACCAGTCCACCAGAAATTGCGAGAAAACCCACCTTCAGAAGTTGATATATAATGACTCAAGTCTCTATAGTGTTAGAGACATAGAAATGGTCCGGAGACCTGTAACAACCAGTATCCTGACCCGCCGGCACACGGTTTCCCCCCACCGTCGTGCCGGCGGGTCCCTCCAATACGGAGGAACCGGGCTTGGACCAGCCGATTCCAGCATCACACCCGATACGTACTCGAAACCAGAAGAAGACAGGAGAAACAACATGGGCAAGGCCGTAGGTATCGACCTCGGAACCACCAACTCGGTGGTCAGCGTCCTCGAAGGAGGCGACCCCGTAGTGATCGCAAATGCCGAGGGGTCACGCACCACCCCATCGGTCGTGGCATTTGCCAAGGACGGCGAGGTTCTCGTCGGCGAGGTGGCCAAGCGTCAGGCGATCACCAACCCGCTTCGCACGATCCGATCGGTGAAGCGTCAGATGGGATCAGACTGGTCCGAGACAATCGACGACAAGAACTACACGGCCCAGGAGATCTCGGCCCGTGTCCTCCAGAAGTTGAAGAGGGACGCCGAGGCATACCTCGGAACCGACGTAGACAAGGCCGTCATCACCGTTCCCGCCTACTTCGACGACGCCCAGCGCACCGCAACCAAGGAGGCAGGCCAGATCGCCGGTCTCGAGGTGCTCCGGATCATCAACGAGCCCACTGCGGCAGCGCTCGCCTACGGCCTCGACAAGGACGATCAGGATCAGACAATCCTCGTCTTTGACCTCGGCGGCGGCACCTTTGACGTGTCGGTACTCGAGATCGGCGATGGCGTCTTTGAGGTCAAGTCCACCCACGGCGATACCAGTCTCGGAGGCGATGACTGGGACCAGGCCGTCATCGACTGGCTGGTCACGTCATTCAACAACGATCACGGAGTCGACCTCAGCAAGGACCCGATGGCCGCACAGCGACTCAAGGAAGCCGCAGAGAAGGCCAAGATTGAACTTTCACAGGTACAGCAGACCCAGATCAACCTTCCCTTCATGACGGCGACCGACGCCGGACCACTCCACCTTGACTACTCGCTCAGCCGGGCCAAGTTTCAGGAACTGACGGCGGACCTGCTCAAGCGCTGCCGGTCGCCGTTCGAGCAGGCCATTGCCGACGCAGGTCTCAGCAGGGGCAAGGTCGACCAGGTCCTCCTGGTTGGTGGTTCCACCCGCATGCCGGCCGTCGTAGAGCTGGCCCAGGAGATCGCCGGGCGGGACCCCAGCAAGAACGTCAACCCTGACGAGGTTGTCGCCATCGGCGCCGTGGTCCAGGCCGGTGTCCTCGTCGGCGAGGTCAAAGACGTCCTGCTCCTCGACGTGACCCCGCTGTCACTCGGCATCGAGACCAAGGGCGGTGTCATGACCAGGCTGATCGAGCGCAACACCACCATTCCCACCCAGCGGTCCGAGGTGTTCTCAACTGCCGAGGACAGCCAGCCATCTGTCGAGATCCACGTGCTCCAGGGTGAGCGCGAGATGTCGCAGTTCAACAAGACGCTCGGCAAGTTCCAACTCGTCGACCTGCCACCGGCGCCACGGGGCATTCCCCAGATCGAGGTCACCTTCGACATCGACGCCAACGGCATCGTGCACGTATCAGCCAAGGACCGCGCCACCGACAACGAACAGTCGATGACAATCTCGGGCCAGTCGGCCCTCGACAAGGACGTGATTGACCAGATGGTCCGCGATGCCGAGATGCACGCCGACGAGGATCACAAGCGACGCGAACAGGCCGAGGTCCGCAACAACGCCGACAACCTCCTCTACCAGACCCGCAAGCTGATCACCGATCAGGGAGCCGAGTTGACCGAGGACGAGAAGTCCAGTGTCGAGGAGAAGCTCGCTGCGCTGGAGTCCACCCTCGAAGGCGATGACTCCGATGCCATCAGGGCCGCCACCGAGGACCTGATGGAAGCAAGCCAGGAGTTTGGCCAGCGACTCTACGAGGCCGCACAGCAGGATGCAGGCGCCGCGGCCGGCGAACCGGGTGAGGGCGACGACGACGTGGTCGATGCAGAGATCGTCGACGAGCAGTGAACGAGCCTGCAGGTGTGGTCCCCACCGTCGGTGACGGTGCTTCCTCTGGTGAGCCCACCGCCGAGGCCGTCGAGGAACTGATCGGTGAGATCCTCGAGGCCGACGAGGCCGTCGCAGGCTCCGGTGAGGTAACCGACCCCATTGTGGAGAGAGACGCCTTTTTGGCCGACCTGCAACGTGTCAGCGCTGAGTTCTCCAACTTCAAGAAGCAGACCGAGCGTCGCAACTCCGAGGTTGTATCGCGTGCCAGGGCCGACCTGGTTCAGGTGCTGCTGCCAGTGCTCGATGCCTGCGACATGGCTGTCGACCAGGGGTCCGACGGGGTCGAGCCGATCCGTGCTGCGATCTCGGCAGCTCTCACCCCGCTCGGCTTTGAGGTCATTGATCCGGTAGGCGAGGCGTTTGATCCCAACCGGCACGAGGCAGTTATCCACGAGGCCGATTCCGACGGCGCCAGCGAGGGCCTCCGCGTCGTCGAGGTCATGCGCCGCGGATATGGATGGGCCGGACGGGTTATGCGTCCGGCGATGGTGCGGGTGCAGGGCTGAGGCCCGCGTCGCCCGCTATCAGACGTGACTGCCCAGAGGGAGTGGTTCGACAAGGACTACTACCGGACGCTCGGCGTCGACAAGGGGTCCGCGGCAAAGGACATCACCAAGGCCTACCGAAAGTTGGCCCGCAAGCTCCACCCCGATGCCAATCCCGGTGATGATGCCGCCGAACAGCGTTTCAAGGAGGTAACCGTCGCCTACGACGTGCTCGGGGACGAGGCCAAGCGGGAGGAGTACGACCAGGTCAGGGCCATGGGGCCGATGCCGGGAATGGGTGGCGCTCCCGGCGGCGGGTTTGGAGGCCACGGAGGCACCCCGTTCGACCTGGGCGATGTCTTCGGTGGCCTGTTCGGACAGGGTGGACGCGGTCACCGTGGCGGAACCCGCGGGGTCGACCTTGAGACGCGGTTGGGCCTGTCATTCCTCGAGGCTGTCAACGGCGTGACCACCTCGGTTCACCTGACAAGCGACGCCGCCTGTTCCAACTGCGGTGGCAGCGGGGCACGTCCCGGGACCAGACCCCACCGGTGCGACGCCTGTGGTGGCAGCGGAGCAACAGCGGACAACCAGGGTCCGTTCTCGTTCAGCCGGCCCTGCGGCACCTGTGGAGGAAGCGGCAGCCAGATCGATGATCCCTGTGGTAACTGTCGGGGAACCGGGGTCGAACGTAGGCCCCGTGAGGTGAAGGTTCGGATTCCGCCGGGCATCGAAGACGAGCAGAAGATCCGACTGAAGGGGCGGGGTGGCCCCGGTAGCGGCGGACCCGACGGGGACCTGTACGTGGTCGTGGTGGTCGAACCGCATCTCCTCTTTGGGCGGACGGGCCGCAACCTGACCCTCACGGTTCCCATCACCTTCCCCGAGGCCGTGTTCGGTGCCGAGGTCGAGGTGCCCACCCTTCAGGACGGTCCGGTCACGTTGCGTCTTCCCTCTGGCACAAGGAGCGGCAAGACCTTCCGGGTCAAGGGCAGGGGTGTCGGAACCCGTCGCGGCAGGGGTGATCTGCTCGTAACGGTGGAGGTGGTCATTCCGCAGGAACCCAACGAGGCCGAGCAGGCTGCCATTGAGGCCCTGTCGGAGGCCGGCGGCGACAATCCCCGCGAGGGTCTGACAGGATGACTGTTGAGATGATGAACCGACGGGTGTTGGTGTTCGACCTCAGAGGTGCGATGGGATGGTGACGATCCGATCCGATCAGGCCGTCTACGTCATCTCGGTGGCTGCCGAGCTGTCCGGAATGCATCCACAGACCCTGCGCATCTACGAGCGAAGGGGCCTTGTCGACCCGGCAAGGACCACTGGCGGCAACCGCCGGTACAGCGATGCCGACATAGCCCTGCTCCAGCGGATAACCGACCTGACCTCTGAGGGCATGAACCTTGCCGGTGTGAAGCGGGTCCTTGAACTTGAGGCCGAGGTGGCTCGTCTCGAACAGGATCTGGCCGAGACCCGCGAGGCGGGCTCTGAGGCTGTCGCCGAGGTACACCGGCAGTACCGCCGCGACCTGGTTCCGGTCCGCCAGAGTGTCACCGTCTACCGGGGTCAGAAGAGGCGTTGACCTGCGATTTCGACTTCTCCCAGATGGCGGCCGCCGGGTCTGTTTTGTTTGTTACAACCGGGTTTCGTTCCACAGAGAAAGCCCTTTCTCCATAGGGAAGGCAGGATTTGTTCACAGGGGCTGTGGAAAGTCCAAATCTTGAGCGTTTATGACTCAAGATCACTTCCTCAGGGTCACCTCACAGCAACCTCGTCAAGGGACGGCTGACCTGCACCGGAAACAGTCAACCACCAGGCCACGAGGACGGTAGGATCGCCCCGTAAGGGACCCGATCACGAATCAGGAGGGTTGCCGTGCCCGCGACCGTTGTGGTCGGGACGCAGTGGGGTGACGAGGGCAAAGGCAAGTTCACCGACCTTCTGGCCGGTGACATGTCAATGGTCGTCCGCTACCAGGGTGGTCACAACGCCGGTCACACCCTCGTGGTCGCAGGCGAGTCGTTTGCCCTCCAGCTTGTCCCGAGCGGAGTTCTCTACGAACACGTGACACCCGTAATAGGCAATGGGGTCGTCGTTGACCCGAGGGTGCTCATCGCAGAGATGGACATGCTCGAAAGCCGCGGCGTGTCGACCGAACGCCTCAGGCTGAGTGGCAACGCCCACCTCATCCTCCCCTACCACCAGGAACTCGACGCCCTCTACGAGCGTCACCTCGGTAAGAACAAGCTGGGAACCACCAAGAGGGGAATCGGTCCCGCCTACGCCGACCGGTCGATGAGGGTCGGATTGCGTGCCCAGGATCTGCTCGACCCCAGGATATTCCGCAAGAAACTGGGCGCTGTCCTCGAACACACCAACAAGGTCCTCACGCGGGTGTTCAACCGCCTGCCCGTCGATGCCGACGAGATCGCCACTGAATACCTCGACGTCTGCGCACCACGCCTGACCCCACACATCGCCGATGCCGTCGCCCTCGTCCACAGCGAGCTGGACGCCGGCCACAACATCCTCATGGAGGGGGCCCAGGCAACCTTCCTCGACCTGGACCACGGGACCTACCCGTTCGTCACATCCTCGAACCCGGTAGCCGGAGGAGCATGCACCGGCGCCGGAATCGGCCCACGGGACATCAACCGGGTAATCGGGATTGCCAAGGCATATGTAACGAGGGTCGGCAGCGGCCCATTCCCGACAGAGTTGTTCGACGAAGTGGGAGACCACCTCGTCGAGGTCGGCCAGGAGTACGGAACCAACACCGGCCGCCGCCGCCGCCCCGGCTGGCTCGATGCCGTGATGCTGCGCTACGCCGCCCGGGTCAACTCCCTCTCCGAGTTGGCCATCACCAAGCTCGACATCCTCGATGGTCTTGAGACCGTCAAGGTCTGCGTCGCATACGAAGTCGAGGGCGAGCGCCATGACCAACTGCCCTACCACCAGTCGGTGCTCCACAGGTCCACACCTGTCTACGAGGAACTTCCCGGCTGGAAGACCGACCTCTCAGAGGTAACCGAGCGGTCACAACTACCGGCCGAGGCCGAGGCCTATCTGCAGTTCATTGAGGAACAGGCCGGTGTACCGGTGGGCATGGTGGGTGTGGGCCCTGCCCGACGCCAGGTATTCAACTTCAATGCCTGAGGACCTGGTGCCGGCCTGATGCGCGTCTGCATCGTCGGTTCCGGGGGTCGTGAGCACGCCCTCGCACATGTCCTCTCCCGAGGCGCCGAGGTGGTCGTCACGCCAGGCAACCCCGGAATACCCGGCTCGGTCGTCACCCCGCCCGAGGAACTCGATGCGGACCTCTTCGTCATCGGGCCCGAACAACCCCTTGTCGACGGTCTTGCCGACCGGCTTCGTCAACGGGGCAACCTGGTATTTGGACCCGGCGCCGACGGTGCACGCCTCGAGGGCTCCAAGGCATGGATGAAGGAACTGCTCGCAGAGGCCGGAGTACCAACCGCCCGCCACGGTGCGTTCACCGACAGGGCGGCGGCGCTGGCCTATCTCGATCAGATGGAAGACCTGTTCGTCATCAAGACCGACGGTCTGGCAGCCGGCAAGGGCGTGCTCGTAACCAGTGACCGATCCCAGGCGGTCGAAGCCGTGGGGGAGTATCTCTCGGGAGAGGCATTCGGTGACGCCGGTCGACGGGTCGTGATCGAAGAGGGTCTCAGCGGCCCGGAACTGTCCGTGTTGGCGGTCTGTGACGGCACCACGGCAGTGCCCCTCGCACCAGCCCAGGACTTCAAGCGCCTCAGCAACGGAGATCTGGGCCCCAACACCGGGGGGATGGGGGCGTTTTCACCGGTACCGATCGCCACCGCCAACGTGGTCGACTCGCTCATGGAAGATGCCGTACTGCCGACACTGGCGGTCCTGCGCTCCCGTGGTATCGACTACCGGGGAGTCCTCTACTGCGGTCTCATGTTCACTCCCGACGGTCCCAGGGTGCTCGAGTACAACGTTCGCTTCGGCGACCCCGAGACCCAGATCGTCGTACCCCGGTTCACGAGCGACCTTGCAGACCTGCTGGCCTCGGCCGCTGCGGGATCCATCGGAGAAGCCCCCACCTTCGATGATGGCGCCGCTGTCGGCGTGGTCTGCGCCTCCCCGAACTACCCCGGGTCGCCGCACACCGGTGACCCGATCGAAGGCCTTTTCGCCGCCTCGGAGCTCGACGGCGTAACCGTGTTCTGCGCCGGAGTCGGCGAGGCCCATGGTCGCCTCGTCACCGCCGGCGGCCGGGTCCTCACAGTTACCGGAATGGGTTCCACGGTTCCTGAGGCCAGAGACAGCGCCTACAGGGCGGTAGCCGAAATCTCATGGCCGGGCATGCACTACCGGACCGACATCGCCGGTGTCGCCGTAGGTACCGCCGCCACCGGCTAGACAGCAACAGACGAGGAGAATGACATGACAACCAGGGTGGCGATTCTCATGGGATCACCGAATGACCACGACAAGATGGCACCAGCGGCCCAGACGCTCGAGCGTTACGGGATCGAAGCCGACGTAAGGGTCATGTCGGCACACCGCAGCCCGGCGACAGTCGCCGAGTTCGCCTCAACTGCCCGGGACGAAGGCTTCGCAGCCATCATCTGCGGTGCCGGCATGGCAGCCCACCTGGCTGGAGCGGTTGCGGCCCAGACAACCCTTCCGGTGATAGGCGTCCCCCTCTCGGGAGGCGCCATCAACGGGTGGGACTCGCTGTTGGCCACGGTCCAGATGCCCCGAGGAATACCGGTTGCCACCGTTGCCGTCGACGGCGCCATGAACGCCGCACTGCTGGCAGTCCAGATGCTCGCCATCGGCAACCCCGACCTGGTCACAGCCCTCGAAGACCACCGCAGTGAGATGACACCCCGGTAGCCGGCCAGGCTCCCCAGAGGCACAACCCCATGCAGAACGTTCTCGCCTCCCGCTACGCCAGCACGCAGATGGTCGACCTGTGGTCGGCCGAGGGCAGGGTCGTAATGGAGCGGGAGTTCTGGATCGCCCTGCTGGAGGCCCAGAGCGAGCTCGGGATCGAGATTCCCGACGGGGTGGTCGACGACTACCGGGCGGTGATCGACCAGGTGGATCTTGCATCTATCCGGGAGCGCGAGAAGCTCACCCGTCACGACGTGAAGGCCCGCATCGAGGAGTTCTGCGCCCTGGGCGGTCACGAGCACATCCACAAGGGAATGACCTCACGTGATCTCACCGAGAATGTCGAACAACTCCAGGTCCGGCGAAGCCTTGAACTGGTCCGGGACAGGATGGTGGCCGCCCTCGCCAGGCTCGGACGCCTCGCCGCCGAGCACTCCGATCTGGTCATGGTGGGCCGCAGTCACAACGTGGCGGCCCAGGCAACGACCCTCGGCAAGCGGTTTGCGACGACAGCCGAGGAGCTCCTAGTAGCCCACAACCGCATCGTCGACCTGCTGGCCTCCTACCCACTGCGCGGCCTCAAGGGCCCGGTCGGAACCCAGCAGGACCAGGTGGACCTGTTCGACGGTGACACGACCAGGGTCGACGAGTTGGAACGGCGCGTCGCCGGACACCTCGGCTTCGAGATCGTGTTGGATTCAGTGGGGCAGGTCTACCCGCGGTCTCTCGACTTCGATGTCGTCTCTGCTCTTGTCCAGGCGTCCGGTGGTCCCGCCAACCTGGCTCGAACGATCAGGCTGATGGCGGGCCAGGAACTTGCAACTGAGGGGTTCCAGCCGGGTCAGGTCGGTTCGTCTGCAATGCCCCACAAGATGAATGCCAGGTCCTGCGAGCGGATCAACGGGCTGGCCCTGGTGCTGCGTGGCCACCTCGCAATGGTCGCCGGCCTCGTAGGCGACCAGTGGAACGAAGGTGACGTGAGCTGTTCGGTGGTCCGCCGCGTGGCACTGCCTGACTCGTTCCTCGCTGTCGACGGCCTGTTCCAGACGTTCCTCACGGTGCTCGACGAGTTCGGCGTCTACCCGAAGGTGGTTGAATCCGAGATCGCCCGGTACCTGCCATTTCTGGCAACCACGAGGGTGCTCGTGGCAGCGGTCCAGGCAGGCATGGGACGCGAGTCCGCACATGAGGTGATCGGCGAACACGCCGTCGCTGCCGCTCTTGCCCGACGCGAACAGGGCACTACAGAGACCGACCTGCTCGGCCGGCTCGCGGATGATCCCCGCCTACCTCTGGACAGGCCTGCTCTCGACAACCTGCTGGCCGATCCATCCACGTTCGTGGGCAACGCCGAAAACCAGGTGGAGGCGGTCATTCAGAAGATCGCCGATGTGGTCGCTGCACGCCCGGTGGCGGCCGCATACGATCCCGAACCAATCCTCTGACCCGCTCCGGAGCCGCCGTGACCAGCGCCATGGACCTGCCCCCCGTTCACTCCGGCAAGGTCCGCGACATCTACGAGGTCGACAGTGACCTGTTGTTGATGGTCACCTCCGACCGGATCTCGGCATTCGACGTGGTCATGGCCGAACCCATCCTCGACAAGGGTCGCGTCCTCACCGCAATGTCCGCGTTCTGGTTCGGCCTGCTCTCAGATGTGGTTCCCGGGCATCTGGTGGCCACCAGCCCCGATGACGTCGATTCGCACCTGGACTCACAGAGCGCCGGCCTGCCGCCTGACTGGGTCGGCCGTACCATGCTCTGCCGTAAGGCCGAGATGCTCCCTATCGAGTGCATAGTGCGCGGCTACATCACCGGCTCGGCCTGGAAGGAATACACCGCCTCGGGGACGATGCACGGCACCACGCTCCCAGTGGGCCTGCTGGAGGCGTCGCAACTTCCGGAGCCCGTGTTCACGCCCTCGACGAAGGCCGACGAGGGACACGACATCAACATCTCGTTTGAACAGGCGGTCGACCTGATTGGTCGCGACCTGGCGGAACGGTCACGCGAGGTGGCCCTCGAGTGCTACATGCGTGGAGCCCGCTGGGCTGCCGAGCGGGGGATCATCATCGCCGACACCAAGTTCGAGATGGGCCTGGTCGACGGCGAGCTTGTGCTGGCCGACGAGGTCCTCACACCGGATTCCTCACGTTTCTGGCCCGCAGACACATGGGCCCCGGGAGCCACCCCGCCGTCGTTTGACAAGCAACCGGTCCGCGACTACCTCGACGGTCTCGACTGGGACAAGCAGGCGCCGCCACCATCGCTTCCTGACGAGGTGGTGGCTGCCACCTCGTCGCGCTATATCGAGGCCTACGAACGCATCACCGGCCTGTCCTTCGGCGACTGGCCGGGGGTGGCCGCATACGGTGCACCGACCTGATGGATCCGACACTCCCCGGGAGGACGAAATGAAGTTCACGGTTCTGGTGGACGTGAGGCTGAGGTCCGGCATCGCCGACCCTGCCGGAGCCACGATCGAGAGGGCGTTGCCCGCCCTCGGGTACGAAGGCGTGAGCGGGGTGAGTGTCGGAAAGACCATCAGGTTCACGATCAAGGCGGTCGACGAGCAACAGGCCATCTCCTACTCCGAGGACCTCTGTGACTCGTTCCTCACAAACCCGGTCATCGAAGATGCCGAGGTAACGATTGTTCCCGGAGTCGACGACCTGTGAGCGGCGTTGTGGGCGTTGTCGTGTTCCCGGGCAGCAACTGTGAGATGGACTGTGTCGAGTCCGTCAGCCACCTGGGGGGCGAGGGTCGCCTGCTCTGGCATGGCGACGAGGACCTGGGGGGTGTAGATGCGGTGATCGTTCCCGGAGGGTTCGCACACGGCGACTACCTCCGGCCCGGTGCAATAGCAAGGTTCTCACCGGTGATGACCGCCGTAACGCGTTTCGCCGCTGCCGGCGGCCCCGTGGTGGGTATTTGCAATGGCTTTCAAATTCTTACTGAAGCAGGTCTGTTGCCCGGGGCGCTACAGAAGAACAGAGGCCTGAAGTTTCTCTGCCAGCCGTCAATGATCAGGGTCGAAACAAGTGACTCTTCGCTGACATCCCGCGCCTCAACCGGTGATGAACTGTCGATTCCAATCAATCACTTTGAAGGCAACTACACCTGCGACGACGAGACTCTTGCGAGGTTGAATGACGAAGACCGGGTGGTGCTCAGGTACGTTGACAATCCGAACGGGTCTGTCGATGACATTGCCGGAGTCTGTAACGAAGGTCGCAACGTCGTCGGTCTTATGCCGCATCCGGAACGTGCCTGCAACGATCTGCTGGGCAGTTCGGACGGTTCGGTTCTGCTGGGTTCCCTGCTCGATCTGGTTGCCTGACCACCCACCTGTCAGCGGGCGTGCTGCCGCCACCGAGGAGAGCAGAACAGCAGGTCAGGTACTACGCCGTATACCGGCTGCCTTCAGGGTCGCTGCCGACACACCCACCTCACGCCAGGCCGCATAGGAAATTCCGCGACGGCCACCGTAGGCGGCGGCAGCATTGACAAATGATGCCTCCAGGCTCGTCATGTCGACCGAGCCGGCCGAGGCGAGGGCCTCGATCTCAGCCTGCAGGTCAAGGCGTTCCTGTACCAGGGTGAGCCTCTTTGTGGCTGACGCATCTGAGAGCGATGCTTCTATTGCGGCCATCCTGTCGCTGATGCTCTCGACAGTTCTCTTACGTCCGCGCTTGGGCCTATTGGCATCAATGGCGTCCAGGAAGTCGCGAACCGACTTGTTCTCGGCCTTCTCCTGATCTGACAGTTTTACTTTTGGCATTGGTTCACCTCGTTAGCGATTAGCTGAATATCTGGAGTATACAACTAGCCGATTTGAGTATAGATTCTGATCGGCCCGATACCGGTGCAGCAAGGCGCCACGGGCTTGCCGTCGACCGCTACGGTTCGGGCCCGTGAGCCAACCCCTCCACCGTGCCCTCGGCCTTACCGACGACGAAGCCGGGCGGATCAACGAGATCCTGGATCGTGCGGCAAACCCTCTTGAACTAGCCATGTACTCGGTGATGTGGTCCGAGCACTGCTCCTACAAGAGCAGTCGCATCCACCTCGGGCGCCTCCCCACCGAGGCACCCTGGGTTCTCGTCGGACCGGGTGAGAACGCCGGTGTCGTCGACGTGGGCGACGGGATTGCCGCCGCAATCCGGATCGAATCACACAACCACCCCTCTGCCATCGAGCCATACCAGGGAGCCGCTACCGGCGTGGGCGGAATTCTCAGGGACATCTTCACCATGGGGGCCAGGCCCATCGCCCTCATGGACCCACTCCGGTTCGGCCCGCTGGACGACCCTCGAAGCCGCTGGATTGCAGAGGGGGTGGTTTCCGGCGTTTCGGGTTACGGCAACGCCGTCGGTGTACCGACCGTTGGCGGCGAGGTCGTCTTTGACGAGACCTACAGGGGCAACCCGCTGGTCAACGTGTTGTGCCTCGGCGTTCTCCCCACGGAACGCCTTGTGCTGGCTCAGGCATCCGGAGTCGGGAACCTGGCTGTCTTGTTGGGCTCAAGCACCGGGCGTGACGGAATCGGGGGTGTGAGCGTGTTGGCCTCGGCCGGCTTCTCTGAGGCTGACGACGGTGACAGGAGGCCGAGTGTCCAGGTTGGTGATCCGTACGAGGAGAAGCGCCTGATCGAGGCGTGCCTCCAGCTTCTCGACGAGGGCCTGGTTGTCGGTATTCAGGACCTGGGCGGTGCCGGCCTCACGTGTGCCACGAGCGAGACCGCGTCGCGGGGCGGGGTCGGCATGGATGTCGACGTGTCGGCGGTGCCCCGGCGTGAGCCGGGCATGGAGCCCCACGAGGTCATGACCAGCGAGTCACAGGAACGGATGCTTGCGATTGTCGAACCCGAGGGCCTGGAACGCGTGCTGACCATCTGCGACAGGTGGGAGGTCAACGCTGCCGTGATCGGACGGGTTACCGAAGGCGGCTCGCTCCGGATCATGGACGGCTTTGATGGTGAGGTCCTGGCTGATGTCCCTGCAGCCTCACTCGATGACGAGGCGCCCCTCTACGATCGCCCACGCGAGGCTCCGTTGCATCCTCTCGGCCCATCTGCCGACGACCTGGGTGCCCCGACGGATCTTGGCGCCGACCTTCTTGACCTGCTCGCCGATCCCTCGTGGGTCTACAGCCAGTACGACCACCAGCTGTTCCTGAACACGGTCGTCGGTCCAGGTGATGACGCAGCCGTCCTGCGCCTCAAACACCCCACTACCGGCTACGACACCGGAAGGGGCCTGGCCCTCACCACCGATGGCAACCACCGCTGGTGCGCCGTCGACCCCCGACAGGGAACGGCCCTGGTGGTCGCCGAATCGGTGCTGAACCTGGCGTGTGTGGGTGCCCGTCCGCTGGCCGTCGTGAACTGTCTCAACTTCGGCAATCCCGAGCACCCCGAGGTGATGTGGCAGCTCTCCGAGGCGGTAGACGGTATGAGCGGTGCATGCGAGGCGTTCGGGGTGCCGGTGATCGGTGGAAACGTGAGCCTCTACAACGAGTCGGCCGGAACCGACATTGCCCCGACCCCGGTCATTGGCCTGCTCGGCCTGGTCGACCGGCTCGACGCCCGGCCGCCCGGAGCCCGCCTCGTCGAGGGGAACCACCTGGTCCTGTTGGGACCCGACGAGGTCGGCCTCGGTGGATCACTCTGGGGTGCCGCCCATGGAGCCCCCGGAGGCGAAATGCCCTTCGTTGACACAGCAGTGCACACGATGGTCGCAACCCTGGTCAGAGACCTGGTGCTCGACGGCCTCGTCGAAGGCGTCCATGACCTCTCGGCTGGAGGCCTCGGAGTCGCCCTGGCTGAGATGGCGACACGGTCCGGGGTTGGAGTGCACGTCGCACGCGTCGGCGACCATCGGGCGCTGTTCGGCGAGGGTCCCAGCCGGGTGGTGCTCTCGGTTGACCCTGAGCGCCTGACCGAGGTTCTGCACCGTGCGACAGATGCCGAGGTGGACGCATCGCGTCTCGGCCTGGTCGCCGGAGACCGTGTGATCGTGAAGGACCTGCTCGACCTGTCGCTTGCCGAGATCACCTCTGCGTTCACCGGTCGCCTCCCCGAGGCCCTCGGCTCCGGCACGACCAACCGTCAGCCGGATGGCCGGTAGAATGCCGCGGGTGTCAACCAACCCGGGGGCCTCCGAACCGCATCATCTGGCCCCGGTCGCACACCCCTCGGCCGACGACGACACCCCCAGGGAGGCCTGTGGGGTCTTTGGCATCTTCGCTCCAGGCCAGCCGGTGGCCCACCTCACCTACCTGGGCCTCTACGCCCTCCAGCACCGGGGCCAGGAATCGGCCGGCATGGCTGTGAGCGACGGCGAGACCCTCACCGTCGTCAAGGACATGGGCCTTGTCTCCAACGCCTTCGACGACCGCACGCTCGCTGCGCTGACCGGAGGCCTGGCAATCGGCCAGACCCGCTACTCCACGTCGGGTTCGAGCACCTGGCGCAACGCACAGCCCGTCTACCGTGGCGTCGACCACTTCGAGTTCGCTCTCGGCCACAACGGCAACCTCGTCAACACCGAGGAGCTTGCCGCCGCTGCCGGGATGCTTCCCGGAACAGTGACCTCCGACAGCGATCTGGTGGCCGAACTGCTCGCAGCTGAACTGCTGGCAACACCCGACCTCGAGGCCGGAGAGGCCTTTGACGCGGCGCTGCTCGCCGTGCTGCCGACACTTAGGGGAGCATTTTCGCTTGTCCTGGCCGATCGTGACCGCATCATCGGCGTGCGTGATCCCAACGGCTTTCGCCCCCTGTGTCTCGGGCGGCTCGATGGCGGCTGGGTCCTGGCATCGGAAACACCGGCCCTCGACGTGATCGGTGCCCACATGGTTCGCGAACTGGACCCGGGAGAGGTGGTGGTGATCGACGCCTCCGGATGTCGGTCTTTCAATCCGTTTGCCTCAGAGGCCATCGACCCGACCCTTTGCCTGTTCGAGTTTGTCTACTTCGCCCGCCCCGACGCCGTTCTCTATGGGCAGAGTGTCCACCACGCCAGGGTGCGCATGGGAGAGGCCCTGGCCGAACAGGCACCGGTCAAGGCCGACCTGGTCATGGGTGTGCCCGAGTCCGGGATGCCCGCCGCCGAGGGCTTTGCCAGAGCCTCTGGCATTCCCTACGGCCAGGGACTCGTAAAGAACAGGTACATAGGACGCACCTTCATTGCTCCCACCCAGGCCCTGCGGGCAGCCGCCGTACGGATGAAGCTGAACCCCCTCCGTGACAGCACCGAGGGCCAGCGCCTGGTTGTCGTCGACGACTCGATTGTGCGGGGCACCACCACCCGGGCAATGGTCCGGATGCTGCGAGATGCCGGGGCAACCGAGGTCCACATGCGGATCTCGTCGCCGCCGTACCGCTGGCCGTGCTTCTATGGAATGGACACGGGTTCTCGCGGTGAGCTCCTGGCTGCGAACCTGACCGTCGACGAGATCCGCGAGTATCTCGATGTTGACAGCCTCGCCTACCTGACCATCGACCGGCTCATGGACTCGACCGGTGCGGTTGGTGCCGGCTTCTGCAACGCCTGCCTCACTGGCGAGTACCCGGTCGAGATCCCGGCCAACCTGTCCAAGAGCCTGCTCGAGCCTGCGGGCCTTCGGGATGGAACCGAGGGAGCCGTACCGACCCTGATCGACGATTCTCACAGTGGCCTACCGACCGACGACGCTGCCAGGCTGCTCGGTCGAACCTGATGGCCTCTGACTACCGGGCGGCCGGGGTTGACCTGGCCGCCGGCGACGAGGCGGTCCAGCTCATCAAACCGCTGGTGCGGGCCACGTACAGACCCGAGGTGGTGGGCGACATCGGTGGCTTCGGTGGGCTCTTCGACATCGGCCGGTCGGGCTACGAGGACCCGCTCCTCGTCTCGGCGACCGACGGTGTGGGCACGAAGGCTGAGATTGCCAGGCAGACGGGTCGACTCGGGTCGATTGGTCGGGATCTGGTCGCCATGTGTGTCGACGACCTTGTGTGTGTCGGGGCCGAACCCCTTTTCTTCCTCGACTATCTGGCTGTCGGCCGCCTGGATCCCGATTCTGTAGCGCAGTTGGTAGGCGGTATCGCCGATGGGTGCGTCGAGGCCGGCTGTGCCCTCATCGGAGGTGAGATGGCCGAGCACCCAGGGGTAATGGCCGACGACCAGTTCGACCTCGTCGGCTTTGCCGTCGGGGCCGTGGAGCGAAGCGCCGTCCTCGACGGAACTGCAGTCGCCACCGGAGACGTGCTTGTGGGCCTGGAGTCGCCGAACCTGAGGTCAAACGGCTTCTCGCTTGCGAGACGCCTTGTGTTCGACATTGCCGGTCTGGATCTTGACGGCCCGGCATGGGACGGCGCCGACACAACCCTGGCCGATGAGTTGCTGGCTCCGAGCGTCATCTATGCACCCGCTGTGCTGGCGGTCATGGCCGAACACGAGGTCCATGCGGTGGCACACATCACCGGCGGTGGGCTGCCGGGGAACCTCCCGCGGGTGCTGGGCGACACGGTGGATGCCGTCATCGACACAACCGCATGGGAGGCGCCTCGTATCTTCAGCGAACTCCAGGCCATCGGCGATGTCTCCGACGAGGAGATGGGCAGGGTCTTCAACATGGGCATGGGAATGGTCATCGCCGTACCGGCAGTCGAGGCACACGAGGTGGTCGATCTGCTTGCCGCCAACGACCGTCGTGCACGCGTTATCGGAGAACTGGTTGACGGTACGGGCGTGGCCCACCTCCGTCGGTAGGGTCGGAGACATGGGAGAAGGCCGGTCCGCCCTCGTCGAGCACCTGCTCGAGCACTCGATCCGCACGGGCGACTTCACCCTCAAGTCGGGTCGGCGCAGTACCTGGTTCTGCGATGCGAAGCAGTCCGCATGCAGACCCGAGGGGATCCTCCTCATTGCCGAGGCAGCCCTTGCGGTCATTCCCCCGGATGTGACCGCCATAGGCGGCCTGACCGCCGGTGCTGACCCGGTTGCGTTCGGAATCGCAGCAGTTGCTGCAACACAGGGTCGCAGCCTCCGGTCCTTCAGCATCCGCAAGGAGTCCAAGGACCACGGTGTCGAGGGTCGCCTCGCCGGGGCGCTCAGGCCCGGTGACCGGGTGGTGATCTGTGAGGACACCGTCACAAGGGGAACCTCACCACTCGAAGCGGCCAACGTGGTCCGCGAACTCGGGGCCGTGCCGGTGCTGATCCTCTCGGTCGTCGACAGGGGCGGCACCTGCGGCGCCGTAGCCGAGGCCGCCGGAATACCGTTCGCACCACTCGTCACGGCACCCGATCTGGGCTTCCCGTACGAAGGTCCGTGACACCGGCCGCAGGAGCGTCGACCACGCCTGCCCCGTAGGCTCAGCGCCCATGGCGTACCTCTCCACAGCGGCGTACTCGATGAACATGAAGGTGGCGATGGACAACGTGCCCAACACCCTTGGGCGCCTCGCCACGGCCATCGGCGAGGCCGGTGCCAACATCATGTCGATGGGCGGATTCGACATCCGGGGTGACCTCCTCATCGACGACATCGTCGTCAACTGCCGTGAGGAGTCACATGCACAGACAGTCCTTGATGCCGTCAACGCACTCGACGGTGTCCGTATCATGTCCTGGTTCGACCGAACGTTCGACATGCACCAGGGAGGCAAGATCGAGGTGCTTCCGCTGGTTTCGGTAGGTGACGCCCACGACCTGTCCATGGCCTATACACCCGGCGTCGCCCGTGTCTGCATGGCAATCCACGACGATCCCGCCAGGGTCCACGAACTGACCATCAAGAAGAACACCGTTGCGATCGTCACCGACGGAACCGCTGTCCTGGGGCTCGGCGACATCGGCCCCGAGGCGGCCCTTCCGGTCATGGAGGGCAAGGCCCTCCTGTTCAAGGAGTTTGGAGGGGTCGATGCCTTCCCGATCTGTCTCGACGTGGATGAGCCCGAACAGATCGTCGAGGCCGTCATACGCCTGGCGCCCGTGTTCGGCGGAATCAACCTGGAGGACATAGCTGCACCGGCTGCCTTCGAGGTCGAGGATGCCCTCAAGGAGGCACTCGACATTCCCGTGTTCCATGACGACCAGCACGGAACCGCCGTTGTCGTTCTGGCAGCCCTGTGGAACTCCCTGAAGCTCACAGGCCGTGAGATCGGGGACCTGTCGGTGGTCATCGCCGGCATGGGTGCAGCTGGAGTAGCTGTCGGAAAGATCCTGCGCAACGCAGGAGTCGGCGAACTGGTGGGCGTGGACCGGGCCGGCGCCGTCTACTCGGGGCGCGACGGGCTCAACTTCGCCAAGGAGTGGTTCGCTGAGCACACCAACCCCGACCGCCGGATGGGCAGCCTCAAGGATGTCCTTCGGGGCGCAGACGTATTCGTCGGCGTCAGCGGACCGGGCCTCATCGATGCAGCCGACCTGCGCACCATGGCGCCCGACCCGATCGTGTTCGCCATGGCCAATCCCGAGCCCGAGATACGCCCAGAGGAGGCCGACGGTCTTGCAGCGGTGATGGCCACAGGCCGAAGCGACTACCCGAATCAGATCAACAACGTCCTGGCATTCCCCGGCATCTTCAGGGGAGCCTTTGACGCCTGTGCGACCGACATCACCGAGAACATGAAGATCGCCGCTGCCAGGGCAATTGCCGACTCGGTGTCCGACGAGGATCTGGAACCGGGCTTCGTGGTCCCCTCGGTGTTTGACAAGTCGGTGCCCTACGCGGTGGCCGAGGCCGTGGCTGCCGCTGCCATGTCCGACGGGGTGTGTCGCTCCTGACCCGGGACCCCGCTCGAGAAGGGGGGCAGCACGGCCGGTAGGTTCAGATCGGAGGTGACCGCATGCCCGACCAGGATGTGTTGTTGAGAGTGGCCGACGGGGTCGCCTCGATTGTGTTGAACCGGCCCGAGAGGCGCAACGCCATTACCGGTCCGCTGGTCGAGGGCCTGGCCTCGGCGTTCACCTCGGCTGCGGAGAGAGACGATGTGGGCGTTGTTCTCTTCCATGGAGCCGATGGTGCGTTCTGTTCAGGCCTGGATCTCAAGGAGTTCAATGCCGATCCGCAGCCACCCTGGTTGTCAACATTCGGCAGGTCGAACACGAAAGCCCACCGGGCGCTCTACGACTGTCCGGTACCGGTCGTGGTGGCACTCGAGAGGTATGCCATCAACGGTGGTGCCGCTTACGCCCTCGGTGGAGACCTGATTGTTGCCGGGAGAGAGGCCTTCCTGCAGGTGGGCGAGGTGCGTCTTGGGATGCCTGCTCCCAACAACCTTGCCTGGCTGCTGGCCCGACACCCGCCGGCGGTCGCCGAGCAGTTGGTGCTGAGCGGTCGCCGGTTTCACGGCCCTGACCTCCACCGCCTCGGCGTGGTATTCGACGTGGTCGACGACGGCGACGTGTTGGCGACAGCGGCTGCACTCGCAGACGAGATTGCCGGGTTCCCGACCGGTGCCGCCCGCAGGATGAAGGCGGCTCTCCGCGGGCTTTCGCCCTCCGCCGACGTGGGTGGTAGCGCTGCCTGGTTTGAGCGGGCTGCGGGTCACACCTGGACCGCTGCCGTTCCCGGTCCGCCCGGAGGCCGGGAGGGCTGACGGCATCGGGACGTCAGTTCCGGCGTACGTCACTGAAGGGGATGTCGCGGTCGACAGCGGGTTCACGAGGCAGGCCCAGCACCCGTTCACCCAGGGTGTTCCTCTGGATCTCATCGGTTCCACCGCCAAGCGAGTGGGCCGGGCTGTCGAGGATCCCATAGGCCCAGCCCTCGCCTTCGTCTCCGTCATCCCATGCGGCTCCTCCCGGAAACGCCAGACGGCCGGCGATGCTCGAAGCCAGGCGTCCCTGCCGGGAACGCCAGAGCTTGGTGATCGAGGGGTGGATGCCGGACCGCTGGTTGAGCCATCCCACAATCGAGGCCTGGCTGTGGAGACGCGCCAGCTCCTGGCGAACAACCGGGTTCGTGTTGACAGATCTCTTTCGGGCCAGGTCGATGAGGTGATCTGTGCTGGTTGGCTGTCTGCCACCGCCAGCTCCTAGCGATGAGCGCTCGTAGGCCAGGAGGGCTACTGCCAGCCGCCACCCGTCACCCTCGGATGCGACAACCCAGCTGGAAGGGATCCGGGCATCTTCCATGAAGACCTCGTTGAAGTGGGACACACCGGTCATCTGCCTGAGCGGCCTCACCTCCACCCCGGGCTGGTCCATGGGCAGGACGAGCATTGAGATTCCACGGTGTTTCGGGACCGACGGGTCCGTGCGGGCCAGCAGAATCCCCATGTCGGCGTCGGCTGCTCCCGATGTCCAGACCTTCTGCCCGTTGACTATCCACTCGTCGCCGTCGCGGACGGCCCGTGTGGCCAGACCGGCGAGATCCGATCCGGCGCCGGGCTCGGAGTAGAGCTGGCACCAGATCTCGTCACCCCTCAGGCCGGGACGGAGGAAGCGCTCCTTGAGTTCGTTGCTGCCGTGGTCGCGGATGGTGGGTAGACACATGGAGATGCCGATGCCGAAGCCTGCCTCGCCCGGGACCCTGCCCGAGGTTTCCTGACGGTAGGCCACGACGAGGTCCCGTGGCAGGTCCCGACCGCCGTGCGCTGTCGGATAGTCGAGCGCTCCGAGGCCGGCATCGAAGCGTGCCCTGAGGTAGATGCGGGCCCGTTCAAGTGGGTCGTCGGAGTCCGCCAGAAGTGCAGGCAGGGACTCTAGAAACTGCCGTACCTCGTGTCTGAGTTCTGCTTCGGTGGGCAAAGCAGGCCTCCAGCTGCCGGGGGCGTCAGACCCCGAATGTGACGGGAAGGATCCTGGGGCCCCTGACCTGGCCGCCGGCCCACGTGACCTCATCGGGAGCCGAGAGTGTGAACTCGGGAATGCGTTTGAACCAGGTCCTCAGCGCCACGTCCATCTCCATTCGGGCCAGGTTGGACCCGGCGCACCGGTGGATGCCGGCACCGAAGGCGATGTGGCGGTTGCGCTGGCGGTCCAGGATGACGGTGTCGGGATCCTCGAAGACCTCGGGATCGTGGTTCGCACCCGGGAAGTTCATGAGAACCTTGTCGCCTGGCTGCAGGCTGGCCCCGCTGATCTCTACGGGTTCCATCACGGTGCGCGCCATCGTGACCGGTGAGTAGGCCCGCAGCAGTTCCTCGACTGCCGTTCCCCAGAGGTCGTCGTCGGCTTCTGCCATGCGGCGACGGTCTTCGTCGTGGCCGGCGAAGTGCCACAGGGCCGATCCGATCGAGGACCAGGTGGTGTCGATCCCGGCAACCAGTTGGAGGTTGCACATTCCGACGATGACAGGATCGGGGAGGAGCTGGCCGTCGACCTCTGTGTTGCAGAGTGCGGTGATGAGATCGTCGCGCGGGTTCGCTCGACGGTCCTGGACCTCGGCCTTGAAGAAGTCGTGGATGGTGTCCCCGTACTTCAACCTGGTTGCCGGGTCGGTGAGGCCCAACTCGAGGACACCCCTTACCCACTCGATGAACTCGTCCACCCGCGAGCCGTCGACGCCGAGCTTGTGGGCGATGACGCGTGGGGGAATCTGCTGGGCGTAGTCGACCGCTGCGTCGCAGCCGCCGTTGTCGATGAAGCCGTCGATCAGTTCGTGGCAGAGCTTCTGGGTGTATTCGTGCTGTGGGGCGATGGCCTTCGGGGTGAAGTGGGGCAGCAGGGCCTTGCGTGTCCAGGTCTGCTCCGGCGGGTCGGCGCTAATTGGTGCTGCACCGTTGTAGCCCTCGCGTTCCGGCCGGCGGAACTCCTCGGGGATGTTCACGACGATGGGTCCGGGGTTTGCACTCGATAGTTCAGGAACCATCTTGGCCAGGGCCTGCACGTCGTCGTACCTGGTCGGTAGCCACGAACCGCCCCACCGGTCGGTGTGGGCGATCGGGCAACTCTCCCTGATCTCGGACCAGGCCGGTACAGGGTCGTGGACGTAGTCGGGGTCGAAGATGTCGTAGTCGGTCGACAGGTCCGATACGGGGCAGCGTTCGGTGTCGGTCACGGGTCAGCCCTCCACGATCTCGATGGCGAATTCGGGGCAGTTGTCGACGATCAGATTGGCACGGTCCTCCAGACCTGCAGGCACCTCGCCGTCGGTCAACTCGAAGGCGTTACCAAGGTCGTCGACGTCGACCAGGTCTGGTGCCAGCGAGTAGCAGCGGCTGTGGCCCTCACACTTGTCACGGTCGACCTTGATTTTCACGATGGTGCCCCCTGGTTATTGTCTTGGTCGTGTCACCGGCTCCGGGTTGCGGAACCGAAATCGGCCTATGCCGAGAACGTAGTGTGGGCCTGCCTTTTTGCAAACTTGGGCAGTTCCCGCTCTGGTCAGCCCATGGGCAGGTTGATCTGCTTGGCCTCTAGGAACTCCTCCAGCCCGAAGCGTCCCAACTCGCGTCCGTTGCCGGACTTCTTGTAGCCACCGAAGGGTGCGTCGGTGTTGAGGAAGGCCCCGTTCATGTCGACCTCGCCGGTGCGGAGGCGCCTGGCGACGGCCAGGGCGCGGTCCCTGTCGGTTCCCCAGACGCCGCCGGAGAGGCCGTACTCGGTGTCGTTGGCGATGGCAACGGCGTCGTCATCGTCGTCGTAGCCGATGATCGAGAGCACCGGCCCGAAGATCTCCTCCTGGGCGATGGTCATGGAGTTGTCGACGTTGGCGAAGACGGTGGGTTTGACGTAGAAGCCGGTTTCGAGGCCCTCGGGCTTGCCGGTGCCGCCGGTTACGAGCGTTGCACCCTCGTCGATGCCCTTCTGGATGAAGTCCTGGACGCGGTTCCACTGGGCCTGGGAGACGAGGGGGCCGAGGCGACTTCCAGGGTCGTCGGCAGGGCCGACCGTGAAGCCGGCGGCCGCCTGTGCCGCCAACTCGGCGATCTCGTCCATCTTCTCGTTTGGGACGAGCATGCGGGTGTGGGCACTGCAGGTCTGGCCGGAGTTGAGGTAGCAGGCACCAACTGAGCCGGGTACGGCAGCGGCCAGGTCGGCATCGTCGAGCACGACGTTGGCTGACTTGCCGCCCAGTTCCTGATGGACCCTTGTCACGTTGACTGCGGCCACCTCGGCGACACGGGTGCCGGCCCGGGTGGAACCCGTAAACGAGACCATGTCAACGTCGGGGTGGGCGGCAATTGCCTCGCCGACGACGGGGCCCACGCCGCAGACGAGGTTGAACACACCGGGTGGGAAGTCCAGACCGTCGATGATCTCGGTCAGGAGGAAGGCGTTGAGGGGTGCCACCTCGCTGGGCTTGAGGACGACCGTGCAGCCGACGGCCATGGCGGGGGCGATCTTGGCCATGATCTGGTGCAGGGGGTAGTTCCACGGGGTGATGCAGCCGACCACACCCACCGCTTCACGGGTGACTATTGAGCGACCCATGTCCTCTTCGAAGTTGAACGCCCTGGCGGTACCGGGGACGCTCGCAGTGGTGGCCGCCGGCAGTCCCGCCTGGATCATCGTGGCCATGCCGACCGGCATGCCCACTTCCTGGGAGATGAGCGCTCCGATTTCCTGGGAGCGCCCGGCCAACTGTGCCGCAAGTGCCTCGATGTGGCCGAGGCGGTCCTCGAGGGGGAGGGCCGACCATGCAGGGAAGGCCTCGCGGGCCGCCGCCACCGCAGCGTCGACGTCGGCAGCGGTGCCTTCCGGCACGCTCCCGATGACCTCCTCGTTTGAGGGGTTGACGACGTCGATGCTGCCATTGCCGTCGGACGGCACCCACTGGCCGTTGATGTAGATCTGGTCGTGGTTCGTCATTGCCTCACCTCGTGGTCGTTGTCCGCCCAGATCATGGAGCAACGCGGGGTGAAGTGCCAACGGCGCCGTCGAGTTTCGTGGTGTTGGATCAGGTCAGGAGTGCTGCGGCGAAGGCCCGGAAACGGTCGTCGTCGATGCCGAGGCCATTCCTTCGGAACGAGTCCCATGTCCCCCAGGTGTCGGTCACGGTCTGGAAGGCGGCTTCAAGGAACGATGCCTGGCACCACAACAGTGAGCGGAGTGCGGTCAACTGGTCGTCGTCGACCTCTGTGGAGTCAACACCCAGCCTCTCTGCAACAACCAGGCGGTGTTGCTCCTCACGCCTGGCGATCCAGTGGCGCCGGACGTCGTTGCTCAGGAGGTAGTCGGCCACTGCCGTGTCGGCGTCGACCCCCAGCAACCTCAATAGGACCCCCGCCACGAAACCCGTCCGGTCCTTTCCGGCAGTGCAGTTGAACAAGAGCGGTAGGCGATCGGAGTCTGTCGCCAGGTGGAACACCGGTCGGTATGCGTCGAGCCGGTCTGTGAGGTTGCGGCGGAAGTAGTCCTCGACCATGCCGGGGCCGTCCACCTGGTGGGTCATATCGCCGAGGAGGTTCGCGATGACGGCGAACTCGTTGTCGTTGCTGGAAACCTGGCAGTGGAGGACCTCGGTGCCGGCCAGTTCGGGGTGTGGACGGGACTCGATCTCAGATGGTCGCCGGAGGTCGACGACGGTACGCAGGCCCAGACCTGCCACGGTGGCAATGTCAGTCTCGTCGAGGTCGTTCAGGTGTCCACTCCTGTACAGGAGTCCTGGGCGTAGTCGGCGGCCGTTGCCTGTCCTGATTCCACCAAGATCTCGCAGGTTCGCAGTGGGGAGGATCACGCAGGTGTCGCGGGTGGGCATGAATTGCGACCGTAGTCGTGGCGGAGCGGCCTGGAACTGGCGGAGCCCGCCTCTCTAGGCGGGCTCCATCAGGTGTGGTCGGGCCCGGCGTCGATCCGGGGACCTTCCGCTTTTCAGGCGGACGCTCTGCCAACTGAGCTACCCGACCGTACGTCGACCGCCTGGTGGTGGCGGCCGACGATGGCGGTCCTGACGGGATTTGAACCCGCGACCTCCGGCTTGACAGGCCGGCGTGCACTCCAAACTGCACCACAGGACCAGGAGCAACCAGCCGAAACTAGTCGTTTCCTTCGTACCCCCAACGGGATTCGAACCCGTGTTACCGGCGTGAAAGGCCGGCGTCCTAGGCCGCTGGACGATGGGGGCTCAGACCACGTGAGGGCGGGGACACGCTATCAGGGCCTGTTGAGGTACTGACACGGTTTCGGGGTCATTGGTGGGTATGGGGCGGGAGGTGGGCAGCCGCCGCCGCGACCGATTCCTCGAGCAGCAGGCCCAGCCATGCCAGAAGCGCCCTGGTGGGTGCGTCGGGGGCATCGGGGTCGAACCCGTCCTCCTCGGAGATGTCGAGACGCGTCCCGAGCAGCAGTCGGAGACTGCTCAGCAGACCCATCCATGCGGCCAACTCGTCGGCGTCGATTGAATAGGCCTGCGCCGTCGCCTCGACCGTTTCGACCGCGTCGAGGCGTGACCGCAGCAGGTCTTCGTGGACAAGTGAGGCGTACTCGGAGTCCTTGTCTGCATCGTCGGGGTAGGCGGTGGGGTAGAGGCGGCGCAGGTCAGGGCTGGTGTCCTCGGTGAGTACAGACCGGAACTGGCCGGCCAGATTCGTTATCAGCTCGCGTTCCTCTTCGCCGAGAAGGATCTTGACTCGGCCCCTGCTGCACTCGAAGGCAACAGGCTTCTCGCTACCCAGCATCGTCAGGAGTCCTTCTGCATGGTTGCCCAGAGGCCGTGCTCGTGAAGGCGGAACACATCCAGCTCCGCCTTCTCCCGGTTTCCGTTGGAGACCACGGCGCGACCCTTGCGGTGGACGTCGAGCATCAACTCGTCGGCCTTGTCGGCGCTGTAGCCGAACAGCTTCTGGAATACGAACGAGACATAGGACATGAGGTTGATCGGGTCGTTCCAGACGAGAACGATCCACGGTCGTTCCAGGTCAATCTCCTCGTCGTGGCCCAGGTCGGGCTTGTCGACCTCGACAGGCGTCGGCCCCGGGCTCATGACGACAGGGGTGGTCTGGGAACCTGCACGACCCGAGGCTACGAGCCCGGTCAGGCAGGCACGACCGTGGCTTCCTAGGATCCCAGGATGGATCTCAAAGACAAGGTTGCGGTAGTCACCGGCGGAGCCAGTGGAATCGGACAGGCCCTGGTCGAACGTTTCCACACTGCGGGTGCCAGGGCGCTCGTCGTTGCCGACACGGATGTCGACGGTGCGAGGGCGGTGGCCGCCGGTGTAGGCGGGACCGGTGTTGGCTGTGACGTGGCCGACGAGGCTGCGGTCAGATCACTGATCGACGACACCGTTGCCGCCCACGGCGTCGTCGACCTCGTCGTCTCCAATGCCGGATACGTGACCATTGGCGGGCTGGAGGCTCCCGACGCCGACCTGCGGAAGATGTTTGACGTGCACGTGATGGCCCACGTGTACGCCGCCCGTTATGCAATACCGCACATGGTCGATGCCGGTGGCGGTTACCTGTTGAACACGGCGTCGGCCGCAGGCCTGCTCACCCAGATCGGCTCAATGCACTACTCGGTTACCAAGCATGCTGCAGTTTCGCTGGCCGAGTTCATCTCGGTCACATACGGTCACCTTGGCATCGGTGTGTCCGTCCTGTGCCCCCAGGCGGTCGATACGAACATCTTGGAGAACAGCCCGTCGCGCGACCAGATGCCGGGCGGAGGTGCGGGCAGCGCCGCATCGGTCGACGGGGTCCTGACCTCGGCTGAACTTGCCGAGATGGTCATGGAAGGTCTTGTCGACGAGCGGTTCCACATCCTGCCCCACGCCGACGTGGCCGAGTACCTACGCCGTAAGACAGACGACGTTGATCGCTGGCTGGGTGGGATGAGGCGGTTCCAGCAGCGACTGTTCCCGGACGGTCCGACCCCGGCCGACTGGCTTGTCGGCTGACGGTCGGCCTGCCGGTCGTTCCCGAGTCCAGCGGTCGTAGCCTGTTGCCGATGCCGGCGCCACCCCCCTTCTCCCTCCGCGCACGCCTCGCCGGCTATGTGGCGTTGACAAAGCCGCGGATCGTCGAACTGCTGCTCGTGACGACCGTGCCGACGATGTTCGTCGCCGAGAACGGGGTTCCGTCGATCTGGCTGATGGTCGCCACGGTCCTGGGTGGCACCCTTGCCGCCGGTGGTGCCAACGCAGTGAACATGGTCGTCGACCGCGACATCGACAGCCTTATGGAGCGGACCAGCCAGCGACCGCTCGTCCGAGGCGTCATGACCCCGCGGGCAGCCATGGTTTTCGCAGTGATCATCGAGATCATCGCCTTCGAATGGCTGGTGGCAACCGTCAACCTGTTGAGCGCCGTACTTGCGGTGTCGGCAACCCTCTTCTACGTGTTCGTGTACACCATCTGGCTGAAGAGGTCTACGACGAGGAACATCGTTATCGGCGGTGCCGCCGGTGCCGCCCCCGTGCTCATCGGCTGGTCGGCTGTCACCAACTCTCTGGCGTGGGCGCCGATTGTGTTGTTCCTCGTGATCTTCTACTGGACCCCGCCGCATTTCTGGGCCCTGGCGATCAGGTACCGCGAGGACTACTCGGCGGCCGGAGTACCCATGCTTCCGTCGGTTGTCAGCCTCAGGGAGACATCAGACCGGATCCTCTACTACACGGCGGTGATGGTGGCGCTGACGGTCGTGTTCTGGTTGGTGGCGGGAATGGGTGTCTTCTACCTGGTGTCCGCTCTGGTGCTCGGGGCTGCGTTTGTGGCGTTTGCCGTGGCTGTCCGCCGGAACCCGAACGAGCGCACCGCGATGCGCCTCTTTTCGTTCTCGATCACCTACGTGACGCTTCTTTTTGGGGCGATTGCACTCGACGTGGTGCTGTGAAACCGGCCTTCTCGAACCGGTTCGACCATGCCCCTGGTGGGCGACCCGCATCTGTTGGTCAGATGTGTCCGTTTGGTTCGGAGCTTGCCGTCACCTGCGGCTACGGTGCAACGGTCCTGCAGGTGTCGGATTCGGCAGGCGGGACACCTAGCATCGTGAGGTCCGACGCCGTTCGGATTACGGCATGAGGGCGGGTACAGGGGCTACAGGGCGAAGACACTTCGATGACAGATGACTGAGACCGCAGCGGACACGACCCGGACCGGAGGCGTCGTCCCGACCGCTCTTGAGGCAGCTGTAACTACCACCGACCACCTACGCATCGGTCGGGCCTGGCTGGCCTCGGGAGCGCTCCTGCTTGTCGCCTCCCTCGTGGCCGGCCTCCTGGTGAGCGTCGAGCGCATGGACCTGACCGGCATGGCGGTCTTCGGAGATGTCGACTCGCTGTTCCGCTTCTGGAGTGCCTATCGCGTCGGTCTCGTCCTGTTGGTGGTGGTTCCCGTCTTCGTGGGGCTCGCCACCGCCGTGGTGCCCCTGCAGGTGGGGGCATCGTCGATTGTCTTCCCGAGGGCTGCCGCCCTCGGCTTCTGGGTGTGGGCACTGGGTGCGGCGTTCACGGTCGCCGGTTTCGTGATCGACGGTGGTCTCGGCACGCCGGGAGCCGTCAGCCGAACCGATGCCGTGGCCCTGACCCTGCTGGGCCTGTTGATGGTCATCGGCGGGATCTGCTGTGCAACGGTCTGTATTTTGACGACGATCGTGGCTGGTCGAACCGCAGGAATGAACCTCTCAAGGGTGCCCCTGTTCGCATGGAGTGTTCTCGTGGCCGGTTCCATCTGGCTCGTGACGCTGCCGGTTCTGGCGGCAAACACGGTGCTCATCTACGTAGACCTGACAGGCCGGTCGGCAGTCGCCTTCGGTGTTGAGGACACGATCTGGGGGCAGCTCTCCTGGGCGTTCAGCCACCCGCAGGTCTACGCCTTCGCCCTGCCGTTGGTCGGTATCGCCGGCGACATCGTTCCAGTTGCCGCTCGACGGCGACACGGAAACCATCGGGCCCTTCTGGTCCTGACAGCACTGATCGGAGTGCTCTCGTTCGGTGCCTACGCCCAGGCGGCCTTCGACATCGGAACCCCCATCAGGGAACAGGCCATCTTCGTTGTCGAGGCATTCCTGATCGTCCCGCTGGTCCTCTTGGTTCTTGTCGGCCTGGTGGATGTGTTGCGACGCGGGGTGGGTAGCCGAAGGACCAGGATGCCGGCACCTCTCTACCTCTCGGTCCTGTCGGTCCTCTTCCTGTTGGACGGTACGGTGCTGGGCGCCCTGCGGGCGGTGGCCCCGTTGGATCTGCTCGATCGCTCGACCACCGGCGCGCAGTTCACCTTCACCATTGGCGCTGCCCTGCTGGCGGCCATGGCGGGAACCCTCTGGTGGGGTGATCTCATCGTCGGTCGTGTGGTGCCCCAGGGTTTTGGCCTGGCGAGTGCCTTGGCTGTTGCGGTCGGAATCGTGCTCGTAGCCGTTCCCGACACGATCAGCGGTTTCATGGGCCTTACGGACTTCACAGGTGGAGACCTGGGAGGTGCCGGGAACCCCGAGTCGGGCGTCGATGTGCTGAACACGGTGGCGTTGGTTGGCTCGGCACACCTCCTGGTCGGAGCCCTCGGATGGCTAGTGACCGGTGTACTCAGGCTCAGGGGTGCCCGCTCCCTGGCTGACCCGTGGGGTGGCCACACACTGGAGTGGTCTACCTCTCCCGTGGAAGTGACCTCTGAGAGTCCCCTGTTGGACGCAACCGTAGAGGCGGGGGCCTGATGTCCTCCACGACCTTCTCACCGGCGGTACCGAACCGGCCGAGGACCCTCGTGATCGGGTCGGCGCTGGCAACTTCGGGCGTGCTCATGTTCTTCGGTGGCCTCTTCGCCCTCTACTTCTCACGGCGGGCCGACGCAATGGCCTGGGGCACGGAGTGGTTCCCAGAGGGCGCCATCCGCCTTCCACCAGGTGGCATGAACATGGCCACCATGGCCCTCTCGGCCATCACCATGGCATGGGCGGTGTACTCGGTCATCAACAACGACCGCATCCACTTATACCTCGCAATGGCCATCACCGCCGTTATGGGCGTGGCGATGCTCAACCAGACGGTCTTCTACTTCAACGACATCGCCCTGCCGATTGATCACAGCGAGGCCACCACCTTCCTGTTCGTCATCGTCGGAGCCCACATGGCAATGGTCCTGGTCGGAGTGTTCTGGCTCGGCCTACTGTTGTTGCGGGCGCTGGGCGGGCAGGACACAAGCCGGAACCGTGACCTTGTATCCGCTGCGGCCCTCTACTGGTATGCGGCTGTAGTGGTCTACATGGTCATCTGGTTCGGCATCTACATCGCCAAGTAGGACTGGCTGACGGGAACGAAATGCTCACCACTGGATTCAAACTCTGGCTCGGTTCATGTGCCGCGGCGCTCAGCGCTGCGGTGTTTGCCGGCTACACCTCGGGCGGAACCGAGACCGGTCCGATCAGCCTCGGCTGGAAGGGCGGTGTCGGAAACCATGTCACATACGTCCTCTTCGTGACTGCAGCGGCGGTCTTCGGATTGCTGGGAATCATCGCCATTGCCTTCCGCGACGCCGACTCCGAGTCGGTTGCCGAGGTGCTCGGCGTAGACACCGCCCCACCGGCCCAGACACAGGTGGGTAGTTCCATCTGGCCGGTACTGGGTGCGCTTGGAGTTGCGACCCTCGTGATCGGCCTCGTTGTCAGTTCGGCGCTGTTCGTGGTCGGCCTTCTCGTGCTGGTTGCGGTCAGTCTGGAGTGGACCATGAACAACTGGTCCGAGCGGGCTACCGGTGACCCCGAGGTGAACCGTGAACTGCGTGAACGACTGCTCCGCCCGATCGAGATCCCGATCCTGGCACTTGTCGGTATAGGTGTGCTGGTCCTGGCGATGTCGAGGGTTCTGCTGGCGTCGTCGGTGAACGGTGCCGTGCTTGTCGCCGGAGTTGTAGGTGTCTGTGTGTTCGGCGCAGCATTCCTGTTCAGCCGTCGTCCGAATATTCCGAGGCGCGTGGTCAGCACGGTTCTGATCGTGAGCTGTGTAGCCGTGTTGGCCGCAGGGATTGTGGCTGCAGCAACCGGAGAGCGTGGATTCCATCAGCAGGGTGGCGGTTCTGGTAGTGACCACGTAGAGGTGGGCGGGTGATCCCGAAGATCCTGCGTGGCACCGGCCTGACAGCGCTGGCTGCAGGTCTGCTTGCGTTCCTTACCGGCTGTGCCGCCGACGCTGAACTCGACACCCTCAACCCGCAGGGCCCCAGCGCCCGAAGCATCGACAACCTGTTTGACCCGGTGTTCTATGTGGCTGTTGTCGTCTTCATCTTCGTGTTTGCAGGCACCTTCATCATCTGGTGGAGGTTCCGCGACGACCACGACGACGAGGAGTTCCCGCACCAGTTCCACGGTGATACCCGCCTGGAGCTGGCCTGGACAATCGTGCCGACCCTGATCCTCGTGGTCATCTCGGTGTTCACGCTCATCACCCTGAGGGGCCTCAACGAGACCGAGGCGAACGCCGTAACCATTGAGGTCGATGGAACTGTCACCCAGTGGGAACCTGAGGTTGTGGTGGTTGGCCAGCAGTGGTGGTGGGAGTTCCGCTACTACCTGAACGGCCTCGACGGCGTCGACCTCACCGATGCCAGGCACCTGCCGCCGGCCGACATAGTTACCGCCAACCAGATGGTGATCCCCGCCGGCGAGGAGATCGAGCTGGCGATTACCAGCCGCGATGTGATCCACAGTTTCTGGATTCCGGCCTTGAACGGCAAGAAGGACGCCGCACCCGGTCGGGTCCACCCCTGGAAGCTCGAAGCCGATGAGCCGGGTGTCTACTTCGGTCAGTGCACCGAGTTCTGCGGTCTGTCGCATTCGCGGATGCGTATGCAGGTCGTTGCTGTCACCCCCGACGATTTCAGTGCGTGGGTTGCCGAACAGCTGCAGCCTGCTGCTGAGCCTCAGGCGGCCGCCGCCCAGAGGGGCATGGAGATCTACCAGTCGCAGTGCGCCCGTTGCCACGTGGTCGATGGCTTCAACGATGGCAGCGGTGCCGATCTGGTGGCGAATGCAGCACCGAACCTGACCCACCTGATGAGCCGCACCACCTACGCGGGCGGCATCTTCAACATGTATGAGCCGAATGGAAGCCTGGACCGGACCCAACTTGAGGCGTGGCTCCGCAACTCACCGGCTGAAAAGCCCGCCTACGCGGAGGGCCGTCGGGGCATGCCTGCGATGGGCCTCGATGAGGGTCAGATCGATGACGTGGTGGCCTACCTGACCACCCTCGGTCGGGCGCCGGAGCTCCACATAATCGCCGCAACGGAGGTCGAGTGATGACCGCAACGACCACCGTCGAAGACGTGGTGGACCAGCCGCTGGGCGTCTACACGCGTCCCAGGGGCGGCAACGGCTGGCGCGACTGGATCACCACCGTCGACCACAAGAAGATCGGCATCCTCTACGGGGTAGCCGCACTCTTCTTCTTTGTCGTGGGTGGCATCGAGGCACTCCTGATCCGCCTGCAGTTGGCAACGCCGAACGGCACCGTGCTCGGTGCCGACATGTACAACCAGGTCTTCACGATGCACGGCGTGACCATGATCTTCCTGGCTGCAATGCCGCTGTCTGCAGCTTTCGCCAACTATCTGATACCGCTGCAGATCGGCGCCAGAGACGTGGCCTTCCCGCGTCTCAATGCCCTCAGTTTCTGGGTCTTCCTGGCTGGCGGCATCGTCTTGAACCTCTCATGGGTTCTGGGTGGTGCACCCGACGGTGGATGGTTCGGCTACGCCCCCAACACGGGCATCGTCTTCTCGCCGAGTCCCGGAATGGACTTCTACGCCCTGGGCCTCCAGATCACCGGTGTCGCCTCGTTGATGTCGTCGATAAACCTGACGGTGACGATTCTCAACATGCGTGCACCTGGAATGACCCTGTTCCGCATGCCCGTGTTCACCTGGATGATGCTCGTGACCCAGCTGCTGCTGGTGTTCGCAATGCCTGTTATTGCTGTCGCCCTGTTCCTGTTGGCGTTCAGTCGCCTGTTCGGTGCCAGGTTCTTTGACCCGTCGGTGGGCGGCGATGCCCTGCTCTGGCAGCACCTGTTCTGGATCTTCGGCCACCCTGAGGTCTACATCCTCATTCTGCCGTCCTTCGGAATCATCTCAGAGGTGATCCCCACCTTCTCCCGCAAGCCCATCTTCGGGTACCCGTTCATGGTGTTCTCGGGAATCGCCATCGGTTTCATGGGCTGGGGTGTGTGGGCCCACCACATGTTCGTGTCCGGTATCGGACCCATATCGGTGGCTGCGTTCTCGCTGTCGACGATGTTCATCGCCGTACCGACCGGTGTGAAGATCCTGAACTGGATGGCCACCATGTGGGGCGGCCGCATCAAGTTCTCGGCGCCGATGCTGTTCGCTGTCGGTGTCGTCTCCATGTTTACGATCGGTGGCCTCTCGGGCGTCACCCACGCCATCTCGCCAGCTGACACCCAGCAGACCGACACCTACTACATCGTCGCCCACTTCCACTACGTCATCTTCGGTGGGATCATCTTCGGCCTGTTCGCCGGCCTCTACTTCTGGTGGCCGAAGGTGTTCGGCCACATGCTCAGTGACCTTATTGGCAAGGTGAACTTCTGGGTGATGCTGGTCGGGTTCAACCTGACCTTCGGGCCGATGCACGTGCTGGGCCTTCAGGGAATGTCAAGGCGTATCGACACCTACAGCCCCGGCTTCGGCTTCGAACTCTGGAACATGGTCTCGACCATCGGCTCGTTCCTGATCGCCCTGAGCATCGCAATTTTCGTGGTCAACGTGATCATGTCGGCGATGAGGGCCAGGGGACAGGCGCCCTGTGGGCCCGATCCGTGGGATGCCCGCAGCCTCGAGTGGCTCACCCCCAACCCGACCCCGGTCCACAATTTCGACGAGGTCCCCGTGGTTGAGGGCCTCGACGAGTTCTGGCACCGTAAGTACGGAACCGATGATGATGGCCGTGTCGTGCGTGTGGCCTCGGCCGAGGAGGTCTGCGAGGACGGTTCAGCCGTGGGCGTGCACCTTCCGTCTCCGTCGTTCTGGTCGATTGTGTTCGCCTCTGGCCTGCCGTTCATCGCTCTTGGGCTCATCTTCAACCTGTGGCTGGCCGTGCCCGGTGGCCTGCTGGTGGTGATGGCCATCTATGCCTGGGTCTTCGAACCTGTTGACGACCCTGATGCCGCCCATGGGGACCACGACGACCACGGTGGCGACGAGGCAGCGGCCGACACCACCGAGGAGGCCCCCGTTGTCTGATACAGCCACGAGCGACCACGCAACCACCACCGGCATGTCCCACAGCAAGTTGGCGATGTGGGTGTTCCTCGGTTCCGAGTGCCTGCTCTTCGGTGCGCTTATCTCGACCTACCTCGTGTATCGGGGGCGGTTCGCCACTGGCCCGGCACCGGGCGACATCTTCGACATTCCGTTTACCTCGGTGAGTTCGTTCGTGCTGCTCATGAGTTCGCTCACGATGGTCCTGGCCCTGTCGGCCATCAAGCGTGGAGACCTCCGCAACAACCGGCTCTGGCTGTTGACTACAGCCCTTCTCGGGTCGTTGTTCATCGGCGGCCAGGTCTACGAGTTCACCACCTTCTTCCGTGAGGGCCTCGGTTACACGACCAGCCCGTTCTCGTCGGCGTTCTTCACTCTCACCGGCTTCCACGGCGTGCACGTCAGTCTCGGCATCATCATGTTGATGTCCATGTTCATCTCGTCGCTCCGCGGTTCGCTCCGAAAGGAGCACTCCGAGACAGTGGAGATCATCGGCCTCTACTGGCACTTCGTTGACATCGTGTGGATCTTCATCTTCACGGTGATCTACCTCGTGCCCTCACCCACGAGCTGACCGGGGAGCAACGTCTATGAGCACCGCCGAGATCACCGAAGAGCAGAACGATGTCGTCCACGATGACGATCACGACCACCCGTCGGACTCGAAGTACTTCCAGATCGCCCTCATCCTCGGGGTTCTGACTGCTCTTGAGGTGGCCACCTACTACGTGGATATCGGCCCCGCCCTGATTCCGGTCCTCATGGTCATGATGGTCGTCAAGTTCTTCATTGTGGCTGCATGGTTCATGCATCTGCGGTTCGACAACAGCCTCTTCACGAAGTTCTTCGTCGGGGGCCTTGTTCTCGCTGTAGCCGTCTATGTGATCGCCCTCAGCACCTTCGAGTTCTGGTCCAAGGGCTGACGTGACCCTGAGCCCGGCCCGGCACGGGGCACGGGTTACCGCCACCTCTCCAGCACCTGGCAGGATCCGGCGATGATCGCCGACGTGGTCGGGCCGTGGGACTGGCAGGCCCATCCTGAGGTCTGGTTCCTTGTGGCGGCTGTGGTTGTTCTGGGCTGGTGGGCGGCCCGGGTTATCGGCCCGAAGGTGGTTCCGGCCGGCACACCGGTGACGACACCGTTCCAGCGTCGGGCCTTTGTCGCCGCAACCATCCTGTTGCTGGTCTCGGCCGACTGGCCGATGCACGACATTGCCGAGGACCACCTCTATTCGGTCCACATGCTCCAGCACCTGCTGATCACGTTCATCGTGCCGCCCCTGTTCCTGTTGGCGATGCCGGGCTGGTTGGCCAGGTTGTTGATACTCGAAGGTGGGTTCGGAGCCCGGGTACTGCGAAGGTTGACCCATCCTGTGGTGGCGGGCCTCATCTTCAACGGGTTGATTGCCCTGACCCACTGGAGCAGCGTCGTGAGCTGGTCTGCCGAGTTCGGGGCCTTCCACTACGGAGTTCACGTCGTGCTGTTCGCCGCTGCGCTGGCCATGTGGATGCCGGTTGTGGCACCGCTACCGGAGTTGAGGCTGTCGCCTCCCGGACAGATGCTCTACCTGTTCCTTATGTCGATCATCCCGACCATCCCGGCGGCATGGCTGACCTTTGCCGACGGTGTCGTCTACCCGAGCTACGACGACGGCTTCGAGTTGTGGGGAGTCAGCGTGCGCTCCGACCAGCAGACCGCCGGGCTGATCATGAAGTTGCTCGGTGGCTTCTACATCTGGGGAATCATCGTCGTGAAGTTCTTTTCCTTCACCCGGGAACAGAATCGTCAGAACCAGCGCCTGCGACCCGCTGCCGGGCGCCTTCCCGACGGCCGCTCCGCGCCTGTCGAACCGCCTCAGGTGACGGAACCGGTCGAGTAGCCACCATGTGGCCCCGCTAGGTTCTGGTCCGTGATCGACGTAAGGCTCCTTCGCAGTGATCCAGATTCGGTGAAGGCCGCCATTGGTCGCCGCGGTGAGGACACCGGTCCCCTCGACCGGGTGCTGGCCCTCGACGTTCGACAGCGTCAACTTGGTGAGGAACGCGATGCCTTCCGCAACGAGGTCAGGACCATCTCCCTGGAGGTCGGCGACCTGCACAAGCAGGGCAGAGGAGACGAGGCCGCCTCACTTCAGGAGCGCAGCCGCGAACTCGGCGAGAAGGCCGACGCACTGTCCGATGAGGCCGACGCTCTGGCAGGAGAGATCCGTGAGCTGTTGTTGCGGATACCCAACATCCCGGCCGACGAGTGCCCCGACGGTGCCAACGAACACGACAACGTGATCACCCGGGTCGAGGGGTTCGATGAGGCCACCTGGGCGGACCACCAGCGTGTCCCCCACTGGGAGATCGGCGAAGAACTCGGAATCCTCGACGTTGAGCGTGGAACCAAGCTGTCGGGCTCCATGTTCGTCATGTACAGCGGTCTCGGTGCCACGTTGTGCCGGGCGCTCGTGCAGTACGGCCTCGACCGGAACGTCGATGCCTACCGCGAGATGAGGCCGCCGACGCTTGTATCCACATCCACGATGACCTCAACGGGGCACCTCCCCAAGTTCGAGGATGACGCCTACCACCTTGAGCGCGATGACCTGTGGGCTATTCCCACCGCTGAGGTGCCCCTCACCTCGTTGGCACGCGATGAGGTCCTGGACGAGGCCGACCTGCCCATGAAGTTGATGGCCCACACCTCGTGTTTCAGGCGCGAAGCCGGATCGGCGGGCCGCGATACCCGTGGCCTCCTGCGTATCCACGAGTTCGACAAGGTGGAGCTGCTGGCCTATGCCACCCCCGACCAGGCCGCCGAGGTCCATGCCGACATCTTTGCCAGGGCAGAGTCGGCCATGGCCGACCTGGGTCTCGTGTACCGCATCCTCGATCTGTGCACCGGCGACCTGGGTGCTTCGTCGGCCCGCACCTTCGACATAGAGGTCTACGCCCCGGGTGCAGACCAGTGGCTCGAGGTCTCGTCGGTGTCATGGTTCAGCGACTATCAGGCACGTCGGGCCAACGTCCGCTACAGACCTGAGGGGCAAAAGGGCACGGCGGTGGTGCACACCCTCAACGGTTCGGGCCTGGCGGTTCCACGGGTGTGGGCTGCGGTGGTCGAGACCCACAGGCAGGCTGATGGAACCATCGCCATTCCTGAACCCCTGCTGCCCTACTTCCGGGGTGACACGGTTATTTCCTGACGCCTCATCCGGCAAGGGTGATGCCGGCGAGTGCTGCCAGCGTTCCCCCGACAAGGGTCAGCGATACGTAGACGGCGCTGGATCTGACACCCCGATCGTCGGCAACGGCCGAGGTGTCGGCAACGAATGCCGAGAACGTGGTCAGGGCACCCAGGCCGCCGGCGCCGATAATCGTCACGGCCGGCCCGGTCAGCCCTGCCATCAGGCCGAGGACGAACGAACCTGCCACGTTCACGAGGAGGGTTCCGCGTTCGGCGCCCGGCCAGACGTGGACGGCAACAACCCGGAGTGCTGTAGCGGCAGCCGCGACCAGGGTGAAGAGGACGACGGTGTTCATGCAACTGCCCTGGTGGTCATGGCCCTGGCACGGTCGAAGCAGATGAGACCACCGAGAAGGGATGCGACCAGATAGGTGGTGGCCATCCCCAGGTGGTCGGCACGCATCAGTTGGGCTGCCTCGACGGTGAACGTGGAAAAGGTCGTCAGACCTCCACAGAAGCCCGTGCCGAGGAGGAGCCTGGCGTTGTGGTGCACTCCCCGTCCGACAAGCACCCCGAGAATGGCGCATCCGACCAGGTTCACGACGAGCACCGACCAGGGAAACGTCGTTGACGGCCCGACTGTGAGGATCAGCCACCTGATGCCGGCTCCGGCGGTGCCACCAACGGCGACGAGGCCGGTTATTCCCGGGGTGATCTGTGGAATGTGTCGGGGCATCGGCGGATCCTACGGACGGTGGTGCCCGGTGGATCCCCTTAGTGCTGCCCTGACCCAGGTGAGGAGCACGAGCACAGCGGTGGCTGTGACCAGCACCTCCAGTGGGACTGCCCACCGAACCGGGTCGGACAACCAGTGTGAGATCCGTTCAGGCCAGGCGATGGCGACGCGGACGACGGGGAAGAGGACCAGTTCGCCGCGGTACATGATGCCCTCCAACACAGCCCAGGCCACGATCGTTGCTATCAGAAGGTCTCGCCGTTTCCGGGCGGCCATCGCAGGTGTGACTCCCCAGATGGCGGTGGTCCAGATGAGGAGCCACAGGGCCAGGCCCACCCGGGTGCCGCCCATGTCGGCGGTCCAGTTGGTGAGGTGCACCTGCAGCGTGGTGACTGCGTCGACGATCGGGTTTGAGGCGGTGTTGACGTCGGCAAGGATGCGGATCTCGTAGACGCCGTAGACGATCAGGTAGGCACCACCCAGCAGCAGGGCGAACGCCCCGATCCGGTCGATGTGTGGGAGCAGTCGCCGGAGGTGTCGAACGGCGCCTCCCCTGGCTACGGCCAGTGACAGGGTCAGGGCAGTCAGAACCGCCGCCATGCCCGCAGCGAAGGCCAGGTACACGACGAGACCCTCGATGATCCCTTCGCGCCGGAAGCTGCCGGCCACGTGCAACAGAAACAGCGGGGCGGCACAGCCGATTGACACAACGGCGTAGGACACCCCGAACCCGAACACCGACCAGAGTTCACGTGAGCGGGGCCCCCTGCGGGGTTGCAGGAATGACAGGTTGGGTTTGCGGCCGGCCAGGATCGCGATTCCGTAGGGGATGAGCATTGCGCCGATTGCGACGGTCACCCACGGGGTGCGTCGTGCCACGGCGTCCTCGCTGACCAGGTAGGTGACAGCCAGGCCGAGTGCACCGAAGACCATGACGAAGGCACCTGCCAGGGTGAGGCTGACCACAAGACCCCGCATCACCTGTTCGGGGCGAGTTCTGGTGTCGTCTGTATCTCGTCCGATGAAGTACCCGAGCCAGGTGGGCAGCATCGCGAAGCCGCAGGGGTTTACGGCTGTCACGATTCCCAGGGTGAAGGGCAGGGCGATGCCGATGTCGATCATCGGCGGTGCCCCCTGGCAGTTGTGGTCACGACAGGTACTCGTCGATTGCTGCCTGGAGGCCGTCGTAGTCGAGCTGGCCCTGGTGGACACGGACGAGTTCGCCTGACCTGTCGATGAAGGCCGTGGTCGGGAGGCCGACGGCTCCCAGGGTGGCTACGAAGCCTCCGTCGGGATCCCGGCCCAGCAGGTAGGTGATGCCTATCTCCTCGATCCGTTGTGCGGCCCTGGTGGGCGAGTCGCTGATGTTGAGGCCTACGAACCGGATTTCGTCGCCGCGGTCCCGGTGCACGGCCTCGAGGTCGGGCATCTCCTCCAGGCACGGTGCACACCACGTGGCCCACAGGTTGACAACGATCGGACGACCGTCCTGTCTGTGGAGTTCAGCCAGGGTGGTGGTGCCGCCATCGACCAGCTCGAAGGGCCGGTCCAGTGCGCCGTCCCTCGTGAGAGACGCTCCGGGTTCGGTTGCACACGAGGTGGAGGCCAGTGCCAGGAACAGCAGGGCGATAGGGAGCCTGTACACGGGACTGACGGTAGTCGGGACCTCGCGTGGTTGGTGCGCCCCCGGGCCGGGGATCGCCAGAGGCGTCACCCCGGCCCGGGTCTGGGCGGCTTGTTGCTCCCCGTGGGCCGACCCGATGGTCGACCACGGTCGTCGGGAGGGGTTTCCGACGCCTCAGGCCGACCTGAGTTCGACCTGGAGGTAGGCCGGGATCGGCACCACGGGGAGCTGGTCTTCGGGGCGGGGCACCTTGGGTGGCCGTCCCCTGCGTCGCTTGGTGGCGAGCATCCTGCCGTTCATGAACAGCTGGCCGCCCCACACGCCCCACGGTTCACGCCGGGCGATTGCACCCTCGAGGCATGACGCCAGGGCTGGACACTCGGCGCAGATGCGCTTGGCGGCAGCAATGTCGCCGAGGTCCTCTGAGAAGAAGACGCCCAGCGGAACGCCGAGGCGCGAGCATGCTGCATCGTCGCGCCATACCTCCGGTTCGAACTGGAGTGCCTGCATTGTCCTTCTTTCCCTTCTGAAACTGCTGTCTCGTTGAACTGTTGTGGTGGGTGATCGGGTCGGTCGTGAAAAACCAGAAAAGCCGCCGGATTTCTCCGGCGGCCTCGGGGGTTTGGTATGCGTCTCAGCTGATCAGCTGTCTGCTCCCCGGGGCCGCTGGTGGATGGTCCAGAACACGTTCTTGCCCAGATGGGTGGACGTGGTCCATGTGGCCGTGAAGGTGGCCGTATAGGCCGGCTTTACAGCGCGTGGCGAGAACGCGGGCGCGCCGGCCGACTGGCCGTGGCGGTGCTGGTTCATCGACTGCATGGTCTTGTCTGTCTGCCGTTTCCTGAGTTGTTTGTTGCGATCTTGTCTGTCGGACGGCACGTGGCCCTCCGGTCAGGCACCCAAGGCTATGGGTAACCACGACGAGTGACCACCCAACACCAATGCGTGGTGGGCGTCAAGTGAATAAACGACGGTTCCTGAGATACCGTAAAACCGCAGGTCAGGAGGGTTGGAACAGGCCGGTCCGGTAGTGGCGCAGTTCTTCGAGAGATTCCCTGATGTCGTCCATCGCACGGTGCCCACCGGCCTTGGCCGGCGCCGAGGTGAGCAGTTCGGGCTTCCAACGCCTGGCGAGTTCCTTGACCGTGGACACGTCGATGGACCGGTAGTGGAGGAAGGTTTCTATCTCGGGCATCCACCTGGCCAGGAAGCGGCGGTCGGTGCCGATCGAGTTGCCACACAGTGGGACCGTGGCCGGTTCGGCGATGTGTTCTCTGAGGAATGCCAGTGTTGTCGCCGCGGCCTCGTCGTGGCTGGTCGTGGATGCTTCGATTGCGTCGAGCAGCCCGCTGCGGGTGTGCATCTCCATTACGTAGTCGCCCATAGATGCCATGGCCCCGGCCGGCTGGTGGATGACGATGTCGGGGCCCTCGGCGACCAGGTCGAGGTTGTCGTCGGTGATGAGCGTGGCTATCTCGACGATGACGTCGGTGGCGGTGTCCAGTCCTGTCATCTCCAGGTCGATCCATGCGAGCACGGCGATGAGCCTATGGCGGTCGCTCCCGACAGGCGTGCCCATGACCTGTTTCGGGTCTCTGCGGGGTCGGGGTGTGTGTCAGGTGACTCGGGCTAGGGTCGCCGCCGTGCTGGAGATACCCATCGTTCGCCTTGTTGAGCATGCGGCTGTTCCGGTTTACGCCACGGTGGGTGACGCCGGGGCCGATCTGGTGGCAGCCGAGGCCGCCGTGCTCGAACCGGGTGGTGGCAGGGCCCTCATTCCGACGGGTGTCGCCGTCGCCATACCGGAGGGCTATGCCGGATTTGTGCAGCCCAGGAGCGGCCTGGCGCTCAGGCACGGCGTTACCTGTCTGAACACCCCCGGCCTCATTGATTCCGGATACAGGGGCGAACTGAAGGTCCTGTTGGTGAACACCGATCCGTCAGATCCGTTCGAGGTAGTTGTCGGAGAGCGCATCGCCCAGCTGGTGATTCAGCGTGTCGAGGACTGCCGGTTCAGCGAGGTCGACGGGCTTCCCGACTCCGACAGGGGTGAGGGCGGGTTCGGCTCAACGGGCCGGTGACCTGTCTGGCGGTGTCAGCTTCTGGGTGCAGCCAGGTCCACTGTCTGTCCGCCACCCTCGAGCCTCACGAGGACCTCGGTGGCGGTGACGCGGAAGTTGATCTCGACGCTGTGGCCGGCTCCGGTGATGCTGCCTGCGGCCTGTTGGATCGACGTGCCGAGGTCTCCCAGGTCGCCTGGGTCGATCCTGTGGATACGAAGCAGCGAGGCGAGGGTCACCCGGGGGATCTCTGCGAACTCGGGATCGGGCGGGAGCGTGAGGGTTACCGTGTCGTTCCCTGCTGCGTGGCCCACCGCCTCAGTGTGCCACCCGGCGTCATGCCAGCGGCGACTATCGCCAACACAGCCCCGGCTGGGATGAGACCGCTCCGGCCGGCCGGCATTTAGTCGTGACCGTTCTGGTGGATGAGGCCATCTGGCCCTGGAGGGGCGGCCGCTGGGCACACCTTGTCAGCGACCAGACCATCGCGGAACTCCACGACTTCGCCGTGAGGCTCGGCCTTCGGCGCATGTCGTTCCAGGGAGACCACTACGACCTGACAGCGGCGGCCCGCACCGAGGCGATAGCCATGGGTGCCGAGGCGGTCGGGGGGAGGGATCTGGTTCGGCGCCTCAGAGCGGCCGGGCTCCGTCTGGCTGCGTCTGAGCGGCCAGGGCGCTGGGAGAAGACCGGGCTCTGGCAACCGGCTGGGGTGGCTCCTGCCCTGGGTGGCCTGGTGCCAGACGTCCTGGTTGAGGCCCTTGAGGGCTGTGTCGTTGCTGATTGGCACGCGGCCAGCACGGCTGCATACAGCCGATCGTCGGAGGTTGTCGTGGTGGTGGAGAGTGCCGGTGGGCTGGCCGTCGAGGGCCCGCTGCCGGTTGGTGTGGAGGTCCGGTGCAATCATGGTCGGGTGCTCGAGTTGTTCGTCCTCGTGGAGGGCTGATGCAGGCCGTTCGGGGCATCGTCGTGATCGCCACGGTGCTGGCTGCCGTTGCGTGTGGTGGTGGGGTTGAACCGGCCGTGGAGGCCGTGGAATCCACGACCAAGACCGTGCCCCTGGATGTGACGGCCCCTACGAACGGTTGGGTTCAGGTGGGAGTCGAGACCTTTGACCTGGTCTTCACCTGTTATGCAGCCGGAGCGGGTGACGTCGTTGCTATCGGCGTTGGTACCGATTCCGGGTCAGGACAGCGGGTAGAGGCGTTGGTACAGGGCTTCCTGGGTCAGCCGTACCTGGGCGTCACCGTCGGCAGTTCGACAAGGTACGAGGCTTCGCTGGAGGATCCCCTGGAGGTCTACGTCCACGACGACACCATCAGCGCGGGGGCTGTCCGGTGGGAGCGTGATCTGGACCTTGAGTCAGGTGGGGGTGAGGTCGTCGGATTCGGAGCTGTGTTCGTGGAGTGCTCCAGCTACGAGAACCGCCTGCCTGAGGGCTACTGAGCGGGGCAGCCGGACAGTTCCTCGGCCCAGGGCAGCCGACCCGACCAGAACCTCACGATCTTCTCGCCGTCGCTCTGGAACATGACCCTGAAGATCTTGTCGCTCTGGTCCTTGGGGACGTAGGCGAGGAGGTTCCCTGAGCCGTCGGGCAGGGGCGAGGTCTGGATGCGTTCGCCGAACATGTCGATGATGCGACCCTCGGTGTTGCCGACGCCTGCGCCTGAACGGGTGGTGATCTCGTTGGTGTCGATGTCGACGCGTTCAACGGTTCCGGCTACCACCCAGAACGTGATGCCGGCGGGTGCGTTGTCGGGAGTTGCCAGGTAGCACTCGCCCACCGGTGTGACCGGTGTGAACCTGGTCCCGGCGGCTCGCTGCGCGGCGTTGGCCGTCATGCCGAAGATGACGGCATCCAGGCCGACCGTGCTGACCGTCGACTGGTAGTCGAGCGTGGCCGCACCCAGGTTGTCGACCGGTGGAAGGGTTCCGATCAGGGTCGGGTCCAAGGTCGTCGTAGCTGCTGGTGCTGCAACCGTTGTTGTCGGCGCCGTCGTGGCCGCCGGTGTGGTGGTGTTTGTCACGACAGCGGTCGTGGCTGGGCCGGTGTCGATGACCGTGCCTGTCGGGTTGCAGGTCCCCAGGAGCAGCACGACGGCTACGAAGAGGATCCCGATGAGGGCCACCATCCAGGCGCGCATGGTGTTCAGGTTACGACAGCGAGGGCGTCAGGTCCGGGCGGCCCACTATGGCCACCCCGGTGTGGTGCACTGGCGCGGTGAGAAGAGCATTGACAGCGGTCTTGTTGGCGGCTGCCGCGTGTGGCGGCGAAGCCGGTGTGGTGCCTGCCACGACGACTGCACCCTCTACGACGATCATCACCTCCACGACTCTGGCGGTTGTGCCTGCCACGACCCTTCCTGCTCCAGCGCCAACGGCCCTCCCTGCTCCGACCACCACGACGACCACCACCACGACGACCACCACCACCACGACGACCACCACCCTGCCGCCGCCGACCACGACGGCCTCTCCGCTGCCGACCACGGCTGAGTGCATCGCCGCGGTGCCGGTGGCGACGCGTGTGGGTCAGGTGCTGATGCCCGTGGTCGACCAGGGCGGCCTGATGACCGTTGCCGACCTGGCTGGGCGGGGTCTCGTCGCCGGCGCCGTCGTGGTCGAGCCGGTTGACGAGGGTCTCGGCGACGCGATTGCGTCGGTACAGGCGGTCTCTGCCACTGGGCCACTTGTGATGGCCGTGGACGAGGAGGGCGGCACCGTGCAGCGTCTCGACGGGTTGTTGGGTGACATGCCGTCGGCCAGGCACATGGCCGGGCGCCCGCTGGACGAGGTGCGTGCCATGGCCCGGGAGCGGGCCGAGGCGATGGCGGGCCTCGGCTTCACGATGAACCTGGCTCCGGTTATCGACGTGGGCGGTGGGCCCGGCATCGGGTCGCGCTCGTTCTCCGACGATCCACTGCTGGTGGCCACATTCGGTTCGGCGGTTGCCCACGGCGTGTTGGATGCGGGCCTGACGCCTGTCGCAAAGCACTTTCCGGGTCACGGCAGGGCGTCGGCTGACAGCCACGATGAGTTGCCGGTGACGCCCCCGATTGGGGATCTGAACGCAGTTGACCTGGTGCCGTGGGGGTACCTGCCGCCCGGTACCGCTGTGATGGTCGGGCATCTGTCCGTGCCCGGCCTGACAGCCGGCGTGTCGAGCTCTCTTTCCTACGAGGCGGTCACGGGGTTGTTGCGGCGCGACCTCGGCTTTGACGGTCTCGTGGTTTCAGATGACCTGGCCATGGGTGCTGTGGCGGGTGGGATGGGCATCCCCCAGGCGGGGGTTCTCTCGCTCCGAGCCGGTGTCGATCTGTTGATTGTGGGTTCGGTGGATGGGGTGTCGGCGGTTGCGTGGGAGTTGGTGACGGCTCTGGACGACGGGCGTCTGCTGCCGGGTCGCCTCAACGGGGCCGTCGGGCGTGTGCTGAAGCAGAGGGGGGTGGACCCGTGCGGCTTCGAATGGGAATGAGCTGCCGGCTGGGCCAGACTCTGACATGGCCGACCTGACCGGGCCGTTCCTGCCGTCAGCGGAGGAACGGGAACTCAACGAGAGGCAGCGGGAGCAGAACGCGGAGTTCCTGTTGGAGAATCCGGACTGGGCACCGCCCGAGTTGACCCGGTGGCCGAGGGCCGTCGTGCGTTTCCACAACCGCCTGGTACCCCGCCTACCTATGACAGGACCACTGGGTTGGCTGGACGGAACCACGTGGGCCGATGAACTTGAGCGGGAGCGGGTCGGTGGCCTGCCCGCAGACGAGCAGGCCGAGGCGAGGCTTCTGCATGCCAGGGCGGTGCACTTCCGGTGCATCAGGACAACGCAGGTTCCGAGTGGGGAACCACCCGGCTGATAGTGGGTCGCCCGGGGCTCGAACCCGGCACCTTGGGATTAAAAGTCCCCTGCTCTACCCGATGAGCTAGCGACCCGACGGCGGATCGAAACCCGGCGCGAAACCCGGTCGACCACCGACGGTCAGGGTACAGGGGGGTGCGTACGGGGGCGGTAGGGGCGGTCCACTCGGCCGAGTGCAGAGGTGGAAGCGACTGGTCCGCCAGGTCACAACGGAGATACGGCGCCGTGCGAGAAGCTCAGGTGGCTGCGTACGGGTCTTCGACGGGCTTCCTGGATCGCATGTCGCGGATCTCGCTCCAGAGATCCCGGAGTCTGGTCGTTGCCTCGTAATGGCGGCCGCGCTTCTCGCCGAAGGGCTCCAACAGGCCCCCACCCACCATTGCGGCGAGGTCGCGTGTGGCCATCGTGTCGCTGATCACCTCCCCGGTGGAGGAGGCGACGGTCTTCACGTAGAGCGATCGGCGAAGGCGCCAGCCCCGGGCGCAGTCGCAGAGTGCGCCGACTACACGATCAGGCAGACCATGGCGGGATGCCATCTGTGCGCATCCGTCCCAGAGTGCCTCCGCTTCTCGGATGCGCAACAGCAGTGATGTCGCCTGGTGGTGGTGCGCTGTCAGGCAGAACTCCAGCCATGGTCGAGCGCTGCGTTCGGGTGACCATGCACCCCGTGCCACCCGGGTGAGTACGTCGTGGTACGCGGATGTGTTCCGGCCCAGGTACTCCTCGATGCTCGAGAACTCAGGCGAAATGACCCTGTCGGAGGAGAGGACCAACGTCTGGAGGCAGCGTGCCATGCGGCCGTTCCCATCGCTGAAGGGATGTACGAGCGTTAGGTTCAGGTGTGCCATCGCTGCGCGGATGATCGGGGATGACGACGTGTCGGCAAGCTGGTTGAGGAGTTCGCCGACGAGAGCGTCGAGGAGTTCGCGTTCGGGGGCCGCATAGACGGTGGCACCCTCGGCATCTTCCATCCAGATCGCGCCCGGCCTCCACTGGCCGGGATGCTTCGACAGGTCGTACTTCATCATCATGAAGTGCAGGGACCTGAGCAGCGATGCGTCGATCTCAGGTGTGGCCGGCGCGAGTTGCACCACGTAGGTCATTGCGTCGCGGTAGCCGTCAATGGCCTGGCGGGTCTCCTCGTCGATTCCGGCTGGTTCCTCATCTGCGATGAGGGCGGCGACGTTCTCGACGCTTGCGTGGTACCCCTCGATCGAATTCGACCCCTGGATGGCTCGCGCTAACGACAGCCGGCGCAGTGTTCCGTGCCATCGGCGCGGGGTTCGCAGGTAGAACCTCAGTTCGTCGCGTAGGCCCTCGATGCGGTTGAGAACCTGAATGTCGGCCTCCGACAGGGGTGGTGTGGCGTAGATCACCTGACCGATACTAGTCAACTTATCGGCATGATATGTCGAATAATAAGCAGCGTTATGTAGTGAGCAGCGTTTCCATCTGGAAATGGGCATCCGAACCTGTCGGCGGCTCGTGTCCACAATGTCGGGCACCCGGTGGCCCACCCGCCTGCGCGTGGGCCACACTGGTTGTGCTGTCGGCCTACCAGAGAGAAGAAGTCGTCGTGGACTACGAAAACCTCGTGTGCGAGCGCGATGGCGAGGTTGCCACCATCACGCTGAGCCGACCCGATCGTCGCAACTGCCTGTCAAGCGAGGTCCTGGGCGAGCTCGAACACGCTGTTCGCACCACCGGTGAGCACGACGACCTGGCGGGGATCATCCTGGCCTCAACCGGCCCGGTCTTCTCCTCTGGTCACGATCTGGCCGAGATGGCGGTGATGACCGAGGACGGGCTGAGGAACCTGTTCGATGTGTGCACCGCCGCGATGAAGTCCCTGGCCGAGGTCCCCCAGGTGGTCATCGCCCGGGTGCAGGGCCTCGCAACCGCAGCGGGTGCCCAGCTGGCGGCCAGCGCCGACCTGATCGTCGCCAGCGAAGAGGCCAGGTTCTCCACGCCGGGTGGCAAGGGGGGCCTGTTCTGCCACACGCCAATGGTGGCCGTGGCCCGTCAGATAGGACGTAAGCGTGCGGCTGAGCTGGCACTCACCGGAGGCGCAATCGACGCGGCCACGGCCCTCCAGTGGGGCCTCGTGAACCGGGTGGTGCCGGCAGCCGACCTGGAACAGGCGACGCTTGAGTTCGTGGGCTACGCAACCCGCGGCAGCCGCTACGCCAAGGGCCTCGGCAAGGCGACCATGTACGCCCAGATGGACATGACCTTCGACGATGCCTACGAGTTGGCCGCCGAGGTGATGTCACGCGCTGCTGCACACGGCGACGGCAGAGAGTGGCCCACGGCGTTTGTGGAAAAGCGCCGCCCGGAGTGGACCCACGAGGGTTGATCAGCACCCTGCACGGGTGCCATGGGCGTAGGCTCCCGCCGATTCAGACAGGCTTAGAAGGGGAGGTCGCCATGACCGATCAACATGACCTGAACACGGAGTTCGATGCCGTCATCATTGGCGCGGGTGTACTTGGTGGGGCGATCGCCGTCGAACTGGCACGCAGGGGCATGCGCACCCTCACCGTCGACAAGGCGTCTGCCGCGGGAGCCGGGTCAACCATCAACTCCTGTGCCATCGTGCGCTTCAGCTACTCGACGCTTCCCGGGGTGACCATGGCGTGGGAGGCGATGCACTACTGGACCGATTGGCCTGCCTACATCGGTGCCGAGGACGAGCTTGGCCTGATCGAGTTCCACCAGTGCGGAATGTTCAGCCTCCTGGTCGGCGGGGGCGGCCATTCGTCAAAGGTCAAGGCGCTGTGGCAGGAACTTGGAATCCCGTTCGAGGACTGGACCCTCGACGACATTGCTGAACGGTCACCGCTCCTGGACCACGGCCTCTACGGTCCGCCGAAGAGACCCGACGACCCCCACTTCTGGGATGACCCGACAGACACGATCGACGGTGCGATATTCGCGCCCGACGCCGGCTACATCAGCGACCCGCAGCTTTCGTGCCACAACCTGCAGCGGGCTGCCGAGGGCAGCGGCGCCGAGTTCTGGTTCAACGCCGAGGTCACCTCCGTTGACAGGGTGGACGGCCGCGTCGGTGGCGTGACCCTGGCAGACGGTCGACAGGTAACAGCGCCGATCGTGGTCAACGTGGCCGGTCCCCACAGCGCCGTCATCAACAAGATGGCAGGCGTGTACGACTCGATGAACATCAAGACCCGGGCTCTGCGCCACGAGGTCCACCACGTGCCGGCGCCACAGGGCTACGACTTCATGGCAAACGGTACGGTCGGCGCCGACGACGACACCGGCTTCTACTTCAGGCCCGAAACCGGCAACAACATCCTCATCGGCAGCGTAGACCCAGAGTGTGACCCCCGCGAGTTCGTCGACCCGGACGACTACGACACCACGCTCTCCCAGGAACAGTGGGAGGCCCAGGTGCTGCGGGCCAACCGACGTATCCCCACCCTGGGTGTCCCCCACGAGAAGAAGGGCGTTGTCGACCTCTACGACGTCTCAGACGACTGGCTGCCCATCTACGACCGCAGCGACCTGGACGGCTTCTACCTGGCCATCGGCAGCAGCGGCAACCAGTACAAGAACGCCGGGGCCGTGGGCCAGGTAATGGCCGAGTTGATCGAGGCGGTCGAGTCAGGCCACGACCACGACACAACACCCGTTGTGGTGACCGGCAGGTACACCGGGCGGGAGATCGACGTCGGGTTCTACAGCAGGAACCGAGAGGTCAACCCCGACTCGTCGATGTCGGTCCACGGCTGAGAGCCGCCACCTCCATAAGGGAGCCCCTACATGGCAGACAGATCCAATCCGCTGGAACACGCCGCATACGGCGGGCCGGGTTGGCAGCCCCGCCTACGTTCTCTCCGCGACGAGGCCGGCGGCATCTGGGGAACCTTCGGCATGGATTCTGAGTACGGCACGCTGCGTGGTGTGCTGCTCCACCGCCCCGGGTCCGAGATCGCGGCCGACGACCCGAATGGGGCCCAGATGCTGGACCGGGTCGATGCAGAGAGGGCCGGCCGGCAGCACGATGCCATCGTTGAGGCCTACAGGGCGAACGGCACCGCAGTCCATCTGGTCAATCCACCACTGACATCTCAGCCGAACCAGATGTTTATGGCCGACCTGTTCGCAATGACACCGGAGGGGGCGGTGCTGGCCAGGCCGGCATCTGAGGTGCGCGCCGGCGAGGAACGTGTCGCCGCCGTTGGCCTGGCCAACGCCGGAGTTCCGATCCTGCGCAGCGTCTCGGGGACGGGCACCTTCGAGGGCGCCGACCTCATGTGGTTGTCTCCCACGCGCGTGCTGGTTGGGCGGGGCCTGCGCACCAACAAAGAGGCGATCGACCAGATCACCGACGCAATGGAGGCCATGGGTGTCACGACCACCCGGGTGGACCTGCCGATCGGCACCATGCACCTGATGGGAATGCTCCGCATTCTGGACGGTGACCTGGCGGTGGCATGGCCAACGCGTCTGGCCGTGGCGGCGGTTGAAGCCCTCGAGGGCGAGGGTTACGAGGTCCACTTCCTGCCCAACCTGGACGAGGCGGTACAAGGCTTTGCCCTGAACGGCGTCACCCTCGGGCCCCGTCGGTTCCTGATGGCGGAGGGGAACCCGACAACGCAGGCCTTTTATGAATCGCTCGGGGTCACGTGTACCACCGTCGAGGTGGACGAACTGGCCAAGGCATCAGGGGCCATCGGCTGCCTTACCGGAATCGTGTCGCGCGACCTCGTGTGATTGGTCCCTTGGCGGTGGATCTAAGAGCTCGACAGTCCGTCGTCCTTCTCGTGGCCATGTCGTGTGGATCCGGGTCGGATCGGTCCGAGAGCCCCGTGGCCGCTTCGACCGTGACATGGCCCACCTACCCGGACTGGCTGGTCGGTGTGCAGTGGTCGGTGGAGCGTCTCGAGGTTGATGGCGAGAC
>Ga0066839_10000023_pt1 | contig 68112 bp, 63 predicted proteins | sample ETNtaG_10_FD_66733 | JGI IMG/M metagenome (GOLD analysis project Ga0066839, IMG submission 66733) | Marine microbial and viral communities from oxygen minimum zone, Eastern Pacific Ocean - ETNP201302SV82 | ecosystem: Environmental > Aquatic > Marine > Oceanic | place: Pacific Ocean: Eastern...
CCCGCCCGCCGCTACGACCACAACCACGACAACCAGCACCGCCCCACCGACGACCACGACCAGCCCGCCCGCCGCTACGACCACAACCACTACAACCAGCACCGCCCCACCGACGACCACGACAACTTCGCCGGTTCCGCTCGTCTGGCCGGCTGACGTAGGCACGAACCGTTTCGGGGTCCTCGGCCGGTCGTTCGCCGTCGCGGGCGGATGGATCCGGCCCCATCCCGGGGTGTTCCTCTGGTCTGATATTGAACGCTCAGCCGGATACTTCGACTGGACAATGAGCGATTGGAGCGTCCGTGACTGGCAGACGGACCGCCTTGCCATCCTGGCTACCGTCTGGCCGTTCACCGCCTGGGACCAGGAGTCCTGTCGCGGCGACGAGCCAATGATCCAACCCGTACTCTGGGAGCTACCGCGTCGGCTGTTCGCACCGTGTGACACGAATGCCTACCAAGAATGGCTCACAGCCCTCATCGAGCGTTATGACGGTGATGGCGTGGACGACATGCCCGGGCTCGCCTACCCGATCCGCCACTGGGAGATCGCCAACGAGCCGGGCATGCAGGGGGGGCATGGCTACTTCTTCCAGGGAACATCAGCCGACTACCTGAGCCTTCTCAAGACCAGTGCGGCCACCATCCGGGCCGCTGACCCCCAGGCGCTGATCCTCACCGGCGGCCAGGCCGGCATGCAGATTCCCTTCACAGACTTCTGGAGACCGGTCCTCCAAGAGGCAGCCGGTTACTTCGACATCGGCAACATTCACTCCATCGGGTCCGCACCGTCCTTCTTCAGCGCCCAATACCGCGCGTTCCTCGACGGGACCGGCCATGCAGAGGTCGACTACTGGGTGACCGAAGCCCTGCTCCCCACGAGGCCTGCACCCAACGAACTCCCACCCACTCCAGACCAGCTGGCTCGAGACACCATCACCGGTTTCGTGACGGCGCTTGTCGATGGCGCCGCTCGAATATTCAACGTTGGCCCGCACGACCCGACTGGAGGTCCGGGCCCAGCCTCAGACGCAGCATTCGAGATGCTGGCGCGCAGCATCGGCGAGTTCACCTCGGCATCCTGGTTGTCGGCCTCTTCTGCGAGATTCGAACTGGAAGACGGAACATCCGTATTCGTCCTCTGGGACGACGCTGGCCTACCAGCCGACCTGACGGGAGAGGTCACGACCACCAGGTATGACGGCACGACCGGCACCGCCGAGGCCAGCTCGTTCAGAGCTGACGTCCCCACCCTCGTTCTCCTCGGTTAGCTGGTGTCCTTTCCGGCCAGCGCCGCTTCGGCGGCTTCGCCTCCCGCCACCAGAAGCTCTGGCACCAGGCCGAACTCGAAGTCCGGTGCGTCGTCGACGGTCGGAAGCTCGACGTGCAGTACGTCCAGATCGGTCGGTACGTCCAGCCACTGCTGACGGATCAGCTCCGCTGCCGCAGCCCGGACCCCGACCATCATCAGCGACAGCGCCGTCTGCTTGCCTGCCGGTGCGAACTTGGCCGCCACGTCCAGGACCACCAGCCGGGTGGGGGCCAGCGAGACCGCCTTGCGCAACGGGATGTTGCACACCACGCCACCGTCGATGTGCCGGGTGCCGTCGGACAGCTCGACCACCGGCAGCACACCGGGTACCGCCGTCGAAGCGCACAGGAGGTCCACGACGGGCCCGCTGGTCCACCAGGTCACCTGGCCCGTGGCAGCATCGGTGGTCCCCACATGGCATGGCACGGAGACCTCAGCCAGGTCCTCCATGGGTACGTGTTCGGCGATAAGGGCCCGGAGGCGGTCGCCCGAATCGAAGCTGGAGCGTCCCCTCAGGATGGATGCCACGTTGCGAACGAGGTTGCCCCGGATCGGGGCCTTCTCGGCAACGTCCCGCCAGAGGTCCTCCAGCCGGCCGACCTGTTGGAGCGTGGGGTCGTACGCCAGGTAGACGCCGTTCAGTGCTCCGGCCGAGACGCCCACGATCTCGTCGGGAACGATGCCGTTCTCCAGCAGCACCCGCAGCATTCCCGCCTGGGCCGCGCCCCGGACCGAGCCGCCGGAGAACACGAACACGGTGTGGTCCCGCTCGACACCGGCTGGTCGGCGCCAGCGGTCCAACCATCGGAAGCGAGCCATGACCAGAAGGTAGCGGGCCATCAGCGGTCGGCCCCGACCACATGGACGGCCACAGTGACTCGGTGATGCGCCCGTAGGCGACGGCTGGCAGAGTCTGTGGGTGGCCGACTTCGAACCTGCCGACGACCGTGAAGAGCTCCGCTCAGCCTGGGAGGCCTTCTGCGACCGCCTCCGGGATGGCGCCGAAGTGGTACTCGACCCCGCCAGGCCGACCGACGCCGCCGACAGGGCCGAAGGGATCCGGCACCTGCTCCGCAGACTCCAGATAGCCATCGGCACAGGCGTGGAGGGCGGGGATCACACCCATCCCGAACTGGCCTGGACCCATCCGTCGAAGACCGGTCAGGACAACCCCGATGGCCTCTACCAGGCGGCGTCGGTCGACCTGGACCGGACGTACAGGCTCTCTGGCAACGTCGGGTCCGTGTGCTACCTCGGCATCACGGTCATGAGCTTCAACTTCGGGCGGGGGCCGATCCGCCACCTCCTCACTGTGAACGGCGACGCCCTCCCGGTCGATGAACGGGGCGACTTCGAGATGTTCCTCGGAGGCACCACGCCACCTGCGGGCGTCGCCGATGGGACCTGGTTCGAACTGCCGGCCATCCGGTGCAAGCTCTTCGTACGCCAGTTCTTCAACGACTGGGAGACCGAGGTTCCAGCGGACCTCCACTTCGAATGCCTGGATCCCGGCCCGGCGACCAGCCGCCGGGATGGCCCCACCACCATCGGCCACCTGTCGACGGTGGCCGACCAGGTGGTGGACATGACCGCCTTCTGGGCCGGCTTCGGCGGTGGCCACCGCGATCGCGGCGAGGTCAACTCGTTCGCCCACAAGGTCACCGACCGGGTCTCCAATGTCACCATGGGCGGCAGCCCGGACCAGGGGTACGGCCAGACGTGGTGGCACGTGGAGGAAGACAAGGCGCTGCTCTACGAGGTGGAGGTCCCGGACTGCGCCTACTGGGCGGTCCAGTTGGGTGACGTCTGGTACCAGTCCCTGGACTGGGTGAACCGCCAGTCGAGCCTCAACGGGCACCAGGCGGTTGTCAGCGCCGACGGAGTGTTCCGGGCCGTGATCTCGCAGCGGGACCCGGGGATCGCAAATTGGCTGGACACCACCGGTGCCACCCAGGGTTGCATCACCTACAGGTGGAACCAGGCCGATTCGAACCCGGTGCCGACCCTCGAGTTGGTGGCCTTCGATGATCTGGCGGCCCGTCTGGACGACCGCTGGGCCCCGATCACCCAGGACGAACGCTCGGAGGTACTTCGCCTCCGACGCCGTGGAGCCCTGCGGAGGTTCCGTCGCTGATGCCGCCACCCCATCTGTCCATCCAGGTCGTCAACTTCGTCGGCGAGGGGCCCGGTGACTGGCAGGTACTGAGCGACCACGCCGTCGCCGCCGACCAGGTCGGAGTGGATCGCCTTGCCGTCTCCGACCATGTCGCCTTCGGCGATGACCTCGCCGACTACGGCGATCCGTCCAAGGGGGGCACGGCCGGGGGTCGCCAGCCCACCGGGCCCGATGGCCTGTGGCTCGAGCCGCTCACCACCCTGACCTGGCTGGCCGCCCGGACGACACGTATCCGGCTCCAGACGGGGATCCTGCTGGCAGCACTCAGGCGACCGGTCGTGCTGGCAAAGACCGCTGCCACGCTGGACGTCCTGTCCGGAGGACGCCTGGACCTGGGCGTCGGCGTCGGTTGGCAGGCCACTGAGTACGAGGCCGCGGGCCTCGACTTCAGTCGACGCGGGCCTCTCCTGGACCAGGCCCTGGAGGTCTGCCAGACCCTCTGGAGTGAACCGAGGGCCTCCTACTCCGGAGATGGGCTGTCGTTCGAGGGTGTACACGCCATGCCGAAGCCGGTCTCCGGTGACGGTGTGCCGATCTGGGTGAGCGGCACCGTCAATCGCCGCACAGCCCGCCGCCTCGCACGCTTCGGCACGGGGTGGATCCCGTGGGGCGACGACCGGGCTGACGTCACCGGCGGAATCACCCGCATGCGTTCCCTCATCGACGAGATGGGCCTGGAGCACGATGGTTTCCAGGTCCAGGGCCCGGTCCGGGGGGTGCAGGACTCCGACGGGGAACTCGACCTCGTGTCGACCATGGCGGGGGCGGCCGACCTGGTCGGATCCGGGGTAACGGACTGCCGGCTGGCACTCCGCCTCCCCCCGGATCCAGAAGAGGCCACTGACCTGCTCGGGCGCGCCGTGGAGGCCTTCCGGAGCGCCGTCGGACGGAAGGCCTGAGATGGATTTCGGATTCTTCGGCATCAACGCCGGAGTGATGGCCGACCCGGCCACCATGGTCGAGGCCGCCAGGATCGCCGAGGCCGCCGGCTGGGAGTCGATCTGGACGGGCGAACACCTCGTGGCCGCCAGCCCACAGCGTCCACCGTCACCGGTCCGGCCCGACACCCACTTCGTGGACCAGGTGGCAGCCCTCGCTCACCTTGCGGCGCACACCACGACGCTGCGCCTGGGAACCGGCATCGTGATCCTCCCTCAACGCAACCCAGTCGTCCTCGCCAAGGAACTCGCCTCGATCGACGTTCTCTCCGGCGGCCGCCTGGAGGCCGGGTTCGGCGTCGGATACGTACCCGACGAGTTCGACGCCGTCGGGGTGCCGTTCTCCGAACGTGGCGCCCGGATGGACGACCACATCGACGCCCTGAAGGCGCTGTGGCGTGGAGACCTAGAGTTCGAGGGAAGGTTCACGTCATGGCATGGCGTGGAGGCCCGTCCCCGGCCGGTCGGCCCGGACGGCCCCCCGATCCACGTCGGCGGCGGTTCGCCAGCCACCTTCCGACGAGTCGTCAGACGGGGTGACGGGTGGTACGGCTTCTTCTCGACGCTGACGTCCACCAGGTCGGCGATCGAAGCCATGGACCGTGGTGTTGCAGACCTTGGCCGACCCCCTCGCCTCGGACGCATCCAGGTCAGCGTCACACCATCGGAACCCGTGGACCGCGACCTCGTCCGCCGTTACGAGGACCTCGGCGTTGACCGCCTCATCCTCGTCCGGGACTTCCGCGACGTCGGAGGCATCCCGGATCCCGAGAGGGCCGCCGAAGTCCTGCGGTTCCTCAGCGAGGCTCCCGGGACACTCGGCTTCGACTGACCCCATCCGGCGATGGGCGGGTGTCGACTCCGGCGGCCACCACCATGCCGCCGATCCCGGCCAGCGCCAGCAGGAGCATCACCCGACGGACTCCCTCCACCGGATCATCCGCTCCTACGAGCAGGGCGATGGTCACAGCCACGCTGCAGACGCTGCCGATCTCGGTCATGATCCGGTTCGTGGCGCCTGCCTGGCCGAGCAACCGCCCGGGCACGTACCTCATGGCCAGCGACGCGCTGTTGGCATGGGCCAACCCGACACCCAGGGCGTAGACCGCTATCGCAGGGAACCAGAGCCCCATGTCCTGGTCCGTCCCGACTCCCGAGCGGAACCAGAGCGCCCCGGCCACCATGCATGCACCACCGGGCACGAGCAGCCTCCGGTGGCCGTAGCGGTCGGCGAGGCGTCCGCTCACGAAGCTCATCGGGCCGCCGATCAGCGGCACAAGGGCGAGGGCCGCCCCGGCCGCCGACGGGCTCATGGCCCATGCACCTGTGAGGAGGGTGATCAGCGCGAGGTAGGTGCCGGCGAAGTTCCCGGCGATCAGGAAGGCCATCAGGTTGCCGCGCCCGTAGTAGCGGATCCGGTAGAGCGAGAGGTCCAGGATGGCCCGGGGGTGGCCGACCGACCGGTGAACCACCATGGCGAGGCTCACGGGCGCCAGGACCAGCGCGACGACGGTCAGGGGGTCGGTCCAGCCCCATTCCCCAGCCTGCACGATGCCCGTGGCCAGCATCGCTGTGCCGACCACCAGGAGGATCGCCCCACCGAGGTCCGGCCTTCCTGACCGACCGCCGACCGCCGGTCGGTCAGGTGCGAGGAACAGCAGCCCCAGGACCACCGTCAGCATGGCGATCGGGATGTTCATGGCGAACGTCCACCGCCACCCCACGATGTCGATGACCAGCCCGCCCACCACCGGTCCCAGGACCAGCGAGATGCCACCCAGGCCCCCGTAGGCCCCCACCGCGGTGCTCCGGCGTTCCGACGGGAAGGCGTCCAGCAGGATCGCCATGGCTGCCGGACCCTCCAGTGCCAGGCCGGCGGCCTGCACCACGCGTGCGGCGATCAGGATCGGCAGGGTCGGTGCCGTCGCCACCAGGAGTGAACCGACGGCCAGGAGCGCCACCCCGGTCAGGAACATCCGCCGACGACCGAAGCGGTCGGACACCCAGCCGCTGGGTATGAGCAGGGCTATCACCGTTATGGCAAAGGCGTTCAACACCCATGAGGTGGCGGCCGGACCTGCGGCGAAGGTCTCCTGGATCTCGCCGAACGAGATGAACGTAACCGAGTAGTTCATCGAGGCGGAGACCACCGAGCCGGCCAACAGGGCATACGTCCGCCACGGTGAGAGGCTGGCTTCGACGGCGCCGGTCTCCAGTCCGCTCTCCGGTCTGCCCTCGGTCATCCCGGCAGTCTCGTCGGTTCCCAGATCTGTGACGACACGTGTTGACAGTGTATTCATAAGAATCTATCGTGGCCCGCGCCGATCTCTCGGCAGATGTACCCCCCCAGTCCAGAGGCGAGGCGAATCGATGTCAGACAACTACTCCAAGGTGTTGCTCGACGAGTCCGAGATGCCGACGCAGTGGTACAACGTCATTCCCGATCTACCCGCACCTCCGCCTCCGCCGCTGCACCCCGGCACGCTGGAGCCCATCGGCCCCGATGATCTGGCGCCACTGTTCCCGATGGCGTTGATCATGCAAGAGGTCTCCACCGAGTCGTACATCGACATCCCGGGCGAGGTTCTCGACGTCTACCGCCTCTGGCGACCAAGCCCGCTCCTTCGGGCCCGACGCCTCGAAAAGGCCCTGGACACCCCGGCAAAGATCTTCCTCAAGTACGAGGGAGTCAGCCCGGCCGGGTCACACAAGCCCAACACCGCTGTACCTCAGGCCTTCTATAACGCCCAGGAGGGCGTCAAGCGTCTGACCACGGAGACGGGTGCCGGACAGTGGGGGTCAGCGCTCGCCTTCGCCTCGGCGCAGTTCGGCCTCGAATGCGAGGTCTGGCAGGTTCGTGCCTCCTACGACCAGAAGCCGTACCGGAAGACCATGATGGAGTTGTGGGGCGCCACCCTGCATCCCAGCCCCTCAGATCTGACCGAAGCGGGCAGAGCGATTCTGGCTGCCGATCCAAACAGCACGGGCAGCCTCGGCATCGCCATCTCCGAAGCCGTGGAACAGGCAGCCCAACGCGACGACACCCGCTACGCACTGGGCAGCGTGCTCAACCACGTACTGCTGCACCAGACGATCATCGGCGAAGAAGCGCTCCTGCAGATGGCCAAGGTCGGCGAAACTCCCGACCTGTTGGTCGGTTGCACTGGCGGCGGCTCGAACTTCGGTGGCCTGTCCTTCCCGTTCCTACGGGAGAAGCTGGCCGGGCGGATGAACCCCGTGATCCGATGCGTCGAGCCCGCCGCCTGCCCGTCGCTGACTCGCGGCGAATACCGGTACGACTTCGGCGACACAGGGCAACTGACCCCCCTCGTCAAGATGCACACGCTGGGCCACACGTTCATCCCGGATCCGATCCACGCCGGAGGGCTCCGCTACCACGGCATGGCGCCCCTTGTCTCGCACCTCTACGAGTTGGGTCTCGTTGAGGCCGAAGCCATCCATCAGAATGAGTGCTTCGCCGCGGCACTCCAGTTCACCCGTCATGAGGGAATCGTTCCTGCGCCGGAACCCACCCATGCCATCGCTGCGGCCATCCGCGAGGCGGTGCGTTGCAAGGAGACCGGCGAAGAGAAGGTCATTCTCACCGCGTTGTGTGGTCACGGCCACATGGACATGGCCGCGTACGAGAAGTACCTGGCCGGCGAGTTGGTGGACTATGAATTTCCCGAGGAGGCGATGACCGAGGCGTTGGCCAACGTTCCAGTCATCGCCTGAGAGAACGCCGTCGATACTCAACCGTCGGCGACATCCAACCGGTCTTCCTCGGCGCCGATCGACGTCGAGTCACCGTGACCGGGGTGCACGACGGTTGTCCGATCCAGCACGAACAATCGTGACCGGATGCTCTCGACCAGGATCCCAAGGTCGGAGAACGAGCGGCCCGTGGCGCCTGGTCCGCCGTTGAAGAGGGTGTCGCCGCTGAAGACCGTGCCGAGGCTCGGCACGTGGATGCAGCAGCCGCCCGGCGAGTGGCCCGGCGTGTGCAGGATCGTCATGTCGTCGCCACCAACTGTGATGGTCAGGCCATCCCGGAGCGGATCGTCGATCCGCCTGTCCGGGTGGACGACGTCCCACAGCATCCCGTCGTCAGGATGCAGCCAGATCGGAGCATCGACAGCGTCGGCCAACTCGACGGCGGCGTTGATGTGGTCGTTGTGACCGTGTGTGCACAGCACCCCGAGGGTCCGCCTTCCCCCGACGGCCTCGGCGATGGGTCGATGGTCGTGTGCGGCGTCCACCACCACGACCTCGTGGTCGTCGCCGACCAGCCAGATGTTGTTGTCGACGTCGAAGTCCTCGCCGTCCAGCGAGAAGATCCCGCTGGTGACCACGCGCTCGATCCTGAGGCCCATGCCCGCGTTCCTACAGGACCACCACGGAGCGCAGCACCTCGCCGCGTTCCATGGCGTGGAAGGCCTCCTCGACGTCGTCGATCGAGATCGTCTCGGATACGAAGCGGTCCAGGTCCAGGCGACCCTGGAGGTAGAGGTCAATGAGCATGGGGAAGTCCCGACTGGGAAGGCAGTCGCCGTACCACGACGACTTCAGCGTGCCGCCGCGTCCGAACACCTCGATCATCGGCAGCTCGATCCTCATCTCCGGGTTGGGAACCCCGACCAGGACGACGGTGCCGGCGAGGTCCCTGGAATAGAAGGCCTGCTCGTAGGTGGCCGGCAGGCCGATGGCCTCGATGGCCACGTCCACGCCGTTGCCACCTGTCAGGGCCCTGATGGCCTCCACCGGGTCCTCGGCCGACGAGTTGATCGTGTGGGTAGCCCCGAACTCGCGGGCGATCTCCAGCTTCCGGTCGTCCAGGTCCACCGCGATGATCGTGTGGGCTCCTGCCAGGTGCGATCCGGCTATCGCCGCATCGCCGACGCCACCACAGCCGAACACGGCCACCGAATCGCCGCGACCCACGTTGCCGGTGTTCATGGCGGCTCCGAGGCCTGCCATGACGCCGCAACCGATGAGGCCCGCCACCTCGGGCCGGGCCGCAGGGTCGACCTTCGTGGCCTGGCCGGAATGCACCAGGGTCTTCTCGGCGAAGGCTCCGATGCCCAACGCCGGCGAGAGTTCCACACCGTCGAGGGTCATCTTCTGCGTGGCGTTGTGGGTGGCGAAGCAGTACCAGGGACGGCCCCGCAGGCAGGACCGGCACTCCCCACAGACAGCCCGCCAGTTCAGGATCACAAAGTCGCCGGGCGCCACGTTCGTCACCCCTTCCCCGACCTCCTCGACGATGCCCGAGGCCTCGTGGCCGAGCAGGAACGGGAACTCGTCGTTGATGGCCCCCTCGCGGTAGTGGAGGTCCGTATGGCACACCCCGCATGCCTGGACAGCCACGAGCACCTCGCCGGGGCCCGGGTCGGGGACCTGGATGGTCTCGACGGTGACCGGCTCACCCTTGGCTCGGGCGACTACGGCCCGGACGCTGTGCGGCATGACTCTCCCCTGGGTTCCACAGGTCGGGCCGAGATCGGCGCGACGACCGTCGGACGCTAACAGGTGGCCCTTCCGTCCTCCCTGGACCAGCGACACGTGGCTCCCCGTCAGCTGGAGGTCTTGATCTCGCCGGATCCTGACCGGAGTGGCGGTCCGGACCTATCGTCGCAGTGCTGCTATCCGATCCCGGGGAGACGTACATGAAGGTTGCGATCACCGGAGCCTCGGGTTTCCTCGGCTCCCACTGCATGGCTGCGGCCATGACTGCCGGTCATGAGGTCACGGCGGTCGTGCGAAACCCAGCCAAGGTCCGCTCCGCTGCGGTCCTCCACAACCTCGACCCTGACGGCATCGAGGTCGTCGTAGCCGACCTCACCGACCACCAGGCACTACAGGCGTCCCTGGACGGGGTCGACGCCCTGCTCCACGCAGGTGCCGTGTTCAGCCTGGATCCCCGCCAGGGCCGCCAGATGCGTTCGGTGAACCCTGACTCGACCGCCGTCCTCCTGGATGCCGCAGCCGAGCGTGGCCTCCGAAGGGTGGTCCACGTCTCGTCGATCGGGGTGTACGGGGCGTCCCGCACCGTTCTGGACCCAGAGACCCCCACCGGCCCCGAGTGCGGGCCCTACACCGGAAGCAAGATGGAGGCCGATGCCCTGGCCGTGGCCCACCAGCAGGCCGGACGACCGGTGGTGGTCGTGTGTCCCGGTGGAATCATCGGCCCACTGGATCCCAGTCCGGACCTGAGCGACTCCATGGCCGCGGTGCTGGACGGCCTGCGACGCTCCCGGGTTCCGATGCCCACCGGGGCCTGCTTCGGCATGGTCGACGTCAGGGACGTCGCCTCCGTCTGCGTGGGTTCCCTCACGGGCGGACCGGTACCGGCCCGGCACCTACTGGCCGGCCACCTGATCGGGCCGGCCGACATGCTGCGCATGGCCGCCGACCTGACCGGCCGACCTGTTCGGATATCCAACTTCCCGGCACCACTGCTCAACCTGACGGGAGCGCTCTGCGACCTGGTGGGTCGGACCACCGGGCGGAGGATGCCGCTCAGCCGGGAGGTGGCCCGGATGACCACGGCCAACATGAGGGCCGGCGGCCTACGAGATGTCGACCAACGGAGTTCGGCGGACGCATTCGGCTTTCCGGCGACGCCCATCCGTGCGACCCTCGCCGAGACCATCTCGTGGCTGCACTCGGCAGGGCACCTGACCGACGTCCAGGTGGGCCTGCTGGCCCACTGACCTGCCGCACCCGCCCGGAGGGTCTCAGGACTCGCTGTCGTTGCGGACGCCGTGCACCACCATGACCACGAGCACTACGGCGACGGCTACCAGCGCCATGGTCGCCGGCATGGCGACCTCCTCGGGCGAGGTGTGGCCCGCCCCGGTGGAGGGTCCGCCATGGATGTGGCCGGGCGTTCCGAGGAGGTGGTGGGCAAGGAGGGCGCCGAGGAGGACCGATCCGGTTCCGATGAGTGCCGAGGTGGCCATCATCGCCGGCACCCGGCGGACGAGCATGGCGGCGGCAGCCGGTGGTGCGACCAGGAAGGCGAAGACCAGCAGGCTGCCGACGGCGTTGAACGAGGCGGTCACAGACAGGGCCACGAGCAGCAGGAAGGCCAGCTCCGTGAGACGTGGGCGCATCCCCATGAGGCGTGCCTGGACCTCGTCGAAGGTGAGGACCAGCAGGGCGTGGTGGAACACGAGTGCCACGAGGATCGCCACGCCAACCAGCGCCGCCTGTCGCAACAGGTCGGCCGGGGAGGTCCTGAGCAGGGATCCGAAGAGCATCTCCTGCAGGTCGTGCTCGTCGATTTCGTCCGCCGCCGCCACCAGAACGACCGTCAGGGCCAGCATCCCGACGAGGAGGAGGCCGATGGCCGACTCGCCGGGAAGCGGTGAGCGTCGCTGTATCCCCCGCACCCCCACTGCCATGGCCGCCGCGGCGACCAGGGCACCGGCCGTCGGGTTGCCACCGAGCAGGTAGGCGGCTGCGACTCCCGGCAGTATGCCGTGGCCCAGGGCCTCGCCCAGGTAGGTGGTTCCACGCAGCACCACCCATGTGCCGACGACCGACGTCACGAGAACGGTGAGCAGGCCTGCCAGCACAGCGCGCTGCAGGAGCGGGTCGCCGGTGAACGGCTCCACCCACCACTGCCAGGGATCGGTCAGGAATTCCATGCCTGCGGCCACCTCGACCGGGATCGCCGACCGGCTGAGGGTCGGAGTGATTGAGAACGAGTCTCAATCCTAGGACCCAACTGGCCGAGGGCGACGTTCAGGCGGTCCAGACCCGGCCCGCCGGAGCGACGCTCAGGACGGCCAGGCCTCGCGTACCCGTCGCCAGGACTCACCAAGGGCCTCCGGAAGCACACGCAGATCAGCGGTGGTCGTGGTGAAGTTCGTGTCGCCGGCCCAGCGGGGCACCACGTGGACGTGGAGGTGGCCGGGCACCCCTGCTCCAGCCGCCGCACCCAGGTTCAGGCCAACGTTCACGCCACCCGGCGAGTACGCCGACTCGACGGCGGCCACCGCATCACGAACCGTCGCCCAGAGCTCGTCGTGCTCCCCTTCGGTGAGCCCGGCCAGGCTCGGCACAGCGCGTCGGGGCAGGACCATCAGGTGTCCACTCGTGTACGGGTATGCGTTCAACAGGGCGAAGCAGGTGGCTCCCCGGTGGACTACGAAGGTCTCGGAATCGTCCAGGCCGCTCTGCTCGATGGCCTCGAAGAGGGTTGAACCCTCCGGCACCGTGGCGCCCGGAGCCTGCGGCCCCGTGCCGTCGCCCAGAGCCGACACGTAGGCGTGCCGCCAGCCGGCCCAGAGTTGGTCGAGGCGACTCAGGACTTCGACTCCACCGCTACAGCGAGCCGCCCGACGAACTCGTCGAGGGGCAGGTCCCGCTCGGGAGCCTCGGCTCCACGGGCGTTGTCGCCCACCGTGCCGTTGGCCTGGTCGTCGTCGCCTACCACCAGCACGTGGGGAACCTTGGCCACCTTGCCGGCACGCACCCGCTTCCCCAGCGGTTCCTCCGCTGGGACCAGCTTCGCCCGGAAGCCCTGGGCGGAGAGGCGTCCGACGACCGACTCCGCATAGTCCTGATGCTCCTCGGCGACCGGCAGCACCCGGACCTGCTCAGGGGCCAGCCAGAGCGGGAAGGCCCCGGCATAGTGCTCCAGGAGCACCCCGAAGAACCGTTCCACCGAACCCATGAGGGCCCTGTGGATCATCACCGGCCGGTGGCGACCACCGTCCGCACCCACGTACTCCAGCCCGAACCGCTCCGGAAGGTTGAAGTCCAGCTGGATCGTGGAGAGCTGCCAGGGTCGACCGATGGCGTCGGTGACATCGACGTCGATCTTCGGCCCGTAGAAGGCTCCGCCGCCCTCGTCGACCACGTAGTCCAGCCCGGCCGACTCCAGGGCCGAGCGGAGGCCGTCGGTCGCCATCTCCCAGAGGGCGTCCTCCCCCACCGCCTTGCCCTCCGGTCGGGTCGAAAGCTTGGCCTGGAAGTCCTCGAAGCCGAAGGCCCTCAACACGCTGAGGGTGAACTCCAGAAGCGAGGCGAGCTCGTCGGGGACCTGCTCGGGCGTGCAGAAGATGTGGCTGTCATCCTGTGTGAAGCCCCGGCTGCGCATGAGGCCGTGGATGACACCGGAGAGCTCGTACCGGTAGACGGTGCCCAGCTCGAAGAGCCTGCTGGGCAGGTCCCGGTAGCTCCTCTGACCGCTCTGGAATATCGCCACGTGGAACGGGCAGTTCATCGGCTTGGGGTAGTAGGTGGCGCCGTCCAGCTCCATCGGCGGGAACATGCCGTCGGCGTAGAAGTCGAGGTGGCCGCTCGTCTCCCAGAGCACCGCCTTCGCGATGTGCGGGCTGTATACGAAGTCGTAGCCGCCCGCCTCGTGGCGGTCCCGGCTGTAGTCCTCGATCATCTTCCGGACCAGGGCGCCCTTCGGATGCCAGACGGCCAGGCCCGGCCCCAGGGACTCGGGCCACGACACGAGGTCCAGCTCGGCTGCCAGGCGGCGGTGGTCACGCTTCTCGGCCTCTACCAGCCGGTGGAGGTGCCCCTTCAGGGCCTTCTTGTCGGCCCAGGCGGTGCCGTAGATCCTCTGCAGCATCGGCTGCTTCTCGTCACCCCGCCAGTAGGCGCCGGCGACCTTCTGCAGGGCGAAGTATCCGAGGCGACCGGTGGAGGGAACGTGCGGACCGAGGCAGAGGTCGATGAAACCCTCACCATTGCGGTAGTAGGTGACGGACCCATCGGTCGAGGCCTCGCCGGCCAACTCGCCGGAGGCGGCACCCGAGGTGACCTGCTCGATGATCTCCCGCTTGTAACGGTGCTCTGAGAACAGCTCCAGCGCCTCGGCAGCCTCGGCCTCGTAGCGCTCGAAGGCCTGATCAGCATCGATGACCAGCCGCATCCGTGCCTCGATGGCCTCCAGGTCCTCGTTGCTGAAGGTGGCGCCGCCGGGCAGTTCGAAGTCGTAGTAGAAGCCATCCCGGATCGGTGGGCCGATGGCGTAGGTGGCTCCGGGCCAGAGGTCCAGCACCGCCTGGGCCAGCACGTGGGCCGTCGAATGTCGGATGGTGTGGAGCCCCTCGTCACTGCTCGAGGTGACGATCGCGACCGTGGAACCATCGGGTAGGACCCGGTCGAGGTCGCGGGCATCGCCATCGACGGTTACGACAAGGGCCGCCTTGGCCAGGCCGGGACCGATGTCGGCGGCCAGGTCGGCACCGGTGGCACCCTCGGGCAGGTTCCGCGTGGAACCGTCTGGAAGGGTGATCGTGAGCTCCGACATTCCGGGTCAGGCCTCCTGGTGAATCGTCTTCGTGCACGGCGCCGGGAATCGGCCCGTTGACCCGGTCGAGCCGGGAACCACCATGTCCATCATGTGAGGGTATGGGAGTTCCCCGTCCGGGACGCAGACGATACCGACCCTCCCCTCCCCGACCGTCCACCCGGCCCCGCCCTAGGATCCCGATCCGAACGACCTGCCGGAACATCCGGCCATTACGAAAGGCGCAGGCACGTGGGGATCGTCGACGGCAAGCGACTGCTCATCACCGGAGTGCTGACCGATGCATCCCTGGCCTTCTCCGTGGCCCGACTGGCCCAGGAGGAGGGCGCCGAGGTGGTGCTCACCGGGGCAGGCAGGGGTCTACGCCTCACCGAGCGAACGGCGCGCAAATTGCCGAATCCGACCGAGGTGCTGGAGTTCGACGTGACGTCGCGCGAACAGACCGACGCACTACGCCAACGGCTGTCCGACACCTGGGGCCGGGTGGACGGCGCACTCCACGCCATCGGGTTCGCCCCGGAGGTCTGCCTGGGCGAGGACTTCATGGCGGCCGAATGGTCGGACGTGGCCGTGGCCATGGAGATCTCCGCCTACTCCCTCAAGACGGTCGCCGAGGTGGTCGCTCCGCTCATGACCGACGGTGGATCAATCGTCGGACTGGACTTCGACGCCCGGTTCGCCTGGCCCGCCTACAACTGGATGGGCGTCGCCAAGGCCGCCCTGGAGTCGACCTCCCGCTATCTGGCGCGTTCGCTGGGCGAGGACGACATCCGTGTCAACATCGTCGCCGCCGGCCCGATCCGCACCATGGCCGCCAAGAGCATCCCGGGCTTCTCGGCATTCGAGGACGCCTGGGGCACCCGGGCACCGTTGGGATGGGACGTCAACGACTCGGAACCTGTCGCACGTGCCTGCGTGGCCCTCATGTCCGACTGGTTCCCGGCCACCACCGGCGAGATGGTCCACGTCGACGGGGGCTACCACGCCATCGGCGCCTGACCCGAGCCCGCGACCGGTCCCTGGCTCAGTCGTACAGGGAGACGTTGATTCCCACCCGGTCGGAGCAGTGGGCATCGGCCATCGGGTACGGGTTGACGGCGTTCTGGGCACCACCCGGGTGGTACTCGAAGTGCAGGTGGACTCCCTGGGCGTTGCCGCTGTCGCCCATGTAGCCGATCACGTCACCGGCCTCCACCTCGCCCTCCCGGCCGTACGCCGACAGGTGGGCCCCGTAGTAGTAGTCGCCGTCGGCGGCCACCAGGTCGAAGGAGCGCCCACCGACGCTGTCCCAGCGGTAGGAGACGACACCATCCACCGGCGCAAGGAGCGGGTCGTGGCGCATGCCGACGAGGTCCACGCCCTCATGGCTACGGCCGCCTGAGCGGGACTCCCCCCACGTGTCGCGGAACTTCGTACGGGCGCCGATCGGGCAAACCCAGCCAGCCGACGTCACCTGCCGGACCACCGCCGAACGGTTGCTCCGGGTATGGGCGCCACGCTTCAGGTGCCTTCTGCTGGCCTCGGACAGGCCATCGAAGACATCGTCGTAGGTGGACCGCATGCGGTCAGCGTCCCTCACGATGTCGGCAACCATCAGGTTCACCTGCATGAGTGAAGCAGCCGCCGACACCTGCCGGGATCGTGTTGAGGCCAGCAGACTGGCCATCGACCGGTACCTGACCTCAGCCTCGGCCAGGGCCGCCACGGCCAGCGGCAGCACGTCCGATGCGGCCTCGATCAGCGGCAGCAGCCCAGCATCCCGATCGATCACCAGGGCCCGCGACGGGTCGCTGGTGAAGACCACCGACCGATCGGAGACCTGGGCGACTGCAGTGGAGGGAAGGACCAGGAGAAGCGCGACGGACGCGCCCATCAGGCCGAAGAGGCGGAACACCGCCGAACCCTATCCGCAGGACGGTCCCTGCTCGAAACACACCGGGGTGGCTTCGGTCACTACGCCCCGTCGTTCGACTCGTCGGGAATCACACCCACCAACTCCTCGACCACGTCATCCATGGAGAGGACCCCCACCCAGGACCCGGAACCGTCCACCACCACCGCCATCTGGCTGCGGGACCGGCGCAGACCCTGCAGGACGTCGTCCAGCAGGAGGTCCGTGTGGAGTACCAGCAGGCTTCGTATCGATTCCAGTGGCACGGGCTCCCCGCGGGCCTCGGGTGGGAGCCTGAGGAGGTCCTTGGCATGCACCATTCCCACGACCTCGCCTGTGCGTCGATCCAGCATCGGGAGCCGGGTGTGCCCACTTGTTGCCATGGCCTCCTCCACCTCCACCAGGGGTAGTCGCCGGTCCACGGCCACCACTCCGGACCGGGCCACCATCACCGATGACGCCGTCTGTCGCCCCAGGTCCAGCACGCCGGTCAGCAGGTCGTGCTCGAAACGTTCGATGAGGCCGTCCTCGCGGGAGGCGTCGAGGAGCGCCGTGAGCTCCGGCGCCCCGACCGCCCTCCGTATCTCGTCGACCGGCGTGAGGCCGAAGGGCCGTACCGCCATGGCAGCCAGCCTGTCGACCACGACGATTCCGGGTCGCAGAACCGCCACGAAGGCCGCGTGCAGCCGGACCGTCCAGCGAAGCGTCCGCTCCGGATCGGCAATCGCGAAGTTCTTCGGGATCAGCTCCCCGAACAGCATCTGGAACACGGCGGCCAACCCGATCGCCAGGACCAGTGCCGTCGTCGAGGACACGCCGGATGGCAGGCCGACGGCATCGGTCAGGGACTCCAGCCGACGCCCGATCGTAGGTTCGGCGAGCACCCCGAGGGCGATGCTGCTCACGGTTATGCCCAGTTGCGCTCCCGACATCTGGACCCGCAGGTCGCGGCGTGCCGCCAGCGCCCTCGACGCCGACCCGGAGCCTTCCGCGGCCGCCGTCTCGAGGCTGGACGGACGAGCCGCCACGAGGGCGAACTCGGTGGCCACGAAGAGTGCATTCACCGCCACGAGGGCCACGACCGCCAGATACGGGAGGAGGATCATGCCGGGTCCCCGACGCCTGGAGGAGCCACGATGCGTAGGTTGGCGACGCGACGGCCTTCCACCGCCACCACCTCGATCCTCCAGCCCTCGTACTCGACCATCGCCGTCGGCTGTGGAAGTCGCCCCAGGCGTTGGAGGACGAAACCGGCCAGGGTCTCGTACGGACCGGGTGGCAAGCGGAGACCGGTGACGTCAGCCACCTCGTCCAGGTTCAGGCGGCCCGACACCACGTTTCGTCCGGGCCCGTCCAGCCTGGTTCGCACCACCCGGGTGTCGTGCTCGTCATCGATCTCGCCGACTATCTCCTCCAGGACGTCCTCGACCGTGACGATCCCTGCTGTACCTCCGTGCTCGTCCACCACCACCGCCATGTGTCCCCGGTGGTCACGGAGGTCGCCGAGCAGGTCGTCGAGGAAGCGGGTCTCCGGAACGGCCAGCACATCGTGCACGAGTTCGGCCACCGGGGTGCGGCCACGTAGGGCGGCCGGCCGGGCCAGGAGTGACTTCACGTGCACCACGCCGACCACGTGGTCAAGGTCGGAGTCGAATACCGGAAACCGCGAGTGGCCGGTCGTCGCCGACCGCTCCAGGAGGTCAGCACCGTCTGCGTCCAGTCGGAGAGCCTCGACGTCCAGCCTCGGTACGAGCACATCCGCAACGGTCTTCCCGGCGAACCTGATCGACCGGGTGAACAACTCCACGTCGGATCCGTCCAGCGTGGCATCCGGCGACTCCCTCACCAGGTCGCCCAGTTCGTCCAGCGTCTGGGACGACCCCAACTCCTCGCGTGGCTCCACCCCCACCCACCGCAGGACGGCATTGGCCGATCCGTTCAGGACCACGACCACAGGTCGCACGACCACCCCGTAGGCCAGCACCAGCGGAGCCAGGCGACGCGACACCGCCTCCGGTGCCGCCAGGGCCACGTACTTGGGTACCTGCTCGCCCAGCACCATGTGCAGCACGGCAGCCGCCCCGATGGCCAGGGCCACAGACACGCCCGTGGGGTGCTCGCCACCGGTGATGATCCGAGCCGCCGTCGGCTCGGCCACGAAGCCGAGGAGCAGGGCCGAGATGGTGATGCCGAACTGGGCTCCCGAGAGGTGCGACGTGAGACGCCTGGTCAGGGTCCACACGCGGCGTGCTCCCGGATCCGTTGCGGCTGCCGCCTCCACCCGGGCGCGGTTGACCGCCACCAGGCTGAACTCTGCGGCCACGAAGAACGCGTTGACGACCAGGAGCAGGAGGACCGCGATCAGGCCGACAGGGATGGACATCTGAGGGGATCCTAATGACGAGCACACGCCGGTCCGGAGCCTGCAGCCATCCGCCCGACTCGGAGCCCCCCAAGATAGTTCGATACCCTAACGACCATGGCAGATGCCCTGCATGACGAGGAGGTCGAACCCGCGGCCGAGGATCCGTACCAGCACGTCGACCAGTTGGTCGCGGCGGCACGCGCTGCGGCCAGGCTCGCACGCCAGGTCACCATCCCCCTCGGCGAGGTGGACCTCAGCCTCCCCCAGTACAGGGTCCTCGCATTCCTCGACGAGGGTGGTGCAGCGCCATCGGACCTGGCCGGCCGCCTGTCGGTGAGCCGCCCGTCAATCACCGCCCTGATGGACGGCCTCGTCAATCGTGGCCTGGTGGAACGCCATCCCGACCCCGAGGATGGTCGCCGGGTCACCCACCACCTCACCCTTGACGGCCGATCCGCCCTCAAGCGCGCCGACCAGGCGGTCGGTGAGCGGTTGGTGGTCATAGGCGCCCATGTACACGCCGGCGACTCCAACCGCCTGATCGCCAGCCTCGCCCGCTTCGGCGAGGCCATCCGGGCCGCCCGGGCCGCCGGCGCAGCGTGACCTCGGAGTCGAAGCACACCCCTACGGCAGCCCACGTCGACCCGGACACCTCCAAGGGTTGGTTCCGACGACTCCTGCCCGTCATCCGGGCCCGACGTTCCACCTTCGCCGTGGTCCTCATCACCGGACTCTCCGGCCTTGCACTCCAGGTGTCGGTACCAATGGTCCTGCGGCGCGCGGTCGACATCGCCGTGGACCAGCGCGCCGGTGGGCTGGAGAACCACGTGCTCCTCCTGGCCGTGATGGCCGTCGCCTCCTTCGGGCTGCGATTCGCCTACCGCTACCTGCTGTTCGGCACGGCCTGTCGGATCGAGACCGACCTGAGGTCGCAGATCTACGACCACCTGACCAGGCTCTCGTTCTCCTTCTACGACCGGGTTGCGGGCGGCGAGGTCATATCGCGGGCCAACTCCGACATCCGCTCCATTCAACTGCTCCTGGCCTTCGGCCCACTGGCCGGCCTCTCGGCCATCAGCTTCCTGATGGCCTTCGGGTTCATGCTCAGCATCCACGTCCCCCTGGCGCTCGTCACGGTGTCGACGATGCCACTCGTCTACGTACTCGGACAGAGGCTCAGGGACCAGGTCTTTCCCCTCTCGTGGGTGACCCAGGGACGAATGGCCGAGGTGGCCATGGTCGTCGACGAGAACATCAACGGAACCCGGGTGGTGAAGTCGTTCGCTGCCGAGTCGGACCAGATCGCCCTGCTGTCCATGGTCGCCGACCGTCTCCGCTGGTCGGCGACCGCCCTCATAGAGGCCCGGGCACGCTTCAATCCCCTCATCGAGGCGCTGCCACGGCTGGGAATGGCCCTCGTCCTCCTCTACGGCGGACACCTCGTGATCGACGGGGAGATCGGCGTCGGCTCGCTGCTGGCCTTCAGCGCGTACGTGACGATGATCTCGGTGCCGTTCAGGATGTTCGGCTTCGTGCTGCTCCAGGCACAGAGGGCCGCGGCCTCGGCCCTGCGGATCTACGAGATCCTGGACGAGAAGCCGGCGATAGTCGACAGGCCCGGGGCCCGACCCCTCTCCGCCCCCCGGGGACGGGTCGAGTTCCGTAACGTCACCTTCAGGTACCCCGGGGTCGACGACAGGGAGTCACCCGCAGTCCTGGATGGCTTCGACCTGGTCGTCCAGCCCGGCGAGACGGTGGCCATCGTGGGCCGGACCGGATGCGGCAAGTCCACCGTGGCCCGACTCCTCCCCCGCTTCTACGACGTCGACGGCGGAGCGGTACTCATCGACGGCACCGACGTACGCGACCTCACCCTCGCCAGCCTCCGCAACCACGTCAACCAGGTGCCCGACGAGGCGTTCCTGTTCTCCGACACGCTCCACGACAACATCGCCTTCGGGAGGCCCGACGCCCCACGCCACGAGGTGGTGGCTGCCGCCGGCGTGGCCCGTGCCGATGGGTTCATCGGAAACCTCGAACACGGCTACGACGAGGTGGTCGGCGAACGCGGCTACACGCTGTCGGGCGGACAGCGCCAACGGATCTCCATCGCCCGCACGGTGCTGGCCAACCCGGCGGTCCTGATCCTGGACGATGCCACCAGCGCCGTGGACGTCCGGACCGAGGAGGGCATCCACCACGGTCTGGGAGACCTCCTGGCGGGGCGCACCACCATCGTCATTGCCCACCGACTATCCACGATCAGCCTCGCCGACCGGGTCGTCCTCATGGAGGACGGCCGCATCGTCGCCGATGGGACCCACGCACACCTGCTGGCCACCGAACCCCGCTACAGGGCGATCGTGGCCCAGGTCGAGGACCGGGAGGTGGGAGCCTGATGGGTGGTGGGCACGGCTTCTTCACCGGGCCCTCGTCGGTCCAGGCCAACGCGCAGGCCGGCCTGCCCTTCGCCGAGGTCCCCGAGGAACTCCGCAGCCGGATCGCCGACGTCCTCAGGAACGAACCGGAACACCCGCAGCCCGTGGTCCGGTTCTCGCACCGCGACTGGGATCGACGTCCGTTCGGTCTCAGGACCTTCCTAACCCCGCACGCCGGCGGACTCCTGGTGGCCCTGCTCCTCGTGCTGGCCGAGGTCGGCCTGCTCCACGTCGGACCCCTCCTCACGCAGATCGGCATCGACCGCGGCGTCCTGGCCGGTGACCGGAGCGTGCTGTTCACCGTTGCCCTGGCCTACCTCGGTGCCGTAGGGCTCTCGACGGCCGCCTCCTGGTTCCGGACCCGCTTCACCGGCCGCCTGGGCGAACGGCTCGTGTACCAGCTCCGGGTGAGGGTCTTCAGCCACTTCCAGCGCCAGTCCCTGGACTTCTTCACCCTCGAGAAGTCCGGCGTCCTGATGACCCGGATGACCAGCGACATCGAGGCCCTCACCGTGCTCATGCAGGAGGGTCTGGTCAACTTCTTCGTGCAGGGCATGACGCTGGTCGTCATCACCGCCTACCTGGTGTTCCTGGACCCGACGCTCGCCCTGGTCTGCCTCCTGGCCGTGGTCCCGGTCAACGTCATCCTCACGATGTGGTTCAGACGGGTTTCGCTCATCGGCTACCTACGGGTCCGGGACAGGATCGCCGACGTGCTGGCGAACCTCTCCGAGAGCCTGGCCGGCATACGGGTGATCACCGCCTTCAACCGTCGGGACCACGAGATGGCCCGCCACCAGCGGATCATCGATGCCCACCTGGACGCCAACCTCTACACCGGACGGGCCCAGGCGCTGTTCGGACCCGGTACCGAGTCGATCGGCATCCTGACGCAGGCCATCGTGCTGCTGGTCGGGGGCCGCATGGCGCTGCGGGGCGAGGTGTCGCTCGGCGAGCTGACGGCCTTCCTGCTCTTCCTGACGTCGTTCTTCGCCCCGGTCCAGACGCTCGTACAGTTGTACAACCAGTACCAGCAGGGCAGTGCTGCGGTGGTGAAGCTCCGGGACCTCCTGGCCAGGGAACCCAGCGTTCCCGAGCGTTCCGATGCCATCGACCTGCCACCGATCCGGGGGGCGATCCGCCTGGAGGGGGTGACCTTCGGCTACGACCCGGACCACCTGGTGCTGCGCGACGTGGACCTCGAGCTGGCTCCAGGCGAGGTGCTCGCCGTGGTCGGCCCGACCGGCGCGGGCAAGTCGACCATCGCCAAGCTGATAACACGTTTCTACGATCCGACGTTCGGGCACGTCACCATCGACGGCCACGACCTCCGCGACGTCTCCATCGACTCGCTACGGAGCCAACTCGGCGTGGTCCCCCAGGAACCGTTCCTCTTCAACGGGACGATCCGGGACAACGTCGCCTTCGCCCGCCGCGACGCCACCGACGACGAGGTGATCGAAGCCTGCAGGGCGGTCGGCCTGCAGGGCCTGATGGACCGGATGCCAGAGGGCGTGGACACCCCGATCCACGAGCGTGGCGCCTCACTCTCGGCAGGCGAACGCCAGTTGGTGGCCCTCGCCCGGGCGTTCCTGGCGCGCCCCCGGGTGCTCGTTCTGGACGAGGCCACCTCGAACCTGGACCTGCTCTCCGAGTCGGTGATCGAGCAGGCCCTGGATTCACTCCTGGAGGGCCGGACCGCCATCCTCATAGCGCACCGCCTGGCCACCGCCCTGCGGGCCGACCGCATAGCGGTCGTGGACGATGGTCGGATCGTGGAACACGGAACCCATGACGAGCTGGTGTCGTCGGGTGGGCAGTATGCCGAGATGGTCGAAACCTGGATGAAGCACTCGGACCACGCCGGGAACGCCCGGTGAGCGGCCTCCAGCTGGCCTCCGGCCTTGTCGTCTACGCCATCGGATGCACCCTGCAGGGGGTACTGGGATTCGGTGCAGGCCTGTTCGCCGTCCCGATCCTCGCCCTCATACACCCGGACTTCGTTCCCGGACCGGTCCTGATGATGAACCCGTTGCTGAGCGGGCTCCTAAGCGTGCGGGAACGCGGATCCGTGGACCACCAGGGCCTCAGGTGGGCGCTGACCGGCCGGGTCCCAGGGGTGCTGCTGGGGGTGCTCGCCCTGACCATGGTCGCCGAGGAGCGACTCGGCGTGCTGTTCGGCGTGCTGCTGCTGCTCTCGGTGGCCCTAAAGGCCAGCGGGGTGCACACCGGGCGCACCCCCCGGAGCCTCATGGTGGCCGGTGGGCTGAGCGGGTTCATGGGCACAACGGTGGCCGTCGGCGGACCTCCCATCGGCCTCGCCTTCCACGACCTGCCGGGACCGGTCATGCGAGCCACCCTCTCGACCTACTTCCTCGTCGGAACCACGATCTCCCTCGTCGTGCTGGCCCTCGCCGGCCGGTTCGGGACGTCCGACATGATGCTCGCAGCCTGGCTGGTGCTGCCCGCGATGGTAGGGGTGGCGCTCTCCGGGCCGCTCCGGGCGCCACTGGACCGCGGTTGGCTGGCGCCGGCCGTGTACGTCCTGTCCTCGGTCGCCGCCGTGGTCCTGCTGGTCCGGTCCCTCGCCTAACGGGCGGTCGGCCCGTCACATGCCGGTACCTGGTCGTAGGGTCGGTGATGTGCCCCAGCCCGTCCTCGAACTCGTCGGCGTAGGGCGGCGCATCGGTGGCACGACACTCCTGGCCGACATCGACTGGCGTGTCGACCCGGGCCAGCACTGGGTGGTGCTGGGGCCCAACGGCTCGGGGAAGAGCACCCTGCTCAGGATCGCCGGCCTCCACCTTCACCCGAGCACCGGCACGGTCCGCGTGCTGGGCGAGGCCCTGGGCGGATCCGACGTCCGCACTCTCAGGAGTCGGATCGGATATGCCTCGGCGTCCCTGGCCGACACCTTCCGTACCGGCATCACCGCCGGAGACGTGGTCATGACGGCGCTCCACGGGGCACTCGAGCCGTGGTGGCACGACTACTCGGACGACGACCGTGACCGGGCCCGCGCCCTCCTGGGCCGGATCGGGTGCGGGGACCGCGCCTGCCATGCCTTCGGGACGCTGTCCTCGGGCGAGCGGCAACGCGTCCTGCTGGCCCGGACCCTGATGGTCGAACCGGACCTGTTGCTACTGGACGAACCGACAGCCGGTCTGGACCTGGGCGGCCGGGAGGAGCTGATCACCGCGCTGGCCGACCTGGCCGCGGATCCGGACACTCCCCCGATGGTGCAGGTCACACACCATGTGGAGGAGATCCCGCCCGGTTTCACACATGCCCTCCTCCTGGAGTCCGGCCGGGTGGTCGACGCCGGGCCGCTGGCCGGTGTGGTCACGGAGCAGGCCCTCTCCGGTTGCTACGGCCTGGACCTCCACCTCACTCAGGTCGCCGGCCGGTGGGCGGTCCGGGTGAACGGATCCGGTCGCTGATGCCTCGCCACGCCCTTGTCATCACAGGTGGGCCCGTCCCCCGGAACATCGGGGCCCTTCCCGCAGCCGACATGGTGATCGCCGCCGACGAGGGCTTCGACAACGCCAGGTCCCTGGGCATCCGCGTGGACCTGCTGGTCGGTGACCTGGACTCAGCCTCTCCCGGGGCGGCGGATCAGGCACCGGCCGTGGAGCGGCACCCGGTGGACAAGGACGAGACCGACCTGGAGCTGGCCCTGGCTGCGGCACTGAATGCCGGCATGGGGTCGGTGACCGTTGTAGGCACGATCGGCGGAAGGGTGGACCACGCCCTCGGGAACCTGCTGGTCGTTACCGCAGACCGCTGGGCTGACCTCAGGATCCACCTCAGGATCGACAGCACACGGGCCTGGGTGGTACGGGACCGGGTGGAGGTGCATGGAACCGTGGATGACCTGGTCAGCCTGCTGGCCGTCGGCGGTCAGGCGACCGGTGTCACCACCACCGGCATGGCGTGGCCGCTGTCCGATGGCGTGCTGGAACCGGGTATGGGTCTCGGCCTGTCCAACCGGATGGCCGGCCCGATGGCGACGGTGGAGGTCGACAGCGGGGTGGTCGTCGTCCTCATGCCGGCTGCCACGGGCCTCTAGCCGCCAACGTCAGGTACCGCACTGGTCGGTGGCGGGTTCGCCGGCCACCCGTGCCTCCAGCCACGCCGTGAGGTCGTCCTGGTAGGTCGGAACGACCGAGCCGTGGCCCTCCCCCTCGTAGACGCGCCGTTCCAACGGCGCGTGGTCGGCGAAGGCACACAACTGGGCAAGGAGGGCTGCGCTGGTGACCACCGGGATCTGCTGGTTGAGGTCGCCGTGGAGGATCACCACGGGCACCTGGTTCGGCAGCTGGTTGGTGTCGTTCTCCGTGAGCCGGGCGTTCCACGCCTGGATGGCGAAGATGTCGTCAACGCTGACCAGGTCCTCGTACGGGATCTCGTTGAAGGCGTCGAAGATGTGGCCGGTGCAACCCTTCTCGAGCTCGTCCAGGAGGTGCAGGTTGGCTGGGTTCATGACCGCCTCCAGGTCCAGTTCGTCGTAGGTGGCAGCGAGGCTGGCAGCCGCCATCACCAGGTAGCCCTGGTAGGCGGAACCCTGCAGGAACGCAGACAGCAACGCGAACTGGGAAGGCGGTGCACCGGCGGCGACCCCGACCAGGTCCAGGTCGGGGGCGGGGTCCTGCCAGCCCAGTTGTCGAGTTCCTACTACCCCGCAGATCGCATTCGTATCGCCATTCAGTACGGCTGCGATGTGGCGCCGAGGGCTTTTCGCGAGACTGTGGTGTCAACGCAGTGCTACCAATTGGGGACCAACAGGAGGAGGGAGACGTGTCACGGAACTGGAAACGGTCGATCCTGATCGGCCTCGCTCTGCCGAACATCCTGTCAGGGTGCTGGGCCGTGTTCTCTCCAGCGAACTGGTACGAGAACTTCCCCGGTTGGTCTCCAAGAGTGGTGTCGGCACTACCACCCTTCAACGAGCATCTCGTTTTCGACACCGGTTCCGGGCTCCTCGCTACCGGACTGCTGGTACTGATAGCAGGGCTGTGCCTCCGCCGCGACGTCACGATCATCGCCACGGTTGGCTATTTGGCCTTCTCCCTGCCGCACGCTGTCTTCCACCTTCAACACCCCGGTGAAGGCCTGTCAGCTGCCCAGGATGCCTGGAACGTAGCCGCACTGTGGCTTGTGGTGCTTCTAGCCGGCACTGTCCTTATTGCTGAGGTCAGGCGGAAGGTGCCCTCCTGAGCAGAACTATCTGTTTCGTCCCTTCCTGACGGGTCAATGGGCGCCAACAGCGCCTTCTGTGCAGATACGCGCAGGTCAAGGGGTCTTTTTGTGGACCGTACTGGACTCGAACCAGTGACCTCTCGCGTGTGAGGCGAGCGCTCTAGCCAACTGAGCTAACGGTCCGCAGGCGCCTGAGGGTACTGGCGGCACATACGCCTCCACCCGGCACGCTCTCGTCAGGTGGCCCCCGGAATCAACAATCGGCAACCGGACTCGTCGGCGAACTCCACACTCACCCGGGCATGCACACGGCCCTGACGGTCCAGGAACCGTTGGCGGGACACCAACGGAAACACGCCCTCGACCGTGCCGCCCTCGTCGCCGGTGCCAGGGTCCACGGGCCGCCACCCGCCGGCCGGCCGGCCGGCCAGGGCACGATCCCGACCCGGACCTCGGCGGGGTCGTGAAACGTGTACCCGTAGCCATCAAGTGCGTCGATCGTGCCCTCCACGACCGGGACCCAATGAGATCGACTCCATCGGCCACGGCGCAGGACCGTACCCGACCGACCGTCGGGCGATCAGCCCACCGGTGACCCCGGAGGAGCCACGCAGACCTGCTCGATCAGCGTCGGCAGGACCACGGTCACCGACCCCATGGGACACGGCGTCCCCGCCACGCCACGCGCCACGATGACCGGGGTCTCCACGGTGCACGGCACCACCCGGATCCTTGACGACACCTCGATACAGGATCCGGGACCCAGCCTCGGCGCCACCTCGCCGCCGCCACCCATGAACGCAGTGACCACCAGGATTCCGGCCAGGAGGCCCACGATGAGAGCCACCGGTCCGAACTGGAGCAGACACCCGACTGCCCGCGGTACGGGAATCGCCTGGAAGGAATCTCCCCGCCTCCCGTGGGCCTCCTCGGCGACCGACGACCGGCGCACCACGGGTTCCGGCGGTCTGCGGGAGAGGTCGTAGGCATCACGGCGGCCCCTGTCGCCCAGGACCCTCCACGCCTCGTTGACCCTCCCCATCTCCAGCTCCGCCCGCCGGCGTTCCGCCGACCCGTCGGCCAGGTCCGGGTGGAGGCTCCGCGCCAGAAGGCGGTAGACGGCACGGACCTGCTCGTCGGTTGCCGTCGCCGACACCCCGAGGGTCCGATAGTGGTCGTCGCCGTGGCGGGGCACCCGTCCACCCTATGGGCGGGCAACTATCCACTCGTAGGCGCCGGGGCGCCGGATACGCCACGATCGGGGCTGGGTCGGCGCCTAGCGTTGTCCCCATGAGCGACATCGCCTGCCCCCGCTGTGGCGAGGAGGAGTCCCTGCTCGGACGGCGGGAGGGGCCGCCCGGCGAAGAGACGATCACCGTGACCTGTGGTTCGTGTGACCTGGAATGGGTCAGGGACCTCACCCCCCGGTGTCCGACCTGTGGATCAGACGCCGTGCGACCAGCCCTCCAGTCGATCGTGGAGAAGTCGAGGGGAACCCAGCTCTCCATCCAGTCCATGCGGGTCGTGCACCTCTGTCCGGAGTGCGACACCGAACAGCTCGCCATCTGGAACCGCTCCAATACCCCGCTCCGCCCGGCGGAACTCCCCCACGACGCAGACTGAAACGGTCTGCGACGGGCTTCGGGCGCCGGCCCGGTAGTCCGGCTACGGCACCGCCCGCGGATCAGACCTCGAGGAGTCCAGCCGCCAGTACCTCAAGGCCGGCCACCCGGCTGCCCTTCACGAGCACGGCATCCCCGTCGCCCAGGGACAGACCCGCGAGGTGGGCGGATGCCTCGTCGATGCCGGCCAACGACGCCACGCCGTACAGGTCGGTGCCCACGGCGACCAGGTCGATTCCGAGTAGCGCGGCCCGATCGGCCATCTCCAGATGCGCTGTTGCCTCGTATCCACCGAGTTCGGCCATCAGCCCCACCACCGCGATCCTGCGGCCCGCCACGGCGAGTGCTGCCAAGGCCTCGAGTCCGGCGACCATGGAGGCCGGATTGGCGTTGTAGGCGTCGTTGATGACGACCAGCCCGCTCGACGCCGCCTCCACCTCCATCCGCCAGGGCGACAGCCGGGCAGCGGAGAGGCCGTCCGCGACCTCGTCGGGCGATAGCCCCAGGAAGAGCCCCACGGCTGCGGCCGCGAGGGCATTGGACACCATGTGGGCTCCGTGCACCTCGAGGCGTACGTCGGCGCGGCCCCATGGAGACTCGAGGCGGAACCTCGGGCGGAGGCCCTCGTCCAGGCTGACATCGCGTGCCCGCACCTCGCCCCGCTCGCCGAAGGTGAGTACCGGGCATCGGGCCCTACCCGCCTGGCCCGTCACGAGGTCGTCGTCGACATTGAGCACGGCGCACCCGTCGGGCGGAAGGCCATCCAACAGCTCGCCCTTCGTGCGCGCCACCACCTCCAGGGCTCCGAACGCCGAGGTGTGGGCAATGTCGATCGTGGTGATGACCCCGACGTCGGGTCGGGCGATTCCGGCCAGCCTGACTACGTCTCCCTCGGCCCGGGCCCCCATCTCCAGTACAAGGAAGTCGGCGTCGCCGGGGGTTCCGAGAATGCTCAGAGGAACCCCGATCTCGTTGTTGAACGAACGTTCGGAGGCGTGCGTGGATCCACCCTGGGCGAGGACGGCCGCCGTCAGGTCCTTGACCGAGGTCTTGCCGACGCTCCCGGTCACAGCAACCACCCGGGCAGAAGTAGAGGCCCGTGCCGCCGACCCGAGGTCGCACAGAGCCGCTGCCGTGTCAGCCACCCTTATCGCCGGTCCATCTCCGATGGCTCCGGAGGTCAGATGCGCTCCGGCACCACCGGCCACTGCCGCCTCGATGAACCCGTGGCCGTCCCGATCCGCCACAAGGGGGACGAACAGGCAGCCGGGAGTGACCGACCGGGAATCCTGGGTGGCACCGTCCAGGGTCACGTCAGCGCCGATCAACTCGCCGCCGACGGCTGCTGCGACCTCCGATGCCCGAAACCTCACGGAGCGTCACCCTACGATGCCGGGGTGCCCACCCGCCGTCGTCTCGTCGTGCTCTTCGGCGGGCGTAGTGCCGAGCATGACGTGTCATGCATGTCGGCCCGACACGTGCTGGCAGCGGTGGACACCGATCGCTACGAGGTGGTCCCCGTCGGCATCGGTCGGGATGGGCGCTGGTCGCTGGCCGCCGATGCCGCGACGGCCCTGGCCGACGGCCGGGTTGAAGCCCTCGGAGACCGCCTCGATCCGACCGGGCCATCCTGGGATCCCCTCCCCCGCCTCGCGGGGTTGGCCGCCGACGGGCCGGTCGCCGTGTTCCCCCTCGTCCACGGTCCCCTCGGGGAAGACGGAACCCTGCAGGGCCTTCTCGAGTTGGCTGACGTGCCGTACGTGGGCAGCGGGGTGCTGGGTTCGGCGCTGGCGATGGACAAGCTGGTAGCCCGCGAAGTCCTGGCCCACCACGGGATCCCCCAGGCCAGGTACCGGGGGCTCCACGTCGACCGCCTCGACGAACCGGGTTCGGCCGGCCACCGGGCCCTTCTCGAGGAGCTGCTCGCCGATCTGGGACCATCCGTGTTCGCGAAGCCTGCCAACCTGGGCTCCTCGGTCGGGGTGTCGCGGGCGTCTGATCCGGATTCACTTGCGGCCTCCCTGGCGGCAGCGGCCACCTACGACGAGTGGATCGTGGTGGAGGAGGCCGTGACCGGGCGCGAGATCGAGTTGGCCGTGCTGGGCGACAGGGTTCCGCAGGTTTCCGGTCCCGGAGAGATCAGGCCCGGCGATGCCTTCTACAGCTACGCGGACAAGTACGAGACCGACGCGGCCGAACTCATAGACGACCCCGACCTGGACCCGGCGACCGTGGTCGGCTTCCAGGAACTTGCCGCCCGGGCATTCATTGCCCTGCGCTGCTCCGGAATGGCCCGGGTGGACTTCTTTCTCGCCGAGGATGGTCGGATGCTGCTGAACGAGGTCAACACGATCCCGGGGTTCACCTCGATATCGATGTACCCACGGCTCTGGTTGAAGGCGGGGTTGTCCTACAGCGGTCTCATCGACCGGCTGGTGGACATCGCCGTGGAGCGGCACGCCCGCCGGCGACACAACACGGAGAGATGACCGGCCCTGTTCAGGCCATCGGGTCCAGGGAGGAACGCAGGAACCGCAGGAGCTCCCTCCTCCTCTGGACCACAGGCCGCAGGGTCGGCCCCATACCGGCGGCCCGCAGCACCTCGATCTCCGTAGCCACACCCACCACCGTCGAGTACGCGCTCAGTAGCAGCAGTTGCGCGTCGGTCCTCCGCAGGCGCCCGGCGGCCATCTCGGCCTCGATCCACAGGCGGGCCCGGGCCATCAGGGGATCCATGTGGCCCCGCAGCCGCTGTGCCCCAGGTGAGTTCGGGCGGCTCACCTCGCGTAGCAGGCCGAGCAGGACCGGTTGTTGGAGGGCCACGCGGAACACCGACCGCACCAGCGCATCCACCCGCTCCCAGTCCCGCTGGCTGCCGACCAGCACCTGGTCCAGCGCACCGGTGAGGTCCTCGGCGACGCGGTCCACCACCGCATTCAGCAGGCCGCGCTTGGAGACGAAGTGGTAGAGGATCGTCTGCTTGCGGATACCCAGCCCGGCAGCCAGGTCGTCCAGCGAGGTTCCGTCGAAGCCGGCTGTGCCGAAGGATGCCAGGGCGGCGTCCAGCACCCGTTCCTTGGTGCCCCCACGGTCCTCGGTCGACGCCACCGGGCCACCGTAGCCCACTTCTCTACCATCTGGTAAGGGTCCTGACCATCTGGTATACATGGCAGCGTGATACCCGAGAACCTGGCAGGCCGCCGCATCGCGATCACGGGAAGCACCGGCTTCCTGGGCACCGCCCTCGTCGAGCGCCTGCTCCGCTCCGCTCCGGACTGCGAGCTGGTGCTGATCGTCAGGCCGGGCCGCCGCGGGGCCGATCGACGCGTCGAGCGTGACATCCTCCGCAACGACGCCTTCGACAACCTGCGCAAGGAATTGGGAACCGACGGCTTCGCCGAGATGACCGCACGCCGGATCACCGCCGTGGGCGGTGACGTCACCATCGACGGCCTCAGGCTGGACGCCGACGGGCTGGCGGCCCTCGCCTCGAGCGACATCGTCATCCACTCGGCCGCCGTCGTGAGCTTCGACTCGCCCCTGGACCAGGCCGTTGAGGTGAACCTGCTCGGACCGGTCAGGATCGTCGAGACTCTGGCGAGCCTGGGAGTGACCCCCCACCTGGTCACCGTCTCCACCTGCTACGTGGCGGGAAGCAGGCGTGGAAGGGCCCCCGAGGAACCTGTCGACGCCAGCTCGTTCTTCGTGGATGTGGACTGGCGCACAGAGGTGGATGCCGCCCGTCGGATCCGCCTTGACACCGAAACCGAGAGCCGCACCCCCGAGAACCTGAAGGCCTTCCGGAACGAGGCGCATGGTGAGCTGGGCGCCGCCGGCATCCCCAGCCTCGCAGCCAAGACCGAGCAGCTCCGCTGCCGATGGGTAGACGACAAGATGGCCGAGGCCGGAGTGGCCCGGGCCGGCTCTCTGGGATTCCCGGACGCCTACGCCTTCACGAAGGCGCTCGGCGAGATCGCCGTCGCCGAATGCGCCGGCGACGTGCCGATCAGCGTCGTACGGCCGGCCATCATCGAATCAGCACACTCGGAGCCGTCGCCGGGCTGGATCCGGGGCTTCCGCATGGCCGAGCCGGTCATAATCTCCTACGCCCGAGGCCTGCTGAAGGAGTTCCCGGGAGTCCCCGAGGGCACGGTCGACGTGATCCCGGTCGACTTCGTGGTGGCCGCCATCTGCGCCGTGGCAGCCCGAGGACCGCTCGGGCCCGATGAGGGCGCAGACATCGTGCAGGTGGCGTCGGGCAGCGTGAACCCGCTGCAGTACGGACACCTCGTGGACATGGTCCGCGAGTGGTTCACCGAACATCCCATCTACGACGAGATGGGCCAGCCCATCGCCGTGCCCCAGTGGTCCTTCCCCGGCCGTGGCCGGGTCAAGAAGCAGCTGCAGAAGGCCGCCCGGATGCTGGACCATGCGCAGAAGGTCTTCGAGGTGCTGCCCGTGCGGGGACGCCAGGCCGAGGTCGGAGCCCGCCTGGAGGAACAGCGCGAGCTGATCGGCAGGGCTGAGGGGTACGTCGACCTGTACGGCGCCTACGCCGAGTGCGAGGCCATCTACGGTCTCGAGCACCTGCTGGGCCTGTGGGACTCACTGGACGACGACGATCAGGCCACCTTCGGGTTCGACCCACGGGTCATCGACTGGAGCCGCTACGTACCCGACATCCACCTGCCCTCGGTCGTGAAGGCTGGCCGCGTCCCGATGAGGCCCCCGACCCGGGGAGGCGAAAGCCGCACCGAGCGCCTCCGTCGGCAGGTCCTGGCACCCGAACGACAACTGGTCGCCTTCGACCTGGAGAACACCCTCATCGCCTCGAACGTCGTCGCCTCGTACGCCTGGCTCGGCAGCCGCCACCTCCGTGGCCGCGACCGGACCCGCTTCGTGGCCCGACTCGTGGCCGAGGCCCCGACGCTGCTCTCGCTCGACAAGAAGGACCGGAGCGACTTCCTCCGTCACTTCTACCGTCGCTACGAGGGCGCCCCGGTGGACCAGATCGCCGAGGACTCCATGGAGCAGTTCAGCGAGCTGATCCTGGCCAAGTCGTTCCCGGCGGGCATCCGAAGGGTCCGACAGCACAAGGCCCTCGGCCACCGGACCGTCCTCATCACCGGCGCCCTCGACTTCGTGGTCGAACCGTTCCGACCGCTCTTCGACGACATCGTGTCGGCCGAACTGGGGGTGGTCGACGGCGCCTACGACGGTCGCATGACAGCGGTGCCACCCACCGGCGAGGCCCGCTACCAGGCCCTCGCCGACCATGCAGAGCTGCATGGGCTGGACCTCAGGGAGTCCGTGGCCTACGCAGACTCCGCCAGCGACCTGCCCATGCTCGAAGCGGTCGGATTCCCGGTGGCGGTCAACCCGGAGACCCGGCTGGCCAGCATCGCCCGGAAGCGGGGATGGCTGGTCGAGGACTTCCGGAAGTCACCCGGCATGCGACGCAGCCTCCTTCCGCTGGCACCCGCGGGGAGCGCCACCCGGTGAAGGCCCTCCAGTTCCGACGCAACCTCCCCCGCTACGCTGCCGCCCGAATCGCAGGTGGCCTGGTACCCGGGCGCGGCGCCTCGGCCGGGCCCCTCAGCCTCGTCGACATGGACCCACCCACGGCCCCCGGTCCCGACTGGGTGCGCGTCCGGCCACGGCTGTCCGGAATATGCGGCTCCGACCTGGCCACCGTGGACGGTCGGTCGGCCCGCTACTTCGAACCCCTCGTCTCCTTCCCGTTCGTTCCGGGCCACGAGGTGGTAGGCGACCTGGACGACGGCACCCGGGTGGTCCTGGAGCCTGTGCTCGGCTGCGTCTCACGGAACCTCCACCCGACATGCAGGTCATGTGCCGACGGCCGGCTGGGCAACTGCGAGCACACCTCCTTCGGCGACCTGGAACCCGGCATCCAGACCGGCTCCTGCCACGACACCGGCGGAGGCTGGGCCACGGCCTTCACGGCCCACCGCACGCAGCTGCACGCCATTCCCGACGACATCGACGATGCCGCCGCCGTCATGGTCGAACCCACGGCCTGCGGTGTCCACGCGGCCCTCGCAGCCCATGCACCCGACGAGGGAGTGGTGGTCCTCCTCGGCGCCGGGACGCTCGGACAGGTCACCCTGGCTGCTCTGCGCGCCCACGCCAGCCCCCGCACGATCATCGCCACCGCCCGGTATCCCGAGCAGCGGAGGATGGCCAGCCTGCTGGGTGCCGACATGGTCATCGCCCCCGACGAGGTGAGGCGGGCCGTGCGCCGGGCCACCGGCAGCCGGGCGATCGGAGCCCCGACCGTCGGCGGAACCCGCGAGGGCGTCGTGGATCGGCTCACCGGCGGCGCCGACGTGGTCGTGGACTGCGTCGGCTCGGCGGCCAGCCTCACCGACGCTCTGGCCGTCGTCAGGCCACGGGGTCGCATCGTCCTCGTCGGAATGCCCGCCGAGGTGACCCTGGAGCTGACCCCCCTCTGGCACCGCGAGGTGGCGCTGGTGGGTGCCTACACCTACGGCACGGAGACCCTCTCCGACGGCTCGCAGCGCCGAACCTTCGACATGGCCACGGACCTCGTCCGCGACGCCGACCTGGGCCGCCTCGTGACAGCCACCTACCCACTGGCCCGCTACCGGGAGGCCCTCGAGCACGCTGCGGCCGCCGGCCGCCGGGGCGCGGTCAAGATCGCATTCGACCTCCGCGACGAGAAGGAGCGCAACGACCTGTGAGCAACGGACGTCACCTCGCCCCCCGACCCGGCTTCGTCCTCGACGTCGACCGGAACAGCCCTCCCATCGTGTTCCACCACGGTGAGGGCTTCCGCCTGGAGAAGTTGCCGCCCGGGCGCTCCCGGGTCATCTACCCGGCCGAACCCCTCGAGGGCCTCGCCGACCCCGACGGCGCCATCCGCCACGCCCTAGACAACCCCCTCGGCGAATCCGAGCCGCTCCGCGCCCTGTTGTTCTCCGGCATGAAGCTCACGATCGCCTTCGACGACATCTCCCTCCCGCTCCCCCCGATGCGCCGCCCGGACATCCGCCAGCGGGTAATTGAAGCGGTGCTGGACCTGGCCGCCGAGGCCGGCGTGGACGACGTCCACCTGATCGCCGCCCTGGCCATCCACCGCCGCATGACCGCCGACGAGCTCCGACACGCCGTCGGCGACCGGGTGTACGACGCCTTCGCCCCCGACGGCCGCCTCTACAACCACGATGCCGAGGATCCCGACGGCATGGTGGTACTCGGCGAGACGCCCCACGGCGAGGACGTGCAGTTCAGCCGCCGGGCCGCCGAGAGCGACCTGGTCGTCTACGTGAACATCAACCTCGTGGCGATGGACGGCGGCCACAAGAGCACAGCCACCGGACTCTCCGGATACACGAGCCTCCGCCACCACCACAACGTCCATACCATGTCCAACTCGCGGTCCTTCATGGACCAGAAGAACTCGGCCCTGCACGCCTCCAATTGGCGGATGGGCAAGGTCCTGCGCGACGCCGGGGTGAAGATCTTCCAGATCGAGACGACGGTCAACAACGACACGTTCGGGCGTACGGGACCCATGGCACTGCTCCAGAAACGGGAGTGGGAGTGGTCCACCCGGGACCGCATGCAGTTCCTGGCAATGAAGGCCGGTCTGGACCTGATGCCCAGCGGAGCGAAGCGCAAGGCCTTCTCGAGCTGGCAGGCGCCATACGCCCTGACCTCGGTCCAGGCGGGCGAGGTGGAGGCCGTGCACGAGGTCACCACGGCCAACGTCTACAAACAGCAACTGGTCGCCGTCGAGGGCCAGACCGACATCCTGACCATGGGCCTGCCCTACATCTGCCCGTACAACGTGAACTCGATCATGAACCCGATCCTGGTCATGTGCCTCGGGCTCGGCTACTTCTTCAACCTCTACCGGGGGCGACCGCTGGTCAGGGAGGGCGGGGTGCTCATCCTGAGCCACCCCACGCCATGGGAGTTCCACCCGGTCCACCACCCCAGCTACATCGACTTCTTCGAGCAGGTCCTGGCCGACACCACCGACCCGGCCGAGATCGAACGGAAGTACGAGAAGCAGTTCGCCGAGGACGAGTGGTACATCCACCTCTACCGCAACTCGTACGCCTACCACGGCGTCCACCCCTTCTACATGTGGTACTGGGGCACGCACGCCCTGGAGCACCTGAGCCGGGTGATCATCGTCGGAGGCGACCCCGCGGCCGTCCGGCGCATGGGCTTCCAGCCGGCGTCCAGCCTCCAGGATGCCCTCGAGATGGCCTCCGACGTGGTCGGTCCACAGCCGACGATCACGCACATGAAGAACCCGCCGATCTTCATGGCCGACGTCACCTGAACCGATGGGGAAGGTCGGCCTCCGGGTGGCGAAGACCCGGGCGATGATCGGAAGGCTCGGGTTTCCGTGGCGTTCCGCCGCGGTACCGGCCGGCGTCACCCCGGCACCCCCGTCGCGTCTCCTCGGCGCCGACTACGACACCGACTGGGCCCGCCGGCATCCCGCCCGGCTGGTCAGGGCGGCACTAGTCGAGGGGGTGATGCGACCTGCGATGTCAGTCATCGCCTCGCCGGACCGCAGGGGCCTTGACCGCCTCGACGACCTGGACGGCGCCGTGGTCTTCGTGGCCAACCACCACAGCCATGCCGACACCCCACTGCTGCTCACGTCCATACCCGAACCGTGGCGACACCGGGTCGTGGTGGGAGCCGCCGCCGACTACTTCTTCGGAAACCGGGTCAGCGGTGCCGTCGCCGCCCTGACAATGGGCGCCGTACCCATCGAACGGAGCAGGGCCGGGCGGAAATCGGCCGACATGGCCCGCGACCTGATCGACGCCGGCTGGAGCATCCTGCTCTACCCGGAAGGCGGCAGGAGTCCCGACGGATGGGGCCAGGAGTTCCGTGGAGGAGCGGCCTTCCTGGCCATCCGATGCGGCGTGTCCGTCGTGCCCATCCACCTGCAGGGCACCGGCCGGATCCTCCGGAAGGGTCGGACACTGCCTCGCCCGTCGCGCACCACGGTCACGTTCGGAGACCCCCTCATGGCCGCCGAGGGCGAGAATGCCCGGGCCTTCGCCGTCCGCCTCCAGGCCGCCGTCGCCGCTCTCGGAGACGAGGCCACCTCCGACTGGTGGCAGGCCCGGCGTCGGGCCCATGCCGGCACCTCACCCGGCCTCACCGGGCCGGACGTGGGTGCATGGCGTAGGGCGTGGGCTCTCGGCGACCGCGACCGGCGATCACGCCGGAAGCGTCGTAGGTGGCCTGAGCTCTGAGCCGACCCCCGCATCCGCCGGTGGTCAAACTCCTGAACTTCTTCGGGTGGATCCCCGCTCAGCGGTCGACGCCTCGCAGGTAACATCCGAAACATCGATGGAAATGTGGCCAGCGTCGGTCCCGTTCCCGTCGGATCCCACGACTCACGACCAGCGATCCAGAAAAGCGAGCTCCCCATGACCGTCGCCGCCTCCACCCCCATCGAGTTGATCCAGGCCGTCTACGCCACCCTGGACGAGCGCCTCGAGACCGGCCGCCGCCGCCTGGGCCGCCCCCTCACCCTGGCCGAGAAGATCCTCGTGAACCACCTGGACGACCCTGAGGATGCCGGCCTGGAACGCGGCGTCTCGTACGTCGACCTGCGCCCCGACAGGGTGGCCCTCCAGGACGCCACCGCCCAGATGGCATGGCTGCAGTTCATGACCACCGGCCTCGACGAGGTCCGGGTCCCGACCACCACCCACTGCGACCACCTCATCCAGGCCCGCGACGACGGCAGGACCGACCTGCTCACGGCGGTCGACGGAAACCGCGAGGTCTACGGCTTCCTGGGCTCGGTCTGCGCAAGGTACGGAGCCGGCTTCTGGAAGCCCGGCTCCGGGATCATCCACCAGGTAGTGCTCGAGCAGTACGCCTTCCCCGGCGGAATGATGATCGGAACCGACAGTCACACCCCGAACGCCGGAGGCCTCGCCATGGTGGCCATCGGCGTGGGTGGAGCCGACGCCGTCGACGTGATGACCGGCTTCCCGTGGAACGTGCGCTGGCCCAAGCTCATCGGCATCCACCTGACCGGCGAGGTGAGCGGCTGGGCCGCCCCCAAGGACGTCATCCTGAAGGTAGCCGACATCCTCACTGTGAATGGCGGCACGGGTGCCATTGTCGAGTACTTCGGCCCCGGGGCCCGCAGCCTCTCGGCCACCGGCAAGGCCACCATCTGCAACATGGGCGCCGAGATCGGCGCCACGACCTCGCTGTTCGCCTACGACGACGCGATCGCCCGCTACCTGAAGTCCACCGGCCGCGAGGCCGTGGCCGACGCAGCCGACGCCGTGGCCCACCACCTGCGGGCCGACGACGCCGTCGAAGCCGATCCCGCGGCCTTCTTCGACCAGGTCATCGAGTTGGACCTGTCCACCCTGTCGCCCCACATCAACGGGCCGCACACCCCCGACCTGTCCCGCCCGGTGGCCGACCTGGGTGTCGAGGCCGAGCGCGAGGGCTGGCCCCTGGAGGTCAGCGCTGGCCTCATCGGCTCCTGCACCAACTCCTCGTACGAGGACATAACCAGGGCGGCCAGCATCGCCCGCGACGCACTGGCCAAGGGACTCACGGCCAAGGCACCGCTGCTCATCACGCCCGGTTCCGAACAGGTCCGGGCCACCATCGAACGCGACGGCCTGCTGGCCGACTTCGAAGCCCTCGGCGCCAAGGTGCTGGCCAACGCCTGCGGACCCTGCATTGGCCAGTGGGACCGCCAGGACATGGAGGACGGCGTCCCGAACTCCATCGTCACCAGCTACAACCGCAACTTCCCGAAGCGCAACGACGGCTACGCCACCACGCACGCCTTCGTCACCTCCCCCGAGACGGTGATGGCCCTGACCATCGCCGGTCGCCTCGACTTCGACCCGGCCAACGACACGCTGACCAACGACGCCGGCGAGGAGGTCCGCCTCAGCGTCGGTCCCGGCGAGGAGCTTCCGTCGGATGGCTTCGATCCCGGCGAGGCGACCTTCCAGGCACCCCCGGCGGATGGCAGCAGCGTGGAGGTTGCCGTGTCGCCGACCAGCGACCGCCTGCAGGTCCTGACCCCGTTCCCGGCCTGGGACGGCGAGGACATCACCGACCTGGCCGTCCTCGTCAAGGCGCAGGGCAAGTGCACCACCGACCACATCTCGATGGCCGGACCTTGGCTGCGCTACCGGGGCCACCTCGAGAACATCTCTGGCAACGTCTACATGGGAGCAGTGAACGCCTTCACCGATGAGGTCGGCACCGGCCTGGACGTGACCGATGGGGAGACCCGGGCCTACCCGGAGATCGCACGCCGCTACCACGAGGCCGGCATCGCCTGGGTCGCCATCGGCGACGAGAACATGGGTGAGGGCTCCTCACGCGAGCACGCCGCCATGGAGCCGCGGTTCCGTGGCGCCCGCGTGGTCATGGCCCGATCGTTCGCCCGCATCCACGAGACCAACCTCAAGAAGCAGGGCATCCTGCCCCTCACGTTCGCCAATCGGGACGACTACGACCTGATCGGCCCCGAGGACCGCATCTCGGCGTTGGGCCTCGCCGACCTTGCTCCCGACACCCAGGTGGAGGTGGTGATCACCTCGCCCGACGGTGCGAAGACCAGCATCGCCATGGACCACACCTACTCCGCCGACCAGATCGAGTGGTTCAAGGCGGGTAGCGCCCTGAACCTGATCCGCCAGCGCACCTGACCCCGGCGCTCCAGCGGTTCGGAAACCGACTCAGCCGGCCTCGGGCACCAGTCGGGCGTTGACGGCGACGTCGCCGGTCCACGCCCACGACAGGACGCACGTGGCGTCACCGAACCTCTGGGCATGGTGCTCCGACGGGTCGTGGTGGACCGACTCCCCCACCGCCCTGTCCACCCACGGACCGGCTCCACGCTGGAACGAGGCCGACCCGTGCAACAGGTGATACGTCTCCTCGGCCGGGTGTTCGTGCCGCGGGTAGTGCAGGCCTGCTCCCCACACACCCAACCCGGCACTGGCCACATCGGACTCCACCAGCCCACCCGGGCCGATCACCCGGACGTACCCGTAGTTGTCCAGGAAGTGCTGCGAGAGCGTCGCCGCATACTCGGCGGTCTGGACCCAGCGCAGGATCGGTCCCGCCGCCGTGAACGCCCGCAGAACCCGATCGACCGCAGGCTGGCCCGTCTCGGCGACAACCCCGTCGAGCAGCCGGATCACCGGCAACGCACCGGTTTCGGTCGCCACCACCCCGTCGTGCTCCAGCGCCTCGGCCAACAGCCGCCCGACGGTGCCGAGCATCGGGAGCCGTTCCACGTCCCGATGACCCAGGTAGAAGTCGGCCAGGGCGCCGACCAGCTCGCGACGTTGCTCGACAACGCTCATAGCGCGGGGCCCGTCGGTGGTTGCAGGCGGCTGGCCGGTCAGACCGACCGGAGCCGGTAGCCGCGGTTGCGGGCCTCAGCCAGGGTGTCGGGCCCGAAGCACAGGAACCGTTCGCTGGACATCAACTCGTCCAGCACGATGGTCATGGCTTCGACGTTGGCCACCTCCTCAAGGTCGTAGACCTGCTGGGTGCGCTTGTCGCCGATGAAGCGGTGGTGGGCGAAGGCCGACGGTCTGTCCATGGACGCGGAGGCTAGCCCGACGATACGACCGCAGAGGTGGGAGCCAGGATGGTCGAGGACGGTGACTCGGTCCCCGACGTGGGGTTGTCACCGAACCCGGGGAAGACCACCTGCACAAACCAGAGGAGCAGGTACGGCAGGACGCCCAGGAACATCCCCCAGCGCATCACGTATGTACGGGCCCGCCAGGCCGGCCGGACCAGGACCACCAGGCCGGTCACCACGAGAACGTTCACCTCCCAGATGATGAGCACCGGGCTGGTCAACATGGTCACCAGCCCTACGGCCAGGACGCGACGGAGGGCACGCCCGGTCGGACGCGCCCTCACGTCTTCAAACTCGTATTGCGATTCATCTGGATTCCCGGGTCGACCGGATATGACGGCAGGGACCAGTGCCGACGGTCGTGTCCCAGGGGTGGATCGGCGTGGTATCGCCGGGTGGTCCAGCGCCGCTCAGCGGCCGCCCACCTCCGAAGTCCCATATTTTCTGCTGCTGATGTGGACCACCTCCTCTCCTCGGTACCGGCGACACTACGCCCCTACCGGAGCCGGCGCAGGGAGTCGCACCCGTATCGGTACGGATCCGTACTGTCACCTACACTCCGGCGCATGCCCCACCAGGTCCCGGAAGCCTCAGGCACCACCGTCTATGCAGCCCGTGCCGTCCACACCTTCGATCCGGCCCGCTCCACCGGTGGCGCCGTAGCCGTGCGCGACGGCCGCTTCCTGGCGGTGGGCGACCCCGATGCCCTGGTAGCCACCTACGGCGGAACCCTGGACCGGTCGCTGGCGGACAAGGTCCTCCTACCCGGGTTCGTGGAGGCCCACTGCCACAAGGACACCGGTGGCCTCTGGCAGCACACCTACGTCGGCTACGAGGCCCGAACCGACCCCGATGGGCGGTCCTGGCCCGGCTGCACGACTTTCGACGCCGTGGTGGAACGGCTCCGTGGGGCCGACAGGCTCCTCGCCGATCCCGGCGAGCCCCTCCTGGCCTGGGGCCTCGACCCCATCTTCTGGCCGGGTGAGCGGCTGGATCGTCGTCAGTTGGACGCCGTCTCCACCACCCGCCGCATCTTCGTGGCCCACTCCAACATGCACCTGGCCACCGTCAACAGCGCCCTCATGGAAGCCGAGGGCATCACTCCCGACACCGTCGCAGAAGGCGTCCCGAAGGACGCCTCAGGATGGCCTGTGGGCGAACTGCAGGAGTTCCCGGCCATGGCACTCGCCGGAGCCGCCTTCCGGTCATTCTTCGGACGGCAGCGTTCCGACGAGACCATCCACCTGTTCGGGAGGTCGGCCAGGAACGTCGGCGTCACGACGCTTACCGACCTCGGCACCTCCAACCTGCTGGACGAGGCCATCGTCCAGCGGTGGGCCGGCATAGTCGACCACGGGTTCCCCGCACGGGTGGTCATGTTCCACGGAGCCATGCAGAACGGCACCGTCAGCGATGAGGCGTGCGCCGCTGCCCTGCTGGAGCTCCGGAAGCAGTCGACCGACCACCTCCGTCTCGGCTACCTGAAGCTCCTCCTCGACGGCTCCATCCAGGGTGGAACCGCCCGCCTACGGTGGCCGGGCTACCACCACGGTGGACCCAACGGAATCTGGCTGATCCCACCTGACCAGGTGGCGGAACGCCTGGCGCCGTACCACCGTGCCGGCATCCAGGTCCACACGCACGCCAACGGCGACGAGGCCGTCGACGTCCTCCTGGACGCCTTCGAGGCCGTGCAGGCGGCCCACCCCATGCCCGACCACCGACACACCGTCCAGCACTGCCAGATGACCACCCCGGGCCAGTACCAGCGGATCCGCTCGCTAGGGATGTGCGCCAACATCTTCTCGAACCACTCCTGGTTCTGGGGCGACCAGCACATCTCGATCACCGTCGGACCGGACCGTGCCGCCCGCATGAACGCCGCCCGCACGGCCCTCGACCTCGGCGTCCCCCTCTCGATGCACTCCGACTCACCGGTGACGCCCCTCGGTTCGCTCCACGTGGCCTGGGCGGCGGTCAACCGACTGACCGCATCCGGTGCCGTGGTCGGCCCCGACGAACGAATCACCGTGGCCGAGGCGCTCCACGCCGTGACCATGGGAGCCGCATGGCAGCTTCGGATGGAGGACGAGGTCGGCTCGATCAGCCCCCGCAAGTTCGCCGACCTGGCCATCCTGGAGGCCGATCCGTTCGAGGTCGACCCCGTGGAACTGCGCGACATTCCCGTCTGGGGAACGATGTGCGGCGGCGTGCTCCACCCGGCCGCCCGGTCCGGCGTCTGAACCGGCCCACGGGCCTACGGACCTACGAATGCAAGACTCACGGGCATGAGTTCCGGACCTGACCGCCTTCCCCTCACTGTCATCGGCGGTTATCTCGGAGCGGGCAAGACAACCCTGTTGAACGGCCTCCTGGCCCAACCTGATGGCCAGCGGATCGCCGTCCTCGTCAACGACTTCGGTGACGTGGACATCGACGGACGGCTCCTGGCATCAGCCGCCGGGGACGTGCTGACGCTGGCCAACGGCTGCATCTGCTGCTCGATGGTCGACGGGTTCGCAGAGACCCTCGAGACCGTCCGTGGGTTCGCGGACCGGATCGACCGTGTGGTCGTAGAGGTGAGCGGGGTGGGCGAACCACGCAAGGTGGCCCGCTGGGCGCACCTGCCCGGCTTCACCCCTGACGGCGTGGTGGTGCTCGTGGATCCACTCTCGGTCCGGGAGCGGGCGACCGACCGCTACGTGGGCGAGACCGTGGTCAACCAGGTGGCAGGCGCCGACCTGGTGGTGATGAGTCGCTCCGACGTGGCAGACGAGGCCGACCTGGCCGGAACCGAGTCCTGGCTCTCCGACAGGACCGATGCCACCGTCCTACGGGCTCCCGTTCCGACCGCCGTGCTCCTCGGCCCGAGCCCCGGGAACCTGACGGCCGGGGCTGCCGTGGACGATCCGGAGCCGAAGTCCCCTCCACACGACCACGTCTCGATCTCCAGGCACATGGACGGCCCCGTCACCCGACAGTCCATAGACGCCTGGACCCGGGCCCGCCCCGGTGGCGTCGTGAGGGCCAAGGGGCTTGTGAGGGTGGACGACCGACCCGGCGACCGGACGGTCCTGCAGGTCTGCGGATCCACCACGACCGTCACGGTGGACGGCCCCTGGGACGGAGGCGCTGAGGCGGTGGTCGCCATTGCCCTGCCCGGCACGCCACGTGCCGCTCTGGTGAAGTGGCTGAACCTGCTGGGCTGAGCACCGCGTGGTCAGCCTGAGATCTCCACCTGCCGGACACCGGCATCGACGGCCAGCCTGTCGGCCTCGTCGTTCCACCTGTCACCCGAGTGCCCCTTCACCCACCGGAAGTCCACGTTCCCCCGGGACCGCACCGCCTCTATGAGCGGCTCCCAGATGTCGCGGTTGGCCACCGGTTCGCGCTTGGAGTTCACCCAGCCCTTCCGGATCCACTTCTTCCACCACCCGTCCCGGAAGCAGTGCACCACGTAGGTCGAGTCGCTGACGATCAGCAGCGGCCCTTCGAATGCCCGGATGGCCTCCATGGTGGCCGTCAGCTCCATCCGCTGGTTGGTGGTCCGGGTATCGAAACCGGCGGCGAACGGCCCATCGGGCACCACCCACGCCCATCCACCCGGGCCGGGATTCCCCGAGCACGCCCCATCCGTGTAGACGACCACCTGCTCTGCTGCGGGCTCCCGACCTGCCCGGCCTCCCGGCAGGGTCGACGAAGCAGGCGGGGTCTCCAGACCGGGCGAACTCTCGTTCGGATCCTCGAACAGGCGATTGGGGCTGGGCACGGTGAGCGACCCTACGTGGAGCATCGCCTGTGTAGGTGGAGCCGGCGTCGGAAGCAGCACGAGAACCAGCTCGAGAACCGGCATGGCATGATGCGGTCGTGATCGACGGCTTCACGCACCAATTCCCGGATGCCGATCCGGCCGAGACGAAGGAGTGGATCGACTCCTTCGACGCCATGGTCGACAGGTCGGGTCGACGCCGCGCCCGGTACATGCTGGCCAAGCTCCTGGAGCGGGCCGGCGAGTTGAACGTCGGCAACGCGCCACCCTCGTGGACCCCGTACGTGAACACCATCGCCACCGAGGACCAGCCGTGGTTCCCGGGCGACGAGTTCATCGAGAGGCGCATCCGGGCATTCATCCGCTGGAACGCCGCTGCAATGGTCATCAACGCCAACAAGGCGGCCGACGGCATCGGCGGCCACCTCTCCACCTTCGCCTCCTCGGCCGCCCTGTACGAGGTGGGGTTCAATTGGTTCTTCCGTGGCAAGGACGACGGTAGGCCCGGCGACCACGTCTACTTCCAGGGCCACGCAGCCCCCGGCGTCTACGCCCGGGCCTTCCTGGAACGTCGCCTCACCGAGGAGCACCTGAACGGCTTCCGCATGGAGATCGGCGGTGGTGGCCTGTCCAGCTACCCCCACCCACGGCTCATGCCCGACTTCTGGGAGTTCCCAACCGTGTCGATGGGCCTGGGCCCCATCAACTCCATCTACCACGCCCGATTCAACAAGTACATGGAGAGTCGACGGATCGACGAGACGTCCGACAGCCGGGTGTTCTGCTTCGTGGGCGACGGCGAGTGCGACGAACCCGAGACGCTCGGTGCCATCTCGCTGGCCGGTCGGTCGGGCCTCGGCAACCTGATCTGGATCGTCAACTGCAACCTGCAGCGTCTGGACGGCCCGGTCCGGGGCAACGGCCACATCATCCAGGAGTTGGAGGGAGTATTCCGGGGTGCCGGGTGGAACGTCCTGAAGGTCATCTGGGGGTCCGAGTGGGACGAGCTCATCCACAAGGACGTGGACGGCATCCTGCTGAACAAGTTCAACACGACCGTCGACGGCGAGTACCAGCGCCTCGCCGTGGAGGGCGGCGACTACATCCGGGAACACTTCTTCGGACCCGATCCCCGCCTGCGGACCATGGTCGAGCACCTCTCCGACGAGCAGTTGGACGCCCTGCCCCGCGGCGGCCACGACTACCAGAAGATCTACGCCGCCTACCGCAACGCCACCGAGGAGAACGCCGCCCCGACGGTGATCCTGGCCAAGACCATCAAGGGGTGGACGCTGGGCGAGGGCTTCGAGGCCCGCAACGCCACCCACCAGATCAAGAAGATGACCAAGGACGAGTTGCTGGCCCTACGAGAGCGCCTGCACCTGGTCGACGAGATTCCCGAGTCGGCCCTCGAAGGCGACCGGGCCCCCTACTACCGACCCGACGAGGACAGCCCCGAGCACGAGTACATGGTGCAGCGACGCCGGGCCCTCGGCGGATCCATCCCCAAGCGACGGATCCGCGACAGGCGACCCATCACGCTGCCGGACCCGTCGGTGTTCACCGGCCTCGCCAAGGGATCCGAGGGACGGGCCGTGTCGACCACCATGGCCATGACGGGCCTGCTCCGGGACCTCCTGCGTGACGAGGCGTTCGGGGCCCGCGTGGTGCCCATCGTCCCGGACGAGGCCCGCACCTTCGGCATGGACTCGCTGTTCCGGGAGTTCGGCATCTACGCACCGTTCGGCCAGCTCTACGAGCCGGTCGACCACGAGCTGCTCCTGTCGTACACCGAGAGCTCGGACGGGCAGCTCATAGAGGAGGGCATCACCGAGTGCGGGTCGATGTCCAGCTTCATCGCAGCCGGCACCAGCTACGCCAACCTGGGCGTCCCGATGGTGCCGTTCTTCACCTTCTACTCGATGTTCGGCTTCCAGCGCGTCGGCGACTCCATCTGGTCGGCCGCCGATTCGCGGGCCCGCGGCTTCATGCTTGGTGCCACGGCCGGACGCACGACCCTGGCCGGCGAGGGCCTCCAGCACCAGGACGGACACAGCCTCCTGCTGGCCGCCACCGTGCCGGCCTGCCAGGCCTTCGACCCCGCCTACGCCTACGAGTTGGCGGCAATCATCGACGACGGCCTGCAGCGCATGTACGGCCACGAGGACCCTCACGCCAACGAGGACGTCTTCTACTACGTCACCCTCTACAACGAGGCCTACGAGATGCCTCCCCGTCCGGACCACGTCACCAACGCCGACGTCGTCCGAGGTCTCTACCAGTGGGCTGACGCTCCAGAGCGCCCGGTGACAGCCACCCTCATCTTCTCGGGCTCGGCCCAGGGAGCGGCCCGGGAGGCGGCAGACGAGCTGGCCGAACGCTGGGGGGTGGGTGTCGACCTCTGGAGCGCCACCTCCTACAAGCGACTCAGGGAGGAGGCCCTCGGCGTGGAACGCCGCAACCGGCTGCATCCCACCGACCCGGCCGAGGTCCCCCTGGTCACCCGGCTGCTGGCCGGGGGCGAGGGCCCGGTCGTGGCGGTCACGGACTTCCAGAAGCTGTTGCCCGGCCAGGTGGCCCGATGGATCCCGCGCCCCTTCCACACGCTGGGAACCGACGGCTTCGGGCGCAGCGACACGCGCGAGGCCCTCCGCCGGTTCTTCGAGGTGGATACCGGCCACGTGGTGGTGGCCGTTCTGCACGCCCTCGCCAGGGAGGGCACCATCGAGGCGTCGATGGTGGTGGAGGCCATTGCCCACCACGGTCTGGACGTGGACATCGCCGACCCGGGCCTCCACGACACCGTTCCGGCCACTGGCCATGGCGTCGGACGGTCCCAGTCCCCCGAGTAGGCCTGCTGGCAGCCCGTGCCCCTCGTCTCCAGCGGTAGGTTCGCTCCATGACCCCACCCCCACCCCGCGTCGCCGGCACACTGGCGATTACCGGCGACGTCGACGCCGACCACCTGCTCAACACCGACCCGCTGGCCCTGCTCGTGGGGATGCTGCTCGACCAGCAGGTACCCATGGAGTGGGCCTTCCGAGGCCCCGCCACCCTCCTCGACCGGCTCGGGCGACTCGACGTGGTCGCCATCGCCGAAATGGACCCGGAGACATTCCTGGAGGCCTGTCGTACGAAGCCGGCCATCCACAGGTTCCCCAACTCGATGGCCGGACGGATCCAGGACCTCTGCCGCCACCTGCTGGAGAACCACGACGGCGACGCGGCCGACGTCTGGCAGGGAGCCACCGACGGCGCCGACCTGTCCCGACGGCTCAGGGCCCTTCCCGGTTACGGCGCCGAGAAGACGAGGATCTTCGTTGCGATCCTGGCCAAGCGGATGGGCGTCGCACCTGACGGGTGGGAAGCAGCGGCCGGCCCGTTCGCCGACGACGTGCCCCGCTCTGTGGCCGACATCGACGGCCCCGAGGCCCTGGAAGGCGTGCGCGCCTGGAAGAAGGCCCAGAAGGCGGCCGGAAAGACCAAACAGCAGTGAGGACCAGCCTCAGTCGCAGGTAGGCACCGGCCCTGGTCCTAGAGCCGGAGCTCGCCCCGTCCGGCTGCCTCCACGAACCAGGAGTACGTGGAGACGAGCCCCTCGGCCAGGCTGGTTCGTGCTGTCCAACCCAGGCCGGTAAGCCGTGACACGTCCAGCACCTTGCGGGGCATTCCGTCCGGCTTCGACGTATCGAAGACCAGTTCGGCACCGGGATGCACGAGGTCGCGCATCGTCTCGGCCAGCTCCCGGATGGTCAGGTCCACACCGGTGCCCACGTTGACATGGCCCGGCTCCGAGTAGCCATCCATGAGGAACAGGCATGCATCGGCCAGGTCGTCCACGTGCAGGAACTCGCGCCGCGCACTGCCGGTCCCCCAGACCCCGACCGTGGCGTCGCCAGCCTGCCTCGCCTCGTGGAAGCGGCGCATCAGGGCCGGTAGGACATGCCCGCCCTCCAGGTCGAAGTTGTCGCCCGGCCCGTAGAGGTTGGTGGGCATGGCCGAGATGAAGTCGTCCCCGTACTGCTGCCGGTAAGTCTCGCAGAGCTTGATGCCGGCGATCTTGGCAAGCGCGTAGCCCTCGTTGGTCGGCTCAAGGGCCCCGCTGAGCAGGGCCTCCTCGGAGATCGGCTGCTCGGCCAACCTCGGGTAGATGCACGAACTCCCCAGGTAGAGGAGCTTCTCGACGCCGATCCGGTGGGCGGCCTGCACGACCGTCCCGTGGATCATCAGGTTGTCGTAGAGGAACTCCGCCGGACGGCTGGTGTTGGCGTGGATCCCGCCCACGGTGCCGGCCACCAGGAATACGTACCTGGGGCGTTCCATGTCGAACCACGAGTCGACCGCCGACTGGTCACGGAGGTCCAGGTCCTCGCGCCCCACCGTCCGGAGGTCGGTGAATCCATCGGCCTCGAGGTGACGGATGATCGCGGAGCCGACGAGGCCGCGGTGGCCGGCCACGAAGACCGGGGCGTGTCGGTCGAGCATGCTGCGACGCTAGTCCTGCGGGGCTCTAGCCCTGTGGGGCCGCCGGGTCGACATGACCGGCGACCGGGCCGCCTGCCGGTCCACCAATGGCCCCCATCGCCACCAGGTAGGTGCTGAGCAGGTCTGCCACCATCGCGACCGCCAGGGCGTCGAGTGGTTCGTCTCGTTCCAGCCCCCGGGCCACCACATGGTCGAGGACATCGTCCAGGGGCGCCACGACGCGCCCCTCGGCATCGTCGGCCAGCGCTTCGTCACCCAGGTCCTGGCCGTACGTGGTCGCCAACCCGACATCGGCGAAGGACTCCAGGTACCAGCCGACCACGTCGACGACGTCTTCGCGACTGAGCTGGCCGGTCGACTCATCCGGGAGCCTCTCGGCTATCCAGTCAACGGCGTCGTCGACCTCCAGCACGGCAGGCAGTGCCGTGTTCTCGAGGCGGCCAACCGCTGATCCGACCGCGTACATGGCGATGCCGGCCACCAGCAGGGCGCCGAGAACCAGGAACAACCAGATCATCATGTGATCATGCCAGCCGGGCTGGTCATGTCGCGTTCGGCACCTGCCCCGGATCGGGGCACGGACCGGGTGGCTACCGGATCAGATACCGATGCGCTGGGCCAGCAGCTCCCGGTGGTAGGTCGGGTCACCGAACAGCAGCTCGGAGCTCTTGGCACGCTTGAAGTAGAGGTGCGCCGAGTGTTCCCACGTGAAGCCGATGCCGCCGTGGATCTGGATGTTCTCGGCGGTCGTGTGGAAGTAGGCCTCCGAGCAGTAGGCCTTCGCAAGTGATGCCACGGAGGGCAGTTCGTCGTTCAACTCCGCCGCACACCAACCCGCGTAGTAGGCGGCCGACTTGGCCGACTCGACCTCGAGCAGCATGTCGGCGCACTTGTGCTTGATCGCCTGGAAGCTGCCGATGGGCCGACCGAACTGCACCCGGTCCTTGGCGTACTGCACTGCGGTATCCAGGCAGATCTGGGCGCCACCGACCTGCTCGGCGGCCAGGGCCACCGCTGCGAGGTCCAGGACACGCTCCAGGACGGTCCAGCCGTCGCCCTCGGCACCGACCATGGTCGCCGCCACGCCATCGAACTCCAGGCGGGCCTGCTTGCGGGTCAGGTCCATCGTGGCAAGGGCGGTCCGCGTCAGGCCATCGGCATCGCCGTCGACCCTGAACAACGAGATGCCGTTGGCGGTGCGGGCGGCCACCAGCACGAGACTGGCGATGTGGCCGTCGAGCACGTACATCTTCGTCCCTGAGAGCGACCATCCGTCACCGTCGGCGGTTGCCTCCATGGCGATGCCCGCCTCGTCCCAGCGACCGCTCTCCTCGGTGAAGGCCAGAGTGGCGATGGTCTCGCCGGATGCGATCCCGGGAAGCAACTCGGCCTTGGCGCCGTCGTCACCGGAGTGGATGAGGGTGTTGGCGGCCAGCACCACGGTCGAGAAGAACGGTGCGCACAGCAGAGCGCGGCCCATCTCCTCGAGGACCACGATGAGCTCCACGTAGCCGAACCCCTGCCCGCCGTACTCCTCGGGGATGATCAGGCTCTGGAGGCCGAGCTGCTCAGCCATCATCGACCAGGTGGCGTCGTCGTACCCGTTCTCGGTCTCCATCAACTCGCGAACGGTGGTCTCCGCCGAGTAGTTCTCGAGGAACTGTCGTACGAACTCCCGTAGCTGCTCCTGCTCCTCGCTGAATGCGAAGTTCATGTGCACACTCCTGCTCTATCTGTCTCGACTGGTGATCCCGGCTACCGGCCTCGTCTGGAGGCCCGCGCTGTCGGTTCCGTCTGCCGTCCGCGACTGCCTGGGCGGCCTCGGCGACAGATCCGACCGCATCGTTTCTACCAGTCGACCGCTGGTGCGGCGACATCGGGCGTCATGGCCACCCGTCACAGGAACCCGACGGGTTGCTCCACCCATGGACCGGCATACCGACGTGGGCCGGTGGACGGGCTGGCCTACACCGCCGGCCAGACGCCATGATGGCCCCATGAGCGACCAGCCCACCCACCCGACGTCTCCACATGCCGGGCCCTGCAGCCACACCCACCACCCCCGACCGGGGGTCGAGGGGGCAGCCCTGCACTGGTGCGATGAGCAGGCCGAGATCCATCGCATCGTGGTCGGCGACTACGCCAACAACGTGTTCGTGCTGCGTTGCCGCCAGACAGGTGAATCCGTGCTCATCGACGCCGCCAACGAGCACGACAAGCTCCTGGAGCTGTGCCGCGCCCTGGACGTCCGGTCCGTGCTCGAGACCCACGGCCACTTCGACCACATCCAGGCCGTACCGGCGGTCCGGGAAGCCGGCTACCGGGTCGCCGTCACCGCCGACGATGCGGCGATGCTCCCCTCCTACGACGACATCCTGGAGGACGAGTCGGTCATCCAGGTGGGGCGCCTGCGGCTCCACACCATCTGCACGCCCGGCCACACTCCCGGGTCCATCTGCTTCCGCCTGGAGGGTTCACCGGTCCTGTTCTCGGGCGACACGCTGTTCCCCGGGGGCCCGGGGGCCGCGACCTTCGAAGGAGGCGACTTCGCCACCATCATCGAATCCATCGATCGGCGTCTGTTCGCCGGAATCCACCCCGGCACCGTCGTAATGCCGGGCCACGGCGACGACACCACGATCGGAACCGAGCGGCCCAGCCTGGACGAATGGGTCGCCAGGGGCTGGTGAAGGCCCACCGGGTGCCGGGGATGCCGGTAATCCGACGTACCGAATTACTCCTATAGCCATAGTGGTAATCCGGACGTTTCCATAGACTCGGACCATGGCTGAGCCAACCGCCGACGACACGACCGCGCTGTTCGAGGTCGAAGGCCTCCACGCCTCGACCACCGATGGCATCGAGATCCTCAAGGGGGTCGACCTCGTGGTCGGCCACGGCGAGGTCCACGCCCTCATGGGACCGAACGGTTCAGGGAAGTCGACGCTGGCCTCGGTCCTGCTGGGAAGTCCCGAATACGTCGTGACCGCCGGCTCCATCAGGTTCCGGGGTGACGAGATCACCGACTGGCCACCGGATGTGCGAGGCAAGGCCGGGATCTTCCTCGCCTTCCAGTACCCGCTCGAGATCGCCGGCGTGTCGGTAATCAACTTCCTCCGACAGTCCCTTTCGGCCCGCAAGGGCATCGACCTCTCGGTCCTGGAACTCCGGCTGACGATCATGGACTGGATGGACCGCCTCGGCATGGACCCGTCGTTCGCCGACCGCCACGTCAACGAGGGCTTCTCGGGCGGCGAGAAGAAGCGCAACGAGATCCTGCAGATGGCCATCCTGGAACCCGAGATGGCAATCCTGGACGAGACCGACTCGGGCCTCGACATCGACGCCCTGAGGGTGGTCGCAGAAGGCGTCGCCGAGGTGCGACGTGACCGCACCGGCCTCGGGGTGCTGGCGATCACCCACTACCAGCGGCTTCTGGACCACCTGAAGCCCGACGTGGTCCACATCCTCATGGCTGGTCGGATCGTGGAACGCGGTGGACCGGAGATCGCCGGGCGGCTCGAACGCGAGGGCTACGAGGCGTTCAGGGCCACCGGTTCGAGCGCGACGGACTGAAGCGGCCTTCGCCATGAACACCGGCACCCTGGACGCCACCACGATCAAGGCCAACTTTCCCCTCCTGTCACGCGAGGTGAACGGCCACCCCATCGTCTACCTGGACTCCGGCGCCACCTCCCAGAAGCCCCGGCAGGTCCTGGACGCCCTCGACAGGTACTACGAGGAGATCAACGCCAACATCCACCGCGGCGCGTACCTGATCGCCGAACGGGCCACCACGGCGGTCGAGGACTCCCGGGCCGCCCTCGCCAGGTTCGTTGGTGCCTCCGTCGCAGAAGAGGTCGTCTTCACCAAGAACGCCACCGAATCAATCAACCTTGTGGCCCACTCGTGGGCCAGGACGAACCTCTCCGAGGGCGACGTCATCCTCCTCACGACCCTCGAGCACCACGCCAACATCGTCCCGTGGCAGCAGTTGGCCGCCGAACGTGGCGTAACGATCCGGTGGATCCCCCTGGACGACGATGGCCGGCTGGACCTGACCGACCTCGACCAGCTCCTGGATGGCGTGCGGCTCGTCGCGGTCTCGGCAGCCTCCAACGTGCTCGGAACGCTGCCCCCGGTCCGTCGGATCGCCGACGCAGCACACGCCGTCGGCGCCCTCTGCCTGGTGGACGCCAGCCAGTGGGTTCCCCACTATCCGACCGACGTTGCGGACTGGGACTGCGACTTCATGGTCTTCACCGGCCACAAGATGTGCGGGCCGACGGGCATCGGTGTGCTCTGGGGTCGTCGTGACCTGCTGGATGCCATGCCACCGTTCCTGGGTGGCGGCTCGATGATCCAGAACGTGACCTTCGACGGGTTCACACCGGCCGACGTTCCCGCCCGGTTCGAGGCTGGGACCCAGCCGATAGCGGAGATCGTCGGGCTGCACGCAGCCGTCGACTACCTGGAGGCGGTCGGCATGGATGCCATCCGCCGACACGAGATGGACCTCACCGCCTACGCCCTGCGGACCCTAACGGCGCGGTTCGGCGACGACCTTGCAATCCACGGCCCGCACGACCTCGAGAACCGCGGAGGAACCCTCTCGCTGGCCTACCGGGACATCCACCCGCACGACCTCAGCCAGGTGCTGGACCAGCACGGCATATGTGTCCGGGCCGGCCACCACTGCGCCAAGCCCCTCATGAAGGTGCTGGGCGTGAACGCCACAGCCCGTGCCTCCCTCTACCTCTACAACGACGAGTCCGACGTGGACGCCCTGGCCGACGGCCTGGCTGCCGCCGGCGACTTCTTCGCCTTCTGACCAGACGAACCCGTCCGCACACCCCATCCCAGGAGCATCCAGACAAATGGCCGGACTCGAAGACCTCTACCGGGAGGTCATCCTCGACCACTATCGAAGCCCCCGGAACCGGGGAGAGTTGGAGACCCCGCCAGCCCTGATGGCCGAGGGATTCAACCCACTCTGCGGCGACGAGATCCGGGTGTACCTACTGGTCGAGGACGGCGTGATCGCCGAGATCCGCATCGGTGGACAGGGCTGCTCGATCAGCCAGTCATCGGCCTCGATGATGAGTGCGGCTGTGCTGGGACGGACGCCCGAGGGTGCCCGTGAGGTGCTCCGGTCGTTCAAGGAGATGATGTCGATCCACGAGCACGGCCTGGACGGCGAGCCCGTCCCGACGGACGACCGGCCCGGCGCCTCCGGTCTCGGCGACCTGGAGGCCCTCCGGGGTGTGGTGAAGTTCCCGGTGCGCATCAAGTGCGCCACCCTGGGCTGGAACACCCTCGACCAGGTGCTGGACCAGACGGGTACCTGAATCCGGATGCGGCCCCCGGCTCAGGCCAGGGCGTCCACCGCCTCGGCGAACGCCACGTCCAGACGGGTCAGGCCACCGGCGCTGTGGGTGGTGACGCCGATCTCCACCCGATTCCACGAGTTGGACCAGTCGGGGTGGTGCTGGAGGGCTTCGGCGACGACCGCCACGCTCCCCATGAAGGCCCATGCCTCGGCAAAGTCGGCAAAGGTGAACGTCCGCCGTAGGTACTTCCCGTCGAGCGTCCAGGCGGATAGCCGGGATGCCAGTCCCGAACGCTCACCATCCGTGAGAGGCGTGCGATCGACCATGGGCCTGACTGTAGGTCTGGAGTATCCGGTAGTTCAGAACCGAGGATCGGTCCCGGAGGCCTGACCAGTTCAGCCATCCAGCGGATCGGCGAATGGATCCTCGCCGAAGCCCGCCTCGTGGGATCCGAGGTGCGGCAGCTCGACGGGCGTACCGGCAGCGCCCAGCACGCCGGCATAGCCCTCGGCCTCCAGGCGTTCAGCCAGTTCCGGGCCACCGCTCGTCTGGATCCGTCCCCGGGCGAGCACGTGCACCCGGTCCGGCTCCAGTACCTCCAGGAACCGGCCGAAGTGGGTGATGACGAGTACCCCGAGGCCGTCCTCCTCGGTTGCATTCTGGATACGGCTAGCCACGGCGGCGAGTGCGTCCACGTCCAGCCCTGAGTCGATCTCGTCCAGGACGGCGTAGCGCCTCCCCAGGGAGCTCAGCATCAGGGTCTCGTTCCGCTTCTTCTCCCCGCCGGAGAGGTCCACGTTCAGGGCCCGCGCGAGGAAGCGTTCATCGAATCCGATCCGCGCCGCCTCGGTGACCAGCACCTCGTAGATCCCGTCGGTACTGCGTCCGTCCGCCCGGGCCGCCTCGGTGACCACCGACTCCAGGCTCACGCCGGGTACCTCCGTCGGGTGCTGGAGGGCCAGGAACAACCCCGCCCGTGCCCTCTCCCAGGTTGGCAGCGGCAGCAGGTCGACGCCGTCCAGGGTGACCGAGCCACCGGTCACCTCATAGCCCGGGCGCCCCATCAGGACATGGGCCAGGGTCGACTTGCCCGACCCGTTCGGCCCCATCACGGCGTGGACCTCACCCGGTCGGACCTCCAGGTCGACTCCGTGGAGGATGTCGGTTCCGCCGACGCTGGCGGTCAGGCCCTCGATCCTCAGCACGCGCTCCACCCCGGTACCGGTCATCGGGAACCACCTTCGGACAGCTCGACCAGCACCTCGTCACCCTCGACGGTCACCAGGTGGACAGCCACGGGTCTCACGGCCGGCAGGGTGAGGGCCTCACCCGTCCGCAGGTCGAACAGGCTTCCGTGCTTCCAGCACTCCAGGGCGCACTCATCGAGGTCCACGTCGCCCTCCGACAACGAGACCTCGGCGTGACTGCAGATGTCGTCGATGGCGTGCACCTGGTCGCCGATGCGGACAAGGGCCACCGCCCTACCGTCCACGACAACGCGTCGGGGGGTGCTGTCGGCCAGTTCGGACCAGCCACACACCCGGGTGCCGCTCACTGGGCACCACCGGTAGTGGCGCCGGCAGCCGTTCGACGGTCGAGTCGCCCGGCCAGGGCCTCCTGCAGGATTTCGGCAACGGCGGGGACCGGCGCAGCGTCAGCCACATCCTGGAAGAACCCCTCCAGCAGGAGCCTTTCGGCGACACGCGTGGGCACGCCGCGGCTCTCGAGGAAGAAACGCTGGTCCTCGTCCACCGGCGAGACCGTCGATGCATGGCTGCAGACGACGTCGTCGGTCTCGATCTCCAGATTGGGCACTGTCTCGGCCCAGGCGTCCGGAGAGAGCTTCACGTTCCGATTGGTCTGGTGCGCCCTGGTGCGAACCGCCTCCGGGCGGACCCGGATGAGGCCCGAGTAGATCGAGTGCGACGACCCGTCGAGTGCGCCCTTGAACAGGAGTTCGCTGGTCGTGTCGGGGGCCGCGTGCTCCTGGAAGGTGCGGAAGTCCAGCGTCTGGTCCTCTTCGCCGAAGTAGGCGGCGGCGAGCCGCCCCTCGGCCCCGCGCCCGACCAGGCGGCAGTCGATCCGGGTACGGGCATAGTCGCCCCCGAGGGCGGCCGTGAAGGCCTCCACGGTGCCTGACTGCCCGACCTTGAAGGCCTGATGGGCCAGCTGCCAGACCCGGGGGCCCATCTCCTGGACGAGGGCATGTCGAAGGTGGCCGTCCCGACCGACCGTGGCCTCCAGTACCGGGACCACCAGGGAGGCGACGTCGGTCGAGGTGTGCAGCTCGACGACCGTCACGGTCGCTCCGGCACCGCACCTCACGATCACCCTCGGGAACACCGCCGAGGCTTTCGCATCGGTGAGGACCACGACGACCACGGGGGCGTCCACCTGGAGGCCGTCGGGCACCACGATCGCCACCGGTTCCGGTCCGTAGGCCCGATTCAGGTGGCCGAACAGGTCGGCCGGGAAGTCGATCGCCGAACCGAGGTGGTCCGAACCGTCCTCCAGGTCGGCAATGGGTCCGATGGTCATGCCGGCCTCGGCCAGGCCTGCCTCGAGCGTGTTCTCGACCACCCATCCGTTCCTGATCACGACCACCCCGGCCATCTCGCCGAAGGCCGACAGGTCACGTTCGACGACCGAGTTGGAGGAACGCTGCCGCTCCAGGGGCGCTAAGCCCTCGAGGTCCAGGTCGGCGATCCGGGAGTAGCGCCAGACCTCCTCCTCGGCGCTGGGCGGATCCACGTCGTCGAGCCCCACGAAGGCACTCCGACGGGCCTCGGAAAGCCACTCCGGTCCGGGAAGTCCGGCCGAGACGTCAGCGGTAAAGGCTTTCAGGGCGGTACCTCACCGACTACCCCTGATGGGGTGCCGGACATCTCGGGTGGACGGGCGATGGAGGCTCGCGGGCGCTGCCCGCAGACCGGGATTTACCCTACCGCCGTAGGTGTAATTCCCTGCCGCCGGGAGCACTCCGTAACCATCGGGGGTCAGGGCCTGTGGAGGTGTCCGAGGGTTCCGGGTGAGATCTCACAGGAGGCCTCGTAGGCCTCCACGTCGACCGACTTCAGCCGTATGACCCGGCCGATCCGGAAGGCCCGCAGTTTTCCACCGTCAATGAGGCGGTAGACGGTCTTGGTCGCCACGCCGAGGCGGTGGGCAACAGCATCGGTGCTCATCCAGGCCCAGTCCGGGCCATCAGCACTCCCCTCCCCTGCATCCATTCCGGTGATTCTACATGATTTTCAATACCCGTGACGATTCCCATCCCCCTCCGCTCCGTCGCTGGAAGGTCGACACCGGTCGGCGGTATGGTCGCCATCGTGTCCAGCCCCCGCTACGTCCTCCTGGGCCTGGCGTCCGGCGAACCAGCCTGGATGGATGCCGTGGCTCGACTGGCCGGGCGTCGCAGCCCCGACGACGAGTTCATCCGCTGCACGGGACCGGTGGACCTCGCAACCCGGCTCGGTACCGGTCGACCCTTCTCAGCCGTACTGGTGGACCACCGGACCATGGGCCTCGACCGCCAGCTGGTGCGGAGGGCATCGGCGGCCGGCTGCCCCGTGATCGTCGTGGGCGGGGCCGACGACCCCGGCCGATTCGCCTCCCTCGGCGCAGCGGCCCATATGGACGACCCTCCGAGCCTCCAGGACCTGGATGCGATCCTGGAGCGACACGCCACGCCGATCGGCCGTATAGACGACCTCGACGGCTCCCCTCCCGTGGACGTCTCAGATGGCCTCACCGGACTTGCACGCAGCTTCGGCTCAGCCGCCGCAGAGCCGCCACCAGCGGCCGTCGAACCACTCGAGGCCGTGTCGGACGGCGACCCGGATCAGGCCGCCCAGACAACACCACCCACCCCGGCGGTCCGATCCGACGAGGAAGGCCGACCGGAAGGTGGTCCCCCGCAGGAGGATGCAGGCGCCCCCGGACACGAGCCATCCGACGGTGATTCGGTCGACGGGCAGGCCGGTGCGGGATCGGACCGGACAATACGGGCACGGGTCCGCTCGGCTCCGACGGGGCCCGGCCGACTCGCCGTCGCCGGCTTCATGGCCACCGGCGTGGTCATCGTGACGGCTGCGGCCATTGCCTTCTACCTGTCCAGGGGCACGGTCGAACCCCCGGCCGAACCGCCGGCCCTCGTGATGGAGGGTGGCCCGGTGGTCGCCTACATGGGCACCAGCTACCAGATCGGAAGGCCCGGCGACGTCGCCGTCGTCCGGTCCTGCGACGGACGGGCCACGGCCTGGCTGCTACGTCCATCGACCGGCGCCGTCTACAGGTTCGAGACCTGGGCCACCGACCAGATGGTCATCACCGAACCCATCAGGATCGTCGCCGGAGGCGAGTCACTACGCCTGGCCCACAGCCTGGGCTGCACCGACGTACACGTCGATACCGCCGACGGGCGGGTGGTACCTCTCACCGAGGGGTCCTGAGGGGCTGGTCGGCTGCTGGTCGGCGACTACCGCTCCCGTGACCAGATGCCGTGGGGCGCAGCCGGGAAGAAGTCCATGGTCCGCTCCTCCACCAACTCCATGCCGAGCCGGACGGCGACGGCCCGGGAGGCTTCGTTGTCGGGGAGGATGCAGGAGTAGATCCGGTCCAGGTCGAGGTCCTGGAAGGCGTACCGGATGGCCTCGGCCCCGGCCTCCGTGGCGTAGCCCCTTCCCCAGTGGTCGGGATGCAGCGTCCAGCCGACCTCCACGCCCGGCCAGTCCGGACGCTCCGGGTGGTGGAGTCCGGCCCGCCCCAGGAAGGCTCCCGAGGAACGCTCCTCCAGCGCCCACGGCCCGGTCCCCCGTAGCGTCCACTGGCCCAGGAACCCGGCCATCTGCTGCCACGCATCACCCCGGGCCAGACCCACCGGCAGGTGGAGCCAGCGTCGCACCTCGGGAGTCTCCAGCACCGCGAAGTAGTCGTCCAGGTCGTCCTCCCGGAACGGACGCAGGATGAGGCGCTCGGTCTCCAGGATCGGACAGCCCGCTGGACTTCCCCCTGTTCTGCTTGTCATCGCCCCATCGTGGCATCTGTCCGCCGATGCTGGTGGACTCTCCGAATGGCAGAGATACAGCTCGAATCACCGGTGACCGGCGTGGTCTGGAAGATCGTGGCGGCACCCGGCACCGTCGTGGAGGCAGGCGACACCGTCGTGATCGTGGAATCCATGAAGATGGAGATACCGGTCGAATCTCCGGAGGACGCGACGGTCACCCTCGTCCATGTGGCCGAGGGTGACCAGCTCTCCGAGGACGACCCGGTGGCCACCGTCCAGACGGCCTGAGACGCCGCACGGCTCTTTGTCTCAGGGCCTGTAGGGGAACCCCGCCGGCCCCGGCGTCCGCAATGGCGCGGCCAGGTTGGCGAACTCGCAGAGGAGTGGGCGCGTCTCGGCCGGGTCGATGATCTCCTCGACCAGGTACGCCTCGGCGGTCCGGAACGGTGATCGGACGCTGTTGAGGCGCTCCGTGATCTCGGCCAGGAGAGCCTCCGGATCATCCGATGCCTCCAGGTCGGCCCGATAGGCCGCCTCCACGCCACCCTCCACAGGAAGCGAACCCCAGTCCCCCGAAGGCCATGCGTAGCGGTACTGGAAGCGGTGGGCGGGCGAATGGGCGGCGCCGGCCACCCCGAAAGCCTTGCGGACCAGCACCGAGCACCACGGCACGGTCGCCTGGTAGATGGCAGCCAGCGCACGGGCACCGTGGCGGATGGTGGCCTGCTGCTCGGCTTCGGTACCGATCACGAAACCAGGGTTGTCGACCAGGTGCACGACGGGAAGGTGGAACGTCTCGGCCAGGTCCACGAACCGCGTGACCTTCTGCGAGGAGGCCGCCGTCCAGCCACCTCCGTAGTGGTACGGGTCTCCGCCCAGGATGGCGACCGGCCAGCCGTCCAGCCGGGCCAGTCCACAGATGGCGGACCGGCCGAAGGCCCTTCCGATCTCGAAGAAGGAGCTCTCGTCGACCACCGAATCGATGATCGATCGCATCTTGTAGACCTGCCTACGGTCCCGGGGGACCACGTCGACAAGCCCGGGATCGGTTCGACCCGGATCGTCCGTGCATGGACCCCGTTGCGCCAACTCATGGACCGAGGAGGGCAGGTAGGAGAGGAACCGGCGCGTCCTCTCGAAGGCCTCCTCCTCGCTGCGGACCTCGTCGTCGATGGCGCCGTTGCGGGTGTGGATCCGGCTTCCGCCCAGGTCCTCCTTGTCGACCTGTTCGCCACCCATCCGGTTGACCACGACGGGCCCGGCAGCGAAGAGGTGCGACATGCCCTTCACCATCACCGAGTAGTGGCTGGTGACGGCACGCGCCGCACCGAGGCCGGCCACCGATCCGAGGCACAACGCCACGGTCGGCACCGCGGCCAGGTTGGCCACGACGTGTTCCCAGGCGGGGTTCATGGGCACGTAGGTACGGGCACCGCGACCGTGGCCGCCATCGCCCTCGGAGACCTTCTTGGACGGGTCGGTGTCCAGCGTCCTGACCGAACCACCGCCGCCGGTGCCGTCGATGAGGCGGATGATCGGAAGGCGTAGTTCGCCTGCCATCTTCTCGGCTGCGATCTGCTTGCCGATGATCGCGGCGTCGGCCGCGCCGCCCCTGACCGTGAAGTCGTCGGCGGCCACCACGACCGTGCGCCCGTCGATCCGGCCCCGGCCGAACAGGAAGTTGGCGGCCCGCAGGTCGACCAGGTCCCCTTCCACGTCATAGGTGGGGCTGCCCGCGATCTTGCCGATCTCATGGAACGATCCCTCGTCCAGGAGGGACGTGATCCGCTGTCTCACGTCGAGCTTGCCCCGGTCGTGCTGGCGGGCGACCTTCTCCACGCCGCCCATCCGTTCGGCCATCGCCTCACGGGCCCGCAGCTCAGCTAGTTCCGGTTCCCACACTCCCATGCCCAGTCCCCTCTCCCTGGTCGCCCGCGTTACGCGGGCCGGAGCTCGGTCAGCGCCCGGACGTTGTCGTGCATGACCAGTCGGCGATCCCCGTCGGAGAGGTCCTCCACCTCGGAGAGGAAGTCCAGCGGCGTTGGCAGCCCCTCGATGTGGGGCCAGTCGGATCCGAAGATCACGTGGTCAGCCCCCATGAGGTCGACCACCTCGTGTACGTCGTCCTCCCAGAAGGGGTTCATCCAGACGTGCTCGCGGAAGAGGGCCACGGGATCCTCGTCGAACCAGTGGGAGGACTTCATGGCCTGTTGCCGCAGCTTGCGGAACATGGGATCCAGGTAGTCGGAGCCATTCTCCACGCTGGCGATCCTGAGGTTCCCGAAGCGCGTGTACATCTTCTCCAACGACATTGTGATCAGCCAGTCGTGTGCGGCGCGCTCGATGTTGAACCCCTTTATCGAAGGTCGGTAGCGGCCGGTTCCGCCGGCCACGCCAGACGAGGTGAACCCGTCCTCGGCGTAGCCCTGGGTGCTGTAGCCGCTGTCCCCCGCATGGACCACCGTGGTTATCCCCGCCTCGTTCACCCGTGCCCAGAAGGGATCGAACATGGGGTCGCCCGGCGACCGTGGCCCGTTGGCCGTCTGGACGGCGGCGGGCCGCATGACGATGGTCCGTGCGCCGTTGTCCAGGCACCACTCCAACTCCCGGACGGCCACGTCCACGTCGACAAGGGACAGGTAGGGCGAGGCGTAGATGGTGTCGCGGAAGGCGAATCCCCAGTCCTCCAGCAGCCACCGGTTGAAGCCGGTCATGAGGGCCACTACGGCTTCGGTGTCGTCCTTCAGGAGTTCCTCGTAGAGCACGCCGAGCGTCGGGAAGAGCCACACGGCCTCAAGGCCCTGCCCCTCAATGACAGTCACCCGCGCCTCGCGGTCCATGTACTCGGCCGGGAGCGGCTCCCGGTCCCTGAGGTACTCGAGCGGTCCCTTCCCCTCCGGGTTGCCCCTGAAGTACTGGTGCAGGGCCCCCGGCCTGGCAATCGGATTCCAGGTCGGGTTACCCACCGCCCGGCTGAGGCGCCCGCCCACGATGTGGTGCCTGCGCCCGTCGATCTCAGCCCACTGGACGACCCGGTGGCGCATCTCCGGCGCCACGTGCCGGATGAAGGCGTCCTCAGCCTCGTAGTAGTGGTTGTCGCAGTCGAAGGGTCGGTAGCCCAGGTTGTCAGTCATCGGCAGTCTCCGGTGCTCTCCGTAACGGTCCGTAGCCCCCGACCGGGGACCTGTGGCCGGCCGGTAGCGACAGTACCGGCCCCCCGGGATCGGAGCCGAACGGGGCGCAGCACTAGGGTTCGTGCCGTGCCGGGCCCATCTGCCAACGAGACCGACTTCGAGACCCTTGACGTCACGGTCGCCGACCACGTGGCCACCGTCGTCCTGGACCGTCCGGAAGCGGGCAACGCCTTCACCGCCGTCATGCAGGGAGAACTGCGGGACCTCTGGACGGCCCTGCGCTCCGATGACGACGTCCGGGTGGTGGTCCTCACCGGCAGCGGGGACCGGGCGTTCTGCACCGGCATCGACCGCAACGAACCGTTCACCGCACTCGGCGACTCTCCGGCGTTGTACGGCACGTCCAACAACTTCATGTACGACGATCCCGGCGACTGGTTGGGCCCGAAGTCCAACGATCTCTGGAAGCCGGTGATCGGCGCCGTGAACGGCATGGCCTGCGGGGGGGCCTTCTACCTGCTCGGCGAGTGCGACGTGCTGGTCGCAGCCGAGCACGCCACGTTCTTCGACCCGCATGTCTCCTTCGGGATGCCTGCGATCTACGAGCCGATGAAGATGCTCTCCAAGATGCCGTTCGGCGAGGTGATGAGGATGTCGCTGACCGGCAACGCCGAGCGGATCTCGGCCGACACGGCCCTGCGCATGGGTCTCGTCACGGAAGTGGTGCCGGCAGCCGAACTGGCCGCTGCAGCCGCAGACCTCGCCGCTTCGATCGCAGCCAACCCGCCGTGGGCGGTGCAGGGCACGCTCCGGGCGATCTGGGCCGCCCAGGACCTCGGCCCACTGGGTGGGCGCTCGGTCGCGACCGCCCTACTCAGCACGGCCACCGACAAGGACGCCCTGCGCTCGGGCGCTGAGAATTTCAGCTCTGGTGGTCGTGTCGAGCCCCGGATCCGCTGACGCGACCGGTTCCCGCCCCTCAGGGCCCGTTTCTCAGAGAAGGGGCAGCTCGTCGGCGAGCAACGACCGGACCCTGGGTCCCCACAGGTGGGCCAGTGACCCACCCTCGTAGTCGGCCTCGTACGCCGCCTCGATGAGGACCACCCGGTAGGCCTGCACGGCCAGAACGATGTCGCAGTCGTTCAGGAACTCGTCCAACGGGTGGCTGGTCACCCCGATTGCGAGCAGGCGGTCGTGGTACTCCCGGCAGAGGCGCAGGAACGTGGCTCGGGCGTCGGGTCCGGGCGGGATGGTCTCCGAGAGCAGATAGGCGACGTCGCCGGCTGGCCGCCCCGACCCGGCGACCCCGAAGTCGATCATGACCAGCCCGGCCTCGGTGAAGAGCATGTTGTCTGTCCGGCAGTCCCCGTGACGGATGGAGAGCGGCTCGTTCAGGTGGGCAACCAGGTCCACGATGTGGTCGCCCACCCAGTCGGCGTGTCGCATCAGGTCGTCGGTGAACACACCGGGTTCCCGCTCCACCACCTCGTCCCGCCATGCCCGGTAGAGGCCGTGCATGACATTCGGCATCTGGGTGACCATCGACCACTCGAACACCGAGTCGTCGGCCAGCCGGGAGTCGCCCCAGAAGTGGGCGTGCATTTCGGCCAGGGCGCTGAGGATGGTCGACAGGTCCCCGGCCGACGGCAGGTCCATGGCCGTGGTTATCCGGGCATCGGGTATGTACTCCATCACCAGGGCGTAGCGCCGCTTCGACGGCATCACGAGCCTTCGCGCATGGCGACCGATGAACCTCACGACCGGTGCCGGGAACCCGTCCACGAGCCGTTCCCGGCGTCGGCGTCCGGCCAGCGAGGGTCCGGGGTCGCGGACCGCGTGGATGAGGCGTGGCACGCGCACGGGGAAGTCGGCCGACATGCGCTCGTAGAAGTCGAACTCCCGGTCGTAGCCACCCTCGGCCTCGGCAAGCCCCCGGTTGCCGACGTTCTCCGTGGGGAACTTGACCAGCACGGCCTCCGGCGCATCGGGCTCAACGGTGTCCCAGTCCAGCGAGACCCTGATCGTCTGACCCTGGAAGCCGACGCCGGAACCCGGGCTACCCGTCCGGAAGTCGACCACGTTCGCCTCCTCGACGAGGCCCGCCGAGCGGATGGCCTGCGTCAGCCACGCCGCGTCGAGTTCGTCGATCGACTGGGGAATCTTGATGGGGAGCCGTCTGGACATCGGTCGGACCCTATGCCACGGCCCCCACAGGCAACATGGCGACCCCCGGTCAGTACGGACAGGTAGGGCCCTCTCAGGTCAGAGTGATTCGTCCGGAACCGGCCGTGGCCCGCCCGATCACCGCAGCCACGTGCCCGGTCGAGTCGAGGTCGGCCAGCACGCCGTACACCTCAGCCTGGTCCACGCCGAAGACGAGGCCACCTGAGGTCTGTGCATCGGCCAGGAGGAGCACGTCGAGGTCGTCGAAGCCACCCCGGTCCAGTCGTTCGTCGGCCCATTCCAGGTTGCGACGGCTCCCACCGGGCATGGAACCCGCATCGGCCAGCTCCCGCGTCCCAGGCAGCAGCGGAACCGCAGCCACGTCGACGGCGACGTCGATCCTGGACTCCATGGCGGCCCGGCCAAGGTGCCCGAGGAGGCCGAAGCCGGTCACGTCGGTGGCACCACTCGCCCCCGATGCCACCGCAGTGCGTGCCGCCTCGTCGTTGAGACGCGTCATGGAGTCCAGCGCGGCATCGACCACCTCGGCCGGAGCGGTGCCCGACTTGATGGCCGTCGTGATCACCCCCACGCCAAGCGGCTTCGTGAGGACGATCGCATCACCGGGCCGGAACCCGGTGTTCGTGAGCATCCGGTCGGGATGCACCTCGCCCACCACGGCCAGCCCGAACTTGGGCTCCGGATCGTCGACGGTGTGGCCTCCGGCGATCACGAACCCTCCCTCGGATGCGATCTCCTGGGCGCCCAGGAGCACCTCCACCAGTAGGTCGTTGGACAGCTCGGCGGCGTTCCAGCCCACCAGGTTGAGCGCCAGCAGGGGACGCCCGCCCATCGCGTAGACGTCCGACACGGCATTGGCCGCTGCTACGCGGCCCCAGGCCCTGGCGTCGTCGACGACCGGGGTTATGAAGTCGGCCGTCACGACCAGGGCGCGGTCGTCGTCAAGACGCCACACGGCTGCGTCATCGCCGGTCGCTGCTCCGACGAGGAGGTCGGGATCCGTCACTGGTGCCAGGCGGCGCACGACGTGCGCCAGCTCGCCGGGGGCGAGCTTGCAGCCTCAACCGGCGCCGTGGCTGAACTGTGTCAGCCGGCGGGTCTCCTCCATGTCGTCACCTCCTTCGCTGTGGCCGGGGTCCCATGACCGGCCCTGGTCGGGACACGGCCGTACCCGGGAAGAGTAGGCGGCGGCTCAGGTGGCACCGATGACGCCACGGGTCCGGAGGTCGGCCAGGTCCCCGTCGGTCAGGCCCAGCTCGGCGGAGAGCACCTCGTCGGTGTGCTCCCCCAGCCATGGCACGCGGGCATCTGGAACATCGGGAACCTCTGACAGCTTGACCGGGTTGCCGGGCACGAGTACCGGCTCGCCGGCCTCCCCGGGCAGCGTCTCGATCAACATGTTGCGTACCGCCAGGTGCGGATCAGCAACCACCTGGCCGCTTGTCCGGGACGGTCCGCAGGCGATCCCGACACCCGACAGGGCACCCACCACCTCGACCAGCGTTCGACGTGCGGACCACGACTCGATGGCCGGACGTAGGAGGTCGTCCAGGTGGTCCTGCCAACCGGAGCGAGTGGCGAGGCGCCCGTCATCGAGCAGGTCGGATCTTCCGATCTCGGTCATCAGGGCCTCGAAGTGGTGCTCCCTCACGCACTGCAGCACGAAGTGGCCGTCGGCGGCCTCGAAGGTCTCCACGATGCCCACACCGCTCCCCCACTCACGCTCGATCCCCATGGAGTGGAAGTTGGTGACGATGTCGGTCATGGCGACGGTCGAGTCCAGCATGGCGACGTCGATCTGCTGGCCGGTGCCGGTCCGGTCCCTGTGTCGCAGCGCCGCCAGGATCCCCACGGCACCGAACAGCGCCGAGCTGATGTCCCCCAGGGCACCGACCGGGTTGGCGGACGGCGGACGGCCCGGGGTGCGCTTGTACTCGTAGATGCCGGACATTCCCTCGACGACCGCCGCATAGGCACCCATGTCCCGGTACGGCGAACGCTGATCCTGGCCGAAGCCCGAGACGGAGAGGTAGACGACCGCTGGATGCACCGCCCGGACGGCCTCGTACCCGATGCCCAGGCGATCGGCGGTACCGGCCCGGAAGTTCTCGCCCACGACGTCGAAGCCGGGTGCCATCCGCAGGAACAGCTCGACACCCTCCGGGTGCTTCAGGTCGATGCCGACGCTGCGCTTGTTCAGGTTGTTGCGAAGGAAGGTGGCGCCCACCTGGCGACCATCGGGGTCCGTCACGAAGGGTTGGGATCCACGACCGCTGTCGCCGGTCACCGGATGCTCGACCTTGACCACCTCGGCACCCAGGCGGGCCAGCAGCTGGGTGGCGAACGGGAGGGCCGCCATCTGCTCGACGGCCAGGATCCGTATGCCGTCAAGCGGCCGGGGAATCTCCTCGTCGGTGGTTGTCATCGCGACCAGTCTGCCCTCAGAGGCCGGTTGGCCGGTTGACGAAACGTCCGGCCTCCGGCGAGAAGAACCAGCCGCCCCCGGCCAGCGTTCCGCCGTCCACCGGCACGTTGTGGCCGGTCACGAACGACGACATGTCGCTTGCCAGGAACAGGGCCACCCGGGCCTGGTCCTCGGGCCAGCCCAGGCGGCCGGCCGGAGCCCACGCCTCCCAGAGGTGGTCGTGCCCGGCGCCGCCGGACTGGTAGTCCACCTGTGGAGTCTGGGTCAGGTCGGGCCCGATGCCGTTCACCCGGATCCCCTGCCGTCCGTATCCGACGGCCAACGAGGTGGTGAAGTGGGCCACCGCCGCCTTCATGGCCGCGTAGACCGGCTCACCGGGGAACCCCCGCATCCCCTCCACCGAGTGCACGTTGACTATCGAACCGCCGCCGCCGTCGACCATCGGCCCCAGGAAGGCCCTGGTGACCCTGAAGACGTGCTCCAGGTTGGTCGAGTACATGGCCTGCCACGACTCGGGAGTCGACTCGTGGAACCTGACCAGCGGTCGGTAGTCGCCGACGTTGTTGACCAGCACGTCCACCCGTCCGTGCTCGCCCATGACCGCCACGCGGAGATCCTCCACCTCGGCATCGGAGACCACGTCGACGACGTGGGCTCGTGCCGTTCCACCGATCGCGTCGATCGCATCGACGGCGGCGGCCGCCCGGTCCGGATCGATCTCGACGATCTCGACGAGGGCCCCGTGTTCGGCGAACAACCGGGAGATCGCACCACCTATCCCGGCGCCTCCGCCGGTCACCACGGCCACCCGGCCCTCCAGCAGTCGATTCCAGCCCCCGATCGGCGGAACCCGCTCAGGCTCCCGGGTCGGTTCCCCGGACGGGCCTGTCA